>Ga0307507_10002243_pt1 | contig 41273 bp, 50 predicted proteins | sample 7_EM_MG_FD_207223 | JGI IMG/M metagenome (GOLD analysis project Ga0307507, IMG submission 207223) | Populus trichocarpa ectomycorrhiza microbial communities from riparian zone in the Pacific Northwest, United States - 7_EM | ecosystem: Host-associated > Plants > Roots > Unclassified | place... | reverse complement strand
CGGTTCGTCTCCGTACGAGGTATTGCCATACCTACTCTTTACCATATCGTCCTCTTCCATCGACTCTCCTTGTGACTCATGCTCGGCTTGCCTGCTCCCTACCGTACACCTGGGCAATAGCCTTACATAAGTCTGCTTTAGAAGCCATAATATTTAATAATTTATCCGTACGATGTTAAAGTCAAATTTTTTTTAAAGGGGTGCCAGGAGGATCTGCAAATATTATAAATATCGCCAATACTCGCCAATACTCGCCAATATTGATTAGTGCCAATATTACTCAATCTGGTTGGCCAATATTGAAAATAAAAACCACGCTGCCCATTCATAACAGGCCCTCCAATTTCCGTCCAAGACTTAACCTAGGGCCCTAATCCCCACTAACGCACGTTGACAAAATGCCGTTCGGAAATACTTTAACTCACAGAGTTGTTACGGCACGCATCATAGAGCTCCTGGCTTTTGCACCCATCACTGCGCTTAGTAATTATTTTCAGGATATCCTCGCTCTGCGCACCCTACTTTTACGATCTTTTGCATACCGCCTTGTGATTAACCTAAATACGGCATTCTGTATGCGCCCATCTGCGTCCCGTGACAACACCCTGCTAAATTTCTGCCCTAGATAAATCTTATTTAAAAAACTCTAACCCTTTACAAAGGACGCTCCGTAAAGGATGTCAAGAACACGATGTTGTTCACTGTAAGTGGGTGATAAGACTATTTATTTACCTTTCGTTATTCCATGCCTGCTAAAGTTCTGACCAATACTTACCGTATTGTCTGTAAGAGCCGAGTGACGAATGATCCTACTCACTTAGAAATCGAATTCATCTGTGAACACAAGGGTTAATAGGAACTCAGCCTCATGTACTAGATCTTGTAATGCCACGTTTCATTACAGTAAAGTCGTGGGTATTTTATATTGCTATCAGATTTTACTTCATATATTGTCAATCTCACTGCCGACCCCTATACCGTCGGCACTTACGTCCTGATCAATCGGACCTAAGGGGGTGGGACGCCTTTGCCCTTCAAGCTACCCGAATTGAGCTTGTATCCAGTTCCATGCCGGTTCTCAAACTGCGCACCCCCTTCACTCTGCGGTTCCCTAAATGCCTCTATGGCGGCATTGGTGTTATCCCGTGAGAGCTGCTGGAGAGAGGCATCGGACATTTGCCCTAGCCATTGCTTCGATCTGGCTCCAGTGGTGACGCGCTTAGCCGATATCAGGTCCCCTAAAGTTGCAACGACCACTTGATAGGCATCATCATTCGAGAGGACATCTTCGAAGACGTTAATTCGGTGTTTTTCGGCTTTCTTAGAGGCCTCGTCGCAAATTGCTAAGCATTGTTTGATGCTAGCAAGTTCCTCTTTTATCTGCTCTTGCGCAGCTGTTGGCTCGTTTGGCGTCCTAGATTGCTGCGAGGATAAATTTTGTAGTCGATTGTTGATGTCCTGAAGATGTTTCTCGAGCTCAGAGGTCGTCTCCTTGAGCTTATTTTTGCAATCTTGGAGAGTATTGCTGGTGACTAACCGAGCCGAAATAGTGTCTTGGAGCTTGGTGACGGAAATATGATTGGCGTCAGGGGGTGTGGAGATGTTTTCGAAGGCATTGACCCGAATTTTGTCTACGTGCGCAGAGACCTGGGCGCAGATACCAAGGCATTGCTGAGTGCTGTCCCTCTCCTCCCGTATCTTTTGTATGTCGGCTGCCTCTTCACGGGAAATCGTAGCGCCTTGGGAAGTAAGGGCCTGCAATTTATCGTCGATCTCTTGGAGGTGATCTTCTAGGTCGGACGTTGTGATCTCGATCATTTTTTTATATTCCTTAAGGACATTGGCAGTGACGGCTGCGGTGCGGCTATACGATAGAGCATTAACGCCGCCCGCAAAAACTCAAACCAAACTTACATATTAGCATCACCAAGCGCAACGGTGATGGTAGATTTATATCCCGCCAGCATGTTTCTAAATCCACCGATATCATCCCCCATGTACTGCAACTTCGCCCAATCCCGAAAACTCGTCCGTGCACCAGCAGAATGCGCGGTGCATTTGACAATCACAGCTTCAAAATCCTTACAAGCCTTGCCGCATCGAAGAAGAGGGAGCTTAAGCGCTGTGAGATCGACATCGGACTCGGCAACTGCCTCCTGAAGAGATTTTAAGACCCCTGTAAGGGCTTCGAGCTCTTCTTTAAGCTCACGTATAGTCTTCTTATTGGTTTGAAAGCTTTCGATCACCTGGTAAAGGGTTGTACTGGATTGAAAAGCAAATACTACCAAAGTCAAAAGCGCAGAAGCAGTGCTTAACGGATCGGCCATTTCAATAATCAATGCAAAAATACAGGACGTTGAAGCCGTGGAAAATGAGGCTGAAAAGAACTGATGAGAAAAACAAATGATGCCTAAAGGGAGCACGATCCCCAACCTTTTCAATGCGCACGAGTTCTTTCCACAACCGTGCTTACTTTTATCCCGCGGCGGTATTGGATCGATAGGGGAGGGGAAGGAGATTTGACCGGAAGTTTGCGCTGTTTCGCTTTTCGATGGCGCGCGGCTATTTCTTGGCCGAAACCAATCATTTGTGACGTCCGATCCTTCATTGAGACAAGACTTCATGGACCAATTTAGTACAAGGGGCAAAATGTGCTGAGTTTCTGCTTTCGTCGACATCCATTCGTTCCACGAACCTTGTAAGGCTGAAGCGTGTCACACCTGTTAGACCAAAATTGCTCGAGCTAGCGGCTTCTCTGGTGTGGTCAGTGCTTCCTGCTGGAGGAATCCCTATGTAATGCCTGGCATTACATTCTCGTCGAGAAGTATAATATTGCTTACCGAAAGAAATTTATCTCTTAAGGTTTGGTCTATTTTAATTATATATGCTGTATACAGTAAACGTGTTGATAACGGGTTGTGCTGCGGTTTCTGATAGAGCTGCTGCAGAGTTCTGTCAGGGGCGCTTACGAAGCTATGCACAGAGTCTTGTTGAATTCTACACAGAGCCCTTCACATAACCCTCCACGACCGAGTACAAATGCAAGGGTTTGTACTAGAGCTCTAGATACCAAGGCACCACGTGAAAGCTCTCCTCAGGCCCCGCAGGAAGCTGTGCGCGAACCCCTATACCTCCACAATTTATTGATACTCTCCGCATAAATACACCATTTAAGAACGAAATGGGCATGAGTAGTAATGTATTGTTCAGAGAGAGCATATAGTAGCGTAGCTAAAACAGCCCAATTACATCACTTCCTAGAGCCAAATGCCAAAAACCCTAGGTCAAACAAGCGCCTAGTCCTCGAACCACGCTTCCCTAATCCCCATCAACAAGAAGCCGCCCAACCCCCCTTCCCCCCTTTACCCAGCAACCGCGCTCCTCGTCGTAAACCTCAGCCCAACACTCCGACCCCATTCACCTCCCAATCCACCAACACCCTTCGATGAAACGCCGCCCACCGATACCGCAACTCACGCAGCCCGCCCCCAACCTCAACCCCAACACAGCCCTCCAGATAAAAGAAGCGCGCGCCCTCCCTCACAAAATCCACGCCGCGAGCCCCCATCGCTGGGGCCCCTCGAACCCGCACACCGTGTACGTCGGGCCGGTGAGCAGGTCGTTTCGGTCGGGCGCAGCGGCGCGGTGGAGGCGGCAGCCGAGGTCGACGGCGCCGGGCCGGGCCAGGTCGGGCCAGCGCGCGGCGTCGTAGCGGAGCGGGTGCGCGGGGGAGCTGTGGGGCGGGGCTTGCTGCTGCGATACGCGGATCCGGAAAGGGTGGCCGTTGCGGGGCGTACCGGCTAGGATGCGCTTGGTTGAAGGGTCGACTTGGAGGAGGAAGTTGAATTGGGCGGTTGGGGGTTGTTGGGGATGGGGTGGGGTGGGAGGGAGGGAGGACATGGCTGGTGGGGGGGATGGGGTTGTGGGTAGAGACGTTGGAGAATGCTGGAGTAGGGTGTTGCCCTCAGAAGGTTTGGTGGAAACGAGATCTGGTGAGGTAGAGGAGAGAAAGAAAAAAATATACGGAAAATAATATGGATAGACAACGAATAAATGTGGAGGAATACACTAGTTGTGTAGATTTTAGTAAGATGCTATGGTGATTACTCCATTGCCATATATCGTAGAATAGCCTCTCTTAACCGTCACAAGACTCTCCAGGCATCCCGATATTGGTATCGCTCTCAATCCAGTACCATGAGTCCTAAAATCCTTTTCGCCTACCTTGACCCTGGCCTTCCATCCTTTTAGCCACCAAGCTTCCATAGTCTCTCTTATTCATCATAGTTTTTACTCCTCCTTCCTGTGAATTCTCGGCAAACCTAACCACAGGGCTAGAATGATGCCGAGCAGTGCCAAAATAATTGGCTGAAGCACCTGAACACCTTTCGCCTGAGCAATAGCGCCAACAGCGAAAGGAAAAACTGCTGCTCCACCGCCTCCAAAAGCTGCCGCAAAGCCTATAGCGCTGACGTGAAGATGGCGCGGAAGCAGTTTTGTGGCCGCAACAACGGCGGCAGGGAACAAAGGTCCGAGGAAGAAACCTTGGAACGCAACGGCGACAGCGGAGACATAGAATTGCGGGACGAGCCAGAAGAGGAGTTCGAGTCCCATTGCTACAGGGAGGTAGATCTAAGTAGACAGTAAATATCCTCTAACTTAAGGCTTCAGGGCGAGGTCGCGGTGGATGTAAGCCTACCGAAATCGCCAACTTCTCTCCAATCTTTGGCGTCACGAACCCGAGGATCACCCTCCCAACCGTAAGGCCCAGCCAGAAGCCCGTAGCCGTCATACCGCTAGCAAATCGAGCACCATGTCTTACGCGAATCATGAAAGTCACGACCCAACCGCCCAGCGCAACTTCAGCGCCAACATAGCCGAGGAGGAAGAGAGCGCAGAGCCAAGTCACACGGGCTGAGGGCATGGTGGTGAGTGCTTCTCTCATGCGATTACCTTTGGAATCGGTAGTGCGAGGATTCGCGGCACGGAATACGGCACCGGTTGCGGCCCAGAAAGCCCATACCGACGAGACGAGTTCTAGGATAGCGGCGCCGATCTGACAATTCGGCGTCAATACACCCCATCCACGTGACAGAAACTTGCGAAATGCTCGAACTCACCATTAGATAGTAAAAGGCATACCACGGCAACCCGCCTTTCGTGATCATACTCGTTGCAATCAGCGGACTGAGTGTAGCACCCAGTCCGTAAAATGCATGCAAGAAACCGAGAACCTCGTTTGGATTGGCCATATTACCAACCCATGCATTCCACGCCGCATCTTCAAGACCATTGCCAAAGCCGGCGATCATGAAGATGACTACGAGAACTGGGTAAGGAGGATGCACTGCAATTACAATATAGGCAAGCAGATGGCAGCCTGGCGATATGAAAGCGACACCCCGCTGGCCGAATTTGAGGTGAATGGAGTTATTGAGAAGCGCAGACGCTATGTAACCGACCAACGGAGACAGAAAAATTAGCGAAACGACTGTGTATGTCAAGTTGTAGTACTCTTCAAGCTATGATGAAACGTCAGATAAAAATGTTAAGATTCATTGCGACAAGTCATACGTATGGTATCAATGCCTGGAAGAGAGATTAGCAAATTCTTTCCACTGTAAGGTCATGGCACATACTCCGTAAGCGGCATCATTCATACCCATAACGGTGAAGGCCCAGAAAGCAGCAAAACTTCTGAAGAGATTGGCGCGAGGACGATTCCATTTTTGGAGTCGTTCCACAGCTGTGGTAGGCGAAGGAAGGCTTCCGTTTAGATCATCATTGCTTTTACTCTTGCGGTCTTCCTGGATACTCAAGCTGTGGATACTGCGCGGATGAGAAGATAGGTTTGTTGAGTTCTGAAGATATCCTGAGACATTCTGAAGCTCAACAACACAGGTTGAGCCGCCGTTATTGCTGTTGCTACTGAGAGACATGGTGTAGATTGATAAGGAGGGAGTCTAATTGTTTGAAGGGTGATGGATGTTAGATAGAAGCATTCAAGGCACGCAGGTATGGCAAGGCCATGTTCATATACACGGGCTAAAGATAGACATGATGATCCAGGGCGACATCGGGAGTGGTTTGTTTGATGCACGGGAGAATGCGCGGAGAGACTTGAGTCACTGGTCAGATCCCCAGGAAACAGGGAAAGGTCCCACATAATTAAAAAGCTAAGGTCGACGGGCTGCTGAACGACGGAAACTCCACGGAAAGTGCTGTCCCAGAGCGGCAAAGTCATTGTGGATACCGCTTGAACTTCGGCACAAAACTTCGACTCGGCGGGGGTTCGGCACGGATATGCCGTAAGCACCTGCTCCATGTTAAACATTTGAAAAGTTGTCATCTGCCCTATTCATCCAGCATTTAGATTACGCCATTCGGTCTGTAAGAGGGAGCAAATCACTATTTTCGGATAGCTTAACATGGCGGGAATCGAGTCACATTTGCGTCAAAAGTAAACAAAATGGTTCACGTAGATAGCTAAAGTAGGTGGGTAGGTAGGTTGCATTAGCGGATCCTTCGCAAGCAATGCCTGATCTGGAAAACTACCTCGCTGTCATGCTTGGCAAAAGGCTGTAGAATGTTGATATTACTGTCATACTTTAAGAATTGCCCACCAAATGGTAGGCTAGCTCTATAACTGCTGCCCTAGAAGATTCCTGATCTTCGAAAACTCCATCCAAGGGTATTGGCCGCTGAGGTGGCCTCTTCTGCACCTACTAAAATATTGTCACAGTGCTATGAAAAGAAACTCCGTCAATGCTTTCTCTCTTCCACCATTCGCTTTTCAAGAAACGAAGCATCATTGTCGTAATGGATCATGAGACCGAGAGCACACTTGGGCTGTGCAGTTGTCAGCTTAAATCTCCGGCTCGTATTTCTAGAATGCAGGTTTATCAACTTACCCAGCCAGAACGGCCGAGTCATCAACCGACTCGGCGTTGGTCACCAACATGTATACCTCTCCTGCCAGGTTCTGCGGAACGACGCAACCGCCATTCGTGAATGGCGCGAATTGCGTTTCGCCACTATTGAATTGATCAGTAAAGGATTTCCCAGCCGTACATTTCCTGTCACAACAGAAGAAAACTTACGGAGCTATAAAAGCACAAAACTTAGCACCAGCAGGCTGAGCAGCATCCGCAAGGACCAAGCTCTGTCCAGATGTCGCAAGATTGGGGTTTTGCAGCGCGATGGCCGGGAACGCTTGGATATTTAAATTGGAGCCAGAAGGACAGGAGCTAATGAATGCGGCGGCGAGTGTGAAGACACCGCGGACACCAAGAGGTGTATCAAAGGCAGCAGGAATTGGCGTCGCATTCGAGGCTCCTCGGATGAAGGTTTGATGGCGGGCCTCGACTGTCGCAATCGAGGCTGCAACACTAAGAACGGCGGAGGAATTGATGAGGGGGGCTGCGCCCAAGTATCTACAATCTACTGGTTAGCCATGTAGAAGGCGGGGTTCGTAGATAGGTGTAGCGTACGCAGAAATACCGACAGCCTCGAGAACTCGTGCAGTAGCAACCATGGCTGCTGCGTCCGTAAATCCGAAGTTATATGTGCACGGCTGCACTGGCTGGAAGCCTGCCGAGGCAATGGCTGAGAGCAATGTCGAAACATGCGTTGCTTCTGACTGTCCTACAGCGAGTAGTGCAGTGATGCTTGCGTCACTCAGGCCGAGTGCTTTGAAGTCGCTCGCCGGAAACTTCGCAAATCCTTGGGCATAGAAAGCTGATTCCAAGTGCTCTGCGGTCAAGGCGCTAGAGGATCTTGTTAGGAATTCCACTTCCGTGAAATACATTTCAAGAAACTTACAATTGAAGAATGTCGATATCCGTTATTGCGGGCGCCGCGGCCTGCCGGGCTTCCAACCGGGGCCTTGCAGGGACTTTAGGATATGGTGCTGGAGCTGGTAGCGCACTGACGGTCACCGCCGGCCCCAGGACGAATATCCACTTCAGTACCTTGCGTAGGCTCGGCATTGTAAATAATTAGGATAGGTTTTGGTGGTCAGATGGTTCAAAGGAATGTCAAGCAGCAAGAGCTTGAGTTTAGAAATAAGTTGATGAATCTAGAGTCCAGCCAGGGACAAGAAGAAGAGAAAATGATAAGGAACGTGGTGAGCTAGAACTACCGAGTGAAAGAGGGAAAAGTTGAAAGAAGACGATGTCTCTGCCAGCAACAGTCCACCAAAAAACGTTCAGAGAAACGAAAGTGGACGGCCACATTGACCTTATAATCAGATATGCGACTGCTGGGGCTGCATCTGAGACGCCATTTCAAATTTCACAGGGTGGGGTCGGAGGAGGATAGGACGGTCTACCTACGCAGCAAGCCTTGAAGAGTCTTGGCGGTTATACCGCATTCGGGGCCACCAAGCTTTTTGTCTTGGCAGAGCGCTCTCTAGTGACAAGGAATTTCCTGTACGGGCAGTGAAAACCCTCCGGTAAACGCTGCGCCCGTTGAAGGCTGAGTATGGATGAGGTTGAAGCCGGAAGTGCTGTGTCATGACAGGGGTGCTGCGACGCTTCGATCAAGCCATGAAACTCTCCGAGTACCAGCATCACGCTGTTGCGCTTCACGGAGACCGCAGAGCCGCGGGCATTGTCAGCGACCTTAATAATATCGCCCTTCGCATTTCATCTCATCAACTGACGGCAACTTGTCTTCCCGAGTGGAGCCTGAGTGGAGCCTGAGTGTGCATTGGACGGTACCTAAAATCCCTTGCGCGGCTTGGCGGGTCAAGCAGAAATTTACTACGTCTTTTGAGAAATATTCAAAGAGTGTTTTGAGACGTAAATAGCAATCGTAAATCTATTTTTATTCGAGGAGTCTTTGAGCAATCAGCTGGTCTGTCAGATATTCTCCGTGCGAAAGCTTCCCAGAGCCAATACTCGCAAGGCCGTCATGAAGGCTGAAATCCGTCTCCGCGTTAACCAGTTGCCAAGCATCCTAAATCTAACTTTAATGTCCATAAGCTATGCCGGAACGTGCGTTACGCATGGCGCCCACACAGGGGGCAGGGGCTGGGGCTGGGGCAGGGGCAGGGGTAAAGAGGGGACCGCGTCGTCTCCAACCTCACGGCCAGGACGAAAAGCCGAAGAGGCAGTATGGCGGGTCGCGCATAAGCAGGCAAACAGTTTGATAGATAAGATCGAAATTCTACAACCGGAGCGCAATGCCTATATTCAATTTGGAATGGTGCTATGATGATAACAAGAAGAACAGGGCTCTAGCTAAGGGGCTTTTACACAAACTACATATTAATATGATGCGTCCTCACCGACCGATTAAAGCTGTTGTCTTTAGTCCACCACGGCCTTGCGGCCTCACCTCGTCAATGCTACCCCACACCAAATAGTCTCCATCCTCTCACCAATAAAGATGCATTGCCATGCAATCTCTCTTTGGAACACAAATCCACCCATGAAACGGAACAGCTAGCGTGAACGATCAATGTGGTAAGGAGTGGTTGGATGATCGCTTTTTGACGGCGAATGCCAGGTGGAAGCGCGAGACGTCTTGCGATGACCTCGGAAATTCATCGACCTTCCGATCAGTCGGCCCAAAAGAGTGAAGGGTCGAAGGATCGCTATCTCATGATAGCACTGCTGAGAAATATGCTAGTCGGGCTGAAGGGAAGTGATGGGTAGGCTCTCATAGAGCATATGGGTTCAAGGAACGAATAGTCAAGCACCTAGATGATCCCATATGTTAGTGGTTTGGCAGGTTATGTTCGCTCAGTAAACTTACGGTGGACTCTTTGTCAGATCTGTCTTCAAGATCACTGGCACTCTAGCCATCTCCCGCACATCTTGAATGTAGTCTCCGTTCTCCTCTCTCAGTGCAAACAAACTAAGGTACTTCTCCTTGTTGGTCAATTTAGCCTCGGGCACATCACTGGCGCTCTGAGCAAGCTTTGAGTCAGACTTGACGCGATGAGGAGTCTGGCCCGATGAAAGTCCATTCCTGGTAGGCGAAGGCGGCATGCTTTGAGTCGGACGATCAGCACCAGCAGAGGGGTTGAGAGAGACTCCTGCAGTCATGCCGGCGAGATCATTTGAGTCATCGTCATCATCGAACAGGGCATCAACATCATCCGTAGAAATCGTGCCAGTATCCATCTGCCTGCGTTGGGCCTCCTCGTGCTCCTTAGCACGCTGTTTAGCTGCTTCAGCGTCACGAGCAGCGGCAGCGGCGTTGGCTACACGGATTGAGCCGTGTTTGGGACGCTCGTCTTCCGGGATATAAGCAGAGGACGGGACACCCTTCTCCCAGTATAGCTCCAAGAGACGCTTGTTTTTGTCAAATTCAGCCTTCTTGAGAGGTAGTTGGTCACAATGCACACGCTTTTCGAAGCCGAATTCTGGAATGAGCACGTCAAAGGCTGATTCATACACGCAAAGAACAATTCCTTCGCTGATGAGATCGCCACCTAGGTCTTGTCGAACTTTGTCCATCTTTCGGCAGGATTCGATGTGAACACTCTGTTCCTGAGCACTGTGGGCGGAGTCTTTCTTGGTATTGCACATCTCTGCAGTCTTGGCGAGGGTCTCAATATCTTCCGAGAATTCAATAGCACCGTTGGATAGCACGGCCTCAAGCTGGCGATGCACAATTATATCCGCATATCGTCGAGAAGGATTGGTGAAATGAGTGTAGAGAGGTAGGTTCAGCGCATAATGAGGATATTGATCCTCTGGAAGTTTGCTAGCAACGAAGTATTTCGCGCGTTGCATAGACTTAATTATCAAAGTCTCCATACCTTTGCGAATATCATCATCATCAACTTTGAATAAGCTGCTCTGCAACGTTCCGCTGCTGGTTGTTTCGATGTCATACCCGATGGCATCCATTCTATCAGCAATGGTTTCCAGGCGACGAGGGTTTGGCGAAGCTTGTCGTCTGAGCAGTGCCTTATCAGGCAAATCCGCAAGGATCTTCTTGGCGACAAACGTGTTGGTCTTGTGGCTCAGCTCCTCGATGAGCTCGTGGGCTGGTGAAGAGTCGAAAATGTTCTGCTCAACTGGCACGTTCTCGTCGTCGAGTTGATACATGAGACGAAGAGGCGGGATATCCGTTGAACGGTCTCCAAATCGTGCCTGGCGGAATTTTTGCGTGATATGATGGAGCATCTTGATCTCCTTTGCCCTAGCTGCACCAAGCTCTGCATCGCCACGTCCATTGATAACGGAGTCAACCTCTTCATACGACAATTTGCCTGAGCTCTTGATGACTGCCTTGCCAATCCAAGTCTCATCTTCGAACACATGACCGGATTGTAGGTCAACCTTAAAGACGACGCTGACCGTATATCGATCCTCGCCAGGATTCAAGCAACAGATATCAGATGACAGCCGTGACGGAAGCATGTTGACAGTTCGGTTCATGAGGTACACTGCAGTTCCACGCTTCTTTGCTTCGCGATCCACGAGAGAGTTGGGCTTAATGAAGTGAGCAACGTCAGCAACGTGGATGCCAATCTCGATGCGACCATCATCGAGAGGCTTGAAGTGGATAGCGTCATCCAGTTCTTTGCTTCCGTTTGGATCGATAGTGAATGTCTTCTCATTTCGGAAGTCACGACGACTTTCTAGAGCAGCCTCTCCATCATTGGCAACAGACCAGTCTTCAAATCCGACGTTCTTAAGGACGGCGTCGGAAAAGTCATCTGGTCCGAAATTGTTGTCACGCAGAAGAGCATCCGTTTCCACCTTCAGATCGCCCATTTCGCCCAATTGTTCGACAAGCGTTCCGAAAGGATGGAGAGAGGTGATAGGCCATCGTTTAATGCAGGCCACGAAAATACGGTTCGCATAGTCCTGATGCCGCTCTACGAAGTCTCGCGGAGCTTGTTCAGTGGGAATGGCGATCAGTGGGACACGCTTATCCGTAGGCTTAAACCAAACAATCTTCGGCTTATCCTGTTGACGTTCTGGTTGATGACGGCCAGAGTTGCCTTCGCGTGCTTGGCGCTCAGCTTCTTGCTTCTCCTTTGTGGCCTGGCTACTGGGACGCAACAAGCCGAGAGTACTGCATTTGATTAGCTAGGAAGTCTGTCAAACGGAATTGAATGAACAAACCCGGAAAACATTTGCCCGGCAACACGCTCAATGACAGCAACAATATGACCTGCATAAAGCGGCTTCTGCTCGTCATTAATCTCTTCTTCTTCCATAAGAAGCAAGCTTTGGCCTTCCACCTCCACATCATCGTTCTTTTTCTGTGTTGGCCGCTGTCTAAGACTGCCACGGCGACGTAAGCTACCATCCGCCCCCGGTTGGCTACTCTCAGGCTGCGTGGTGGCATCGTTCACAGCAATGCTTCCACCTCTCGGGTCTGAATTATCCTTTCTCTTCTTCTTTTCTTCTTTCTCACGCTTTTGGCCCCACACTTCATCGACATCTAGTAATTCGACAGCCACAAGGTCACCCTCTAACGCACGATTTCTATCTTTGCTTCCGCAAATGAAGATATCGGCATCAAGGTCAGTCGTCGTGACGTATGCGTCGCTCCGGTTCTTCTTGTTGACCCGCAGGATGCCAGCGACAAGTTGACCGTCATTGAGGAGCGCAGGTAGCGTAGCCTGGGGTAGATAAGGCGTGAAGAGAGTCTTACGCTGTTGTTGCTGCTGCTGCATTGTCATCTGGGGTTGGGCATGTTGACTTGCTTGCAGTCCGGTCATTCCCTGCCCGTTCATTTGAGCGGCTTGAAGGGCTTGCAGGTGAGCGATTTGCAAAGGATTCAGGCCTTGGGCACCGAACATCTGTGGTTGTACAAGAACCTGGCCTTGGGGTAATTGGACTAGCTGGGGCTGTCCAGGGTACTGGAAGTTCCCAAGCGATCCGATGGACTGGTTCATTGAAGCTCGAGGACGGTGGCTAGGCTGGAAAGGAGCTGCACCCGCTGTCTGGTTCATGTTGAAATTTCCCATGTTCTGTGCCTGAGTATCCTGGGTGGGCTGCTGATTGTTATTAGGTTGTCTCCAATTACCTTCAAAGTTTCTGGACGATGTCCTTCCATGTCCCTGACTCCCGCGACGTTGAAAATCAGATTGACCTCCGTGGTTCCCAGTGCCTGCACCAGCACCGGCACCAGCACCGGTATCGCTCGTGGCCTGAGGCGGTGGGAACTGGAAGTTACCACCGCCACGGCCCTGTCCACCGCCACGGCCACCAACTGCCATGCTCTGACTACGGCCATGAGCTGAGCCGCGACTAGATCCACGACTAGAAAGGGCCTGGTCATTAGACTGAGCACTTCCATTGCCACTAGGGCTAGAGTCTCGGTTGGAGCTCGTTGAGGTAGATCCACCGGCTCCAGGGATTGGGAATTGAAACCCGGAAGTCTTTCTCTTTTGTTCTGCTAATTCGGCAGCTTTCTTGGCTTCTGGAAGAGCAAGAGAGTGACGGCGGGAATGACCAGAGCCCGCCGCACCACCACCACGGCCTCGAGGGTTTATGTTCTCTCTACCCTGGTTACCCTGTTGCCCTCCATATTCACCAAACCCAGAGGCGCCCGAAGACGGGGCCGGAGGAGGGCCCATACCGACATTTGGGAGGGCAGATTGGTTTCGACGATGAGCGGAAGGTTGTGAAGGAGCATTCATTGGTACAGCTAGATGCTGCTGCGGCATTTGCTGAGGGAATTGAAACGTGTTCGCATGCGGAGACACATTGGGCATTTGTCCCTGCATCTGGAAATTCGCCCCAGGCAAGTGCTGTTGGGGTTGTATCATGCCCATATTAACGTATTGTTGATGCGTTGCAGCAATCTGCTGTTGTTGTTGTTGGAGGACTTCGATTTGCTGTGCGATAGCAAGCTGTTCCACTACGGGGATGACTCGTCAGTATCGAGACACCCAATTATATAATCCGCATTGAATTGTAGTATAGATAGGAAAAGGTCTGACGTACTCATGAGTGGCGTCAATTCGGATGGACTGCGTCGGTGGGCAATGTGCAATCGGCGGCCTGCAGGCCCCGTAGGACCAGGGTGTCCTTGCTGATCCATGCCTGGTATTGTAGAGTCCAAAAACGATGGACGAAAGCGTTATATACTCAACAGAAGATGCCCGAGTTAATGGAAGCAACTTTGTGGAGGAAGGATTGGGGTAGTGTATTCCGAAACTGTGGACAGGAGAATCTTGGGGGGGGGGGTCAGCTAAGTGGACTCGGAGCATTAGGCGAAAATGATGAAACCAAACAACGGGAGGAGCTTATGCGAGTGAATAGAATCCGCTTCGTGAAATGGGATGACGGCTTCGCACAAGGCAACAAGATGAAAGAGCTAGGACGTACGCTGTGGAACTGTGCTGCACGATAGCAAGATGCGCCCGAAGAGTCGACGACAAGAAGAACAGCTCTCGGCAGCAGGCGGCCAGAAACCAGTATACCTCTGCAAAGTGATTGACTGTAAAACAGTAGGATGGGAGTTGATAAGGATTGGGATGCTGGCGGGCGTGGGCCAAATTCAAGGAGCGGGAGTTGCTTCCCTGGACGGCAACTGACTGCTGTCAAAACACACAAAATGGACACCTTGAGCGAACTCGCGGTGCAGAGAGCGATTCGAAGGATTCGAAGGAGGGAGCGGTGGGAAGAGAGCGGTAGGAGGGACTGGAGTGGCCACTGCTAGTCAAGGAGAGCTAAGGAAGGTGGTGGATGGAGATGATGGAGGTTCCTACTAAAAGGTCGAGTTGAGCGAGGATGAAGGAGTTTAGGCCCTGTAGAAGCGACCCCCTCCGCACTCCGCAAACGTCACACTATGGGCGAGAGAATTACGACGATATGTACACCAAAGCACACCCCAGCAGTTACCTCGATGCACCATGGAAACGAAGCCTGAGGCTGTGTAAAAACAAGTGTATGTCTCACGGCCACCAACGCGAATCGTCCCTTTTTTTCAGTTCGGGGTCACGTTTCTGGCCTGTGTCAACCGGCCTGCACGGACGACTATTTCAGACTATTCCTGAGCACCGAAGCAAAGCCACCACGCTTCCAGACGGATGTAGACGCAATGCAGCTTACACAATCAGACCCAGCACTGAGGAAGAAGGTCGGTCCCGAGGGCTTTTTGGAGGGAGAGGAAGAGCAAGACGAGGGTGATTTGGATTCTGCGCGGGGGGGGAGGCCTTGTGCTGCTTTTTGTAGACAAACGATGCAACGACCAACGCCCGTCTCGATGCGGCAACTGCATCGCTCTTCACGAGAAAAACTGACTTTGCCGTCGAGGCCCGCTCCAGACCAGGCCAATGCAGCCTATCTGCTCAAGCCGCACCAGCAGCCCGACCGCCCGAGTTGCAGCGATCATATGTGACTAGATTGTCACGGTGCGTGCAGTACGTGCAGTGCGTGCAGCAGCGGGCAGCGGGCAGCGGGCAGTGGGCTGTTGATTTCGAGTTTCTGCACGAGGCAGCATGACTTGGGTACCGCTTTGGGTGCTGGGGGTGCGTGGGTTGCGTGGCTGCGCGGGTACTTGGGGTTCTTAATAGGGGGCACGAACCACTCCTTAGCCGCGTCGATCAATACCACCGCAATTGGTGAGGGCCAGCCGCCGGAGTTTTTCCAGACCCGAAAGCTTCAAGCAGACAACTTTTGATCGTCGCCTTCACGATCATACTACGACCAACCGAAAACACGCATCTGCTATTTCCCTCATGCCATTCATGTTATCTAATTCACTAGTCCTCATCCTTATCCCCTCACTCATCACCCTCCGCTCTAGTCCCGGAATAGGGTCCAGCTCTAGCTTGCGCGCACCTCAAACAACAGCCGCTCAACTAATATATTGAGTCCCCCACACGCCATGCCAACCACTCCCAGAGCTTTATCTGCCAGTATGAACTCCATAAACTCCAGCTCGCCTTCGCAGAATGGCACCGGGAGTTCTTCGAGGCAGCATCGTTCCGAGGAGCGACGCGGTCGGAGTCGTCGAGATACTGTGGAAATAGATCCCATTGACAGCCCGTCGCGCCAGCTCCTCTACGAGTTTAGCCAGATGCTGATAAACTCCGACCGCGACTTCAACGAACGCCTTGACCTAGCTACTGCAGAGCGCGCAAAGCTCCACCAGGAAGAATTAGCCAGAGCTGCTGCCGAACACCAGAGGGTGCGACAAAGTGCGGAGCGAGCTCGACAACGGCATCTTCTGGAAGAACAAAAGCGGAGGAAACAGCAGGAGGATGAAGAGAATCGCGCGTTGGAACGCGCACGGCAGGAAAAACTCGAGCTAGAGATTGCTAGTCAGAAGCGCAAACTTGAGGAGCAAAGGAGGGAGGAAATTGAGAGGAAACAAGCTGCAGAACGAGCAAAGCAGTTAGCTGAGAATGAGGCTAGGCTGAAGGCTCAGAAACAGAAGGAGGCCGAAGAGAAGCGAAGGGCGGAACAGGTGGAGTCCGATCGCAAAGCCAGTGAGGCTGCTGCAGCAGTGGAAAAAGCTAGGGCTCAACAGGCCCAACAGACTCAACAACGGGCTTTACAACAGGCTTCACAACAAGCACGCCAACAGCCTCCACAACAGCCTCCACAACAGCCCCCGAAACCATCTTCTGGATCGACAATTTCACTGCCGTCTACATCCGCTCCTTCATCTGCTTCTCTAGCGCATGCCACCGCAACATCACCTCTAATATCATCCATCGCAGAAAGAGAGGCCCACCATGAGAAATACCTTGGCGTCCACAAGCGACTGAAAGAATTCCGGAAGAACATGGTCGACTGGAGCAAGCAAAATCCTAATCTCAAGGGTCAATTGGGCGATGCTCGACGAAGCCTGAGGACACGGGTTGGGCAAATCACTGGCGCTAGAGCATCCAACACCGCGACAGTGCGTTTTTCTTTTAATCAGTCTCAGCCTATGCGCATTTCTCGACTAACAATATTTTTTCCGTAGATAGCTAAGATTCGGGAGGCTCTTCGATCAGCAGCCAATGCTGGAGGTCCTATGGTTGATATTCGACGGTTTATCGTTTCGCCAACACCCCAACTCTCGAATGACTCCGAGGCTCAATTTCCCGGTTTTCTTCTTTACTTGCTCAATCACTTTGCAAAAAGCATAATAGCCCAGTTCGTCGGCGAAGCTAGCAATGAAGGCAAAATCATCGATGCAATTGGGGTCATAGGTATTAGCATCTTTGCCGATGAGGAGTTCAAGTGGCGAGGTGTCTCTCTAATTGACGTCTTAATCGCCAAGTTCCATGCCGTTTGCCCAGTTCTATGGGGGATCTACGGCCGCGAGAACACGCAGCAGGGAAAGCAACGGCTAGGTTGGGCCCGCGCTGAGCCTGGCGGCCCCTTTGTGACAACAAATGTTCATAACGAGCGGATGCTTGGACTTGGGTCAGGATTCGCTTCACTTACTCTGCGGAACTTCAGCAAGAACAAGAAAGTTAATCCGTGGCCGAATACGGAGTTCTGGCGAGCGCTAACCTGGATTGTCAATACACCATCGGCAGATATCACCAGCACACATCTCATTGTGCTCAAATCAATGCTGGCCGATCATGTCGAAAAGTTCATCACTATATTCGGACATGTAGCCGTAGCAGCACTGAGGACGGCCGTGATTGATTTCCCCGCTAGGGCACCTGCATCAGAGTCGGCGAATATGTTAAAGGTTGTGCCGGATGTGTGGAAGAAAAATCTGCATCTTACTCTGGAGTAGGGCGTTTTTAGAATTTATAGGAAATTTTTCGTTGCATTACTGGGAGTTAGAAGGATCTAGGCGTTCGACATAAAGCATTGGAGTGGACTCATCCCTGCATTGCCGCAAACTTTATAGCTTGGCGATTAACTTTCGATATGTATACATATCTTCAGGTTGTATGAAGCGCAGTGTTTCAAATTCAAACAATGCATGTTAATGTGCAAACTTTACCCTTAATATTTATATGCGTAGATCTACTTATCAATAAACAGTTATTGACTTACAGATCTCTCAGTGCAACGGCGTTCCAATCCTCGATCTTCCTATCCGTAGGTACAAGGACTACTCTTCCCCCAACCCAGCTTCCCAACTTGCCTTCCCCCTCAAGATTCACCCCTACCTCTCGAATGACAGACTCTATCTCCTTTAAGCTCTCTTCAGAGACCTCGATGTCAGCGCTTCTTACCTATCAGCAATCATATTACGATGAAGAAAAGGCAAAAACAAATGAAAGTCTTCCTGAGCAGCCAGACTTTCCAAAAACAGGAATACTCACTATAGCAAACTCAAATGCGGCTCAAAGCTCTCCTCCACCCACTTCCTAGGCTGTTCCTCGGCCACAGACCCTTCAACCACAGTCCTAGCAATCGTAGCAAGCGCTCTGACGCCCTCTTTTGCTACTCTAATGGTCATCTTCCGGAAGAATACACTGCTAGTTTCCAACCTCTCAAACCTTACGGAGACATCATCCGCCTTCAGAAAGTCAAGACTGTCTAGCCAGACCTGCGGATCTTTCTCGTATGTTGAGGGTGGTATTTCCGAGGTGAGAGTGACGTGTGGAATAAACGTATGTGGGGAGCTGAAATGGGTAGAAACGGTTTTGATTAGTGTTGTAAGGATCGGGGTAAGAGGGTGCGATTGCGGTGGGAGAAGCCAGAGTGATGAACCGGGCATGCTTGTAGGGAATATAGGTCTTCAGTGCAGAAAATAGGTTATGGTGGCTTTAATATAAAGTTCTTAATCCGAAGTTGCAATTGCAAAACTGCTCAGAGTACTCATTTGATCTAAATTCAAATAATACAAGGTTGCTCCGTATAACAAGTGACAGGATGGAAATTGTGTTCGCGGTTTTGGCCGGAATGGTCGCCCGAATCAAATGCATCAAACCCCTGTTTGACATGTGAAGTCCGCTTCTATCACCCATCGGTGCATCCTTGTATCCTGCCCACAGCCACCGTGTTACCCAATGCCACTATATCCCCGACAGTGCGACGAATAGTCATGCCTAATTCACCACCTGATGGACGGCTTACCTCGCCATGTTAGACGGCTCCTGGATTCCCGGCATCTTGAAGTCGTTATTTAGCTGCTTCTTCGAGGTCGGCTTTTTCTGGCAACTAGTATGTTGAGCTACTCCCCCGGCAATGATAAATTCAGCATATTCTGAGTCAAACATCTGATTTTGGCGTTTTGAACATGTTTCAGAAACTTTATGCTTGGTGGACGAAGAAATCCCCGCGAGACGCGCTCCAAGAGACGATTGCAGAGGCTCGATTATTTGAAGAATGGGAGGCTGCTGCTTTTCAGCTCGACGAAGTTCTTGGATATGACCTATGGCATGCGCTCTTTCCAATAAAACTAAAGTAGCTTCAGCTAACATAGATGCTAAGGCGCCAAAATCCTACAAGCAAGTTTTACGACTATCGCCTCATCTACGAACGTCTTCAAGCAATCATCGAAGCTCGAGAGGAGGAGGACATACTCGGTCTAGTGAACCTCTTACGGTCAGGGCTTGTCCGAAATCTCGGAAATATAACGGCACCACGACTTTTCAACCGTGCATATGCTGGAACTAAGCTTCTCATCGAAGATTACATCACCCAAGTCGCTCTCGCAATCGACTACTTGGCCTCGTACCCCACCTCTCCTAGCTCTGATGGCAGCCTCACAAACCAAGCGAAGTTGGATGTTCTACATGATACCCGACAAGCGTTTGGACGCTCAGTGCTCGTGCTCCAAGGTGGCGCCATCTTTGGCCTGTGTCATCTTGGAGTGGTGAAAGCCCTCCATCTTCGTGGATTGCTTCCACGCATTATATCCGGAACAGCGACTGGCGCGCTGATTGCTGCTCTTGTCGGAGTGCACACCGAAGACGAGCTCTTAGGGTTTTTAACTGGTGATCGAATTGATTTAACTGCATTCGCGAAGCGCGCAGGAAGCTCAGGAAAAGAAGGCGATGAAGGACATAACCAAGTCCAAAGCGGGCGGCTTGCTACGCTCATAAGGCGTGTGGAGAGGTTCGTACGGGAAGGATACTTCTTAGATGTAGGAGTATTAGAGCAGGTTGTGCGAGCCAATGTTGAGGACTTGACTTTCGAGGAAGCATACGCCAAAACAAAGAGAGTTCTCAATATCACCGTCTCAACTACTGGTGGTGGTGGAGTCCCTAACCTACTGAACTACCTTACGGCTCCTAATGTAGTAAGTCTTCATTTATTCCAATTCAAGGCTAACCGTAGCTAACTTCGACTCAGCTTATTTGGTCGGCCGCGCTTGCCTCAAACGCCTCCTCCGCCCTCTACCAACCTGTCTCTCTAATGTGCAAAGACGAATCTGGTAACATCGTCCCCTGGGCTTCCGCTGAAGAAACAACCTTCCGTCCCTGGACCCACGCCAGCTATACAGACCGTGAATCGCCTCTCTCCCGCATCGCCGAGCTGTTCAACGTCAACCACTTTATCGTGTCACAAGCCCGCCCATACCTCGCACCTTTTCTACGCTCAGACCTTCACCACCCGAACCCTCGTCAGGACGGCAAGTTGCGGTTGTCGATGCCCATTATGCGGCTGATTGTAATGGAGATCCAACATCGGCTACACCAGCTAGATGAAGTAGGGTGGTTACCACCATCCATCCGCCGCTTTCTCCTTGATGAGAATATCCCCGGCGCCAGCTTGACGTTGGTGCCAGAACTTACCCCTAGCGATTTCACCAAGCTATTGGAAAATCCGACCAAAGAGAGTTTAGAGTATTGGATCCTGCGCGGCGAGCGGAGTGTCTGGCCTGCCGTTGGCGCACTCAAAGTCCGTTGCGCTATTGAAGTGGAGTTGGATCGGGGTTATCAGTTGGTTAGACGAAGAAAGCCATTTGATCCCGTGCAAGGGACGAGTTTAAGGAAAAGTAACAGTAACGAACTTAAGAAAAAGGCTAGGGCAGCGAGTTTTGGAGGCTTGGGATAGAGATAGGACGATTGTATGTAATATTATGATACCGAATCATCCTTCGAAAAAGGCAATACGCAATGATTCCAAGATCGAAATTTAGGTGGATAACGTGGAATCTTGCTATTAACTACCCGTGACTGCATGGATCGCCTGCGCATTAACTGTCTTATTCGAGCTGATCGAAAGTGATGAGGTTTACAGTTGAAGAATTGATACCAGCCATCCGCTAATCGACTCCGAATAGCCAGTGCATGCTAAAAAAACTGGTTCTCATGAACGCTCTAACGGCGAAACTGTATAAGTAAAATTTTCCCTGCTCATCACGACGCGGTGTGCAGCAAGCCGCTAAAAAGGCATAACTACGATCAATTACATTGAACCCTGAATTTGAGGGGTTCAAAATGGTTCTGTGATACCTCAGGAACAGAATGACATGTCAATTTTATTAAATTGCCAATATGGGAGCGCGCTAGACACTCCTCATCCGGCATCGTCGAAATATTATGGAGATGCTTCCTAATTGGGTTATACAATGCGCAACAACTCCTCTCGCCTTCCGTTAGTCTCGAGATACCTAGATTCCTCAGTGCGAGCGTTAAATTCAGCTCGGTTGATTGGCTAGTTTTTATCGATAACCGTTGGACGCGAATTAATGGGTCAAGGAATATCCCAGCATGCGTTGCTTGGCAACATCTCCCCGGTAAGGCCAGCCGGCCTGAGGATCGGGTTGAAAAGACAGCTGTTAATCACCAGTTCTTACTGCTCTGCTGTTGGTCTGTGATTAAGCCTTAGGAATTAGTATGCGAGCTATTAGAGAAAAGTCAAAGTCCCAGAGACTTTAAAATGATGGATTTCTGGAAGGACCAAACCATAAGGATAAATAGAAAATGAAAGGCACATTAATTCGGATTCGGCTGCGTATTCGGCTACATTGGATACTCGGTTCAGATAGTTGGCTCCGATTGGATATATTTCGATGTGCTGATGCAGGTGTACCCCCGTTGTGCACTAAAGAACTTCAAGTTTAACTCTTGCGATTAAGCTCAAAAATCAAAGACTTTACCTTCCTTGCCTATGCATAGCCTTTCTTCTAAGTGCATGGTGCACTTGACTATTTATTAGCGAAACCAGATGCCCGCCCTGCGCGCACAGGGGGGTGAGACACTGAAGGTCATACAGGCTGTATATGTACGGAAGAACCACCAGGAACTGCAAATATTTGGGTAGACCCATGCCGAACACTTCAAGCACACTTTAGATCTTTACTCTCGCTGATCGCCACCGTTACTACTCTTGCAAGCGCATCCCCGCCTTCATTACAGATGCCGTGGCGCCCTGCTCTTCTCGGGTGATTCTGTCGCGAGAGGGGACACTCTTGCAAGGACGGTGATGCGATTGTTGCATCCCGCCTTGGCCGGTGATGAGGGTAACATACATTACTCTCTGCTTCGCCGTCATGCCTTTCCTTTTTGTACAGCCATTAGTGCATACGTTCTCATAATTGGCCAAGATGAAGCTTTCGTTCAAGTTTCTAAGCTCCGTCGTTCTGTCCTGTCTCACAATTGAGTCTGCCGCTCGCACGGTTGGTGGAAAACCAAAGCGATGGATTCAGCCATACAAACGAGCACCGCTACAGGACATCGTATGTGATTCCTATGGCCTCAATTGATACCTGGCTGACATTATCTAAGGTTACCTGGGACGAAGACTCTTTGTTTGTGCGTGGCGAGCGCATATTTTGGTACAGTGGAGAATTCCATCCTTTCAGGTGCGCAGCTTTACTGCAAGCTAGAATGCGGCAAGATGAGCTTACAATCATCCGCAGACTTCCTGTGGCTAGCCTCTATCTTGATGTATTTCAGAAAATCAAGGCCATGGGGTACAATGGCGTGTCATTCTACGTCCACTGGGCTCTTCTCGAAGGCAAGCCAGGAGAATTTAGCGCCGATGGCGTCTTTGCACTCGAGCCTTTCTTTGATGCCGCAAGCAAGGCCGGAATATACTTACTGGCGGTAAGCTAGCACCAGTTTTAAGTAAAGCGGACGTGGAATCTAATTGTGTAGCGGCCTGGCCCATATATTAACGCTGAAGCCTCCGGAGGAGGGTTCCCCGGTTGGCTGCAACGAGTCAACGGAACTCTCCGAACAGCTGACCCAGCTTACCTTAACGCCACGGTCCTGTGAGCCTCTTCTTGAAGACTATGCCGGATATTTCTAACCTAAACTACTCGCAGATACGTAGAGTCAATTGGAAAAATCATTTCCAAAGCCCAAATCACAAATGGAGGACCTGTGATTCTACTTCAACCTGAGAATGAATATAGTGGCGCCAAGCCTAACGTTAAATTCCCCGATCCTGTATATTTTGGCTACGTAGAGGAACAATACAGGAAGGCCGGTATAGTGGTTCCGTTCATCAGCAACGATGCCTGGACAGCAGGATACTTTACTCCAGGGTCTGAGTCTGCCGTTGATATATATGGTCACGATGGATATCCACTTGGATTCGATTGTGCTCATCCCTACACTTGGCCGAACGGTGCTCTTCCAACGGGCTGGAGGGCTACCCATCTGGAGCAGAGTCCATCCACACCTTATGCTATTGTTGAGGTATGTGGTAACACTTTCAGTGCAGCATGGCCTAATTGAGCTTCAGTTTCAAGGAGGTTCTTTCGATCCATGGGGTGGCTTAGGCTTCGATCAGTGCTCCGTTCTACTGAATAACGAGTTCGAGCGTGTCTTCTACAAGAACGACTACAGCTTTGGGGTTACTATCTTTAACCTCTACATGGTAAGAATCGCCTATCTTTACATAAATGAGACGATTCTGATCGTTTTAGACGTACGGGGGCACTAATTGGGGTAATCTTGGGCACCCCGGCGGCTATACCTCCTACGATTATGGGGCAGTTATCTCCGAGGAACGCCTCATTACCAGGGAAAAGTATAGCGAACAAAAGCTCGAAGCAAACTTCTTCAAGGTCTCTCCTGCATATCTAACTGCAGATCGTGGAAACGCTTCCAATACATCTTGGACGACATCGACTGATCTCACTGTCACTCCGGCATTTTCGAATAGCACAAAGCTTTACTTCCTTCGACATGCGGCGTATAATTCGCTAGACTCCACTAGCTACAAACTGCATGTGCAGACGGCAATTTTCGGGAACCTGACCGTGCCACAACTGAACGGGACCTTGACCTTGAATGGGCGGGACTCAAAAATTCACGTTAGCGATTATGATATTGGCGGTGTCAACATCGTATACTCCACAGCGGAAGTATTCACTTGGTAGGCCAGTAAATAGATATCTACCTTGAAATGATATCTCTAACAGTTTGGCAGGAAGAAGTATTCTTCGAAGATAGTACTTATCGTGTACGGTGGGCCCAATGAACAACATGAGATTGCCATCCAAGCATCAAGCGCTACAGTTGTTGAAGGCAGTGGTGCTACCATCGTCCAAAAGGAAGGGTACAGCATCATCAATTGGAACTCAAACCCGGAGCGCAAGATAATCAAAGTTGACTCTAATGTCTATATCTACTTGCTTGGTATGTAATGCATTACTTATACTTTCTTGAGCAAATAACTGACTTATCGGGAGATCGTAACTCGGCCTACAACTACTGGGCAGTCGATCTGGCACCTTATAGCTCAGTAAATTCTGTGATTGTTAAGGCTGGGTACCTTTTACGATCTGCAGAGGTTAAAGGCAGTACCCTAGCGCTTACTGGAGATCTCAACGCAACGACCCCAATTGAAGTCATTGGAGGCGCCCCAAAATCATTGTCCAAACTCACTTTCAATGGAGTTTCCTTGCCTTTTAAAGCAGGTGATTATAGTGTTTACACAGCGACCGCGGATTTCGAGGAGCCCAAATTCACTCTTCCGGATTTGAGTACCCTGAACTGGAAGTACCTGGACAGTCTCCCAGAGATTCAATCACCATATTCCGATACAGCCTGGACATCTGCGAATCTGAAAACAACCTACAACACCCTACGACCTCTCACTACGCCAACAAGTCTCTATGGCGGTGACTATGGCTACAATACTGGTACGCTACTTTTCCGTGGCCACTTTACCGCCACCGGCGCCGAAACCAGTCTCTTCCTCTGGACTCAAGGTGGCTCTGCCTTCGGCACATCCGCCTGGTTGAACTCCGACTTCATCGGCTCCTGGGATGGCATCGACGCCGCCACAAATGCCAATACAACCTTCACACTCCCCAATCTCACCCCAGGAAAATCCTACGTCTTCACAATCGTAATTGACAACATGGGATTAGACGAAAACTGGGTTGTGGGATCAGAAACGATGAAAAATCCGCGCGGCATCCTCAACTACACTCTCTCCGGACGCCCTCAATCGGCCATCACTTGGAAACTCACCGGCAACTTTGGCGGAGAGAGCTACGCCGATCATTCCCGCGGCCCGCTGAACGAGGGCGGCATGTACGCCGAGCGCCAGGGCTACCACCTCCCCTCCGCTCCTACCAAGTCATGGAAAGATAGCACTGGTCCTACCGCCGGTATATCTACCGCGGGCATCGGCTTCTTCGCCACGAGCTTTGACTTGGACATGCCGAAAGGCTACGACATCCCTCTCTCCTTCGTCTTCACCAACTCCAGCACCAGCACCGCTGGACACTCCTCACTGGCAACGGCCTACAGGGTCCAGCTTTTCGTCAACGGCTGGCAGTTTGGGAAGTATGTGCATAATGTGGGACCGCAGACAAAGTTCCCGGTTCCTGAGGGGATTTTTGACTATCATGGGAGCAACTATGTCGCGGCGACGTTGTGGGCTCTAGAGAAGGAAGGAGCGAAGGTTGAGGGGTTGAAGTTGGCGGCCGATGCGGTTGTGCAGACTGGATCTGGGGAAGTCGAGACGGTGGAGGGGCAGAAATGGGTGAAGAGGAAGGGGGCGTACTAGTGGTTCTCAGCGTTCGAGGCGATTATTACGTGGGCGAGATTGGGGTATGCATAATATGCATAGTTTAATGTTCTTAAAATTCTTGGATTCGCTCACTCCCAATTTTAATCAGCTTTGGACTTCAACTCCATAAGGACTTTGCACAACTAGGAGGCTTTTTACCCCATTGCGTATTGTCGGCCTTGCGTCGATTACTACTATATCAAAGTTAGATCAGGGGTACCTTTGACTCACCCACCTCTTGTATATATAGAGGCTCCAAAGCCTCATTTCAAGAGGGCAGAGTTCTCATTCTGAATTGTCCGGTCAACACATATACTGAAGCACACCCATCCGTTCAAAGCAGGCTCCAGGGTTCTTATGTGACTAAAGTATAAATTCAAACCAATTTAAGCCGTCCGTATCTTCACTCATTTCCAGAGAGTAAGAAATTTTTAGGTGGAATAACACCTTGTGAAATAGTCTATTAAATCCGAAACGGAAGTGACAGCTGTCAGAATTTCTGGCTGTTTTAGAAGAAGATCCCTAAGAGTCTGCTATTAGAAGCAATTAGGAAATTAAGCACCACCGAAACTATAAGAAAGAGGAGGAACATAAACCACGGATGTGAAAAATGTACGAATGACATGCTGAAAAATGCAGCTGTAAATGTTAGTGGAAGGTAAAACTATCGGAATACTGTCAACAACCGCTTTCTATTCCGTGATATTTTTATGGTAATCCTTACCGCTGCCATTCTTGTTAGAATTTGGATGTTCTCGCCTTGGCGAATTGCAGTTCTTGCTTGCTCTGCAGCCAGCTCTGCTTGTCTTGTGGCTGCTGCACTTTCCTTTAAACTAGAAGCGGTGCCCAGCTATCGATCATGTGAGCTTTATCCGACATATGAAGCAGAGAGTCCCTTACCCCTGCGTGTATACCTCTGTAAAGGTCTAGTTTTGGATCGAGGATGTTTCGTTTGAGTGAGATTAATTTCGCTATTTGGTCAAGGATTTTGGCCTTGTAGCCACCCCACAATTCTCTCTTATTTTCGTCTGCATCAAAGTAGAACATGTGGGTAGTGGAAAATGTTTCCCATGCGTTTATAATGGCTAATAGGCAATTCCTAAAACGCTGCAATGCTCGTATGATGCTGTCTACTCTTCGAGTATGTGTTTGTTTCTCGTCGTCTTCAAATACTGAGTTCATTTTGTCTGCCTGATTGGATAAAGCAGTTAGTTAGGTTTTTGCTGAGGCGACCGATCAGAGGAATAATACTGACATAAACCACCATGCGTTCATCAAAGGTCTCAATCAATATCGTCATTTCCTTGGTGGCCTGTGTAATTCGCCGTGACATGAGGGCGAGGAAGTATTCTCGGGAATTAAAAAATGGATCTGTCATCTGCCTACTGCCCCCATGAGGGGGATCAAAGCCTTCGCCTTCAGGACAGTTTTCCAAATACTCCCTCAAATTCTCCTCACCACCATACCAAGGATCCACTAAGCACAGAGTCGTCCAAAGACACTCATCTACCCCAGTAATGAGTAATGAAGTTTGGCCTTCGTAATAAAAATAATCATCGTCTATTGGCAATTGCGCAAGTGGAAGCTTCCGCGATTTCCGGAGTGGTTCTTGCCGCAGTTTTCGGCGATCTATAATCTGAGACCCTCGCCGTAGACTAAGATAAGGAATATGAAACTCAAGCACGAACACGTAGCTCTATTAGACTTAGCAACTGTCCATCAAATAAGGAAGCCATGTTAGGAAGCGTACAGTAGAGACAGTAAATAAATTTTCTCGTAATAGGTATCGGTGAAGGAAGTCTCTCAATGGATTAGCGGTGCGTCTCGAAACAGTGGCCGCAAGAGTCAATGCTCCTGCAGGTGTCAAGTTTGGGATGAATCTGCCGGTTGTTAGGATTTCAATGTAATACACAATCATCGATGGCTAACATTATTCTTTTCTCGGCTCTGTTCGTTTGTCTCTATCCCAGAATCGTGTCAGTCACTTTGAGAACGCGCTCGAACTCCATGCATTAGAAACTTGGGCGGGTCCTCGAGTCTCACATTCTCTTTCAATCTTCTATATAGCTCCGGAAGGGTAAGTTTTTTTGAGAAGATATCGTCACCTATATAGTCGCCATTACTCCATCGTCGGCCTTCGCTAGCACACCCTTTCTCATCACGCCGGTCGTCGAGTAAGGCAATATCTTCGCGGATGCTGTTATGGCTTATGTCATCCGCAATGGTGTGCGAAATAGGATTTAGATTGTGTCGCAGCGTAGTAGCATGAGTGAGAAACTCCCTCAGCGCGGCGTTACAAAGCGGCACTGGTGGGTCCAGATTATCGCGATGGTAAGTCAGAAACTCCTCGACGAGAGAAAGGCTATTGTCAGGCTGCAGGGGTTCGATGCGATTGTCTTCTGCAGGATGCTTGCTAGTATCTCGATCTTTGTATTTTCCCCAGGATTTTAGAGGGTAATGAACTCCTTCTGGTCCAGAGCGCCTATATTCCATTGCCAAAGGTTGGCGAAGGACGTCGGGATTGGAGCTTAACATGTATGAACTAATCTCTCGACTTGAGGAGGGGAGCAGAGTTCTCAGGGCATGCGTCTCTTCACCCGCGCCTATTTTCCATTAGCTACTCTAGCACGCACAGGGCGTGGATATTAGTTTTGATTCGATGGTATGCTCGTATGGAGATTCTAACTACCGTAAATAGAGTTTAGAAACAATCTACAGGTGACCGTGCTTCCGCTTCCGGTATGCTTGCAGGCAACAAGGCTGACAAGCGGGTATGGACGGCCTTGGGAGGGTGACTCTTCATGTGATTTTTACATCAGTATTTCCCTCTCAACCCCATTTCGCCGCATGGGGACCTCATAAAAACCTTTCAGTCCTCAGTTGCTTGAGGAGATTCCCGATTATGGGCTCCATGGGGGACCCCGCAGAGCTTGCACAACATAACAGTCACATTCTTAGAGGTTCAGCTGTGAGTGTTCGAGGAAACCCCACCAAAAAGATTGCCTAATCAAAGCATTGCATTCAGCCCAAGCCATCCTCTGCCGCAGCAATCCCAGATATCAATTTCTATATCTATCACCATCACGAGCCTTTCCGCGCAAGACCCCGAAATGCGAATAAGGAAAATCATGAGAGCTGCACTCCAGATACGTACTTCCAGCCGCGACTGCGTGGCTCGTATGTTTGGTATTGCGTATGTTTATCGATCTGGTTTATCGATCTATCATCGCGCGTAACTAAATTTTCTAGTGTAATTGCGGCGATGGCCCACAGTACGTGGGAGTATACCCGGCCTGTCACTGTTGCAGTCATTGGAGATGTAGCGCTTGTTCGGTCGAGCCTCAAAAATAGCCAAATGTCGTCCAAAATAGTTCCTTCCAGCCTTACATTCTCACAAAATCATGTGTGTATATTTAACAGTGGCACTGCTTGTTAGGCGTACAGCGCTCATCGAAGGATTGAGCAGGCGTGGTTATGGTACTTTTATATCAGCTATAAAGGCTAGTTACTAAACGAAGCCTATGCCTTTTAATCATTCCCAGTTAGATTTCCTCTCTATCTAGTCATGGCCCGTGAAGGGCTGCAAGCCGTTCTGAAAATTTTGTAGAGCATTGCAAGAAGGGCTTTTATTAAGAAAGTTGTTAAAGCTGCTCTGCGTATTGTGGCAATGATTCAATGATCGCGCCTCATGACACACGTTTCCTAAATTTTACTGTATCACCACAATCCTACAGATCTGTTACGACTAGAATAAAATATACTATATCAACATCTAACAAGTTAGGTGTAGAAAAGATTAATGGCGACTTTCCATTGGGAAATTAGCCGCATACACAATTGAGGTATAGAGAGGTAAAGAAGTTAAAGAAATGCATGGTGGTATACCCAATATTTCGCTGTTGATGATATGCTCTGGCAACCATAGCACATTTAGGAAGCCCTCGATGCATATAGGCTTGTAAACAATCAGGCATGGCACTAGGTACATACTAGGGAATCATGTTCTCGTAGTATTTATCATAATCATGAGCGCTGGATTGGATACATACACCTTGGATCATGAGTGCGAAATGGGTGCCATTCATATGGTATCAGTTCAAGTGTTTTATAGATTAAAGACTGCTTGCCAACCTCTAGCTACACCTTATGGTATGCAGGCCGCCCAATATCAACCATTCTTCCTAGCCCTTCTTGATCCAGGAGTCTTGCTACTTTCAACGCTACTTACGGTAGTGCTTTGGCCTTGGCTCGTACTCTTGACTTCGACATTTTCCTTCTCCTCTCTCTTTCTTCTCCTTTGCTCTCTTCATGGCCCCCTCCTTCTCCAGGGCCTGAATCGTATTATCACTCATTTCCCATAGCTTCTTCTGCGCCACATCATCTTCAATCTCGGGTCTCATGAATTTGATCTCGCGACACTCCTTTAGAAACTTTCCTCCTTCCCCTCTTCCATACTGTGCCTCCATAGCAGCATAGATAAACGTCTGTGCTCCCTGGTCTGGGCTTTTCAGCACCAACCACCAAAACGGCCACATTATTAAGTACAATGCCAGACCCCACAGGCTGCCAAAGGAAAGGTATCTCCGCATCCCCGGAGTGCGAGTCCAGCCAGGGTCGACGATGATGACACGTGCATTCATCGGATTCTTATCCGGACGTGAGTACGCTGCTAAGTGTTTTTGAAATGCGGAGGCAAAGGTCATGAGCGCGAGTTTTGAGGTGGCGTAGACGGAGGAGGGTGTGAATGGGATTGCTTCTGGTTTTGCTTCGGTGTGCTGTTTTGACTTCAGCTTTGACTTCGACTTTGAACCTTTGTCTGGACCCGACTCTGATGAGCCCAAATCCGGCAAAGTACCGCCCATGTAAGAACTGCATGTCCCAAATATTATTCGGACGTCTCTGTCCGGGGGTTGTGCGCGCAGGGCAGGGCTCAGTATGCTCAGCAGGTGGAAGTTGGCAATGTAATTCAGACCCCAGGCTGATTCTAATCCATCCTCAGTTGTGGTTGCGCTACCGCCTGGAGGAGTCCGGGTGTTGGCACATAATATAACCATATCCAAACGCCGCGGTGGTGCATTATCCACCCATTTCGTAGCGAACACTCGTATGCTATGGAGGGAAGTCAAGTCGACGTACTCCGCAGTGATCAGTTCATTCCCGGTTTGTATGCGTAGGTCCATTATATAGTCAACCAGGAAGGGATCGGATAGGGGTTGCTGTGTTAAGAGAACGAGTTGGGCCCCCCGAGATGCCAAAGCACGAGCAACCTCTGCTCCAATACCGGAAGTGCCACCCTGAGTGTATTAAGTTAGTTCAGGATATTAAATCACGAGCTGTCTTCTTACTGTCATCATAATCACCTTCGAATGCATCGTGCGCTCGGAGGTGTTGGTGGCTCCATTGAAATAACGCTTGAGTACGTAGAGCAACACAAGCCATGGTGCAATCTTGAGAACTGTCCATGCATAAGGAATTGAAGAAACACCAGAGAACAGACCCTGAGCGGCAATGTGGAGCGGCATTGCTGCTCGATGCGCAACGATCACATTGAGGATATACGTTAACTTAGGACAATGTGCCAAGATCTTTGAGTTGTCCAGGTTATCGATCGGATCATTAATATTCCGTCTGCATATTAGCGTTCTTTGGTTGGCATAAGGTTAATCTGGAAACCCAGAGACTTCAATTCATGATCCTTCAAGGTGGTAGGGCGACATGAGTCATTTTTTATGATCGCTCGATTTAGTTATAAAAACCTGTATTGGAGCGCATGAAATGACGCAAATCTATTAGGAATAGCACTCCCTAAAGCTGCCGAAACATGCATCGTAGGCAACCAGTTAGCCTTGCTTGCAGCTATATTTTGAGCACTTCTGGAAGAGGAAATGTGGGGCAAGGTGATGAGCACATTTTCATTCTGTTCATTTTGTCATATTTGATGCAGATATGATGTCTGGCTGCTGAATATATTTTAGAGTGTTTTAATCGTGTGAGAATTCTAAATCTTTACCTCCTTATTCAGCGTCTCTGCTCTCTGAACATTTATATCCGGTGATTAAAACTATTCTCTGTTATGTATGCTAAGGCATGCTACGACTTTGGTTTGACCAGCCGTACCCCAAGTCACAACTATAGCTGCCTTTAGTGGATTCGAATGATCAACACCTTGTGCCGCACAAGGCAGCAACGTCGCCACATTCATGCTTTCTTGGGGATTCATATGCTCCTCATACAAAGACAAGTAACCTTCTAAGCTTCTCTCTAACTCTCTTCGAAAATTTCTTATCTCATTCTTTCTTATTGAAGTGATCACCTCAAAACTATCATGCCAACAGCGGAAACAAGCATGGGGTTTCTAATGCGGACCCATCCAAAGACGCAAAAGAAGAGGCTAAACTCATTCCCGCTGGGATAAAATGTTGTCTCCGCAACCTTTACGAAGGGGAACCTGATCGGCGTGGTCGAGTCTCATAGACAACTAACTATCCCAAAGATCTTGACGCAGTGATAGAAATGGATTGGAGTGGAGTGGATTAAGGCTCAAATCCACTCCATCCAGCAAACAGCTGGTGGAGCTCCAAGAGCTCCAACACGTGACTATACTATTAATAGTATATACATATAAGTCTTGGCAATCTTCTGGTGTTAAGGAAGCTTAGTGCGAATTTCACATTTAACACCCTTATTATCGCTATCCTCACTGGCTTCCTCTACCTCGCTGGTAATATCGTCGCCTTCTAGATCAGCCGGTTGCTCTGCCAAAGGACGTGCGCTGCTTTGTGTGCAGTACTGGCTTCGTTAAAGCTCCACACCGAATATACATCTTTCTATTCAGCCGGAACTCCTCCATATCCTTCGCAGCGTCAACGGCGTTTGGGTTAATCGACGTCGGGGCGAGGATAATATCGTCAGAGGCAGAAGATACGCGTAGAGGGAAGAGGCGCTGCTGCACCCGGGGCATGGCGAACAACACTAAGGAAGAGGTGGTAGGCAGCGAGGACGAGCTTTAAGGCAAGCAGAGGCGAGGGCTAGACGATGGACGCGAGTCAAATATTAGGCGGCTGAGACTAATTTTCAGACGCCCTGCCATAAGGAGCACCACTAATTGGCTATTCACTACGCACTGACTACTAGACGCTCAATCCTCCTCCCGAAGAGGTATAAGCTGTGGAGCTCCAGGAGCTCCACCAGGTTCAATCCACGCCACTCCACCAATTAAATTAATCGATCCAAATCCAGGAAAAGAGGTGCTCCATCTGGAGCTCCAAATAGCCTCCAATCCAGTTCTATCACTGTCTTGACGACCCTCCAGAGAATGCGGACTCCGTCCAATATGCGCTCATAGCCCGAAATAAGAAGAGTTTCGATGGCAGAAGGAAGCTGCGAGTCGGGTCAATTGCTGTTTAGAGTCTGCTATTGAAAAATGTTCTTGGTGGTGCTCTCAAAGGCTACACTGGTATAACTACAAGCCTCGAGAGACTGAAATTTCAGAGTCCTTTTGAGCCATTCGTTCATCGTTAGGAGAAGTTTGTAAGTACCACGGAAAGAGTCTCCGATCCCGAGACGAAGGAACAAGTTAATCTTCAGTGGGACCTGCTTGAAGAAGAGTTGAGGGAAACAATTCGCGAGAAGAATGATCATGTCGCACATGGCGACGTGACATTCGATAACATCTGGACTATATTTGAGCCGGGAGCTTTGGTGTACACTAGAAAGGAAGGTCATGACCGGATCTTCAAACTACGGAAGGGCAGCTATGGGCCTAACCAGTGCGGTCGATACTACGCACTCGACATGCAGTTCATCGACTTCGACGGCAAAACTTCGGCTTTGGTACACATTTGCTGCAAATTCACGCTTTTGGGGGCACTGAACCTATTCACCGGTTGTCCGCTTTTCCACTGGCGTATCATTAGGAGGTAGAGAGTGTCAGAGAAGCCTTGATTGCCCGAGGGAAGGTATTTGAGGCATACAAAGGCTATCATTTCAAGGCCTATGAAGGCATCGCTATGGGTTGGGGGTCTTGGGGTCTTGTTCGGTACAGCGTCAATAACCGTATTATTATTGATACGTACGCGTTCAATCCAAACCGTAAAGCCTCCTAGACTACCTCAGACTGGGGGAAGCAGACGAAGATGATGATTGCGACTCTAATATGAGTCTTATTGATGGCGATATCACTCAGTAAAACTCCTCCATCTCATTAAGCGATTATCACCTGCTACTTTTCACGCCAAAGCTTCGAGGTTATTCTCTAGGGATAAGAAGTAGTTAACTTTCTGTCTCCACTCTGTCAAAGATATTGTCTGGAACGACAACGCGTTCAAGTCACTGGTTGCTCCCGCAGAGCAGAAAGAGCTCATTCTTGCCTTCGCGCAATCACAAGCCATGAACAAGTAATGCTTCGACGACTTCATCCAAGGAAAAGGCCGTGGAATTATCATGCTTTTGTCACGCCCTCCTGGAGTTGGCAAAAATCTTACCGCAAATTGGTTGCTGAGACCATGAAAGTCCCTCTTTATATAATGAGTGCGGGTGACCTCGGTACGGATCCTTCTGGTGTGGAAGAATCTCCAATTATTCTCGAAATGAATACCCGGTGGGATGCAGTTTTACTGCTAGGCAAGGCTGACGTCTTCCCGGGGACCCGTAGCGCTCACGATTCGGAACGAAATAAGCTCGCTTCTACCCCCCTTAGACCCTTAGGGCATCATGTTCTTGACTACCAATCGGGTTAATAACATCGACGCTGCTTTCGAGTCAAGAATCCACTTGTCTCTACAGTATGGATAACTTGATGCGGCATCCCGACGCCACGTTTGGTCGACATTCTTGATGAGGTCTACAAATGCTGGGAAGTTTATTGTAAAAGGATTGGATAGGTTGGCAGAAGTTTCATTGAACGGCCGGCAAATCAAGGATATCTTGAAGGCTGGGCAGCTTCTGGTGAGCAAGCAGGGGGTTGAGTTGCGATACTCCCATGTGGACACGGTCATGAGGCTGCAGGCGGCGAATACAAGGAAGGCTGAACTGACTGAGGGGGTAGCGATATCTTTAAGCTGATCTAATTTCGCCGATGTTTATCCCTTTGGTTTACTTTAGGATTTAAGGTGATAGCACTGGTGGCTAATACATGGTAGAATATAATGATCTAAATGCGATAATTCATAGTACGAGTTTCCATTCCCTCGCAAATGATATGTAGAGATTATCTTTAAGCTTCGCTTAAGATTGCTGACTTGAGAAGCTGAAAGAGTAAAGAGCATCGTGAGTATTTAAAGTTGTCTTATCGAACCTTGCTACTGTAACCCTCCGCTCGACACCAAGGAAGCTAAACCTTCTTACCAGCCTCGACAACTAACTCCGGTGGAGCTAGATTTTAGCCGAATATCCTCACTTCTCTTTGCTTTTCGCTACTAAAGAACCGCCATCTTCAAACTTTTCTCGCATCCGCCATGTCTGACTCACCCGCGTCCCCAACCTCCACGTCTGAAGCCTCACCCCAGACCTCCACCATGTCCTCCATAGTCCGCTCAGCAGGGCGAAACGTCCGCCTCTACGGCGCCAACGATCCGACCACTGAGCTTGGTGGCCTCTTCCTTACTAACGGCATCACAAATGCCAACTTCTACTCGATGGTGGAGATTATTATTATATTTGAAGGCGAATTCTTTCTGCGGGATGAAGGCGGTACTATAATTACGAAGGATAATCATCCGCTTCAACCCGGGAAGTACTACATTGTTGCCACAGGTAGGCGTGTATATAATCACATTTTTATGGTTAAGTAGCTAAGTTATAAGCAGATTCCTACCAGCTCACTGATGAGAGCTGGATGGTCCGTACAACTTCCCTTACTAGCGGAGCCCGTCTCGAATCTTTCCGTGAAGCTGTCCGTTCGCGAGATCGTCGATGCGTTATATCGGGAGCAGTGGTGCCTGTTTTTCCTAGTGGTGAAGCCTACTATACGGGCTTTGAGGCCGCACATATCTTTCCGTTGGCCTATGAAGGGTACTGGAAAGACTGTGGCTACGCCAGCTACATTACAATTCCGCCGGAGAATGGAGAAACCATCAACTCTGTGCAGAATGGTATCTTGCTTGAAAGTGGTGTACACCAAAGATTTGATAGCTATGACTTCTCAATTAACCCTGATGTATGTGCGCCTTATACTTCCTACAAAGATATAGTGGCTAATAATTATCTTAGGACAATTATAAGATCATGTTCTTTATGCCCGGTTTAACAAATCTCGCCGGCAAGCATCTTGATCAAGAACTTCTTAACAGCCCTCAACGACCTGTTGATCAGGTTCTACGTTGGCACTTTAGGCAGGCCGTTATAGCCAATATGAAGGGTGCTGGTGAGCCTATCTTCGAGCATGACTTCCCGCCTGGCTCTGATATAGTTGGTGACATTCTCCGTGGCCCGAAGGCTGGCGAAAGGATGGAGTTTGAGTTGTTCAGTCGCCTGGGCGCTCAAGTTGAGCTGTTTGCAGCAGGAGGCAGGAATGGCATTGCTACCTGAATAGGAAGAGTGTACTGTGGTGGTGTTTTAGTTTATCTTCTAATCTTCGGTCAAGAAGAAGGCGGCAAAGAAATCCGATTCAGGTCGACAGTTCCCAACCCGTTTGAGATGTTGCCGCAGCTTGCACCTATCATGCTATCGGACATACACGCCAAAGTCGCAATCGCTATGCCATCATGTCAAGTTGTTGTAGGGTGCCTGTCCCTATATCCTCGCTGGTGCCGCATATCCGTTCCTGCTGCATTACCGCAACTGTCTTTGTCTGTGAAACTGTCACACGCCAATCAGTGCTATTAAGCTGCTCGGCCTCAATTATGCTACGTAACTCTTATACCTTAATACCAGCGGTCGACAGGTCTAGTGAATGTCCTTGGTACCTTTGTCGATTGCCTAATTGGTCTAAAAAGACCGGTCCCCCTAGCGAAGCCAAATAGGACGTATTTTATCGGTTGAAACCCTTGCAAGAGTGCAGGAGGGATGAGAGGGTAGGGGAATGTCGACTATTTCCAGAGAAACAAGTGGCCGGCTTACAAGTCAGCACGAGAGGCAATGCGGATCAATAGGCGTCCGATTGCCGACTTGGGATTTTCCAGTCATTCCTATTCGTCCACCAGATTGCCAGGTCGGCGAAGCTTGGTTAATAGAACACTCATCGGCGCTACCTCGGATCACAAATTCGCCAACTTATAAAAAGATCATTGGAGCCCCTTGTTAACATAAGGCTGCAGCTGCTTTAGCGCCACGCCGATTATTACCAAGCGACTACGGGGGATTTCACGAGCCCCACTTCTCAAAGGTGCGGTAGAGCAGGTTGATAAAACAATAAAAGCAGCCTCGGATGACCCGCTTCGTAAATCCCAGGAGATCAAATCTTTTGAGAGCCTTTTAATGCTGAGTTACCGCTCAAGAATTTTGTCATGCCTTAAATTTGACATCTCTTATTCTGAGTGTTCACTCCCTAGGCCAACTGCTTCCACCGCTAAACCAATTTCGGAAATAGTCGTCGTATTAGCTGACCATCTTCACACAGCGTATCTACCACATTAACTTGACTTAATTAGGGGCTCGCTTCAAATATTCGTCAGTTTATCAGTTATTGGGGATGTCTACCCAAAGTAAGAATATCAAAGGTAAATTACGCAAAACAGAATACGCTGAAACTCATAATCAATATACAGATCTTCCCCGAGACACACACGAGCATCCATCTTCTCCGGACAACCAAAAAGATGATTTTGCAAGAGAGGAATCGTCGAACTTCCAGTTTGTCAACATCACCACAACTCCACGAATTAGCAAAGACTCAAAATCGCTGATCCGGGTCCAAGTGATGAAGAACTTCCATCGACGGAAACAGAAGCAAAAATCTTCTAATGGGACTGAAGGAGATGACGCTCCTTCAGGCAGCGCGATGCCAATAACTGATTTAGCTGGGCACGTAAACAAATTTAGACTGGGGCCGTGGGGCCTCCAGCAAAGACCTACTCCACCAAGAGCTCCTAGGAGGAAAGGAGGCAAGGGACAACCTCGTGCCTTGCTAACTCGAGATCAGGGAAAGAGTTCTCCAGAGCAACGAACATTAGAAGCTGCCACTGGAATTGACGAGGCCGATTTCTTCAGACCACAGGTGAACTCAAAGGAGGTAGACGTGGATCAGACAACTATTGTTCCTATGACGGGCTCTCCTTCATATGAGGTCTTGATACCAGAGGATCTTGATTCATCACTCTTCCTCACAACTTTAGAAGATTTTGGAGAGGATATGTTTCTTCCAGAAGACGTCTTGCAGGATGTAGGGAGATATTCAATAGAGTTACTGTTTAGTGATCCGGGAACAGGTTACAAAGATCCCTTCGACACTACACCCCTTCTGGACTCTAGTTGGACTCAGTTCATTCTTCATTACTGTAGGTCTTCCTACCTTCATGCTAAGATCACCTTTTGTCGCGTAGGATGTCTGTAAGACCTATTACCCAACTATCTCCTTCGTTAGAACCGATCCGGAATTTAGTACGACACTTTGGCTGACCCAATTCTTGCCAGCAAATTCCAACTTCAAAATCCCTTCATTCATGATGAATCTCAAGTTGGCCTGGCTTTCCATGGCTACGAAGGATGAGGCTTACTTTCATGCCCTCATCTCCCAATTCACTGCGCACTTCAGCTTGATTTACAAAAGGGGGGACCCAATGGAGGCTCTTACACACCGGATGGAAGCGGTAAAACTGGTAAACGCAAGGCTTGGAGATCCCGATCTCGAAGCTTCGGATGGGACAGTCAGTGCCGTCGCTTGCATAGCGAATTACGAGGTAAATACATAACCCTCAAGTACTCAGTCCCAGATACCGTTCGCTAAGTTTAGAACCAAACAACTAGGCGGGGAACGGGACGCTGGTTAGCGTTCAAATACACATGAATGGCTTAGAACAGATGGTTAAGATGAGGGGTGGATTAGATGCCGCAGGGTTTCCCATATACCTTCAACGCAAAATAGCTTGGTAAAATCTATGTCCCTGGGGCATAAGTCAACGCTAATTTATATTTTACCTTAATAGGGCAGACATCAACTCGGCTGCTGCTTTAGGGTCCAGCCCCATGCTTCCTCCCATCCAACGGCCCGATGTATCTCTCTTGCTAGGGCCTTTTACAGCATTCACAGGACGTCATATGGACTTGGAACCTCTTGGAAAGGATGTTTCGGATATATTCGCTGATTTGCGGCAGCTTTCCCACATTCTTGCTTCAAGCAATACTACTGAACTTAAGCGGTTAGACGGCTTGCAGTACAGCGACTGGCTATACTGTGTCAAAAGAGCACTCACAGATTTGTCAAATTGTAAAAGAGATGTAGAGAATCAGATCCTTCCGTGCATATCCATTGCAGCTCTCATCCTAGTTGAAGTTTGTCTCCGAGGCATCAGCCTCAACAGCCGCATCATAGATAGGCTTGTCATAAGGGGAAAGACTACATTGGAGGTACTCTCCGCGGGCATATCAATCACTTCGACTGACACCGCCACCCGCATAATCCTGCTCTGGGTCCTTTTTGTTTGTGGCACAGCAGCCACCACGAGGGCTGAATACCCATGGTATGTCTGCAGGGTGGTCGAACTTTGTGATTTGCTGGACCTGCGCAACTGGGAAGATGTGGAGGTAATCTTGGAAGATGTATGGTGGCATTCCACATGGATCCTGCCGTACGTGGCGCTCTGGGGTGAGATGGAAACGGCACGTGCCGCCGCGATAGCCCTACGGACGTAGTCTCTATGTTTACCGAAGTTTCCGTTTTCAACTATGCTCCCCGGGGGGCTGAAAGATACTTACCGCATTTGGATTCCCCCCCCTCCGAATGCGTGATCTCTGCGGTACTTATCACTGAGCTGATCCTCAACAAGCAAAACGCAGGTCGAAGACACCACCAAACGGCATAATATGTGGGGGGCCAACCATCAGCACCATGACAGCCAAACACCTTGCATGTGGAGCCAACGATAAATACTATGTTAGGATACGCTGTCTTGACGGTAATACCTAGCTATGGTCTGTCCTAGAAATCGTGCTCTACGATCCAAACAACTAACGATATGACAAAATAAGGTTGCATTTACCACCTTACTCGGGGCTAGGGCTCTTAAAAGATTGCATGCCTTCCCCAACGTTACGGAGCGGCTGACTTCGCACCCTTTTAAAAGCAAAACTGCGCTGAATAAAGATGGCAATACTCTGATCAGTGAGCGGATTTGTATTCCTCTCTGTCTTCACCGCTCCGAGCGGGGCAGTCAGGGTCGGTCGGTGTTCACTGTTAAGGTGCATCCTGAAAGTTCACCAGAGCAACAGCATCAGCTGGGGAGAGCTCCATTGACTAGGTATTTTAGCTACAAGGGCACTGAAGCAAAATTAAGATATCGCGAATAAGGGAACTGGAAGCTATGAATTTTCTCGATGCAGAGGTCTCATTGAATACAAGCCCAATTTTTCCCCCTCTATCTAGGAGTATATTCAGGGACTCAGAATAGGCATACTCGTTGTAGTAATGTTCGTAAGTCTCATACGTGACCATTGTTCATGACCTTCAAGTGAAATTTAAACATTTTGTCAGTTACATATGAAGCATTAAACAGCCTCAAAACCTTTGTAGCATCAGTTTCGCAGCCTCTTGTCTAAGCACCACCCCATGTTCTCCGCCAAGACACCACTTCCCATTTTAGGAAATTTTCCTCAGTGTATTACATTCAAGGGGCCCTAGCACGCTTCTCGGTAAAGCAGCCACACTCGCCTTTTTGGTACTTCATGTTGCACATAGGATTCTGATCCTGCTTACGAAGAAATTACTCAAGCACTCTGCAATTAGTGCACCATGATTGCCAGGTGAAAATCATTGTTTGATGCGAACACAGCTCCAGGGGGTCAAACTTCGCCGGTAGCTGTCAATATATGAAGCGCCGAACTGACTCATGACTTTTGGATTCTCCCAAGTTTCCAATTATAAACATTCGTTTATGAAGCGTAAATCTTTACTTGGAGCATATTTCTAGGTTCTTTTCCTGTCTTAATGCACATGACCTCCATTACATGCAATTAAAATGCTGGTCACTGCTCGGTGTTTTCGTTGGGGCCTCAAAACTACTGTTACATGTGCTTAATTCTGTTGAAGCTTGAGAGGTTTCACTTACTCGCCATGCTTTGGTCATGGTAGATAACTACCTAGGCCAAACCCACGGATATTTCGATTCGTACTGAGTTATCCCTTCCCCTGGTAAAATGGGTCCTACGGTTATGGATAAGGGCCAGCCAATAGAACCAATAGGATCAAGGCTCCGTGTGTTGAAATGAGGTTATTGGGGCTAAAACTCTGTGCATTGCTTATTTCTATATAGGTGGTTGAAGAGATTTCAAGGAACTTCGACCGGCGGTCGAAGTTCTCTAATTGGTCAG
>Ga0307507_10002242_pt1 | contig 41283 bp, 13 predicted proteins | sample 7_EM_MG_FD_207223 | JGI IMG/M metagenome (GOLD analysis project Ga0307507, IMG submission 207223) | Populus trichocarpa ectomycorrhiza microbial communities from riparian zone in the Pacific Northwest, United States - 7_EM | ecosystem: Host-associated > Plants > Roots > Unclassified | place... | reverse complement strand
ACTTATAACAATTTTAGGAGATTAGATAGCCTATAGAGGAGGCATTATTAATCTTAAAATAGGACCTATTTAGATAACTATTAAAGGGAGACCAGTTAGAATGTCTTTTAATATCCTACCATTAGGACAGGATAAGGCGATACTAGGAATGCCTTAGTTACAGAAGTACAATCTAAAGATTAATTGGGTTACAGGTCAAGTTAATATTAAGGATATATAATAATATAAAGTGCGACAGCAAACCAAGTTAGTATAGTACTAAGTCGGAGCAACATATAAAGAGACTAAGCGAGGCTTAAGTTATGTACCAAAGAGATACCACAAGTACGGAAAAAAGTTATGGTTACTAAAAAGTAAAAAGCTGTTAGAGTATATAGCGTGGGACTATAAGATAGAATTAGAAGAAGGAATAAGTCTAAAGTTCTTTCCAATCTATAAGCTTACTAAAACAGAGTTAGTAGCGCTTAAGGAGTTTATCCAGGAGAACTTATAAAAGGGATATATTAGACCGTTATAGTTATTAGCAGGATATCCAGTATTGTTTATCCTAAAGAAAAACGGAAAACTTAGGATGTGTATAGACTATAGATAGTTAAACAGCATTACCAGGAAGGATAGATATTCTTTACCCTTAATTAGCAAAATCTAAGACAGAATAGGTAACGCAAAGATCTTTACAAAGATAGATCTAAGATGGGCGTACCATCAGATTAGAATTAAGGAAGGCAACAAGTAGAAAGCAGCCTTTAGGTTAAAAGAAGGACTATATAAACCATTAGTTATACAATTCGGGCTTATAAACGCACTAGCAACGTTCTAGAAGCGAATTAATAGTATGTTAGGGGAACACCTAGATAAATTTGTTATGGTATATTTTAACGACATTATCATCTACTTAGAGAATAAGGAAGAATATAGAGAACACATTAAGTAGGTCTTAAAGAGACTACAAGAAGAACAGATGCTAGTAGCAATTAAGAAATACAAGTTCTTTACTAGGAAGACCAATTTTGTTAGATTTATTATCAAACTAGGCTAGCTTAGTATAGATCCAAAAAAGATCAAGGCTATAGTAAACTGGCAGGAACCAGAGAATGTTATATAGTTAAGATCGTTCCTAGGGTTTTGCAATTACTGCAGAAGGTTTATAGCGCAATAGTTATAGAATATTGAGCCGTTTACACAGTTAACAAAGAAAGAAAAACTATAGGCATAGGGAAAGAAGTAATAAGAACTATTTAAGAGAGTTAAAGAGTTGTTTACCTAGGAGCCAGTTCTTAAGATCTATCAACTAGGTCTAGAGACGGTTATAGAAACAGATATATTAGACTTTACACTAGGGGCGTACTTTCTATAGAAATATTAAGACAGATGGCACCCAGTGGCATACTACAGTTAGAAGATGACACTACTAGAGTTAAACTATAACATCTATAACAAGGAGTTGTTAGGTATAGTTACAGCACTTAAAGAATAGAGAGCATTCTTGCAAGGCATAAAGAAACTATTTATAGTTAAGACGGACTATAAGAACCTTATAGGATTCCTAATAATAAAGGAACTCAACCAGAGACAGGTTAGATGGGCGGAAATGCTTATAGAATACCATTTCAAAATTCAGTATACTAAGGGTACAGATAATGCACGAGTAGACGCGCTAAGCAGAAAAGCTAAACTATAAAGTAATAAAAGGCTATTAGGAGCTTTGTTATAAAAGGATTAAGATAGATTAATTAGGTATAATTATCTAAAGATTATAGCAACCAAGGAAAGTCAGATCTATAATTTACTAAAGAGTAATTAGACGCAGAGGATCTAGAAAGCATAGGCAGAAGATCTAGACTTAGAGCAATATAAAAACAGAGAGGCAACGTATATACCTAGGTCTATTACAGAAGAATTTATTAAGGAATTCCACAAGGGAATAATATAAGGATATAATAGAGCTATAGGCTTAGTGTTAAGACTCTAAGAGGAGTATATCGTTTAAGAAATCTGGGGACTAGTAAGATAAGTTATAAGGGAATATTTAGATTGCTAAAGAAACAAACTAACGAGGCATAAGCTGTACGGAGGGCTACAACCTATTAAGACACTAGGAAGACTATAGGAAGTTATATTATAGGACTTTATTATTAAGTTACTAAAGTTAAGAGATCCTATTACAGGACAAGATCATAACGCGATTTTAATAATAGTGGATAAGCTAATAAAGTGGGGATACTTTATAGCATATACTAAAAAGATATCAGTAGAAGATGTCGCTAGAATCTATATAAAGGAAGTATTTGCAAGACATAGAGCACCAGACAAGATTATATTGGATAGAGATCTAAGATTTATAGCAGTATTTTAGGAGGTATTTCTAGCAGAACAAGGGGTTTGCGCAGTAACGTCTATAGCATATTATCCGCAGATGGATGGATAAACGGAAAGACTAAACTAGACACTAGAATAGTATCTAAGGCACTATATCAATTACGCATAAAATAATTAGGTATTGTTGTTACCAGTTATATAGTTCGCATATAATACAACACCATAGGAAGGAATAGGGACATTACCATTTAAGGCGAATTACGGATACGAACCAAGAACATCATTATTGCCACATTAAGCAAAAAGGACGAGTAGCACAGCTAAACAAAGAATAGAGACGTTAATAAATCTTTATGCAAACCTTAAAGAAACAGCTAAACTAGTATAAGAGCAAATAAAAAGGTACTATAATACTAAGAGATCTGAGGGACCAGATCTTAAGGAGGGAGATAGAGTGTAGCTACTATACAAAAACTTTAAGAGTTAATAACCAAGTAAGAAGTTGGACTATGTCAGACTAGGACCTTTTAAAATTAAGCAAAGAATTTTATTAGTTACGTATAAGTTAAACCTACCAGCCAAAATGAAAATCTACCCTATATAGCATATCGCAATGCTAGAGCTAGTACACGGGAATGTTAAGCTACCAGTCTATAAGGCAGACATGTATAAAGGATAGGAGGAAGACAAATAGCAAGTTTTAAAGGTTATTAGTTATAAGAATATAGATAACGAAACATAGTATAAAATAAAGTGGATAGGCTATAGTAAGACTACCTAAAAACCACTAAGCAACTTAAGAAACGCTATAGGAAAGGTATAGGAGTATCAAAAAAAAGTAGGTTAGGTAATATTAACAAAGAAGAATTACTAAAAAATAAGTTACCTAAGGGGGACCTAAGAGGAGCAATTACTGAGCTACTTGGAGTTATTTCCCTTATAGGAGGAGAGCTAATCCTTTTATTACCTAGCTTAGACAGACCTTGTTAAACCAGTTTCTACTCCTTAGAATGAACCTTCTTACGGACATATTTAAGGCGTTAAAGACGAGCATAAGCTAAACGTTAAGCTTTAAGGACGTGTGCGGACTCTTCTAAGGCACGTTAAACCTTAAGGAGCGCGGAGGCCAGCTTACCGTCAAGCTTTATAGCGGTAGATTAAACACAAGACCCTATAATAAGTTACTTAGGGAACTCGAAGACTGTTAAGAGTAATAGGACGCGCATATTTAGCATTAGAGATAGAGCAAACGTCGCAGGACGATCGAACGTTTACTTTAGTGCACTTAGAGCAAGAGAAGGGTTGTTAAAACGAAGGACTTGCTAGCGCAACGCAGACTAACCCCTCTTTTGCGCACCTTAAGCAAGGAATCACCATTACTTCACCTAGTAACAGTATAGAGGAAACTGTACGAAGACAATGCTTAACCTAGGAAAGAGAAGAAGAAGCTTTAGGTATAATAAGTAAGGATATTAACTAGACTAATTAAATGGACATTATACCTCTAGTGGATAATTTGGAGATGTTAAGAATCTTTAAGGACAAAGATAAAGAGGAGGGAGATGGTGTTACGGACGCTTTAAGTATAATATTACAACTACTTGGAGAGGAGTCAGTGGAAGCTAGTTAGTTAATATAGGCACGGTTTAGGATGGATTTAGTGGAACTATATAACAAGGAATAGTAACCGAGGTCACGTGGTGTTAAACGTGTTAACTATATTAAACAGAAGGGATGTTACGTTTAATATAGACAACACGTACCTTACGTACAAGAGAGGATTTCTTAGGAGTATGGTTGTGTATTTAAAGGACCTTAGTCCCTACCGTAGATAGTTCTCTCCTTGTAGTAAATCTTAGAATACAATTGAAGTTAATCTGTTAGGCAACCACTCCACCAGTTGTTATTACGTTGTTGTTTTGTTTGTCGTACCTATATACCCAGCCCAATAACAGAACCCACCGTAGTCTAAGCTACAAGGTTCCGTTACAGTAGTTGTTTGCCTTTATATTATGTCCATCTAGCCAGAGCAGGCCGCGAAGGATAGTCCTTATAGAATTCTTTTACTAAGGAAGGCGCGTTGGCCTTAATCTAATTATAGGTTTCTTAGGTTTGTGTTTTATATCCTTTCTACTTAATAAGAAGTTTAAATTGTTTAGATTATTTTTTCTATTATATATTATTAATTAAGTTAATAAAGTAAGAACCGTTACCGTTGTTAACAATTACAGGAGGTAGTGGCGGCACTTTATAAGTTAAAGGTTTACCTTTTAAAGGTTACAGCAAGCTTACGTAAAATATTAGGTATATTTTTATCTTAGTTGGCAGTTTAAGCTTATAGGCGTACGGGCTTAGTTTCTTTTTAATTTGGTATAGGCCCGTAAACTTCTAATTGAGTTTCTTTAAGGGCCGTTAAGTCTTTATATTTTATATATTTAGGTAAGCTATATTACCTTCTTTAAAGTCCCACGTGGGAGCTCGTCCTTTGTTTACATGCTATTCCTATACCATTTAAGCGTACGTTAATTTACTTTATAGTAGTTCCGTTAACTACTTTATTTAATTAGCGAAGTTATGCGTATTAATTAACTAAATCCGTTTAATCGTGGGTCCTATTATATTAATTTTAGGTCGTGGTTTAAATTCAAGTTAAGGGTCTTGTCCGTAGGTTATGTAGAATGGCGTTATACCTATTAATTTATTTATTATATTGTTCGCAGTAAACTTAGCTAAAGGCAGCCACTTTTCCTAGTCGTCTTGTAGGTAGGAGTAGTATATTTATAGGTATTGTTCTATAATCGCGTTCACAATTTTGGTTTAACTGTCTATCTCTAGATAAAATGCAGTTAAGAGTCGTGTTTATATACTTAATTGTTTGTATAAAGCTTGCTAGAAGTCTAAAACAAACTGGCTTCTATAGTTAGATATTATTAAGTTAGGAAGTCTATGCAGCTTAAAGACGTATTTAATAAAACATTTAGCTACTAAGATAATATTAATTAAGTCTATAGGAATTATGTGTCGCATTTTTATAAGGCGGTTAACTACTACCATAATATTTATAAATCCGTTGCTGCTAGGTAAATCTACCATAAAGTTAATTAAGATATTACGCTATCTTTGCATTAGAATTAATAATGGTTGGAGTACTCCTTGTTTCTTTATATAAGAAGTCTTTCCACAAACACACGTTCTGTATGCTTAAACGTATTTTCGTATATAGTCGTGCATTATAGGCCAGTAATATGCTCGTTGGACTATCTTGTACGTTTTCACACAGCCAGGATGTCCCGCTATAGGAGAGTTGTGTACAAATTTAAGTATCTTAAATCGTAAAGGTTTGGAATTCGGGACTACCATATTCTATTAATAGTATAGTCGATTGTTACGAATTTCGCATTTGGCGAGTGTGATATCTTTATACTGTCGTTTTCCTATTTAAATTGCTTCTATTACATCTGCTATCTATATGTCGTTCTTATATTCGTATTTCATTAGCTTATTAATTTCTATTTCCTATTTATTAATTTCTAATTTGTTTCTGTTAAGTTCTATATCTAGGAATATAGGACGTAGTTTCTTAAAACGTTTAGGGAGCAATAGGATCTATAATCGATTTATAATCTATTTGTTTAAAGCATTTACAGGTAGGTCTTATAATTATTGTATTAATACGTTAGGCTTCTAATTAAGTTTGCCTAGTTAGTATATAATCTTAAAGTTGAATTGTGAGAGGTATTTAGCCTAACGAATTTGGCGTTGCGTTAATTGCTTTATAGTTATAAAATACTGCAGGTTCTTATGGTCTGTTAATATATATATTAGAAATAACAATCCTTTAAGTTCTAGACGCCATTGTTTAAAGTATCTAATAATTGCAAGTAGTTCCTTATTGTATATCTTATAGTTCGATTCAGCAGGGGCGAGCTTTTAGGAGAGAAAGGCTACTGGACACAGCTTACCGTTCTTATTATACTGCGATAACACTCCCCCTAGGGCATAATTAGACGAGTCTGTTTTAACAACATATTTAAGGTTAGGGTTAAAGTGAGCGAGAATTAGGGTAGTTATAAAGCGTTATTTTAAATTGTTAAAAGCTTATTCGCATCTAGCAGTCTATTTAAATTTTATGTTTTTCCTTATTAAGTTTACTAATGGTTAGGCGATTTTTAAGAAGTGGTTAATAAATTAATAGTAGAAATTTGCAAATCCTAAAAATCTTTAAATATCTTATACGTTACTAGGGCTTCCCTAGTTTATAATAGTAGCGACCTTCTTAGGGTCCATTTTAATTCCGTCGCGGGATATAATCAGGCCTAGGTACATGACTTCGGACGCGTAGAATTTGCATTTCTTAATATCGCATTATAAACCCGCATCTCGCAAATGTTTAAGGACCATTTGGACGTGTTTTTAATGCTTAAAAAGTAAAGACAAGTAGATTAAGATATTGTTAATATACGCGGTAATAAATATATTAAGGAATTTATAAAGCGTATTGTTAATATATTGCTAAAACATACTAGGACCGTTCTTTACACTAAATGGTATTACTAGGTATTTAAAGAGTCCCTATTATGTATAAAAGGCTGTGTACTTCTCGTCTCCTTCTTAGACGCGAATTTGATTGAAGGCAGCGACTATATTAAGCTTTATAAAATATTGTGCCTTTGCTAGGTGGTTAAGCGTCTCTTAAATTAAGGGGATTGGATATTAGTTTTAAATCGTAATTGCATTTAGAGCTTAATAATTAACATAGAATCTTAAGCCTCCTCTTGGCTTTTTAATGAATAGTATGGGTAAGGCAAATGGAGATTAATTAGGGCGAATAAATCCTTTTTCTAGATGCTTATTAAGGTATTGTTATATTACAAGCAGTTCTTCCCGTAACATACCGTATAGCGGTCCGAACTTTGGTGTTATATTAGGTTCAAGTTCTATCTTAAAATCGTGTACATCCTAATGCGGGGGTAGTTGGTCTACGAATCTTTTCTCAAACTTATTAATTAGATTGTGGTACTCTTTAGGCATAAGAGGTTAAGGGTTAATATATTGCTTTGGTTCTAGTACTTTCTTAATATCTTCTATAGTTATAGTGAAGATTTCATAGTCTCGTTTTTGTGCTAATAAAATAAAAGGTGTGGCTTGTATCATACGAATTTCAAGAGGTTTTGGCGTAACGTCTTCGCATTCTTTACTACTATTGGTAGTTGTAGCCGTATCGTTTTAGTTCGGGGTCCGTAGCAGGGGCAGTTTATATTATGTTAAATTTAAATAATCTTGTGCATATTTATAGGGTTGGTGGTGTTTTAAGCAATGACTTTGGCAGTAGGTTATATGGAATTTTAGTATTTCTTTAACCCAGCTAATTAAAGGGTTGTGTCGTTTTAGCTATTTATGTCCAAGTATTATCTTATATTACTTTAGGGGTGTTATAAATAAGGAAACGTATTTAAGGTGTTCACCTATCCGCATTTTTATAAGAGCGTAGTGCGTTAATTCGCTATATATTAAGGGTTTGCCGTCAAAGCCTTATAGGCCTTAGGGCTTATTGAGTTTCTTTAAATTTAGGCGTTAGGTTTTCGCGTAGTTTATATTAATAAAGCCTATGCTAGTGGCTCCGCTATCTATAAGAATTTATACCTTCTTCCATTTTTTAAGTATTTAAATTTCGCTAAGTATATTAAGGGAGTTATATTGTGTATTAGCGCTGGAAGAGCCTAGATACTTATGCTCTTCCACTTCTTATCTTAAGGCGCGACTTGGCCTTAGGATAATTCGTTTTCTAAGTTAGCCAAGGGTGAGATGCTTTATAACGACCAGGTATAATTTATAGAACGAGTATAGGTTAAGGAGTGAGTATGGCTTGAAGAACAAGTGCGATTTAAGGAGTAGGTGCGATTTAAAGACCAGGAGGAACTACGGCGGACTTTTTTAAAAGGGTAAGTTCGGCAATTCCTTTAAATATGTCCTTTTTTACCACATCCAAAGCATTCTCTATTTGTGGCTTGAGTTCTTTGTTCATTAGTTCCTAAGGGTATATAAGATTAAGTGGTATTGAGGTCTATAGGGTTATATATAGGACTTTTTAGGTTCGGAGAGGGATCGCGTTTTGGGGTATATATTGGTTTCATAAAGTTTTAAACATAAGGCGTGGTCGGCTTTAGAGAACGAGTTTGTTTATTATATTAAAGGTCCTTATTAATTCGTTAACACATTATAGCAAATTTAGGCAGGTCTTTTGGCAGTTCTCTGCCTTTAACTAGGCTCTAATCTTATCCGAAATAGCTTGTTAAAGAGTAGCGACTTTAGCGGCTTCATTCTAATCCAGTTCGCTAATAAGGCCTAAAAATTCTAAAAAAAAAGCTAGTAAATTCTCAGTTCCGTTATTATAGGTTTTTAAGTTTAGTGATAGCTGTGTGTTCGCGGCTGGCGTTATTATACGTTCGTTCTAGTAGGGAGACGAAGATTTTAAAACTAACAAAGGTGCCATTATAGAAGAATAGATCTATAGTTTATGCAGCGTTCTTACTTAAACGAGACATTCCATAGCTAATTTTGCTAGCTTCGGTGGGGTATTGGTTATAATTTATTAAAAGTTTAAGACGGAGCTTGGTTATAAAGGGACATAGGTTATTTTAATTTCTATTAAACATTAGAGGATTAGGGAGCTTTTTAGATTTTATAATAGGTATCAAATTCATTATAGATATAGGTTAAGTTACTATTACTAGTTTAAAGTTCGCGTTTAAGGGGCCAGGTTTGGATACAGTTATATTAATTTTGTTTATAGGCGGTGTCGGGGTCTCTAATATAAATGCTTAAACGTTACGGAGTTCTTTACGGAGTGCTTCCATTAATTGCTAATGCTGGGCTTCTAGTGCAGCCCGCTGCTAAGCTAAGGCATCCGTAAAGGACTATTATATTATGGTTAACTGTTCCCTAACTAGGGACATAATACTTATAGTTATTAAAGAGGATTTGGGTTTGTTTGCCATTTTAATAGTAGTTTTTTTTTTTAACACAATGTAATGTAAGGGCGCGAAGAGGCTTTAGGGAAGATTTAAAGGAATAATATAAATTCTATCTAAATCTAAGGGTATATAGCTCTTGAAGAGAACAAGACGTTGTGTAAAGAAGAGAAAGGAATAACCAGAGAATCTTGTAATTAAATAGTCAGGGGTCTTGGTCGATGCGTACACACGTACGCACGCGGACGGACTTTAGTAGAATTCGATTGATCTGGTAGAACTTAGCAGAAGTCGATTAAGGCGTCAAGTTTATCTGTCAAGTGTTTTACCGAGACATTCCTACTATAACTAGGCTAGTCCTGTTACATTAACCTCCTTTAAGCCCTCCTCTACTGCCTTTAATTAATCCTCTATATTAAATAACCGCTAATTAAACTGTTTAACCACTTATAGCACTTAATACACCTCATTTAACATATATAGCACGTCTTCTCTTATAACCTTAAGCTCGTCCTTTACCAGCTTATCCTCATTAACTTTAAGAACGCGTATAAAGTGGATAGGTAGCAGTTTGGGGGAGGACTCTAATAGAGGATTTTCCTATATAATTAGTAGCTGGTTAGAAGTTACGACGGGCTTATGCACGCTACGGGCTCGTGCACGCTCATTACCCCTCGCCAGTCATCTTGCAGCGCACACAACTCCACCAATTTTTAACAGATTTCAATAAAGAATGGGTAAAATTAAAGATACGATCACGGAGCTTCACCTCTAAGAGAAAAAGAATATCCAGGCCGTAGCAGATAAGCATAGGGTCAACCAAAGCACCCTCTTAAAGCGATTTAATGGAAAGACGGGCAGCAAGGCCAATAGCTACAATTCTTAAAAGATTCTTACCCCCGGGTAGGAGAGGGCTCTTATTAATCGCATTAATAACTTATCTAAAATAGGGCTGCCCCCTTCGCATTAGATGGTGCGAAATTTAGCCTTAAAAATAGCTAGAAGAATGCTAGAAATTAACTAGGCTTTACGCTAGGTTAAACAGAAATTAAAAAAGCTCCAATTAGGATACCTTATTTCTATTAATAAATCTAAAAAAAAGGGCTGATTTAGCGCTGTATTATAGCCTCTACTTTAAGCTCTTAGGACAAAAGATAAAGGAATATAATATTAAGCCAGGCAATACCTAGAATATAGATAAAAAAGGCTTTCTTATTAGTTATATAAAAAAGAAGCGGAGGATCTTTAGTAGGAGTGCCTTTAAGTTAGGAAGAATGCAAAATATTATTTAAAATAGAAATAGAGAGTGGATTATAGTAGTAGTAGCTATCTATATAAACCAAACAGTACTTGCACCAACTCTTATCTATTAAGCTATAATAAATAACGTCCAAGATATATGGCTAGAGGATTTTAACCCTAATAAACATAACTGCTTCTTTACCTTAACGCCTTCTAGATGGACCAATAATAACCTTAGCCTTTAATGGTTAAAGATCTTTAATAGAGAGACAAAGGTAAAGGCTAAAAGAGATTAGAGGCTTCTTATTATTAATAGCTACAGTTCTTATATAAATATAAAGTTTATTAAATATTGCAATAACTATAGGATTCTCCTAGCTATCTATCCTCCTTATTTAACTCACCGGCTTTAGCCTTTAGACGTCTCTCTCTTCTCTCCTCTAGCTATTTACTATTTAGATAGATTAAACCAGTTCCTTATAAATTATAAAGGACTCTTACGCTTTATAAAGAGAGACTTCTTTAGGACCTTTTAGGTAGCATAGGAGAAGGCTATAACACCAAATAATATAGCCAGTGGATAGAAAAAGACCGGTATATACCTATAGGACCCTAATGCGGTATTAGAGCAATTTAACGCTAAAAAGGAAGAAGATAAAGAGAGACTATCTTCTAGTAACTCTATAGGCTTAATCCTCATAGCTAGTAATTAGAAGAAGATAGAAACCCAGCTAAAACAGGTAGTAGAGGACGTAGTTCAATCTAAAACTAATAGATAGGTAAGGGCTCTCACCCGGGATATTTATAAGCTTATAGCGACTAATATACTTCTTTAAAGCCGCATTTAAGGCTATTAGAAAGCTTTTAAGATGAAATAGAGAAAGAGAAAGAGGTAGAAGAATCTCTTTTAGATTCTAGCATTAAATAAAGGTAGTAGAGCTATTATCTACTCACTTAATAAGGTACAGGAGGCCCAAGAGCTCTACTAAGAGAAAGAGGCTGCCAAGGAAGCTGATATAGTTCGCAAAGTAAAGGATAAGGTGCGGAGGCAGCTGGCAAAGAAAGATAAGTAAAGAATTAATAAAATAACAAAGGCTAGTAAAGCTACTAAGAAAAAGCATAAGGAGGATGCTAAGTAAGAGAAAAAGCGCCTTATAGACGAGGCTCGCTTTATACAAGAGTTTAATACACAGCTTAAAGTAGAGAGAAGATTAATACAGGAGAAGCAGAAGGTTAAGCAGGTTGTATTTACTATTCTAGAGGAGGCTTATATTAATAAGGAGTACAAGGTAGAGGATAGGGTTATAAAGGCGGCCTCCAGGCGGCCTTAACAAATACGCAATCCCCCCAAAGAGCACGGCAACTCTATAATCATAATAGAATAAAAGCGCAACACTAGGGGACTCTTAGATTTTAATTTAGTAGAGTTGTGAGTTTTTAAAGTTCGTAATAATGCGTAATCAAACCATATATAACAGACTTGCGAGTAACAGGCTTAACAGCCCTATTAAACAGCCAGCCTATCAACTAATAGTATCAAGATATTATTAGAACAGGGTCTAACAGCCTAAACCATAAAAGGAAATTTTAATTTATTATTATCTTAAAACCCTCTACCAGCTACTATATAATAAAGAAACTATAAAGGGATACCTAGAATTCCTTAATTAGCCTAGTCCTTTAAGCATTCTGTCGCCTTAAGTATTCATATACTTATTTTCGTACGATCCCATAAAACTCTACATCAAGAGCCTAAAAATACTCTCTCTAATTTATTACTTATTCTAGGTATAAAGAGAACTTTAATTACAAGCTATAAGAGTTATTTATATATCTCTTACTACTAACCCCACCATTAAATAGCCGTTGTTTTACTATCTAGCATAATTAGGTTCTTACTAATATAATTATTAAACTTATCCTAGCTCTATGGACGAGTATGCTTTAAAATATATAGCTAACAAGCCTTATAGAAGGCAGAGAGATTTTCCTCCAGTTAAAGAGTAGACTTGCTAATACTTTTAGACTTGTATAATATAGTTAAAAGTGGTATCTTATCACAGAATCCCTTCTAGAGCTTTTATACGGTATAGAGCTGTTTCTCTCCTTTAATTATAATATAGCCATTCTCATCTTTAAGGAAAGCCGTACGGCATTATAGGTTAAGAATTTATACCGCTAAATAGTACGGAGAATTATTTAGCTTCTTAATATACTTTATAAGCTTTTCCTCAGCACATTAGAGTTAAAGTGCTATAAACTTATCCTTAGCCTTAGTAGCTATTACCTAATAGGAAAAAATTAGCTAAAGAAATATTAAGAGTATTATACGACATACCAATACGTCCCGTATTAGATCTTTAAGAATATTAATTAATTCTAGAACTCTTTCTAGTGTTATACAATCTCCCTAAAGAAATAGAGTTGCTTTATAAAAAGATTAAAGGAAGTTATAAATTATACAAAGATATACCCATTTACTTATTATAAGAATATCCTCTTTTAAGATACTATCCTAGTAATATTCTATATAGAGTTAAAGCCTAGCCTTTACTCTATCCTCTAGAGCTATACTTAATATATTATACCAACTATTCCATCTTATATAATTATTAAGAGGAATAATCTTAAGTGCATATTCTTTAAACTATATTGTATAATTAGCTAATTTGCGGATGTATATAATAAGGTTATAGAGCTTTCCTATAGGGCCTATAATATCTTAAATATTCTTGCCTCTTTTAGCTGACAATAGCTCTAGTTCTTTACCCTTCTTTTTCCTCTTATCTTTTACCATTACTAGCTACGGTACTAGTTATACAGGCTCTTCCTTATCCTCTTCTTCTTTCTAATCCTAATTCTCTTTATGTCACGGAGTAAGTACGAGTGACAATAATATATAGCAAAGTAGATATTATTAAGCTACGTATATAAACTGTGTGATAAAGTCAAGACATTGTGTAAAGAAAGAAGGTAAAAAGGTACAAGAAGGGGTATATACTATTTACTTATTGCTAGGTCAACAAGTGCACAGGGCAGAAGTTACGGATATTTGGATATTGCGGATATTGCAGATGTCTCGGATATTGCGGATATTGCGAGCGGATATCATAAATATTACAAATATTGCGGATATTGCAGTATCGTAATCGGTCTTTGGTTGCTAAGTCAGTAGAAACAGGTAGTCGTGTACAAGGTGTCACGGAGTGGTCCTATAACAGTACCCCCCCTTTAAACTCGAGCTCCTATAAGACGTGGTTATAGTAGTTCTGGATAGAGTTTGTAGAAGTCTTCTGCGGCTTGTATAAGTCCTATAGAGTTAATAGGTTCCCATAAGGGCTCGGTATAGCCTCTCTATTTTATAAGATATATATATTAGTGTTTCCATTTATCATACTTAATATCGTTAATTCTTTTAATAAAGTACTTATATTTACCATCTACCTTAACTGGTGGGGGAGGGTCCTAGATTTATTTAGGCAAGGCATCTAATATAGGGGTAGTAGGGCGGAGGACTAACGTATGGAATATAAAGTGGATTTTAATAGTATTAGGGAGCTTTAGTTGGTAGGCGTAAGAGGAGACAACCTTCTTGATCTTATAAGGGCCAGCGTTCTTCTAATTAAGTTTCTTAGTAGGTTGCTTTATTTTTAGATTTTTTATATCTAGCTAAATAAAGTTACTAATTTAATAGGCTGGTGCTGGGGTTTATTTCTTATTCGCTACAGCTTTATAGACAGATTAGGCCTATGTTATTTTATTAGTAAGAAACTATTATAGTTCCTCTGTCTTTTCTATAAATTTGTTTACTTTTGTAACTTATAAGGCGTAATAAGCAAGGCAAGGAACATTACTAAAAGGTTTAAAACCTATTTGTGGATACTAGCCGTAGTTAGCCAGAAACAGGGAGACCTTTATAGTTTTTAAGACAGAGTTATTTGCGGTAAACTTGGCAAATATAAGCTAGTTAATCCAGTTATCTTATAAATATGACGTGTATATCTAAATATACTATTCTAGAATAGCATTTATACGTTCCATTTAACCATCCGTTTTTAGGTAATATGCCGTAGATAATAGTGCTTTAATGCGGAGTTAGGTAGTTAGTTCTTTCTAGAATATAGAGACAAACTAGCTACCTCTATTAGAGATAATTGTTTTAGGGAGTCTATGGAGTTTCTATACGTAATCTAGGAATAGTTAAGTAATAGTAGGTATTAATATATCAGGGCAGGCAATTAGGTGTCTTATTTTAGACAGTTGGTCTATAACTACTATAATATTCTTATAGCCTTTATTTTCAGGGAGTTTAACAATAAAGTTAATTAAAATGTCTTTCTATCTTTGGTTTAAGACAGGTAGTAGCTTTAGGAGGCCATTATACGTTTTATATAAGGCTTTAGCTCATCGGCAGGTATGGTAACTAGCGATATATCTTTGTGTTGTATTATGTATATTCAGCCAGTAGTACTCTTGTTAGAGTAGTTTTAGGGTCTTTCCTTAGCCTGGGTAACCAGCTACTGGTAGGTTGTATACATGTTTAAGGAGCTTAAGCTTAAGCTTGTTATAATTAGGTATAACTAGACGGTTTTAGTAGTATAGGAGGTTTCTATAAGCTTTGCACTTGCTTAGGGAGATCCTTTTTAAACGTCTGACGCCGTCCTGTATTAGTTTAAGCGTCTCTTAGATAAACTTATTGTTTAGATATTTATTAACTATAATTTAATTAATTAATTAATTAGTTATTTTAAGGACATATACCATAAGGTCTTTAATAGGAGGATTAAATAGTTTAGGGCGAAGCAGGGTTTAATTACAGTAAGTACACGCTTCTTCTTGTGCTAGTATGTCTTATAAGCGTTAGGTTAGGGTATTAGGCTTCTAGTCTTAGACACCTAGGCGGTATATAATAGAGAATTAGAAATAGAATAGGTATTCTAACCAGCAGGCCTAATAGTGGCTTAGCTGTTTCGTGGTTGTAAAATACTATAAGTTCTTATAGTCGCTAAGAACCTTAATTGGAAATCTGGCACCTTCTAACTTGGGTTACCATTGTTTAAAGCATCTAATAATGGCTAGTAGTTCCTTATTATAGATCTTATAATTACATTCAGCTGGGCTTAGTTATTTTAAGAAGTATGCTATAGGGTGTAATACTCCCTTCTTATTATATTAAGACAGAATGCCTCCAGTGGCGTAGTTGGATAAGTTAGCTTCTATAACACTTATTCGGTCTAGGTTAAAGTGTTAGAGTATGGGTGCGGTAGTAAATATAACCTTTAGATACGCAAAGTCTTTCTTATATTTCTTATTAAAGATAAAGGCTTTATCCTTTTAGGTTAGAGTAATAAGGGGTAAAGCTAGGGCGGAGAAGTTATTAATAAACCATTAGTAGAAGTTAGCAAATCCTATAAAGGCCCTTACGTCCTTAACGTTCTTTAGTTCTTACCAGTTTATAATTACTTTAATCTTCTTTAGGTCCATTTATATACCGTTTATAGAAATAATAAGTTTAAGGTACAGGACTTCCGTTTTATAGAACTTATATTTATCTATATCTAATTATAGGCCAGCTCCACGTAGAGCTTTTAGACGAGGTTAATGTGTTTCTAATATTTAGCTAGGTTATTACTATATACTAAGATGTCATTAATATAAGCAGTATAGAAGATATCCAGATAAAGGCGTAGGGTGTTATTTATAAAGTGCTAGAATAAACTTAGGGCGTTTATAAGGCCAAATGGCGTTACTAAGTACTTAAATAATCTATATCAGGTACGGAATGCGGTAAGCCATTTATTTCCTTTTATAATACGGAGGCGGTTAAATACGTAGATAAGATTAAGTTTTGTATAGTAACAAGCTTTACTTAATTAGTTTAGTGTTTCTTGAATTAATGGGAGCGGGTATTGGTTCTTAATAGTAATAGCGTTAAGAGCTTAGTAGTCTATGTAGAAGTATAGACCGCCGCTAGGTTTCTTAATAAAAATTATAGGTGCAGCTATAGGCGATAAGCTTGCTCTAATAAATCCTTTACTTAGGTACTTATCTAGGTACTTCCATAGCACCTAAAGTTCATTTTGGGACATTCCATATAGGGGTCTAAATCTAGGCTGCTTTCCTTCTTCAAGTTCGATCTTATAGTCATACAGTTAGTGCTCTGCCAACTTATTAGCTTCCTTTTATAAGAATATATCTAGGTTTTTATGGTAATATACTGGTACTTTTATGGCGGGGTCAGTGTGCTTCTTTAGTGCTAAGGCTTTCTTAATATTAGCCATTGTGACGGCGTAGATTATATATTTGGGTTTCCTAGCAAGTTACGCTAGCGGGGTAGCTCCAATTATTTAGATGTCTAGGGTGTTAGGTAAGCTCTTATTATCTATAGTTTCTTATATAGTTCCTTATTCAATTTTAGGTTCAGTATTAGGTATAGAGTTAGTATTAGGTACAGAGTTAGTATTAGGTACAGAGTTGGTATTAGATTTAGGTTTAGGTTCTTTAAGTATCCTTTTTATAGTAGAATACCAGTTCTTCTGGTATACTTATGTAGTATATTTAAGCCTTTACTTAGTCTAGGGCGGTACAGTGCTTAGGATTAATTCTTAGGGTTTAGTGGATATTTCAGATCCTTAATGGGCGTTAGCGGATATTCTGGATTCTTAGCGGACGTTGGCAGATATCTTATCTTAGTGGAATCTAGTGGATTTCTTAGACGCGGGGCGGACATTAGTGGATTTCTTAGGCTTTAGTTTAGGTTTAGAGCGGTAAGTTATAAAGCATTTCTACTTATAATAAAAGGCAGTAAATAGGAGCTTAAGGTTATCCCAATTAATAACCACTTTGTATAGCTTTATCTAGGGTTGTTTAAGGATTACTAGGTGGCCTAAGGTAGTAACGAAAAGCTTAATCCGTTCTTTGTGGTTTAGGTATTAGAGTCTTAGGGCTACTATATAGGTAATACGCCCTAAGACTGTGCGTTTACTATTAAATCTAAATACATTAATATGCCGGTTAAGGGGGGTTAGGGTAAAACCATTATCTTATATAAAGATCTTGTTAATAAATCCTATACTGCTAGCTCCTATATTAATTAGAACTTAAGCGTTAGCCTATTAATCTTTCTGCTAAAGATAGTAGTTAATAGTTATGCTATGGTCCTAAGAGTCAGAGTTTATAATATCTAATGCATTTAATGAGATCCTGTAGCAGAGCCGTCTTAGAGAGTAACTTAGCTCTAGGACCTTCCTTTTAGAGGCAATTAGGGTAGAGTTCCTAAGGGTAATTATATGCCAGAGCTTTGTCCTTATAAGTGGTGTTTACTAAATATAGGGCTAGAACTAGATAAAGATTGGGAACAGTAACTAGAAGATTAGTGCGGTAAATAGCTACTAGTATTAGCTGTTCTTAAATCATTTTAGGATATAGGCATAGGGACGGAACAGTATTTTAAGATATAAGCTTTACTTCCGCATTTAAAGTAGAGGCTTAGTTAGATACATTGTTCTTATTTAAAGAACCCTAGTAGGGTATACTCTAGGGTCCCAGAGTTAATATCTATAGCATTAGGGTGCTTATGCTAAGAAGATAACTTAGTAGGGACTTATAGGGCTGTTATATTATATTAAAGAGCGGATTTTAGCGTTAGACGTAGTATATCATTATACTGTTTATTAATAATATTTACATAGGCATTAAGGGCTCCTAGTAAGTCTATACCTATTAGGGAGGTTTTTAGTTTAGGGCTTAGGGATTTAATAAGGCTATTAATTAGTGTGGAGTTATTCCAGCCTATTTCCTTTGCGTAGCAGTTAAATTTAGAGAAGTATACTAGGAAACTTTTCTTTTCTTAAGTTATATGGTTTATCTTCCTTTAAGCAGTAGCTTGACAGTTTAGGTTACCATATATAGCTTTAAGAAGTACAACTAGGCTTTATACTAAGTTCGGCTGGAGAGGTTTAACAAGGTCAGCTGCGTCTCCTCCTAGTCGACTTAGGGTGTAGTAGAGTTGGTTAGCTTTAGTTAGGTAATAGTTAATATTACCAGTTAGCTTATTCTTAAGCCGGCTTAGGAATAATTAGAGCTCTTATTGTTTATTAGTAAATACTAGAGGGTCTAGTAGTTTTTTAAATTGTTGGGGTGTAGTAGACGGAATTACGGGATAAACATCCGCAGCTGGCTTAGGGTTCGCACCTAACGAGCTAGGTCTAGATTTGGTTATTTTTATCTTATTTATAGGTGGCGTGTTAGCAGCCTCTTAGGCTAGTATTTAGTCTTAGGGCCCTAACGCAAGTATTTTAAAAGTGCGGACTTCTTCTTAAAGTGCTTTAATTAATTCCTAGTGCCGTGCTTCTTATTCGGCTTATTATTTAACTATAGCGGCCTGGTTTTATACAAGGGCGTTTATAAAAGACTTCTATATATTTACTAATTATTTTTAGAGTGCGGATATAATATTAGCAGCCATTATAGGGGCTTTAAGGTTATTCTGCATTTTGGATGGGGCGGGGCGGAGCAGAGTATAGGTTTTTTTTTAATGCAATATAGTGTTACAGAGTAAGTATAAGTAACAATAATATATAGCAAAGTAGATATTATTAAGCTATATATATAAACTGTGTAATAAAGTTAAGACGTTGCGTAAGAAAAGAAGGTAAAAAGGTACAAGAAGGGATATATACTGTTTACTTATTGCTAGGTCAACAAGTACACAGGGTAGAAGTTACGGATATTCAGATATTGCGGATATTGCAAGCGGATATCATAAATATTGCGAATATTGCGGATATTGCAGTATCGTAATCGGTCTTTGGTTGCTGAGTCGGTAGAAACGGGTAGTCATATACAAGGTATCACGGGGTGGTCCCGTGACACTTTATTATATAACTTTATAAGCTTCTTATCCCTCTTTAATTTAAATAGGAAGGCCTAGACAATAAGATTAATAATATGCCCCTAGCAGCGAATTCTTTAATATATTATATTCCAGGTGATTTTATATTTAAGCATAAGCTATTAGCCTATTATATAATAAAAAATGTTATTTAATCCGGTATTATCGCCAATAAGAGCTCCAATCTTTACTATAATTCTATTAGCGACTTAGTTAATTAAGGCACGTATACGGCAAGAGGGACGCGCAAGCCTATATAATTGGTAGTCTATAAATAAGGATCCAAAGCTAGAGAAAGGAAAGGAGAAGAAGGGTAGCGTCGCTTAAAGTCTTATACAATCCTTAAGTTACGTAAGCTTATGTAACTCTGCGTCTACCATAACGTCTACTATAATCTACCATTTTCTATTAGCGCCGTAACATTACCCCCCCCTTTCTAAAAAAGCCTGCCCTTAGGCTTTATAGTCCGTATTATACTTATAGGGCGTTCTTATCTTTATGCTCTTCTAGTAGCTTATCGTCTTTATTATGCTAGCATTCCATCTATTTATCTAGGTATTTTGGCGGTCTAGGTTCGTTGGGGTAATAGCTATAAAAGTCCTAAAGCTTATGGGGGCTACCTATAAAGTTCTATATAGGGTACTAAGTAGGGTCTGGGTTATATCCTTTCTAACTAACATAATACTTTAGCGTTCCCCTTATAAGTTTACAGGCTAGTATTTCTTTAATTTCCTATTTATTATTGCCATTAACTTAAATTGGTAGGGGTGGTTAATTCTTTTATCTAGGTAGTAGGTTATTTATAGCTTTCTGTAGCTTATCTGGCGAAAAGATAGGGTAGACCTTAATTAAATCTAGGAGCTTTACTTTGTATAAGTTGCCTTTCTTCTTAAGGACCTTATATAGTTCTGCTATCTAATAGTCCAGCTTATAGCTAGGCCGTTCTGTCTTCTAGTTCTTTATTATAACCCAGACCTTATCGCCTACGGTAAAATTGGGCTTACGTCTATACTTATTTGCCTACTGTTCCATTAATTTCTGTGCCTTTTCTAGGTTTATATAGGCTACTTTCTAGGCTTCTTTTAAGTGTTTAGCGTAATGCCGTGCTTTCTTATAAGATAGTTTTTCGCGTATAGTCTGTGGCCCTTCTAGTCTTTCTTAGTTAAAGCTTATATAGGGTAAATACTCTATCTCTAGCTAAATAGGTGCAAATCCTGTAGAGTTATAGGGTAGGGTAGCCTGGGCGTAGTCTATTAGAGGTAGTAGTTCGGCCTAATTATCCTAAAAGTAGTTAATAAAGGGTCGGAGTCTCTGGTCTAAATACTGGTTTATAATCTCCATCTAGCCGTCTGTCTAGGGGTGGTATACCGTAGAAAGCTTTAGCCTAATGCCTAGGATTTAGGTGAACTTGTTCTAGAAGGCCGATATAAACTACGGCCTGTGGTTGGATATAATAGTATCTAGTGGTCCGTAAATTTAGTAGACATAGTGGATATATAGTTAGGCCGCCTCTTTAGCGTTAATATTCTTATAATAGGGAATTAAGAACGGGCGCTTGCTAAAGCGGTCGACTAGAATTATAACCATATTATATCCGTCACAGTCTATAGGTAGCTTATAGAAATCTATAGAGATATGCTGCTAGGGGCGTTCTGGTATTAGAAGTAATTTTAACAGTCCTGGGGTCTTATCTTATGGAATTATAGACCTATAGCAGTTGTTATAGTTTCGTACGTAGCGATTAATATCTATAACCATTCTAGGCCAGTAATAACGGTCGCCAATAATCTTATGGGTCTTATTTTTTCTAGGGTAGGCCGTAGAGACCTAAGTATGTGCTTTGGCAATAAGCTAAGTCCGTAAATTTTATTCTTCTACCACTACTAGCCGTTCTTAGTGCTTAAGTAGTCCGTTTTTAAGGGTCTATAGGCTAGTAGCGTCCTTTACCTTTTTGCTGTACTTCTATAGAGAAGGGCTTATATAGTTTGCTTGCAGTAGCTTATTAATAAGGTTAAGTTCCATAGTATTAATAGGGTATATCTTAACCTTTGCGGGGTCCGTATTTAGTCCTGCCTATATTTTAGGGTTAAGGTACTCTGGTTATAACAGCGTCTAGGTCTATAATGTAATCTTTACGGCTATCTAGTTATCTAGGTCTTGCTTATGCCTTATAAGGGCATCTGCACGGTTAGTTGCGCCTAGCTTATATATAATTAGGAAGTTAAACTAAGATAGGATATCCGCCTAATATGCCTACCGGGCTATAAGGGCTTTAGTTGTTATAAAGTATTCTAAGGCCTTGTAATCTGAGACCACCTAAATAAGTTTAGGGGTCCCCTCTAGCTGTATACGCCAGTGCTAAAGGCTAAAAATAATGGCCAGCATCTCTTTATTATAGATATGGTAATTTAGCTCCGCATCTATTATAGTCTTTAAATAGTATGCAATGGGGTGCTATTCTCTATCTAGCTATTTCTAGGAATAGACAGTAGCTATTATACCATCTAAAGCATCCGTTTCTAATATTAAGGGCCGTTTTAGGTGGAAATAGGCCAGTAGCGGGGCAGAGACTAGCCGCTTTTTAAGTTTATTAAAGGCCTTTTTGCATGTATTATTAAAATAAAAAGGTTAGTTCTTTCTAGTAAGGTAGTTAAGGGGCTAAGTAATCTTGCTATAGTCTTTAATAAAGCGTTAGTAGAAGTTACAGAAACCTAGGAATAACTATACCCCCTTTACAGTCCTTAGGGGTTCCTATTAATTAATTACGGCCATTTTTTCTAGGTCTGCCTTAATTCTATCCGTACTAATAATAAACCCTAGGTACTTAGTGCGCTTAACACTAAATTCTAACTTCCTAATATCGGCCTAGAGATTAGCTTCGCAAAGCCGTTATAGGACTTTATAGATATGCTCCTTATATTCTAGTTTATTCTTAGAGTAAATTATAATATTATCTAGGTAGGCTGTATAGAAGTTATTAAGGTAGTTAAAGAGTATGTTATTTATATACTGTTGGTATATAGCTAGTCTATTAGTCAGTCCAAAAGGTAGTACTTTATATTTATATAATCTATAGCGGGTCCGAAATATAGTAAGATCCTTAGATTTAGGGTCTATCCTAATCTAGTAAAAGGCCTAGTGGATATTAAGCTTTATAAAGATCTTAGCCTTATATAGGCTAGTGTTTATTTAAGTAAGGGCAGCGGATATCAGTCTTTGCGGGTTATATAATTTAGTTTATAGTAGTTAATATAGAAATGGTGTCCGCCGTTAGGCTTTTTTATAAAGAGAATGGGTAAGGTAAAGGGGACTTAGCTAGGCTTAATAAAGCCCTTATTAAGGTTATTAATAAGGTACTACTTAGTGGCCTATAGCTTATTGGTAGATTACTGGCGGAGGGGGCTATAGCTAAGGGTGTTTTCTTTATCTGGCTTAATCTTAATCTTATAGTCGTATGGTTAGTAAGGCGGGAGTATATTAGATACTGCCTTAGAGAATATATCCTTAAATTCCTGGTATTAGCGGAGTAGTTTCTGTTCTACCAGCTCCTTATCTATAAGCTTACTGTCTAATCAAGGTTGCGTCCTTGCAGTCATGTGACCGCAAATTGCCATCACGTGACGGCAATCTAGGGCAATTTGCGGCAACTTACCTACGAACGCGAGTTAAAAGGGGTTGATTACGTGAGCTAAGCGAGCTCAAGAAATCCACCAAATTCCACCTGTAGAATAGGAGAATTAATAAGCATCAATCAAAATCAGTTACCACCTATACTATTGCAATATCATTACGTATTACCGGAAGTAATACTAACACTAATTAGTAATTACAGATCAGGAGACGTATCATTTATAAAGAGAGATGAGCTCGATTAGTCCCTACTAAAGGCCTCTACCAATCTCGCCTGCTAAGGAGCATTAGTTGATGTGTATTTAAAAAGTTAACCCCTATCTAATAGGCCCTTAATTTTTTATACACGGCCCTTAGGTGTTTAAAGAACCAACCCCTTTTAATAGGCCCTTGGTTCGCGTCTATTACGCATTTTATACTACCCAGATCACGTCAAGGAGCACTAGTTAATGTATACTTAAAAAGTCAACCCCTATCTAATAGGCCCTTAATTTTTTATACACAGCCTTTAGGTACTTAAAGAACCGACCCCTATCTAATAGGCCCTTGGTTCGCGTCCATCACGCATTTTAAATGTATTAGGTACTTAAGGAACCAACCCTTTTAATAGGCCCTTGGTTTATGTCTATTACGCGTTTTTTATCTAGAACCTAAAATTAAACTTAACAGGAGTTACGAGACAAGAATTAACATATTAGACATTAGGGCACAAGTTGATGCAGGATAGAAGAAATGGCCTAAAGGTATTAACTTACAGTCCGACGAAACTACCATAAAGGATATTAATGAATTTATAAAGTTTAAGATCCTAGAATACGAAGCGTACAACCTTAAGGATAATAAACTATGGGAGGTCTATAAGAAAGATTTCTAAAACTTTATAATATAAATCTTTAAGGATTGTAACCAAATTGGTATCTAAAAGCTCCGAACATTCCTACGGACTAATGGCGTATAGATAAGGAAGTATAGGAACGCTATAGTCCCCAAATCGCTATTTAACACCTTACAAGAAGAAGACCCTATAGAATAGACTAAGCCTGAGATTAAGGAGCATATAGTAACTAGAGGAAAGTTTACCTTAGGACGAATTAACTACCTCCTTAAGAACAACTTCGCTAGCACCAGTACCATTAAAACCCTAATCTTAATCTTACCAGCCACGAACCCTACCCTACTTATAATACTACCCACTACACCCTAACCTACCCCTATACTACCCCTATAACAGGAACCTAATTATATTAACTTAACCCTATAACCAGAACCACCTAGGGGATAGAGTTAAAACTAGGGTTTTGGCAAGGAGTTAACAAACCTTATAAAGATGTATATAAAAGATAACAAGTACAGCGGAGAAGATAACAACTTTGACTTTAAACTTACCATCTTTTATAACCTCTGTAGCAGAGCTAACGTACCCTAAGAAGCCAAGGTTAAAGCCTACCCTATAATGCTACGCGGTCTAGCACTTGACCACTACTATACTAACCTTAAAAATATTACCCTGACCCTTTCGTTTAACCAAATCTATAATGCTATACGTAATTACTTTAAGGGACCTAAATACAGACGCGGTATATTAGGATAATGGAACTTAACAACTCTAAAGTCCATAATAGGCAAGAGCGAGAATGCTAGAAAATTAACCTTAGACTACCTATAGTTACTTATTAAAGAACTAAGACACCTCTAGCATAGTCTTAACCCAGATTTATATATAGACAAGTTCCTTTACAATAAGCTTATTAACGCCTACTAGGAGTTACTAGCGTGTTAATATACCTACTTTAAACCTTCTAACAGCTTGACTAGCCTAATTAATAACTTATGATCCTCTATTACAACATTTAAAAAGTTAAACAGTAAGAACCCCCAAGCCTTCTTTACCAACCGCCACTACTATAGACAATACCCTTGATTACCTTATAGAACATAATTATCCTTATTTAGCCAATATGCATTACTAAAGAAGCGCTGCTTTGTCTATAATAAAGAAGGTTATTAGTTATCTAAACACTCTAGAGAAGAACGTGATAAATTAAAAAAGAAGTTTAAGGACAGATTTAACCACCGCTTTAATAGACATGCCCAATAGTATATTGCTAAGTATAAAGGAACAGATAATAATGGTAATAAACTTAACTTAGAATCTATTAACAAGGCAATAAAAGCTCTTATAATTAATATTAAGTTACCAACAGCATCTCCAACCTAAGAACAGACTAAACTGTTTCTTACCTCTTTTGGAACGATATAGCACAAAGGAGCTATTAATATTGTGACTAACTTAGCAGACCAATCCTTTACCTATATAATTACCGGCACTAATTTAATTGCTTACCATAATAACCCAGATCTATTTGCCTATGTTGCTACTAGCTAGTATATATCCGACGAGTTCTATAGAGTAATAATTAACACCAGAGCTTTAAAGAGATTAATAGTAGGTTACAGACAATACCTCGCATATAGAAAGACCTATAATACCGTTATTAATACCTTAAAGGCTGGCGCTATTAACGTCTAGTTTAGCATCGGTTCTACCTCTTCTATTAGCTCCGTCACAGTCAATACACTAGTTGGCAACGTTGAGTTTTATATTATAAAGGCTAATATACCCTTTCTACTATACCTCGCAGATATGGATATACTAAAGGTCTATTATAATAACCTTAAGAACATTCTAGTTACCCTAACAAAATTAGTGCTAGTAGTTTGCAGATTCGGTTACCCCTTCCTATTATAGAAAGAGTTACTGCAGTTATTTATAACCCACTTATTTAATTAAAACCCTTGCTACCTAACCACCACTAAACTCCGCCGACTCTACCGTCGCTTTGGACATCTATCGGTAGACAAGCTATATAAGGTACTAAAACGCTCTAGCCATAATAATATTAATAAGTAGGCCATTAACTACCTTACTAAGTACTGTTCCCACTACTAGAAACACGGCAAGTCTCCTAGACAGTTTAAATTCACACTATAAGAAGACTAAAATTCCGATTTTAACTATTCCGTTTTTGTTAATATTATGTATATTGACAGGAGTCCTATTCTCTACGTAATTAATAAAGCTACCAGATTTTAAGCTGCGAGATAGCTATACAATATCTCTATAAAACATACCTGGGACATCCTATAACTATATTAGATTAACACCTATATTGGACCACCTAACTATATTACCCACAACACTAGGAAGAACTTCGCAAGCAAGGAGTTTTAATAGCACGCTATAGCAATAGCCATATTAACTAAGAGCGTCCCAGTGAAAGCTTACTGGTCTATTAGAATGGTAGAAAGAGCTTATCCAACACTACGCTAAGCATACTAGATAATTACGGAGGAGCTATAGGACTTAGGAATAACTAAAGAACTAGCCTTATAAATAGCAATAAAGGCCGCTAATAACATAGCTGGCCTAAATAGCTTAGTCCCAACACTTCTCATCTTCGGTGCCTACCCTTATATAAGCGAACTCGACCCACCAACACCCTCTATTACACAGCGAGCGGCAGCTATAAAGAAGGCAATAGAGGAGATCGCAAGGATTAGGGCAAAGAAGTAAGTTAATAATATACTAAACCAACAAAATAGTCCATCTGTCACCACAATCTACGACCTCCCCCTTAACTTAAACGTGCTTATATAGCGTAAAGGTAATACTAGACAAAGCGGCAGATAGACTAGCCTATTTAAGTTGCTTAAAATCAATAGAGAAATATATAAGGTATAACTCCCTAGTAGACCTACTAACTTTAGGACTATAATAGTAAAGCTATACCTATAACCTAAACCAGAAGAACCCAATAAGGAACTAGAGGAGGAGCTGTCTAAAAAACTAACTAAGGAACTGACCAAGGAATTAACTAAGGAACTAACTAAAAAATCAACTAAGGAACTAACAACTACTATACCCCTCTAAAGATTAAAACAGATATAATAATCGCTGATAAAGTCCTAGCAAAACATTATAGATGTATTAATATTTATTAACAACAGCCCGACAAAACCTAATACTACAACCCTTAAGTGCACCTCACCGTTATTCACAGAGTCTCAACGCAAGGAGATAAACGGTTTACTTAAAAAAGGCGTCTTTAAGTTTATTAATACAGCAGACATCCCAAAGGGAGTCAGAATCTTTAACTCCCGGTTTATTAACGAGATTAAGAACGCTAAAACAGATAAGGCCTTTAAGAAGTCTAGACTAGTTATATAAGCCTATAACAACTATAGTAAAGATCTGGTCTTAACACAATCACCAACCATTTAATGTGTCAGCTAGAGAATTATCCTAGCACTTATAGCAACCCTATAAGGAAACGAAAGAAGACCAGCCTCTTTATACCTACACAACATCTTATAAGCTTATATACAGTCCAGTACCCACCTAAACAGAGACCTTTTTTATACGCTTACCACCAGAACTTAAACTAAAGAATGGATTAATTCTAAGAGTTATTAAACCACTCTATAGTGTCCCAGAAGCCGGCAACTATTGGTTTAATACATACTACTACTACCACCTTAATAAGCTACAGATAAACTAGTTAATATATAACCCCTGCTTATTATACACAAATAACAACGGCTTTGGAATTGTAGGACTATAGACTAATAATATACTATTTCTTACTAATAAAACCTTTACGGAGGCTAAAGAAGCTAGGCTTTAGGAAGTAAAGTTTCTAGTAAAGAAGAGAGAAAAGCTTACGCTAAATACCCTAATTAAGTTTAACGGAGGCTGTATTAGGCAAGAAAAGGACTTAATAGCCCTTACCTAGGAACGTTAATGCCAGAACCTAAAGTTAGTTATTATAAAGGCTATAGACCTAACCAGCTCTAGAGGGGAAGTCCGTAAGGCAGTCACACTAAAGGACTAGTACGTTGCCTAGAGAGCAAGAGGAGCCTATATCGCCACAGTCTATTAACTAGAAGCTGCCTTTAACCTCTCCTTTATAGCATAAGTTGTTAACCTAAAGGAAGAATATACGAAGCAGCTTAACAAGCAGCTGTAATAGTAAATTAATAATTCCTCCTAAGGACTTCGCTTCGTATAACTTAATATAAGCACTCTTAAACTGATAATATTTACGGACTCGTCCTTTGTTAATAACTATGACCTCTCTTCTTAGATCGGCTTCGTCATTATACTTATAGACAAGGATAATAGGGCTAATATCCTCTATTGGTTATCTATTAAATGCAAGCGAGTTACACAAAGCGTCTTAGTATCTAAACTATATGGTATAGCCCACGGATTTGACACCGGAGCTGCGATTAAAGCAACCATTGAGAAGATCCTATAACTTAAACAACTACCGCTTACCCTTTATACTAATTTAAAATCTCTATATAACTGCCTAGTCAAACTCGGGACAATATAAGAGAAACGACTTATAGTTAACCTAATATGTTTACAACAATTGTATAAGAGAAGAGAAATAGCAGAGATTAAATAGATTAACAGAGGCAGTAACCCTGTAGATACTATAACAAAATTAAAACCTTGCTAAGCGTTAAAGGACCTAATTGATACGAATATAATCAAGCTACAGGTCACCAAGTGGGTAGAGAGAGAAGAAGATAGAAAGACAGGAATAGAGAGTGTAAAGATATCAAGCCAGTAGCTAAGGCGCTAGTACTAAGCGAGCCAATGGCAATTTTCTATGCTGGGCATAGAAAATCGTAATTGGTTACTTTAGCCATTTGGCAGAACTTAGTGGAATTTAATAGGTGGAAAGTAGTGGAATTCGACAGGTGGAAGGTAGTGGAATTTAGCAGGCGGCATGCTTAAGCACTATTAAAAACTAAATACTCCTAGTGTCTGATTAAGGTTGCGTCCTTATAGTTATATAACCGCAAATTGCCATCACGTGACGGCAATCTAGGGCAATTTACGGCAACTTGCCTATGAACGCGAGTTAAAAGGGGTTAATTACGTGAGCTAAGCAAGCTTAAGAAATCCACTAAATTCCACCTATAGAATAGGAGAATTAATAAGCATCAATTGTTACGGACGCTTTAAGTACAATGTTACAACTACTTGGAGAAGAGACGGCGGAAGCTAGTTAGTTAATATAGGCACGGTCCAGGATAGATCCGGTGGAACTATATAACGAGGAATAGTAACCGAGGTCACGTAGTATTGAACGCGTTGACTGCGTTAAATAAAAGGGATGTTACGTTTAATACAGACAACACGTACCTTACGTACAAGAGAGGATTTCTTAGGAGTACGGTTGTGTATTTAAAGGACCTTAGTTCCTACTATAGATAGTTCTCTCCTTGTAGTGAATCTTAAAATACAATTAGAGTTAATCTATTAGGCAACTACTCCACCAGTTATTATTATGTTGTTAATTTGTTCTTACCTATATACCTAGCCCAATAATAGGACCCACCGTAGTTCTAGCTACAAGGTTCCGTTATACATTTACTACTAAGGTTACGGTATTAAACAAGATCGAATAATATGCCACCTAAAGCACTAGTTATGACGGCGTCGACGGCAGCCATAACCTTAGGGCTAGGCGATACTAGTATAGACAATAGGGATTCTTAAGTGGTTACGTAAGGTCAGTTATAGGAAATGGTTAATCACTTACAAGATAATAATAGGATACTTAAAAAACACATTAATAGAATTAGAGCAGTAAAAATTAAGCTACCTTTAATTAAACAATTCTTAGGAGAGAAGTTAAAGCTTAAGGGATTTCTTACATAGATGCACTTTAAGGTAGTACAGAAAGGAGCGAAGTTAGCAACATCATTAGATTAAGTAGCCTATGCAGGATTGTTTCTAATAGGGAGGGCACTTAAGTGGTTTAAGCCGTATCTTACAGAAATATAGGCTAATAGTATAACAACTACTGACTAAGATATATGGTATATATTTGCTAGTTAGAACGGGTTCACGGAACAACTAACGCAGATATTTAAAGACCTAGAGGCCATAACTACAGCGGAATAAAAGCTTTAGAACTTAGTACAACGCACTTTAGCAATTAAGTATATAACACAGTTTTAAACACTAGCTATGTAGGTTAAGTGGAATAATAGGGCGCTTATAGTATAGTATAAATAGGGACTTAAGGCTAAAGTCTAGGATGTAATTATTCTAATAGAAGATACGGATACTCTAAGGGAGTTAATAGATCAGTTAATAAAGATTAATAATAGAATCTATTAAAGGGAACAAGCTAAAAGAGGGTAAGACAAAGTTCCATAGTTATATAAGGCGCAGAGTACGCAATAATAGATATAGAGTTAAAACCTATAAAATGGCGCAGAGCTAATAGACCTAAGCAGTACCAAAGAAACCTAAAGGTAGGAAAAGAAACTATAGAAACCTAGAGGTTAAGGATTAAGTAATTAAAGGACCTAAAAGCAGAGGCTAAACCAGGGATCTTAGCAGCAGAAAATGTTTAGGCGGACTCTATAGCAAGAAAGATAGTTTAAAGATAGGGCTTATATAAATTACGGAAAACAAGGTCATTTCGCTAGAGACTATAGAGGTGGTTAGAGTAACTATATAGTAAAGGGAACTAGGCCAGCAGACGGCATATATATATAGAGGGATAATAGTGCACTATAAGAAACAAAAGAGTGTTTAATTAACAGTTTTGTGTATTGTTATAATAACGTATACTAAATTTATAAGGACGCTAAGTACAGCGCAAGCTATTGGCTATAGGAGCCAGTGTTATCTAAGTTTAAAGGAACTAACAAACCAGCTTATAGATCGAACATTAAAGACAATAAATTTAATAAAGGCGAAGCATTTACTAATAATAAGGCAATAAAGGCAGCTTACTAGGAGTATGCAAACCTTAAAGAAGTTAAAATAGAAGTAGAGACTAAGACTATTATAAAATAGGGTTCAGTAACGGGTATTATAACACCGTTAGATACGATTTCTATCACTTTATAAGACAATAGGAGTAACGTTTAGAAGAAACTAAGTAAGTAGATAACTACTAGTGCTAGCTTATTACTTAATAAAGGCAAAAGGCTATAGGCTTAAGATTCTTAAGCAGAGATAAGAGAAGCTTAAGATTCTTAAGCAGAGATAAGAGAAGCTTAAGATTCTTAAAATAAGATAAGATACACCTAAGGACTCACAACGGACAAAAACCAATAGGAAAGGGTAGTAACTTAGTTTAGTAATAAACAAATAAGTATAAGACGCAAGTTTAAGAACTACAAGTTTGGAGAACGAATAAGAACATTAGCAATCCTAGGTAAACACAGTATTCAGCCTAAAGATTAAACAGTTAATACTAGGATTAAAAAGTAAAATAACTACAAAGATCTAGCTACAAGACGCAGAAAATAAGAAACTATAAATAAGTTCAGAATAAGAATTATTATATAGCAAGAGTAAAAGCTAGACAAGAGGTTAGCTATGCTAGGTTATATAAGGGACAGAGCACCTATATAAAGAATTACTAATAGGCTAAGTATAGGGACACCTAGGGCAAAGTAGTTAGATAAACTAGAACAAGAAGAGGATCTAGATATTCTAACTAGGTTTAAAGAAAGACATACCAAAGAATGTTATAATGCAGCGATAACAAGGTACTTTCTAATGGATAGACTATATACACTAAACCAGTTGTATAGAAAGTGGTATAGGTAATAATATAGTAACGAATAGGAAGACTTTTATATATAGCTAGACAAAAAGGTTATCCAAGACCAACCTATTACGGAAAAACGTATAAGTCACATTAAAGGAGTATTAATTATAATATTAAGGAACCTAGAAGAAGGATCTAGGGACTAGAGAAGTAAGCAACAAATCTTAATACCCATAGCGGAAATACTAGTGGTTAGGTCAACTAGGTATAGGTTTAAACTTAAGGATAAAGACAAACTAAGAGTTAACCTAAAACATATAGCGCATTATATACTATTATAGATAGCTTATGTGGATAACACGTGCAATATATATAGAGCACTAAAAGATAAGAACCGGAAGTACCCAGTAAGGATATATTAGGCACCAGAGGAAAAGTAGTTCAGGAATGCTAAGTATATATATAGTTAGCACCCAGTAGAAGTACAAGGTTAAGGGGACTTAACACTTTAACTAGGAAGATTTCTTATAGAAGAATACCTAGATAGATAATAGTAGTAGAAGTGCCTAGAGAACACTTATCTATAGTATATAGAGGAAAAGAAATAAACTAAGTATTAGCTAAAGTTAGACTAAGTATAGGCAGGATCTAGCAGCCAACAGTTAGGAAAAGGGGAGGCGTATAGGACTAGAGAGAACTAGTATTAGAACCTTAAACCCTTAAAGGAATTTAAGGACAATACCTAAACTTATAAGTTAAATGGCAAGATTAACAGTTTAAGGCATTAGTAGATAGTGGAGTAATAAGGAACCATATATTACTAAAGGCAGTGGAAAGAATAGGGTTACTATATAGACAGAAGGAACACCTATATCTACTTATAACAATTTTAGGAGATTAGATAGCCTATAGAGGAGGTATTATCAATCTTAAAACAGGACCTATTTAGATAACTATTAAAGGGAGACCAGTTAGAATGTCTTTTAATATCCTACTATTAGGACAGGATAAGGCAATACTAGGAATGCCTTAGTTATAGGAGTATAATCTAAAGATTAATTGGGTTATAGGTTAGATTAATATTAAGGATACATAATGGCGCAAAGTGCGATAGTAAACCAAGTTGGTATAGTACCAAGTCGGAGCGATATATAAGGAGACTAAGCGAGGCTTAAGTTATATACCAAAGAAATACCATAAGTATAGTAAAAAGTTATAGTCACCAGAAAGTAAAAAGCTATTAGAGTATATAGCTTGGGACCATAAGATAGAATTAAAAGAGGGAATAAATTTAAAGTTCTTTCTAATCTATAAGCTTACTAAAACAGAGTTAGTAGCGCTTAAGGAGTTTATTTAGGAGAACTTATATAAGGGATATATTAGACTATTATAGTCATCAGTAGGATATCCAGTACTGTTCATCCTAAAGAAAAACGGAAAACTTAGGATGTATATAGACTATAGACAGTTAAACAGCATTACTAGGAAGGATAGGTATCCTTTACCCTTAATTAGCAAGATCTAAGACAGGATAGGCAACATAAAGATCTTTACAAAGATAGATCTGAGATGGGCGTACCATCAGATTAGGATTAAGAAAGGCAATAAATGGAAGGCAGCCTTTAGGTCAAAGAAAGGACTATATAAACCATTAGTTATACAATTCGGGCTTATAAACACACTAGCAACGTTCCAGAAGCAAATTAATAGTATATTAGGAGAACACCTAGATGAATTTATTATAGCATACCTCAACGACATTATTATCTACTTAGAGAGTAAGGAGGAGCACGGAGAACACATTAAATAGGTCTTAAAGAGACTATAAGAAGAACAGATGCCAGTAGTAATTAAAAAATGCGAGTTCTTTATTAGAAAAACCAATTTTGTTAAATTTATTATTAAACTAGGCCAGCTTAGCATAGATCTAAAAAGGATTGAGGCTATAGTGAATTGGCAAGAACTAGAGAACATTATGCAGTTAAGATCGTTCCTAGGGTTTTGTAATTATTATAGGAAGTTTATAGCGCAATAGTTAAAGGATATTAAGCCATTTACGTGGTTAACAAAGAAAGAAGAACTATAGGCATAGGGAAAAAAGCAATAAGAACTGTTTAAGAGAGTTAAAGAGTTATTTACCTAAGAGCCAGTTCTTAAGATCTATTAACTAGGTCTAGAGACGGTTATAAAAACAGATACATTAGACTTTGTACTAGGGGTATACTTTATATAGAAATATTAAGATAGATGGCACCCAGTAGCGTACTATAGTTGAAAGATAATACTACTAGAGTTAAACTATAACATCTACAACAAGGAGTTGTTAGGTATAGTTACAGCACTTAAGAAATAGAGAGCATTCTTACAAGGCATAGAGAAACTATTTGTGGTTAAGATAGACTATAAGAACCTTATAGGATTCCTAATAACAAAGGAACTTAATTAAAGACAGGTTAGATAGGTGGAAATGCTTATAGAATACCATTTTGAAATTTAGTATACTAAAGGTACAAACAATGTATAAGCAGACGCTCTAAGTAGAAAGGCTAAACTACAAAGTAATAAAAAGCTATTAGGAGCTTTATTGCGAAAGGATCAAGATAGATTAATTAGGTATAATTATCCAAAGATTATAGCGACCAAGGAAAGTCAGATCTATAAATTACTAGAGAGTAATTAAACACAGAAGATCTAAAAAGCGTAGGTAGAGGATCCAGACTCAGAGCAATACAAAAACAAAGAAGCAACGTATATACCTAAGTCTATTATAGAAGAATTTGTTAAAGAATTCCATAAGGGAATAATACAAGGACATAATGGAGCTATAGGCTTAGTATTAAGACTTTAGAAGAAGTATATTATTTAAGAAATCTAGGGACTAGCAAGATAAGTTATAAAGGAATATCCAGATTGCTAAAGGAACAAACCAATAAGGCATAAGCCGTATGGAGGGCTACAACCTATTAAGACACTAGGAAGACTATGGGAGGTTATATTATAGGACTTTATTATTAAGTTACTAAAGTTAAGAAATCCTATTATAGGACAAGATCATAACGCGATCTTAATAATAGTGGATAAGCTAATAAAGTAGGGATACTTTATAGCATGCACTAAAGAGATATTAGCAGAAGATGTCGCTAGAATTTATATAAAAGAAGTGTTTATAAGATATAGAGCACTAGATAAAATCATATCAGATAGAGATCTAAGATTTATAGCAGTATTTTAAAAAGTGTTTCTAGCAGAATAAGGAGTTCGCGCAGTAACATCTATAGTATATTATCCGCAGACGGATGGACAAATGGAAAGACTAAACTAAACACTAGAGCAGTATCTAAGGCATTATATTAATCACGTATAGAACAATTAGGTATTGTTATTACTAGTTATATAGTTTGCATACAATACAACACTATAAGAAGGAATGGGGACATTACTATTTAAGGCGAATTATAGATACGAGCCAAGAACATCATTATTGCCATATTAAGCAAAAAAGATGAGTAGCACAGCTAAGCAAAGAATAGAGACGTTAATGAATCTTTATGCAGACCTTAAAGAAACAGCTAAACTAGTATAAGAACGAATAAAAAGGTACTATAATGCTAAGAGATCTAAGGGACCAGATCTTAAGGAGGGAGATAAAGTATGGCTACTATATAAAAATTTCAAGAGTTGACAACTAAGCAAGAAGTTGGACTATATTAGACTAGGACCTTTCAAAATTAAGCAAAGGATTTTATTGGTTATATATAAGTTAAACCTACTAGCTAAAATGAAGATCTACCCTATATAATATATCGCAATGCTAGAGCTAGTATACGGGAATATTAAGCCACTAGTCTACAAGGCAGACACGTATAAAGGACAAGAGGAAGACAAATAGCAAGTTTTAAAGATTATTAGTTATAAGAACGTAGATAACAAAACATAGTATAAAGTAAAGTAGATAGGCTATAGTGAGACTACCTAAAAACCACTAAGCAACCTAAGGAACGCTATAGGAAAGGTATAGGAGTATTAAAAGAGAGTAGGTCAGGCAACATTAATAAGAAAAAATTGCTGAAAAATAAGTTACCTAAAGGGGACCTAAGAGGAGCAATTACTAAGCTACTTGGAGTTGTTTCCCTTATAGAAGGAGAGCCAGTCCTTTTGTTACTAAGTTTCTATAAACCTTATTAAACCAGTTTCCACTCCTTAGAATGAACCTTCTTACGAACATATTTAAGACGTTAAAGACAAGCATAAGCTAAACATTAAGCTTTAAGGACGCATGCGGACTCTTCTAAGGCACGTTAAACCTTAAGTAGCGCAGAGGCTAGCTTACTATTAAGCTTTACAGCGGCAGATTAAACACAAGACCCTATAATAAGTTACTTAGGGAACTAGAAGACTGTTAAGAGTTATAGGACGCATATACTTAGTATTAAAGACAGAGTAAACGTCATAGGACGATTAAATGTTTGCTTTGGTACACTTAAAGCAAGAAAAGGGTTATTGGGATAAAGGACTTGCTAGCGCAACGTATACTAACCCCTCTTTAGCGTAACAAGAGCAAGGGATCGCCATCACCTCACCCAACAACAGTATGGAGGAAACCGTACGAAGGCAACGCTCAACCCAGGAAAGAGAAGAAGAAGCTTTAGGTATAATAAGTATAAATATTAACTAGAATAATTAAACGGACATTATACCTCTAGTGGACGACTTAGAGATGTTAGGAATCTTTAAGGACAAAGATAAAGAGGAGGGAGATAGTGTTACGGACGCTTTAAGTACAATATTATAACTACTTAGAGAAGAGACGGTGGAAGCTAGTTAGTTAATATAGGCATAGTCTAGGATAGATCTGGTAGAACTATATAACGAGAAATAGTAACTAAGGTCACGTAGTATTAAACGCGTTAACTGCGTTAAACAAGAGGGACGTTACGTTTAATATAGACAACACGTACCTTACGTACAAGAGAGGATTTCTTAGGAGTACGGTTATGTATTTAAAGGACCTCAGTCCCTACCATAGATAGTTCTCTCCTTGTAGTGAATTTTAGAATACAATTAGAGTTAATCTGTTAGGCAACTACTCCACCAGTTATTATTACGTTGTTAATTTATTCTTACCTATATACCCAGCCTAATAATAGGACCCACCGTAGTTCTAGCTACAAGGTTTTGTTACATTAATCAAAATCAGTTACCACCTATACTATTGCAATAGCATTACGTATTACCGGAAGTGATACTAACACTTACTTTCCCTACTAAGCTAGTTATAGGCTAGGGCTTCCTTATCTTTAATTATCTGGTTAATTTTATATAAGCTAGTAGTAAAGGCAATAGTGTTGGGCCATTTTAAGTTCTGGTAGAACCCTATAGCGCTAATATAGTAGATATTAACCGGTAGGAGGTTTATAGGTTTCTTTACGGATATTTTATAAACCGTATTTTACGGTTAAGAGCTTATAGCCCTCCTTAGCTCCTATTCCATCTTCTATAAATTATCTTTCCAGTCTATTTATTTAGTACAGCGTCTAATATTCCTTACTATTCTTTGGGGCTGTATAGAGCTTGGTCTATCTAGCTTATTACTAGCTTCTTAGGTCCCTAGTGTCGGCGGCATAACGTTAGTAGTCTAGGAACGTCATAGTATACGGATCCGTTGTGGGTTAAGCTATATATCTTTCTTAAATACCTAGTCCCTACGCATAGCATCGGCCTAATAAATAGTGTCTATCTATAGCCGTATAAGGTTTTCTATTATAATGCTGATTTCCTTTATAAAAGATAGTGTTGAGGGTAGGATTTTGGGCTAGATAAGCCGTCTATTCCGTACTTTAAGCTATAAGCCTAAATAGGCTAGCCATTTTCTCCCTAAGATTATATTATAGCTTCCTAAGTCCGTAATAAGAAAGGGGATATTATACTATCTTTGTCCGTTAACGTGGAGGTGTATCCACAAGATAGTTATAATAGATGGCCCTATCTGTCCGTTATACCCGTGAATAGGAATTAGTTTAGGTAGTTCTTTAAGGGGTGCATTTAAAAAGTTAGCCAGCCTTATGGTATACTGGGTGTCTATTAAGGTAAAGGTATTTGCTCTAGAGTTAGCTAAGGCAGAGGTTAAAACTTAATATCTATTATAGAATAAAGTATAAGGGATAGTATAGCTTTTTCTACCAACTAGCCGACCTAGATTAATATGTGATATATTAACCCCTTTTAACCCTAGAGAGGAGTCTTTCTCTAGGGTTCCTCTTTTTCTAACTCTGCCTCTATACTATCCTCCTAGATTAGTAAGACCTTATTCTTTTTTACATTTATTAGGTATTTAGCTATATAGTAACCCTTTTAACCGCATATAAAGCAAGCTCCTTAGTTGCTAAGGGCCTATCTATAGGGGTTGCTATATAAAGGCCGAGTATACGCTGGAGTCATAGTAGGACTAGCTGCACGGCTAGCTACTAGGTTAATGGCAGGCGGTATAGTCGGTGCTATAGGGGTTATAGATCTTACTAGGGCATTGCGGCCCGTTTTTATAGTACTTGTATTCTAGTTAGTGGAGCTTCTAGCCTTATACCGTTTAGTACATGCCTTAATTTAATAGAGGCCCTAGTTAATTGCTAGGTATTAGTCCATAAGTTCCTTTAGCGTCTATATAGTAGTATAACCTGGTAGTACGGCGCGCTATAGGTCTAGGGTAAGCTTATTAAAGAGGTCTGGCATTAGATCTTCCTAGGAGATTTGGGCCTGTCCGGCTAGGTGTAAAAAGCGGGTCTAAAAAACTAAGAAGGTTTCCGTTGTTTTTATCATTAGGCTTTTATAATTAAGACGGGCATTCTGTACTTTAAAGGGGTCCTTATAAATAGAAGATAGGTAATTAATTATCTCTTTCTTAGAGAGGAAGGGGTCTGCTAAGTCCTGGGCATATTGCGGATGTAGGTGCGTCTATGCATCACTACTAGTGCGGCTAAAGACGTATACCATTTTAGCTTGGGTATTAGGAAAGTAGTCCGTATTAACTTTAAGCTTATCCTATAATTAAGGCTTCCAGTTATTAAATATAGGGTTAATTCCATCTATAAGCAACGGGGGGTCTGCGACCTTTATGGACCGTAATAATGCTAATACTGTACGTTGGGCTAGGGCCTTAAGGACCATAGTAAGTCTGTCTAATAAGTTAATACTAGATATAGGGGTATCCCTAGCTTTAAGCAGCTCTTAAAGCCGTTTAATTTTAGCATTAGCTGCCGCAAGCTCCGCCTAGGGGTTTAAGATAGTAACTGTTTCTTCGTTTAAGGTATTTAAGGGTCCTGTAGCTACTTTACTGGCTGCTGTATTTCTTGGCATAGTAGTAGGGGTATTAGGTAATTTCTAGTGTGTGCTTTTTTTTTTAGGGGTTCTAGTCCGTATGTGTCCTGTTCTTGGGTTTCGCGTTCTATTTATATTCCTTTAGTTCTGGCGATAGTCTTTGGGTTAAATTTTAAGGTTCTGTTCTGATTTTGTTCGTGGTTCGTAAATATATTTAAGTTCCTTCTTAGGAAGAAAGGTAGAGACGAGCTTTAGATAATATTAGCGACTTAGTCAATCGAGGCACGTGCACGGCAAGAGGGACGCGCAAGCCTATATAATTAGTAGTCTATAAACAAGGATCCAAAGCTAGAGAAAGGAAAGGAGAAGAAGGGCAGCGTCGCTCGAAGTCTTATACAATCCTCGAGTCACGTAAGCTCACGTGACTCTGCGTCTACCATAACGTCTACCATAATCCACCGTTTTCCACTAGCGCCGTAACAAATTCTATACTTAATAAGGACAGGACAAAGTGCCTCCTATTAATCTATACCACTCTAACTATATACCGTACAAAGGGCAATTAAGATATTTTAGTATTTATCTTAGATATTAAGAAAGCTGGCACAGATTCCAAGAAGAAGAGAATAATTAAAATAGGTCCAGATATCAACAGTAAAGTAGATATTTGTCTTTATAGATTAAAGTTCTCTTTATATAATATCTTAACTCTTAATAAAGTACTTAAAGATCCAGTCTAATATTATTAAATAATGTTTAGGGATAAATAAAGGTGCTTCTTAATTTAATGCTTTAATAAAAGCATAAAACTCCTTCCATTCCACACATAAGAATAGAAGCTGTTGTATAATAATAAGATCTAAAAGTGCTTATTTTATAGTATTCTTTTATACTATACGCTTTAGAACCTTACCCTTAAGACCTTATATTTCTCCCTTTACTAGAAGTCTTTAGTATAGTTATTAAATAGAACTTTCTGCCTTATCTTTTGTTGTTATATATAGACTGTTCTCCTCTTAACTCTATTAAATTTTATATTTCTTAAGATAAAGTTATAGTCCTTAAGTTAAGGCATAATATCCTTTTAGATCTTTAGGAGGGCAATATTTATAGAAGTAGTTCTTCTTCGTTCGCTTCTTTTCTTCTACTATTACCATATAAGTATATTTATAGATTAAGAAGTAGGATCTAGAGAACGCGGTTGTTTAATATATTAAGGTTAAGCCTATATCAGCATCGGCTTTAATGGGGTTTAAAAGAGTAGAAGGTATATTACTTTTAAAGGAGTTATTACTGTAAAGATCATTAGATAGAATTTTACTAGGGCAGGCCATATTAATAAAGTCGTACAATAGGGAGTATTATCTGTTAGAAATTTTTAGATTGCCAAGCCCTGTTATAACAGCTGTCTGACAGTCAGCCCTGTCAGCTAACACCCTGTCTGTTTAATAGGTTTGACAGGGTATTCTGTCAGCCGCAAGTCTGGTGCATGAGCCCGTAGCGTGCACGAGCCCGTCGGCACTTCTAATAGAGAAAGGGCGAAAACCTACAGTCATGACGTCACACATCACGGCTTTTTGCCCAACTTCCTCAATAAAAAATATATAGGTGTTTTTAGTTTGTGGTGGCCTTCTGCGGCATTTCATCGGCATCGCAATATTGACGCGTTTTGCTAAAAAAATCACGCTAGCTAGGGTGCCTGCAGCATGCTAACCCAGGCAAGAGCGCCCAAAGCGCCCAATACGAAAAGTCTCTTTTGCCACACAAAGGGATATAGAGAAGCTCTATCAAAGCTCTATCAAAGCTCCACTTGAAGCTCTGCTCGAAGCTCTGCTCGAAGCTCTATCAAGGCTCTGCACGGAGCTCTACTCAAGCTCTGCTCAAAAGCTCTACGCGAGGCTCTGCTCGAAGCTCTACACGACACTCCACTCTAAGCTCTACTAACACGCAGCACTGATATACTAGGAAGACTCTATAATCGTCTATCCCTTGCAACGTCAGGGTCCTCAGAGTAAGTGGTGTTCCCGCACGCACCACTTACTCTGAGGACCCTGACGTTGCAAGGGATACGAACGGCTCTGCAATCAATCGATTTATCAATTAATTGCCTACACGAACGCCTATACGAACGTCCATATAAACGCCCGTACGAACGTCTGCACGTCTAGACATACACGCCTACACGCCGCACGTGGTTCTGCATAAGGCTCTGCGCGAAGCTCTGCACGAAGCTCTGCACGAAGCTCTGCACGAAGCTCTGCACGAAGCTCTGCACGAAGCTCTGCACGAAGCTCTGCACGAAGCTCTACACGAGGCTCTGCCTAAA
>Ga0307507_10002241_pt1 | contig 41290 bp, 33 predicted proteins | sample 7_EM_MG_FD_207223 | JGI IMG/M metagenome (GOLD analysis project Ga0307507, IMG submission 207223) | Populus trichocarpa ectomycorrhiza microbial communities from riparian zone in the Pacific Northwest, United States - 7_EM | ecosystem: Host-associated > Plants > Roots > Unclassified | place... | reverse complement strand
AGAAGACCTTATTAACTTTAACAAAATTAATCTACCCTCCCACAATACCTGTTAACATTAAAATTACACTAAATTATAGAGAAAAGCCTACTCTATAAGCTATGAGATCCTCAGCTCCTTATACCCGCGCGACGTTGAGAGGAAGTCGTCGCGGTAGAGGCCACAATTCTACCTCTGCACGAAGCTCTGCGGAGGCTCTACACAAAGCTCTGCACGAAGCTTTGCACGATGCTCTGCACGATGCTCTGCACGATGCTCTGCACGATGCTCTGCACGATGCTCTGCGGAGGCTCTGCACAAAGCTCTGCGGAGGCTTTGCACAAAGCTCTGCGGAGGCTCTACATAAAGCTCTGCGGAGGCTCTGCACGAAGCTCTGCACGAAGCTCTGCATAATGCTCTGCGGAGGCTCCGCACGAAGCTCTGCACGATGCTCTGCACGATGCTCTGCGGAGGCTCTATATAAAGCTCTGCGGAGGCTCTGCACGAAGCTCTGCACAAAGCTCTGCACAATACTCTGCGGAGGCTCTGCACGATGCTCTACGGAGGCTCTGCACGATGCTCTACGGAGGCTCTGCACGATGCTCTACGGAGGCTCTGCACGAAGCTCTGCGGAGGCTCTGCACGAAGCTCTGCGGAGGCTCTGCACGAAGCTCTGCGGAGGCTCTGCACGAAGCTCTACACGAGGCTCTGCACAAAGCTCTGCACGGAGCTCTGCACGGAGCTCTACTAAAGCTTTACAAAAGCTCTGCACGAAGCTCCGCACGAAGCTCTACCCGAAGCTCTACTCGAGGCTCTGCTTGAAGCTCTACTAACACGCAGCACTAATATACTAGGAAGGTTCGACAATCGCTCGTACAAACGCCCGTACGAACGCCCATACAATCGTCTCTACAAACGTCTCTGCAATTGATCGCCCGTACGAACGTCTGCACGTCTCTACATCTACACGTCTGCACGCCTGCACGTGGCTCTGCACGAAGCTCTGCACGAAGCTCTGCACGAAGCTCTGCACGAAGCTCTGCACAAGGCTCTACACGAGGCTCTGCACGAGGCTCTGCACGAAGCTCTGCACGAAGCTCTGCACGAAGCTCTGCACAAGGCTCTACACGAGGCTCTGCACGAGGCTCTGCACGAAGCTCTGCACGAAGCTCTACTAAAGCTCTGCACGAAGCTCTACTAAAGCTCTGCACGAAGCTCTGCACGAAGATCTGCCCAAAGTTTACCCCTAGTAGTAGCAGAGGCACTCCGAGCCACGGGAGGATATTTTCAAGGAAGCACCCAACTATAGCACCTACTAGGTGTTGCAATAGCTTTAAGTAGTAGATATCTACATATCTGTATAGTTTTATCAATATTAGCAGACTATTTAATAAGATATAATATGTGCTTACGCTTTTAACAACTGCGTTTTTTAACTTTGACGAAATTAATGTCAGGACCAAGTAATAGCCATATTATAAAATTCATACTATTTAGAAGCCCTAAGTCTTAAAAATAATATATGAACTCTTGGTAATAATAACGCGTTGTGTGAATAAATAAATTAGATATCCGCAATATCCGTTTTACGGATTTTACTTACATTTTTAACAAATCTCGCTAAAGGCTCTCAGACGTGATTTTGCAAGAAGGAAACGGCGTAGCTATTATTCCGACGCTAGCCAAAAAAAATCACGTCTGAGCTCGCTGAGGTAAAACATCGACTATTCCGAAGGAAGGAAATGGCCTTCAGCAAGGTAAAGCTGGACTGGATTATACCGGGTGCTCATCTTGTTGCTCATTCGTAGCTGTCCACAGCTAATCCATATTTGCCATTGTTCGCGATACTTCCGCAAGAAACCGAATCTGTCTCAAATTCACCACCACATATGGTATTGCAGCCACTTGCGCTTCGCCGCGTCCCAGTCAGGTGCGACTAGAACCTTCAGGGCTTGCTCGGCAGTTTTAGGATACTCCAGGTCGTCTACCTCTTTATATTCGGAATGCAATGGTAGATTATTATCTTCGGACCCTGGTGAAATTCGACATCCATCACAGGTTGCGGCGTTGACGCTGCCGAAATAGTACAATTTAGGGGTGCTAATCAGGGCGATAAGCTGACGCGAGGTTATCCGATGATCAGGATTGGGATCAAGCATTAGAAACGCCAGATCGGGAAGGGCAGCGCCATGGCGTGCAAATCTGTCCTTTGGACGAGGAGTAGGTTTGACAATGACGGACCAATAGCCCCACAGGTGCCATATCCACTGAAGAATTATCAGAGTATTCTCGGCGTAAGCAACAGTGCCAGTCTTCTCCTCACGAAAACGGCGAAAGCGCTCACGAGACCCAGGGGGCCCAATTAGCGCTGTGCCCATCTCTAGAAACACGCAGCCAAGAGAGAAGATATCCACGGCACGTCCACGGCGCGCATCATCTCTGAGAACCTCCGGCGCAACGTAAGCACAGGTCATTGGTCCGAAAGGGCCATTGGTTCCTGTTGTCAACCCCTCGGGAACTATTTTTGATATACCAAAATCGGCAAAATATACAGCGCCTTCCTTAATCAGGATATTGGAAGGTTTGATATCCCGGTGTCTCACTCTCATTTCGTGGAGATAGTCGAGACCCCGAAGGAGGCATCCTGTCCAGCTAAGAAGATCTTCTCGAGCTTGATCCCCCTGCTCACCATTTCCCATACTATCAATCTGGCTAAGGAATTGTTGAAGGTCTGTTTCTGCGACTGGGGCCATGATAATACCGAATAATGTTGTCCAAGTGTATGTTCCAATAAGCTTTACTACATGTCGATGGCAAAGTCGATGAATAATGCGTGCCTCTTCTCGAAGTTGCTCAATCATCTCTTGGCGCTGAGGTCCCCATCGCAAGATGACTTGCTTTCGCGCATAGCATTTTTTAGTGGGGTCCCCTTTCTTCATCACCTCATCCACCGAGCCCCACCCCCCGTGGCCTAGAAGCCGTAAACTCTGGTAAGGATCCTCGTCTTCGGGTATAAAAACTTCATGTAGATCTTTGGGAATGTTAGCGAGAATGGCACTGGACATTGGTGGATCAAATGCTCCTTGGACCCTGTACTAGTCGTACACCAAATGCCGAGTGTGCTGCTCGTCAGGATGTGCAGGATTCGCAATGGTTGGGTAGGCGGTGCACAATAAGGGTAGAGCACCGTCTGGGAGGGCGCTGTTCAGGATGTTGTGTTACATGCATACGCCTTGACAAAGATCGGTGTGAAGAGGCCAACACCGAGACACGTGCTCGCTTGGCTGCTTGGTATACATCATTCAGTGCAATGTAGGGGTGCAGCAGGACGCTCGATTGTTATGTACGATGCTAGTCGTCGCGAGGATACTACTTAGAATAGAAAATTGACAGTTTCAAATGGATACTGCTTGATACACCTGCATCAATTCCGTACACTCTAAAAAGGGTATTATCCTATATATTATGGCCCGTGCGCCGGGTTAAAACTTCGGTGTCTAAATATAAATAAATAACTTCCTTAATTAAATACACTACCAAGATGGTGCATAACTACATATCTAATGATATAGACCTTGTGCAGCCCACTTAATATCCTGTTTCCGAAAATCGTGTCACAATAAGGCCACCGCTAGAGCTCATTGAGGGTTTTAGTGATGATCCGGTAGAACGACTTACCGCCTATGCATGCACCTCTTTAATTGGTGCGCACGGGCCGCATTTTATAGACCGTTATTATCTGTGCAAGAGATATAATAATTAATGTATAATTATTAAGGCTACTCAGCGCTTGACCAAACCCGGTAAGGTCAATACCAAGAGATCTGATTCCGGTGGGACGGAATCAGGTAACCGGTGTTTTTCCAGCTGTGGGTCGACCAGCTCGGCGCCGGTCGGATTGTTCCCCAAGACCCTGCAAACCGTGTAATCGTTGCTGCTCGATCAAGCAATAGTTAGCAGGAGCCAATGTAATCCAGGTCGCAGTTCGCACGTCGTGAGCATCAGTGAAGTAAACTAGTGAACAGCTTCATAATCAAATTGGGCACAAAAATTATGCTTGCCCGAGTTCGTGCTTTCTTATTTAATTTTACCTAAATACAGTTTTAAACAACACCACTGACTTTTTATTGCTAATGAGACCGACCAAGAGAACAACTTAGCTTCAACCCCATTGCTCGCCGCCTTCGTCGTCATTCCACTTGTCGATAAAAAGAATAATACAAAAGAGTGGCAGCATATTCAGCCGCTGTTACCGAATCAGAAGAGCTTGACGACCGACCTCACGGCTATAGACAACCAACCACCTATGCAATGCAATACGAAACGCCTGGTTCCGTCACTGTATGAACAAAGGAAAAATGTAACAGCATGCCCGCCAGCCTTCATTTCAAAACTCCTCAATTCGCCGTGTGATGCAATATGCCATAGTGTTTAAGGACTGTACAGAAGAGGAACTCCCTTGATGAAGAGCAGGGATTTATTAGGAATTCAAGGGAACAATTGAAATTGTGCTTTGGATAATGTAAGAGCTAGTAAATGATGATCGCAATGGTCCGTAAAAGGCTACCCCAGAGGCCAAGAGAGCGAGAGGCTCCGACTTGCGGTCCCAAATCTTGGAGTGGCTAACCAAAGAGCAGTAGCTCCAAAAGTGCAGCACAAATAGTATGATATCAACCACTCAGCAAGACTACCTTCATGTGCTAGTGTGACTCCCCACTCTTATTCAATTTCGGGCCCCCTGCGAAGGGCCCGAGATGGAAAGATGGAGTAGTTTCGTTACGTTGACTTGGTGGAACTCCATCCTGGTGAGGCTCATCGACGAGAATGGGGTCAGTGGACTTAGTATCGGGATGGACGTCGACACCATCTTGAGCTTCAAGGTCAGACCTGCTCCGATTGTGCGAGAACTTCATAGAGTCATTGTCTCCGTGGCCTCTCTCGATAGGGGACCATCCAGCAACACTCCCAGCAACAATGCCTGCCATAACAGTCGCAGGCCCAAAGGCCGAGTTAGATCGCGACCTTCCTCGTCGTCGGCTGCGGGAGTCGGGCGTTGGAGGACCGGGCGAGTGATCACCATGGTGATCACCGTTGTTAGGAGTTCCCGGGAGCGAATAACTGGTTCTCGATCTAGAGAAAATCTCCCGCGGGTGCTGGACCTTGAATTTGAGATTGCTCAATCGTCCTCCGCGAACTTTCTTGATAAAGGCAAGCTCCTCCCGAATTTCAAGGAGCCCCTGGTTCCATTGGTACTCATCGGAGATTACGACCTCGGGAGTAGATCTTCTCTTCAAAAAGTCAGGGACGAAACGACGGATAGCCTCGTCTGGTATTAGGCGGATGATGACTCCAATTGGAATGGACAGAGCCCCTAATACAATGGAGTAGGCCCAATTTGCCGCGTTCAACTTAACCACTGAGAACGCACGACCGCCTACGAAGATAATCATGACCTGTCCGCCGATCATGACCGCGTTAATCATGATGAAGAAATAGTTGCGGTGGACACCCTCAAAGATGTTGAAATGGTTGTCAAGTCGGCGACTGTTAAGTTGATTGAAAATCTGCATCCACACGAAGGTATTGAAGACGAGAGTGTTCATCCGAGCCTTTTCAACAGGGCTTTGATAAGACAAGATCTTGGTCCCGGCAAAGTGAAGGATGAAGGTTACGACAAGCTGGTAGATGGATTGTCCGATTATCATTTTCCACATTGTGAGAGTAATCAGCGGAGCGGACTTCGGATCGGGTTTCCGGTTCAGCAGGCTTCGTGTTGGGGGATCAGTGGCCAGAGCTAGTGCTGCAAACGTGTCCATAATAAGATTGACCCAAAGGAGCTGGACAGCAGTAAGGACAGAAGATTGATCTGAACTAGCCACAGCCGAGACAAAGGTAAGCATGACAGCGGTGATGTTGACGGTGACCTGAAATTGGAGGAATTTCTTCACAGCGTCGTTTACCGCACGACCCCAGAGGAGAGCCTTTACAATAGATGAAAAGTTGTCATCCATAAGGATAATCGCAGAGGCTTCCTTGGCTACTTCAGTTCCAGCAATTCCCATCGAGAATCCGACATCGGCAGTCTTCAGAGCGGGTGCATCATTGGTTCCATCTCCAGTGACTGCGACGGTTTCGCCTGTCTGTTTAAGTCGCTTGACGAGCAGTTGCTTGTCCTTAGGGCTCGATCTAGCAAGCACACAAAGCTTGGGAATGACCGCGTCCATGTCTTTCGAAGATAAAGCTCTAAAGGCGGGGCCTTCCATAATTATGCCGCCTGGGACGAGTATGCCACATTCCTCAGCGATAGCCTTTGCTGTCAAAACGTTGTCACCGGTCACCATGCGCACGAAAACACCAGCAGTTTGGCAGTCTTCGACGGCCGACTTTACACCATCACGGAGAGGATCTTGGATGCCGACAACGCCGAGAAAAACCATATTCTTGAAGACATCGTCAAAAACCACCTGTGATTGATCATCTTCTACTCTACGCGCATCCTTTGGAGGCCATCGCTCAAAGTCACGGTAAAGGAGTGCAATTGTACGTAGGGAACGTGAGGCGTAGGTTGAAATAAGGCGTTCTAGCGTATCCCTATTGTCGCGCGAGAGAGGAATATCCGATATGCCCTTGGTAGGATCCGAGATGATCCTATCACACTTGGCAAGAAGAATCTCAGAAGCGCCCTTGACGTACATTCTGTATCTACCGTCATTGACCTTGACAATGACGGCCATACACTTCCTACCCGAGTCGAATGGAATGAATTGTGCGATATTTGCATTTGATCGTTCCGTGCTAACCGGTCCCATGCCAAGGTGGTCGCGAGCGAAGCCGAGAAGAGATGTTTCGGTCTTAGAGCCAATGAACGCCTCATTGTCATCTCCTTCGCCTTCAAATGCCGTGGAGTTAATAACAATAGACTGTTCGAGCAGGGACTTGACGTCGTCACTGAGGGTATCGACGAATTCTGTTGCAGAAACGTCGTCGAAATGCTCGATGGGGGAATCATTAGGCAGCTTCCCTTTTGACACATCATCTAACATAGGGGCCTTCAACTTCCGATCTCCGAAGCGTAGGGCCGTACCGAGAGTGCCAGAGACGACAGACATTTTGTTTTGTGTAAGAGTTCCTGTTTTGTCCGAACAGATTGTTGTGGCGTTGCCCATGGTCTCGCAAGATCGCAGGAGTCGAACTAAGTTCCCGTCTTTCAACATTCGAGTCGTTGCAAAAGCTAAGGCCAAGGTGACAGCTAGAGGAAGCCCTTCTGGTACTGCAACCACAACGACAGTAATTGCAACGATAAGTATGTTGAGAAAAGTCTGACCTTTCTGCGAGGAATTTTGGGTGCTAGTGCGGAGATGCACGAGGAATTCGATAAGTAGAACCACGAAAAGGAGGAGAGCTGCGGCACCACCAAGCTTTGCAATGTACTCAGCGAGTACATTGAGTTTTGACTGTAATGGTGTGACTTCGTTGTCTTCTCGCAAAGACATCATTGTCTTACCGTATGTCGAATGAATACCCGTTGCAGTGACGAGGAACGAGCCTACACCTTCGGACACCTTAGCTCCCGAGAGAATGAAAGGGTCCATCTTTTTAACGTTCTCGTGGTTCTCCAAGGCCCGAAATACTTCCTCCGCCGGGTGTTTTTTTAAGAGATCAGACTCGCCCGTCGCAGATGACTCGTCACATTTAACTCCATGCCCTTCAATAAATATTCCATCAACTGGTACCATGTCACCTGGCTCTAGGAGTACAACGTCTCCCACAAGGACATCATGTACCGATATCTCGCGTGTCTTCCCTGAGCGTACAACTTTGATATCTCGGTCCTCTTTTTTCTTGTTCAGCTTGACAAATTGGCGTTCTTTCTGCCAATCGTTGAGTGCGCCTACAACGACAACGATGACAATAGCTGCCATAATGGCAACGCCTTCTACCCACTCGACAGGAGCCTCACCATCTTTGTGTGGTTGACCAAAACTCTGATACAAACCGAGAGCGAGCGAAATGACAGCCGCCACTGTCAGGAGTATAAGAACTTTATCATTGTACGCCATCCAGGCAAGTTGAAAGATATTCTTGGCTTTTCGTTCAGGTAATCGGTTATCGCTGTACACGCGTTTTCGGTCGGCGAAGGCATCTTCTTTGGGTATCCGGGATGTTGTGGTGGTTTCACTTCTTTGTATGGCCTTTTCCGGTGCAGGCTTTACTGGAGAATCTGACAGGCTAGGAGCAGTTGCATCTTCAAAGGACACATAACCATCCATGTATTGCTCGTCGATGCTCAGTCCGTTCTTCCTGCTTGTTCTTAATCCTTTTTCTATTCCATCTATCCCACCTAGTGCGCGAAATGCGCCGAGGCTCTTTGGGTTGAGCAACTTCGACAGATGGCCAGGTGAAAATGCAAATTTATTATCCTCCACTTTGAACTCATCCTCTGTGCCCGGATCCGGACGTAGAGCTTGTGCGTCGTTAAGAATTTCATCGTTTCCAGCGCCCCCTTTCAGTGTCTCTCCTTCAGAAGGTATATAGGTTGTGCCAGTACCCGCTGATGATTCAGCAATTTCTGATGTCGAATCCAGAGAGTTACCCCGTGATCTTGTCCCTGGTACCGCCAGAAAGTTGTGTGGGTTCCCCCATTGTGATGCTGGTGATGAGACATTATGCGGAGACGTCGGCCTGCTTTCTCTACTCTCGAACGAATTCGCTGCACGTAGTTCTACCGGAGTTGACCGTTGCTGGGACGGCTGTGATGGCTGTAATGGCTGTGATGAGGGATCTGTTACGTTCCCACTCTGTGATGATGATCGGTTATCAGGGATATTGCCCAAGGGGACCGCGTTTCCCATATCGGGATTATTACTACTAACAGCAGAGGTGTCTATCGTGATAGTCGGGGCCCGTTGCCTTCGTCCAGGACCCGGTGAGGGCGTCTGGCGCCCTTCGGCTTCTATATCCTCAGCCATGTGGACAGCCCGGAAGAGTAATGTAGGGCCAGGCGTAATGTAGCAGGCTAGCAAGTGTTGGAGCTTGATGCCTAAGTGAAAGATGCGGTAAGAAGAGCGCGGTGGCTGAGCGATGGACAGCTGGACATACGGTATAATGTACACCGAATAAGTCGTTGATGAAGAAGGGCGAAGGGGGCGAGAGTTTGAGGCTGTGCAAGTCAAACCTTAGTGCAAGGTTTTGTTGGTGTAGCCAAAGTTTGGTCAAAGAAACAAAGGGGGAAGGAGCTTCCTGCGCTCGAGATGAAGTAACTACAAGGCGAAATCTCGGTCAGTAATCGTTATTCCAAGAGAATCTAATGACAGCTAAGAAAGCATTCAATATAACACAGCCACCAGGCATACGACGAAGTGTAGGCGGTGCAATTGGGCAAGTATATGGAGATGCGCGGATCAGGCTCACCTCGGTGATGCGGAGTGTGATAGTGGACCTCCCTCACAGACCCAACCAAGTTGAATTCGCGGCTCCCGGCGGGATTAGCGGCGATGGTGAGGAGTCAATGGTAAATTATCCACAAAAGATTGGGAATCAGTGTGGCAGTGAAGTGAAATCGACATGGTCCAAGGTTTGGTTAGGCGGACATGACGATGAATACAAAAGGAGTAAGGGTGGCAAGACAAAGGGAGGCAAGAAAGTATGAAGTATCGCCGATGCTAAGAGAATTGGCTTCGACCAACCCGTCGAAGAACCTTAGATCCCTTCCTCATTGTTCGGGCCTACTGAGGACCCGCCAAGACTTTGCACTGCCCCAATATCTACTCAGGTACGCTTGTTTCGGTATGGTCCGTTTGATCCCAAAAAGCTGGGCATCTGCAGGTTCGCTCAATCAGAATCGCCCAACAGCGAGGCTACAATCATCTGATAATCCCCAAAAAATGCTGTTTGCACTCGCCCAAACTCAGCAATGCCCGCCTGACAGCAATACGTTTGCTCAAATTTCTCAGGAGATGCAAGCACCATCTCCCCTTTATCTTTTCCTCCAGGGAGCTTCGCAAATCTAATATCCGAGCGAGCGGTGAACAGTGCGACTTCACAGTCCGTGTCCAGCGAGCTATATCTTGCCGCGTGTACTATCAAGATCTGCCTCTTAAGGGAAATTTCCCGCACCCAAGAAATTCGACACTGCAAAGGCCTCTAACCAACCCGGAATGGGCTCGACTCCGTTCTCTAGAATGAGCCAAGAAGTAATGGTCAAGGCGTACTTTCTCACGCGAAGCATCACGATAACAAGGGGTGATCGACTGAATGAGAGATGAAGACGGGTGCCGGATGGCAACAGGAAGGTCCCATGTCCGACATCCGCAAACACAAAACAAAGCACATGGGTCAGGCCGCCACTGACGTGCAAGCACGGTTGCGAGACCTTCAAGGCCTCATGCTTTAGAATCGCAATGTTCTGGAAGGTCAGAGGGACCATATGTTGTCTCGTTTGCCGCCCGGGTAGCTTATCTTGATGCGACTCAGCCATTTTTCGCCAGCGGCAACATTCGACACAGTGCATACAGACCTTAGTTACCACAAAGAAAACTTAAAACCGCAGTGCCGCTCGTCGCAGCATCGCAGGCGGTTCCTGTCGCCGTCTGCTTGGCTCTTCACACTTTTCCCAACTTGAAATCTTGTTCCATTGATGGAGACGTTCTGGCCTTCAAACTAATCTGCAGAAAACCGCCGGTTGTTTGTAAGTGGTTACCACAAGTAGCGTTATTTTGCGCGGCACACGTCAAGCCAATCTAGTTTGTGGGTCGGATACGTTAAAGGCGCTTGAACCTAGCAAGGCAACCTCAACACCAAGACTTAGACGATATGAAGGTTTTCACCTATCTTCTTCTCTCGCATTCTTTGCCATGCCTTGGCTCTTGGTCTACTGGCAAAGCCCCAATTGATGACGACGCTGAAAATCAAGAAAGCTGAGCAAATGTTCAAAATGCTAGAGTCAGCCTTCTCAGGAACCCATCATATGCAAGCGTAGTCAGCCAGTATGGGTGCCAACGCAGGGGTTGACTCTGGTTGCCGGGCAGCGAAATCATGGCCGATGTTAGTGGGTGCCCAACCCACCTCAATGAAACGAGTTTTCCCATAGGATCGCATCCTTTGGACGGAGGATCAATAGGATCAGGAGGATACGCACCATCGCTAACCTTCAAAGCAATTGGAGAATTTTTTTAATCAGGGGCATTCACCCACCAAACATAACCAGGGACTCATCAGAGGTTATTAAAGTCCGAAGTGCATCAAGAAGATATTAACAGCGCAGCATACTGAGAACATCAAACACAACATCCGGAATCCGACACTCTTTTGAAATCCCAAAAATTTATTTATGGCAAGGTATGAATTTGAAAGGAAAATATTCCCCACTTGTACCAAATTAATCTATCAAGCGCCGTATATGGTAATCCTTGAGTCAATCTTACCATCTATTTTGCTGACTTGCAATCAACCTTGCAGTTAATCAGCTGAGAAGCTCACCAGAGCGCCCCAGAGCGATGCCTGGTTGGGCAAAAAAACACTTACTAAGCCCCGCATACATCCGCGGAGAAATCATTCTGTTCGTCTCCGCAAAACTGTCATGACGAACATGAACGATGACGAACACGACGAGTCTAGATGAACATGATTATAATCACAATGGTCGAACAGTCAACTATTAATACCTGCAAATTCTCAATCGAATCCATCATTCACGCTCTGCAAGAAGTGTATCTAAATAAACCACTGTCTAATATCCTCTTATCTATTTTAAAGATTAAGCATCTCACTTTTGCATATCCCGTACCTGAGCAACTTCTCGCGACGACCCCAAAAAGCCAAAAATCATGTCTGACCCGCTAGAGACTTACGGCTGGACCGCTGTGCCGCGCTCCCAATCCAAACTCCTAGACTCCGTGAAACCCAAACCTGCCACCAAGATCACCACATCCAACATCATAGTGCCGTCATCCCCGGTCGCGCAGAAAGTGTATGAGTATGCTAAAGCACAACTGCCTGAGCAGACCTTCAACCACTCCATGCGCGTGTTCTATTATGGTAAACATTGCCATTCACCCTGATCCAAGGCAGCAGTCATGGGTGTTTTTTTTTCCCTCGGCCCTGACAACTCACAGGCTCTGCAATCATCAGGCAGCATCTCCCCCACTTCGCGCCCAGCATCGAGACCTACTTCCTCACCTGCCTTCTCCACGACATCGGCACGACGGCGACGAACCTCCGCGCGACCCGCATGTCGTTCGAGTTTCACGGAGGTCTCCTAGCGCTCGAGCTGCTGCAGTCGAGCGGCGCGCCCAAGGAGCAGGCCGAGAGCGTATGTGAAGCTATTATTCGTCATCAGGATCTGGGCGAGTCCGGTAGCATTACGACTGTGGGGCAGCTGATCCAGCTAGCCACTGTCTTCGGTAGGTTTTGAACTTTCTATTCGCCTTTCTATGCAACTGGTTCCTTTCTCGTCTATGTGGGGCTGTGCATAAGCCTGCCGTGGTATGTTTCAGATCATAGGCCCGAATAGAGACCGCGGAAACGGTCTTGGCACGCGAAGGCCGATGTGTACCGGTGAAGATTGCGTGCCTGAGGCAGTCTGCATATTTAGCGAAAGAGCTTAAACTAACGAATACGGAATAGACAATATCGGCATGAACCCCGAGCTGATCCACAAAGAGACTATCGAGTCGGTGACAGCGAAATTCCCGCGGAACAAATGGTCTAGTTGCTTTGCCGCAACAATTCGGGAGGAGGTTAGGTTGAAGCCTTGGTCGCATACGACGGCTATTGATGGTTTTGGGGAACGCGTTGAGTCAAATAAGCTGATGGAGCCTTATGACTAACCGTAAATATATAGAAAAGGGTGAGTTCTGAAATCTGGCAAGATATTGTTGGTCGGCGCTCCTGAGTACGCCTAATTTCGTCGAAGGCGAGGCAGCTTAATGGGAAGAATTAAGGCGTTGACAATTACAAAAAGGACAATGGCAGAAATGAATGTCACTCTCAAGCTTTGCGAGTATGCATCGATAACTGGATGAGCGTTAGCTCAAAATAATGATAGTTAATTTGTTGATGTATAGTAATTACCTTGCACCTGATGCTTGTGATCTAGATCTAAAATTGCTCGTACGGACTTCCGGACTTGCAAGACAATCTATCAGAGTATTTTGTAAGCATAGGTCATGAGATGGGTCTTGCAGAATGTACCTCATCCTTGTTGCTCCCAGTTACAAATTGATTCAGATATACTGAGAGGGCATTCTGTACAATCAGACTGCTAAATGAAACGCCCATGACCGTACCAAGACTTCTCCAGAGAGTCAGTGTGCTAGTCATGACTGCTTGGTCTTCTTGTGTGCTAGTAGCAAGTGCTGCTAATGAAGAGGCAGGAAACGAAAGGCCCTGGCCTATACTCGAAGGAGCGATGAAAACAGTAGCTAGCCAAGTAGGTATACAGTCCCACATTGAGGACAGGCAAACCGAGCCCAGCAACATGCACAAAGAACCAATAATGATAAGCTCTTTCATACGTCCGGTACCAGTCATAATAAATCCGCTCGAGACTCCACATATCGTAAGAGCAACAGACGGACCAGCAAGACGAAATCCAGACGCTGACGGTGTATCGAGCTTCACAGCTTGAAAGTAAAGCGGTGCATTGAAGATGATTGTGTTGATACCGATCTGAGCGAAGAAGTTGTTGAAGATTAGGTTCGCTCGCGGCTTGCTTGATAGCATTTTCAAAGGCATGACGGGACGATCAGCCTTAGACTCGACACGTACCAGTATCACACCTGCTATACCGGCGACCACAAGGGAAGTAATAACAGAAGGATGAGCCCAAGAATAAATGTTCCCTCCGAGGTTTAATCCCAGAATCAAGAATGCGACGAACGTGGTTAAGAAGAAGGATCCTGCCAGATCAAATCCTTTAATTGTATCCAGAATATTCTTGTCGGAGTGCTTCGCCAGGTGTGGTCCTAACGATGCAGGAGTGGTAAATAATGCCAGAAGCAGGATTGCCAAAATGAGAGGTATCTGGACACCAAATGTCCACCGCCAACCGATTGTGTCGCAAAGGAATCCACCAAAAGCCGCACCACATGCGCTCCCCAGACCAAAGAACAGATTGATGTAAGCTTGGTAAGTACCTCTTACTTCGATGCTAACCAGATCATTGGTCATGATGGAACCTCAATTCACATTTAGCAAGAGAACAATTTTGAGCCACAGTACTTACCCATAGCAAGGACAGCTCCAGCTCCAAGACCGCAGAAAGCCCTAGCCGCGATGAAGCTCCCAATACTTCCAGCAAGAGCACACCAAGCCGTGGTCATCGCGAGGCTGATTAAACCAAATAAATATAATGGCCGTCTACCAACAGTATCGGAAATTCTTCCATAAAGCGGCTGAAATGCTGTGGAAGTGAGAAGAAATGCGGTGGAGAGCCAGGATGCAGAGTTAGAAGCGTGAAAATATGAAGTGATGACTGGATGGCTAGATGCCATCAAAGTTGAATCAAACAATGCTATCTTACTATGTTATTAGAATAGGTATGATTTATGTCTGCAAGTGCGAAATCCAAAGAAAAGAGTAATTTCAGTTATTTGCCCTAGCACCTTTGCAATTCCCTGAGCACCTCAAACAAAAAGCCACTCACAAAGTATCCAACCAATATGCCTCCAAATATCAGCCTAAATTTTGTCTTTGATACACCACCAAGTAGAATCTCTCCCTCCGTAGGAGTTTCAGACTCGGCCGTAGTTCCTTGATCCTCATCGGGAGCGAGCCAATGACTGTGAGTGTAACTCCGGAGCTTACTGAGGTCTAGTGGATGTCCTGATCCTAGCCCAGGACCAACGGGCTCTTGTGCTTGAAGGTTCCCATTCTCTACAGCGGCCTCATCTGTTCCATATGTACTCGAGGTAGACGAATTTAGTAAAGGAGATTCTTCATTATGAACACCATCGGCCCGGCCTGATAGAGAGTTGGAACCTATCATACCTGAATTTTGTTGCTAGATTGACCGAACAGTATATTAGCTCCAGCCTGGCGAAGGAAACGATGAAAGTCTTGCGGAAAGTAAAAGCCGAGTCGCTTCCCATTCGGAAACGATGCAGCAAAATCTAGCCTCAACAGGCTAGTATTCTTTCCGATATCGCAACCCATAACGAAACTGCTTGAAAGAGTCACCTGAAAGACAATAGTTCTTAACAGAATTTAAAATGAAGACACCTCTCCGAATAGCGATCCTTGAGTGCGACACCCTGAAATATGGAGGGTACGGACATGTGTACAAGGTGCTTCTCGATGCTGGAGCAGATGCTCTACGAATGCCGGATGTGGTATCCTCGAAGGGAGGCCTTGAAATTTCAAAATGGGATGTTGTAAACGAGCAGAAATATCCAGCCCTAGAAGATATCGATGCCATCCTCATATCTGGATCTCGTAAATCCATGCCTCAAATATCCTATCATCAAGTTCAATCTCTAACTCTGCATTACAGGGCATTCTTCTTTCGAAGACATTCCATGGATTCTCAAGCTTGTTGATTTCACCAAGAAGATTCTTGAGCAGGACCGAATACGTATTATTGGCGCTTGCTTTGGGCATCAGATCGTCGGCCGGGCAATGGGAGTTAAAGTTGCCGGGAGTGACGCCGGGTGGGAAATATCCGTTACGCCAATGGAGTTGACAGCGAAAGGCAAGGACTTATTCAAGCAGGACAGCCTCGTAAGGTCGCCAATCCTCCATTCGGGCGCTGCGGATGTTGACCAGCTTTTTGCAGAGCCTGCACCAAATGCATAGAGATATCGTCTACGAATATCCCAAAGGTGTTGAAGAACTAGGCGCTTCTCCCCGCTGCAGCGTGCAAGGCATGTACGCAAAGGGAAGGATTATCACAGTCCAAGGGCATCCAGAATTTAACCAACAAATTATGACAGACCTGTTAGAAACAAGGCATGCTCAGGGCATCTTCAACGACGAATTGTACAAGGATGGGATGGCCAGGGTAGGGAAGCATCATGATGGCGTGGCAGTTTCTTCTGCATTCTTGCGATTCCTGCTTGAAGACTAGAGTGCAATAAACTCTTTGATGATAATGGGAAGAAGCCCGTTGATTATTCATTTATCAGAGTCTCTTTCAGACATTAAAATACTTGGCAAACATGTCCAACGTACTACTCGGCAATGGGGTGGGGTGGTTGCTTGGAAGCTTGCGACGCATTAAAGAAAATGATATCACCGACGAAGATTTTACCTAAGGCCTTAGCATGGGTCTGCGATCTTTACGCGGGGAGTACGAACTTGCTATTCCGGCATTGTTCTGTTCTGTTCGCATTGTGCAATGGGCGATGGTCAAAGCCATCAGCTGAGGAAAGCTGTCCTTTTGTAGGGCTGACGGCTTCTCCGTGCTTTTTGCAGAGTGCACGGGGCGCAGTCGAAAGCCTGGAGGATTTTGCATGGTGGCGTGGGTGTTTGCGTGGTTAGCGGCGTTGCCCAAATTAGGATTCGCCGTGGTATCTCGAAGTCGTGCCGTTTAAGCTCTGACAATCGCTCTTAATCTTTCCACAACCACCCCGCCTCAACTTATTCTGTTTCGCGTCACTCGTTACTTTCTTCATGCTACCAGCTTCTTCTTGATGCCGTGTCCGCTCGCTGCTGAATGTCCCTTTCTCTGAATAGCTTCCTAGTGTCTGGTGTTCTCCGATGGGAAAGTGTACGCAAGCGTCCCTCAGCTCCTTATCGCAATACGGGGAAAACTTTCTGCTAACACCACATCTGTCACAGGGAGATATGGTGTCATCCTGGATGCTGGGTCATCGGTATGTTCATACTTGCGTTGAGTTCTACTGCATTGTGCGACAAAAACGCTGATTATCCGAAAGGGGACCCGAATCCACATCTATCGATGGCTTAACAGCGAGAAGGCTCGCGCCGAAGCGAGCCAGAGTGAATTGCAAAGTCTTCCGGTCCTAGAGACAGAGAAGAAATGGACCAAGAAGATACATCCCGGTATACTCGAATCTCCTGTCCTTTGTTAACTTTGCGACGGTGCTGACCCCCATCTGGTGTAGGTATCTCGGCCTTCGGCGACACTCCCAACGATGTCGGGCCCGATCACCTAGAACCTCTATTCAAACATGCTCTCGAGATAATACCTAAGGATGAAGTGGGGAATACTCCGATTTTTCTACTGGCTACTGCGGGAATGCGAATACTGCCGCAACTGAAACAAAAGGCTGTACTAGAACAAGTGTGCAATTATGCACGGAAGACAACAGATTTCCAACTACCGGACTGCGATCTACATATCAAGGTTATTCCCGGAGAGACGGAAGGGTTGTACGGGTGGATTGCAGCCAATTACTTGCTAGGAGGTTTTAACAAGCCCGAAGAACACGACCATGGAAAAGGCCACCACACGTACGGATTTCTGGATATGGGAGGCGCATCCGCACAAATTGCCTTTGCACCTAACGCGACTGAGGCTGAGAAGCATTCCAATGACCTTACACTATTACGGATGAGAACAGTGAACGGTGAACCGATGGAGTACAAAGTTTTTGTCACTACATGGCTTGGATTTGGAGTCAATCAAGCTAGGAAACGCTACGTGGAGGCTCTTTTACAGGCCAGTCCTGAAGCTCAAGAGTTGCCAGATCCTTGTCTACCATCAGGACTTAATGTCACCACAGAGGGCAAACCGATCACACCAGGCTCAGATGAAGAGGTAGAAAAAAAGCCACATCTTCTAGGCACGGGTAACTTTCCGGAATGTTTGCGCCAGACATATCCACTGCTAGATAAGGATGCGCCATGCCCGGATCAGCCATGTATGCTTCACGGCGTTCACGTACCAGCCATCGATTTTGACGTAAACCACTTTGTCGGCGTTTCAGAATACTGGCATACAACTCACGAAGTCTTCGAGATGTCACACAAGGACAAAGCCTACGACTTCCATACCTACCAAAAACGGGTCAAGGAGTTCTGCAGTCAAGACTGGGAAGTTATCCAGGAGGGGATCAAGGAAAAGAAATGGGGAAAGAAGGTAGATGAAACAACCGCTCTGGAAGTCTGCTTCAAGGCCTCGTGGCTGATCAGCGTTCTTCATGACGGCATTGGTGTCCCTCGCGTAGGCATTGAACATATGAAGGGGGGGCATAACGGCACAAAAGCAGTTCTGGGCCATGCAAAAGAGAAGGGCTTTTTAGATCCATTCCAGGCTGTTAGCAGGATTGACGACGTGGAAGTCAGCTGGACATTGGGAAAGATGGTACTTTACGCTTCCAGTGAGATACAAGCACCGCCAGAAGCTTTGGCTGTTGGCTTTGGTAGCAATGAGCCAGGCATACCTCCTGACTTCCAATATGCTGGTGGCAAGTATGTGCCATTACCTGGCGATCTCCCTGGCGATGAAGACTGGCACGATACTCTATTCAAAGATTCTCCTCGTCGCATCCCTGGTCTTCTCATATTCCTCCTTATCGTTTTCGTTGTCTTATTAATGCTCTGTGGCCGTGATCGGAGAAAGACCATGCGCCACAGAGTCAGCAATATCTTCGGCCGCGGATCAGGCTCATTGAAACGACGCCGTGGTTTCGGAGGTAAACTCTTCGGCCTCAGCAACTCGCCCACGTATGAGCGAGTCCTTGAGAGCGGAGAGAGTGCAAATGAATTCGAGCTTGGCGAAGTCGACTCCGACAACGATCACTCCGACTCCAGCGAGGGCAGCCGCGTTGGCAGGACCTCTGGCTGGGCTACTCCGCAAATCAAAGCTGGATTTGACCATGGACCGTCGAATTATTTCGACAATAATCCGGTTACGCAGGGAGCTGGGTTGGGCCTTGGCCCGCCGTCTGTTTTCAGTAATGCGATAGAGAGGGGCGGATTGATAGCTCGGACGGACAGCAAGGAGAGGATGGTCGGGCCAGGTCATCGAAGTCGTGCAGGCAGTCCCACTAGGATGCGAAGTCCGATGATGACTTCGCTGAAAGAGCTGGTTGATTAATAGGAGTTACATCCTTGGCGTTATTCATTTCTTCCTCGGGATTGAGAGGGCATCGTTGCGGCGTTGTTGCCCCCCTTGATGTGGCAGTGGCTTGATTATGGGATGGATTATTGGGGTTCTGGTGTTTTTCGGTTCTTGGGCTTTTCGGGCTCTAGAACTCTGCGATTCGAGTTTTGCGTCTGCTGAATGTGTTTATGTGTTTCGGAATGAGACATACGCCGGCTTTTATGTTAAAAGGTGTGAAGTGCAAGAAGAGTATCTTATTACTACATTCTCGAATATCTACCTTCTCTACAGATATCACCTTTAATTTTGACTCATGCTCTTCCGTTTGAATGAATTGCTCCTCGCGAAACGCTGTATTAGCATAAATTCGAAATATTGTGAGAATTGTAAATCAACCTCTTCTTTGCAAAAATGAGGCGCAGGTTCTGAATATGTAAATTGTTTCGTCGGCAATCCGCTATCAAATCACCAACAATTAATGACGCTATGCTTTACAAATTTGAACAACAGTTATGTAAGGAGTGCCTTCGTAGACAGGACACGCACGGAAACCCAGACCTAACATCCATTAAATGCCTTCTCACTAGTCTTACAGACTAAATCGTATGAGAGCTCAATCCTTATAATCCCCGGTAAAATGTGATGCAAACCCCGAACCTCAAGGGCGATGAGAGAATCGCTAGCGAACCGCCTATCAGACTTTAATAGCCCGGGCTACTCTCCGGGCAACTCTTTACCATCTTCTTTTTAGGCGATACATCATCGGAGTCGTCCGGAGTCATTTGGCCGATTTTCCGTTTTATGTGTGTGGAAGATTTAGAGGAGTTGCCTGGAAGATTTTTCCATTTGTGAAGATAGGTAATTATTGTTGCAGCAGTCCTTAAAGTTGTCTTAGCATTCTTAAAATCGAGCCACACTACGTTCTGGACGGGTGCCTGAGCTGACCGAAACACCCCCGGTAGGTTGCGAGTGAGCTTTTCGATCTGCGAGCGAGACAAATGGTCAATTTCCAACGCAAATTGGAGAGATAATAGACCTTTTGATGTTTTCTTAATTGGCCCGGATTCTCGGGGTTCTTGTCCGTCCTTCATAGGGCTTAGCCTGACATGACGGTTGCTGGGTAGTCCACGCCAGAGGGCCGGAGGCGAATGCGGTCGCTTGACGTGCATCTTCTCAAGCAAATCTCGCGTGCTGAAGGAGCCATTCTTGAATTCTGCCGCAAGCTCCTTCAAAGACTGTATTAATGCTGTTGTGAAGGAATCCTCCCCAGGACTTGGAGTTATTTGATTGAGCCCACTCGCAGCCAGTATCTCGAACGTTTTGCCATAATCGGAGATGCTTCTAGCATACGGGTTGCTGGCGAAACAGCAGTCCATCAACGCGAAAATATCGCCTTCCGCGTTCTTGACCAATGTTCTGATTGCGTCATTCCAGGACACTCTAGGTAGTTCATTCCCAGACTCGTCATCCATATCAGAACTGCATCTCGCAGCGTCAGCTGTGAGGGTTTCGCAAGCGCTATGACCTAGGATAACTTACGCTGCTAGGTATAAAACCTTTTCCTGATTATGATATATCCCATGCCCAGCATAATATAGAACCAGCAGGCTGTGTTTTGCGTCGTTCTCATGAGCAAAGCGAGTGATTTGGCTTTCCAGCTGAAGTTGAGGCTTTGCTGCCTTCAGCTCTACAAGATCCGTTTGGTAATTAAACGTATCCTTAAATAATTTCCCTATGTCATTGGCCTGTTGGCTCTATTAATCCTTATTTCTAGAAGTAGCGGTTTTGACGTAATTACTTCCTGCTTAACCTTCAGCTGGTCTATCTCGTCGTCCCATTTGATCAATAGCACAGAAACCTTCTGATATCCGTCTGGCAAACCCAAGTATTTCCTAATTGACTGGTCCCACCAGCCTTGCATCTCAGATTGGCAGGTCTCAGCCTCATTTTGTCGTTGATTTGTTGCAACTACGCTGGATTGAGGAATGTCAAGGCGCGAAAGAGCTTTTGGGTTAGGTCCGTGGTGTGAAACTGAGGCTTCCGTTACAGTATCAGGATATGTTGGATCCAAAGCCATATTTTTAATCAATGGCCACAGGCAAGAGGAATATGAAGCTGCTCCGCACTGCCCCGCATACGGAGGTTGGTCTGATTTTGTAGTAAACTCTAAGGCTTTTTCCAAGTGATTCAGGCTACGCTCGGCCTGTGTAAGGATTCTCCCTTTGGGCTCTTTGCGCGCACAGCAAAGAGGACAAAAAAGCCTGGTTGGAAATGAGACGCAAGCCACAATTGATGTGCTCGTGCTGATAACCCAATCATAACCCACCACTGCCAGTTAGCGAGGCACAGTTCTGCAAAAATGGCCTCGCTATTCAGCTTTATCGCCACCAGCCTTGTCTGCCTCGTTGCCTTTTTGCAGCAGCCCGGTAACGTGTACTCTATTCCTATGGAAGGGGCGCAGCAGAACTCCCACATTCGGCCTTTCAATCGTATTTGCGCCTTCGTGGCACAAATGCGAAGAGCAGGAGTTTGGGCCGTTCAGCAATGAACTGTTCGTGATATATGATGCATGAGATAGCTTCTCACTGAAGATTGGGCAAATGTCCTAGTGTGATACTACAACGACGAGAGGGCGCCGCAGGAGAAAAAGGCAACGAGCGCAGTCATTAAGAATAGGGCAAACCCTTAGCAACGTCCTGACTCAAAACCAGGCGACTCTCCCTCCACGCCCTCGAAGGAAGGCTGTCTTACTTCGCTTTCGCAGCGGCCTGTGACTTTTATAAAATCCGCAGCATTAGTTAAATATATGCCAGGCACAACCTCAGGCTCTTAAACACCGGAAAATATGGCAGATCAGGCAAGCCACATGACGCGAGGTTGTTGAACCCCTGCTTATAGCTCTATCCGATCAGGAGCCGATTACGCCGAAAGTACCTCCACATAGAGCAGGCGTTGTAAAGGGCCAACAGGCGGACGTGCGTATGCCTTGTACTCTGTTACCACAGCATAGCGCTCCCTTGCTAATTTGACGTTCAGTATGCACGAGGTTTCAAGGATGGCAGAGACGTTGCAGTTGCAGAGGTTGGGGGTACCTTTACGAAAAAGAAAACGCTCAAAGTAACGGAAGGGAGGCAGAACAAAGATGGGAAATGGGAATACAAGCTGAAAGATTCAAGCGGGGCCATATATCGGGATGGCCACTGGTTCCCAGAAGCTGAGGTTAGACGGGCATGATTGGTTTATCTTTGTATGATCATTGCGGCTCTTGGCCTGATGTACACAGCCGATCTCCAGCCTTGCGTGCATTGACAACGTTTCCGGTGACCGGTGCTGAGAACTTATATATACACCCATTGAATTCGCGGGAATATCTCTTTTAACATAAAACCTGTCAGAGTGAATAATGGCAGAATTGACAGGAATTACCCTCGAAAAGAATGACAGCTTCCCTACTTTACCAACTGCTCAAAGCACGGGTAGTACTTTAATTCCTATACCTTTACAGAGCTTTCCAGCAGGAGGGTGTCACCTTAGACGGCGTAGTATGTCTTCTGGCCCGTGGAAATTCTATCTCTGACTGTTTCCTAGCCTCACAGCGGCGCAAAATCATTCTGTTTCTAAAACAGCTATTCTCCTGGGTTTGGAGCGACGATGGAATTAATGTAAAGACAAGAATACGTCAATGTAAACATTTTCTCCTGTCTCATACACCAAGCAATTAAAATGACATAGCTCAATTAGTGGAATCATGCCCTCTCGGATACCCTCGGCTTGCAGCTTTCAACGCCAGCGAGCAAAATTTCATGCTCTACCGAGGCTTTAGCTATGTCCACGCTCGTCTACTACTCGACTTGCAAACAGGAATTTCAATACTTGAACGAGAATTAGATGATTTCGATAATGAAGATGATACGGAAGATCAACGACTACGGTTGCAGTGTTGGGAGGAGGATATTGAAGCTGCAAGAGAGATGGTATCAGAGACGGGCACGAGGCGAAGGACGAGAAGGGACGTTTTGGAAGAGCTCCATGAGCAAGTTTCAAAATATGTGTCGAACGGACAATTAGGTATGAGAACTCTGTCTATTAAAGAGGGCTCTAGAGCCTCTATATATACACCAGATAGGTGACAAATAGGTTGCAAAGAGAATGACGACTACGTCGTCATTCGGTAATGGAAACAAGTATTTAGATATTCGATGAGACACTCGATGAGACATACGAGACATACGAGGAGACATACGAGGTAAGGAGCGGGGTATTGAGACATAGGGTTCTAGACTTGAAGCCAGTATCAAGATGGTAGTAAGGAAATCCGATCCAGTTCGACAATATGGCAGGTATCTCTAGGATGTAAAAGAAAGCTCTTCTAATTAATGTGTATAGATGAGCTTCTCATTAAAGCTCGAGAATTAGTATCCTTCCAGCGTCCAACAGACCGCGATTACCGAAGCGTGCGAACATGGCTCCACAATCTTCGCCCTATTGTCGAACAAGAGGAAAGCTATATCGAGCTAAGGGAAGATATCTTGAGCCTTCGTCATGGACGTGAATGGGCCGGCTTCGACGGTATAATAGAGTCGCTGTTACACAAATTGAATTGCAAGCTGATTCGGGTACGTACTCTGAGTTTCTCTTATTCGCATCGCATTTCAGAATGTCACGCACTCACCGAGATTCCGTGCTCTAGAAAATCTTCTGTACACCAGATCTACTTGATAAAACATCCGACAAGCACGTCTACTACTTCTCGCCATCCCGGGTCGAAAAGCTCGTCGGCTTCATCATAACCAGTGTCATTTTCGTTCTTCTAGTCCTTCCGGTCGTTGCAATGTACCGCTTGACAAGTTTGGGAAATACACAATCTATGTTTTCGGCAATTGGTGTATTGATTATATTCACGTTACTGTTCTCGGCGGCGATGTCGTTGCTTACGAAGGCCAAGAGACATGAGCTGTTTGCGGCGAGCGCGGCTTATTGCGCGGTATTGGTGGTTTTCATCACCAATTTCGGCTCGAGCAAGGGAGGTTAGATAGGTCTGATTGCGAAGTTGATCATGAGGAAAAGGGGATGTTCTCTTCAATATACGTGGAAATATCCGTCGCTGGTTTCTATGCCGCCTCCAGAGCAGCTTGGTTTTCGCGATCTACTTATGTTCCTTGTTCTGGCTGGTCACTTCTGGATCTTTCTTTACATCCTAGTCTCGCACTTCGGCGGCCTAAGCGTGATGTAGCCTCTGCCGAAGGAAAATCTTGCCTCGCTCCCACTCTCAGCCTCCTAATCGTCTGGCTTTGCAGCCATGCTTGCGCTTTCTTAGTACGATTGCAAGAACTAGGAATTTCGAACCAGTTAGCAATGAACTGCTTTTGTAACACCTAACGTACGAGATTGGGAACTGGAAAGCCGTTCGAGGCCGACACTCTGGGAGGCCGTTGAGGGAGAACAAGGATGCGATACAGCTGAGGAGTCGGGCGATCTACAATAATTCTCTCGTGAGATACTCGCGTCCATCATATAATAGGCAACAATTACTTACGAACTTTGCTTGTGAGGCACGATTCTTAGTGATCGGAGCTCAGTTATCTTAGTTTTCGTTTCCTAGGATGATAGAATAGGCTCAAGTAGCTTCCTCGTTTTTCCCCTAGAATTAATTATCCTATATATTAATTCTGCTTTATGAAATGGAGTAGATTTTTAAAAGCTGTTGATCTCTTACAGTCTCTCCACGCATCTTGTAGGAGGTTTTTCTATGTAACAAATACTTCTTGTGGCTTTTTAGACCTCTTATACTAGTCCGCCGTAGCTTCGCAACGGTAATTTACCCTGCTATAGCTGCATATTGGGCGATAACTCACCAGAAGGGTTTGCGAGGGATTCGTACAAGTCCTTCGCATAGCTAACGTGGTTAACGGGGGTTTGACCGCTACCTGGGTTATGACCGCGCTAGTAGACCACTTTATAGCTAGCTTATTGTCTAAAAAGTACACTGTCGCTCTACACCCTCCTGTCAATTCCGGTTGTTAGCGCAGCCACGTCTGCACGGCCTTTTTGTAGAGGAAGTTTTGGTATTTTTGCTGTTTAAGGGAAAGTAAGGCCGTGCAGATGTGGCTGCGCTAACAACCGGAATTGACAGGAGGGTGTAGGCGTCAAGCAAACTTTAAAAGACAGCCAAGAAGGTGGCAGAAGAAGCTGCTCTGCTAGAGGACCCCCAGGAAGAGCAGGAGGACAATAATATCAGCAATCTAAGCGATGAAGAGTCCTTAGATAAGGAACCCGAGTTAACTGGCGATATTTGGGGGCCAATTTGACGAATTTTGGTGTTCAAATTGGTCAAAACCCCGATAACCACGTTAGTGGATTTTCTGTAAGAGGATTTTGGCCTAACGAACGCCCTTTCAGGGTTTTTGCACCTTTCATTTCAACTCTCTATTGCTTTGTAACTGTTTTAACCCTGTTCTGGCTAAATACTAATAGAGCTAACCAAAAGTTTAAGGTAAGGGCTTGTACGGAGGTCGGTAACTTAGCCAATTGCACCTTCCCAATTAGGCAGTTATGATATGTTTCCTTAGAAAACTCTCCACAGAGCCCTAAAAATGCCAGAATTTTGTATATAATATATCTAGACGTCGATTAGGCACAAAGAACGCGGAGAATTGAGGTTGTAGAAGCTTCTGCCTAAGTAGAAAAGGATGCAATCTGCGGTCGCACAATTCTGGGGCGCCTCGGCCGCCGGACCGCTGGGACGCCTAAGTACCGTTAACTACCACAGCAGAGGCTCCTACAACCCTAATTTACTGATTTCTTTTGCCTAATTAACGATTAGATGGATTCTAAATAAAACATTAGTGTCTTTAATGCTCTTACAGGTAGTTACTGCGGGTGGTAAGCTTGGGGGTATCCTAACTGCCTAATTGGGAAGGTGCAATTGGCTATGTTACCGACCTCCGTACCGTTCTCTACGTCGCCAAAATAAGTGGCCGAAATTGGCACGTGCGCACCTTAGAAAATTATTAATTTTGCTATACTTAATACCTCATTATTTGCCCTTCAGCCCTCTTATAATTATGTAGTCTTTTAGTATACTATTTACATCTTCTAAATCGCACACTAATCCATTTCCTCTAATAAATTAGTTGGTTTATTTACATATAAACAAACGGTTTTTAGTGGTTGCGCACGTACCAATTTCGGCCACTTATTTTAGTGACGTTCTGTGCCTCAAATTGGTGGCTCAAGCCCAGCCAATCAGATGGTGTTATTTGCGGGCGGTTAGGGTTCTGCCGGGAACATCAAATATTGTTTGTTATGCGACTCTTGTAAATAGATTAAACTCTATGTATTACCACTTATAGTACAAAAACAGGGCCTTAAATAATAAGTAGACCGCTGGAGGACTTATATAGCACGAGTAAACACCAAAGATTAACTATATATAACTTATTCTATATATATTTACAGCCTCATTTGACGACAAGGACGATTTTTGGTGTTGCTCGCACGGGCCACAATATTGAGGAACTTGACGATGCAAGGGATAAATTTGATGGTAGGGCGTTAGTTAGCTACTGATAAGAAGACAGCCCCAATAGAAGTACCTCATTCATTTAGGTATAGCCCACGCAAGTTTCCCTTGGCCCGTCCTAAACCATCAAATGGCCGGCACGAGGCTGCGGGTCATGTATGTGCACTGCCTGATATCGCACGGAGGCTAAGACCGTAAATTATCGCAGTTCGAAAGGCCCCCATGCCTCCTTCATATTCCCATGAATGCCTTTTCCTCCAGCAATCGACCGTTGCACGAGACTCTCGGAAAGCTTTGCCATCCGACCAGCGAGTACCAAAGCCCAGAGTTGAGCCGAAAATGTCTCCTCGTGGCGTTGACGCCACCCGCTTCCAATCTTCTGCCAAGCCCAGCGCTCTCCCTCCCCCACCTCCTGAGAGCCCCGGTCTGCCCAAAGTTGATCCAGAGTCATCAGTACACTATCCAATTAATTCCGATTGTGATCACCTGGACGGGTAAGTATTCTGTGGTTGACGAACTCTGGTATCTTTGAATGGTCTAACCTAAAGATGGAATACCTAGAGTTGATTCGGCACAATCTTCTCCATCTCAGCCCGTCGATGAACATGGCAGCTACGTTTGCTGTGTACAATGCAAAAATGCATCGCCAGAGGTGTCCTTCTGTAATGTTTGCAGATTCGTGTTCTGCATAACATGTTGGGACCTACAGATAACGCACCAGATGAATCAGTTGGGGCCGGGAGGTATACCCCACGAGAAAACCGACTTTTGGGTAGCAAAACGAGTGCAGGCCGCGTTATCACCCCCAACAGACGAACTGATATATCGAGATATGTGCTTAGATGACCAAAGCACGGCTTGGTTCGGTAAGCGCATTTTAATACATTTCTTCTTGGCGTAAACCCGCTTCTGGTTGTTTCTGCGTCCGCTGATGCATTATAAACTAAGGCATAAAACGAGACAACAACGAAGGACAGCCTCTCATATTTCAAGATCATGGAAGATACGCTGAATTAATGGCTGCCACGAACTCTGAAAGACTCGAGACAAGGTCCTCATCCGAAGTTGCCACGGCTCCTGTATTGCGAGACGTTCGCACTCCGAGCCTGGTTTCCCTTGTCGGTCAGACCGGAGCAGGGAAGAGCACAATCGTCAAATTTCTTATTGATCTTAAGTCACGAGAGAAGCCGGAACCATTCCCAACGCCAATCGTAGGGATGCCAGGGAAGGACGTACCTACTTCGGAGGATGTACATCTCTACATGGATCCCTGCTCAGCCTTATCAGACAATCCACTATTTTATGCGGATTGTGAAGGGTTAGAAGGAGGTGGAAGAGAACCTGTGGGTGCCAAAGTCCGCAAAAAGAAATGGCATGGTTCGAAAATGACACAGGATCAGGCTGTCCAGGAATCATCACTCAGGACTCGCCACCGTTCAGAGCGCGAATTGATGTGGGCGGTTTCGCCGGACCGACGAAGCAGGGAGTTCGCAGTTAGCAACTTGTATCCGCGATTGTTATACACTTTTTCCGATGTGATCATATTTGTACTCAGAAACCCCAGGTGTGTGATCAATAGCTCTGTTTAATATTTCACTAATTCCCACCTAGGGTTATTGAGGGAGTTTTCGAAAAGTTAATAGACTGGGCTGCCGTTGCGCTTGAAACATCGTCAAATCAGCCAATTCTCCCGCACGCCATCATAGCTCTGAATGCTTGCGAATATGATATTCATCCACATTTATGGGATGTCGACGTTGCGACAGATACACTATTGGAGTCTTTATCCCAGACAGTCCATCTGAACACTTCGTTCCAAAAATATGCGCAGTTCTGGAGAGATCGAAACAAGCAGGTTGATACCGTAGAACAGTTGATGCTTTGCTACTACAGCTCTTTACGGGTTCGTAAGGCAGATGTTCACATGCTTCGATACTTTTTGCTGTTCTTTCATTCCGCCATTAATTTTTTGGATATTTACTTATTTGCCTACAGCTTGTGCGGATCCCCGCCGAAGGTCGACCTAAAATTATCCAGGAGCAGACGGAGAAGCTCTATGGCGAGGTAGAGAGAGGCTGCGAAGTGGCTAGAGAGCGTAAAGCCGAATTAAGAATGTTGCTAGATGCAGAGGAGCTACAGTCGTACCTTCAGTATGCCTTCGATCACTTTGCTCAAACACTTGATGTTGCATTTGACTTCGTCCAAGCATCATTTTTCAACAGCCCAATTCCGTTAGACTTTGGAGGCAATATCCTGAAGCTAGCAATTAACATGGTAGAGCAGGAAACGGACGATGCAGACGCAAGGGCCATTTTTAGTAGACTTAGCTACATGGTTGCTTCCTGTATTATGCTAGACTCGGTACGGCATAAAATTAAAGGTAGTAACTGTAAGCCGCTTTAAAACCTAAGGGATTTGTACTTACCTTTCATAGGAACTGCTGATCATATCTTTCCACAGTATCTAGATCACCTTGACGCAGCACTCAGCGATTTTTGCGACCGCCACTGGCCATGCGAGTTTGTAATATATGGTGTGAAACGCGGTCAGCTTCCATTACATCTGAATGCCATGGAATTTCCAGCAGAAATGCACCGCCAGACTAGACTTTCGAGATGCGTAAATGTTCGGAGTGGACATGGATCAAAAGGCCATCAGCTACCGGACGGAAAAGTTTTTGCTGCTGGAGATTATGTTTCTGAATTCTCCTTTGAGAATAACCAAGACGAGTTTCACGTGAATGTCTTTTTTCGTCTGGAATTCCTTCTTGAAAAACTCGCGGAACGCACGAACAAGGGTGAATCGCAAGATATAGCAGCAGCGGAGATCCACAGAGACGACGTGATGGCACACTTCTACAGCGACGGGCCGAAGGGAGGAGTAAGAACGGTCCACAGTCATTCCGTCTGTTTCACCTGTCTTTTTGAACCTCCAGAGCATTCACTTCCTTGTGGTCACATTCTCTGCACGCCTTGCGTAAAGACATATGGGAGGGTTAAAAGTGCAACGTTGATAGAAGTATACGAATGCCCAATGGAAGTAAGTGCTATTGGCCGGTCTCAACCATGGACCATACACCTTAAACCAGGGGCTGCTGGCATCCGGGTCTTAACGCTCGACGGGTGAGTATTATGTTTTTCTGATCTAAACACTGCTGATGCATTCGCAGTGGTGGAATACGAGGTGTGATTCAATTAGAAATGCTTCGTCTAATAGAGCGGCAATTAAACGGAAAGATTCCCATCCAATTTCTCTTCGATTTAATCGTGGGTTCAGGGTAAGAGTAACTCCAACAATATCAGTAATCTGTGAACTATACTAAAGCATGCATCTTATGAAGGACTGGGGGCGTTATCGCTCTCGGACTTGCTACGCGGAATTGGACAGTAGAACAATGTTCAAAGCATTTCAAGAACATATGTAAGGATGCTTTCTCTCACCGAGCTGGCCGTGATATACCCGGAATAGGATGGCTCGTAGAAAGTATCAATAATTATAAATACGAGACTCAATCTCTGGAGACGGCATTGAAAAGAGCCTTCTCGGATAGCCAATATCTGTTTGGAGGACCACGTCCCAATGACGCATCCGAATTCCACGTCAAAGCAGCAGTAGTTACTTCTACGCCTGGAGGAAATACCACTGTTCTTGCAAACTATAACCGGCACAGCTCTGATAGATGTAAGAAATCCTCCGCATTTAACAGAGAGATACTAACTTTTCGAAATCTAGCTTTTTATCAGTTTTGCCGATCTGAGAGACTTGCAACCGAGTTGAAAGTCTGGGAAGCGTAAGCTACACTCGCTCATTTTGTAACAACCTCACTGACGGTATTGTCAAGAGCTCGGTCATCCATGGCTACGCCGAAACTTTTTAAGTCATTTCACCACGCGTCATCGAAACAAACTTTTCTCGACTGTGCGAAGTATCACAATAATCCAGTTGCAATTGCAATAAACGAGTGCAGGGTCATTAAGTCTGGGTTGAGTTGTACATCTTACTATCCAGACATAATTGTATCGATTGGTACTGGCTTTGGCCCTGACCTGCATCAGCCAGCGGAGGAAACATCTCGAAAACACCGTTTTGGGGAGTTTGTCACACGGAAATCTCCGGGTAAGGTTCCGAAGCAAAGAATCGCATCGGCCGCAGAATCTCAGGGAGTTTGGAATGATTATGTCGATCGTCTACAACCTCCCGCGCCATTATCAGCTTTTGTTCGACTTGATACGAAGCTCACAGAAGGCTTAGCAACTCCGGAGGCATACTGGCAAATGAAGCCTCTCGAAGCGAAAATTGGAGAAAAAATGGGTAATGATATAAGTATCAAAAGGCTTGCGTCTCAGCTTCTTGCAGTTCTCTTTTACTTCGAAGCTCAAGACCCAATTGCAGAATTGGCTGAGAATCATTTCGTTGCGCAGGGTATGTCACCTCATGATCTACCTTTCCTCCATTTTGTTACTCAACCTACCTATCCAGGGCATCTTATGTGCCGTCTTCCGAACGAGACGCCGGAAATACGCGAAATTGGTAAAATAATTCGGGACAGAGGTTGGGAAAAGCCTTGTTTTGTGATGAAAGAAGACCGATGTGAACCTCAGCTTTTTGAAATGACTCCAAGAATTTTGGAGAATATGATCAAAGAGCTTCGATTTAAGATGCCGCGTATCAAAATTCGCCTTTCAAAGAAACATGCGGTTGTTCAAGCATCCCTGCGCATTAGTGATGAGGAAAACTCAATCAGTGGTTTTCCACGCTCTCTGGTGCGAAACGAAAGCCGAACGGCCAGTAAGTCTCCCCCAAAATTATCGTAATATCCGGAGAGTCAACTGATTTCTAGACCATCGTCATGCAAAGGGCTTGAATGCTCATCAACGATTGGCACACCTTAGGGCTCGTCAAAAACCTTGGACCAGACCAGATCCTGCCCGGCTCAATTTGCTTGGTTCAACAGACGACTTTACGATAAGGACGCGCGGTAGTAGCATTTTGTCTTCTAATAGGTATAGTGGAACTCCCTCAACCTCTGGATCAAAAACTCCCGACTTTACGAATTCAACTGTTCTTAACCAGAAATCCAATGTGAGCGACAGAGCAGGCAAGTCCGCTGTGAGCGGGCCGATTTCACTGAGAACTCCATTCGTTGCAGAACTTGACGCAATTGAAACGGTGGCCGTAAAGCCTTCCCAACAGGTTGGATTCCTTCACAACCCGTCAGAGCTCTTCATCACTCGTAACCACGGTGACGTAAACGACCAAGGATACCGGAATCGGATATCTGGGAGTTCGATTCCCCTAGCTCCTCCCGGCCGTTTAGGCGGCCCGTATGTTACGCCAGATCTCATATCTGCAGCGGGCAACGGTCAGGATCTCGCTGAATCTGCATATCCGGCTCGCGATATCCAGTCAGCATACCACAACTCCAACCATAATTATGCTAGCCTCCCACGGTCTCCGGAACAGTTAGATGAAGTTCAGCGGGAGAGGGAAAGAATACGTAGGGAGGAGGTTTTCCCACTTAAGCAAAGGTTAAAGAAAATGGAGTTGTCCTTGGGTACGTTTCTTGATATATCTTAGCGCAAGACTAGTCTCCTAAGCTCAACCTTACTATTTCTTCCTATTCTTCTGTTGCTTCTCCCGCTATAATCCCGTATATATATATCTACCCTACTATTTTAAAACGTCCTAACTATTGTTTTCTTAAAATAAATAGCATATTAGAATCTAATAAAATGCTTACTTTATTACCTACTATAGCTATTTTTAAACCTAGCCCTATACTACCCTTCTTTGTTAAATAGGATCTGGATAGTAATACTTAGTAGTAACTTTACTATCCAAAATTTCCGCTAAGTTTAATTCTGCCGGTGTAAACCTAGTAGCTTAGAGCTTATTTTTTTATATTCTCTATATACCCTTACGCCTTCTTACCTTTATACTTCTCTACCTTTACGCCTTTTTACTCCTAGCCTATATCTACCTCTCCATATCTCTGCGTCTCTATATTTCTATATTTCTATATCTTTATATTTCTATATCTTATATTACTATCTAATAGGATATATAAAGAAATATATAAGGAGATATAAGTAGAGATATAGATAGGGTTAATAGAGGAGTAAAAAGTAGGGGAAGAAAAAGTAGAAAAGGAAGTAGAAAAGAAATAGCCTAAGTAGGAAAATAAATCTAGATAAATAGTACTTAAGCTTTAGCATTCCCTTTTTAGCTACCCCTTTTATTGACCTAAATTAAACTTACTATTTTTTAGTTACTTATATTATGGACCTTATATTAGCAGTAATATAACTACTAAGAGAGGATATAAACGAGCTAGTGGTGGAAGCGTGGGAGACACTAGAACTAGTTAAACTATAGAATAAGAGGTAGCCGAGTTATATAACAACTTATATATTATAACTTAGTACGTAAGTATATAAGTATATAGATACGCGGGGGACGTACTAATGTACTAATATACTAATATATTTAGTATATTTATTAGGCGTAGTTATATATTTAAAGGACCACAGTCCCTACCTAAATAGTTCCTTTTTTTATGGTAAATATTAGAATATAATTAGAGTTAATCTATTAGGCAACCTACTCCACTAGTTATTATTATATTATTGACTTCTTGTTTACCTATATACCTAGCCTATTAGCGAGTTTACCGTAGTATTTTTTTATAAGGCTTTGTTATATATTTACTACCTAGTTATAGTATTAATAAAGTCAAATAATATGCCACTAAAGGCACTAGTTATAACGCTATTAACGGTAGTAACTACCTTAGGTACTAGTGGGGACACTAGTATAAGAGACACTAACTTATAACTAGTTATAGTTAAACAGTTATAAAAAATAGTTAATTAGTTAATGGATAATAATTAAATACTTAAAGACAGAATTAATGGAATTGGAGCAGTAAAGGTTAAGTTACTATTAGTTAAGCGATTCTTAGAAGAGAAGTTAAAACTTAAAGGGTTTCTTATATAAATGCGCTTTAATGCAGTATAAGAGGGTATAAAGCTTGCTATATTAATGGATTAGGTAGTTTACGTAGGACTATTTCTAATAGGGAGAGTATTAGAGTGGTTTAAATCTTATTTTACTAAAATATAAAAGTATAGAAATACTACTACTAATTAAGAGGTTAAGTATATATTCTCTAGCTGGTAAGGATTCGCGAACCAACTTATATAAATATTTAGTAATTTAAAGGTAATAATAATGGTAGAATAGAAGATTTAGAACCTAGTATAATAAGCCTTAGTAATTAAGTATATAATATAGTTTTAAACACTTACTATATAGGTTAAATAGAATAATAGGGCACTTATGGTATAATATAAATAGGGATTTAAGGTAAAAGTCTAGGACGTAATTATCTTAATAGAAGATATAGACACTTTAAGAGAATTAATTAATTAAGTAATTAAAATTAATAATAGGATTTATTAAAGGGAATAAGCTAAAAAAGGCTAGAATAGAGTTATATAGTTATATAGGGCATAGAATACGCAATAATAGATATAGAGTTATAAACTATAAAATAGCGGACCAGAGCCAATAAACCTAAGCGGTATTAAAGAATTTAAGAAGTAGAATAAGAAACTATAGAAACCTAAAGGTTAAGGATTAAGTAATTATAGGACTAAGAAGTAGAAGCTAAACCAGGGATCTTAATAGTAGAAGATATTTAGGCGGACTTTATAATAATAAAAAATGGTTTAAAAAGGGAGCTTATATAAATTGCGGAAAATAGGGTTATTTTGCTAAAGACTATAAAGGTAGTATAAGGGCGCGAAGAGACTTTGGGGAAGATTTAAGGGAATAATATAAATTCTATCTAAATCTAAGGGTATATAGCTCTTGCAGAGTACAAGACGTTATATAAAGAAGAGAAAGGAATAATAAGAGAATTATATAATTAAACAGTTAGGGTCTTAGTAGTCGGTATATGCGTATATACGCACGTGGTCTTTAACGGTCTTTAACAGACTTTAGTGTTACGGCGCTAGTAAAAAACAGTAGATTATGGCGGATAATTATAGACAGTTGCAGATAGTTATAGATAGTTATAAATAGTCGCAAATAGTTGCAAACAGTTGTAAATAGTTTTAGATAGTTATCTGTTAAGTATTTCACTAAGACATTTCTACTATAACTAGGCTAGTCCCGTTATAGCACCCCCCCTTTAACTAAAGGTCCAAAACAATTTAATTTAGTTAAGAATTTATAACTTATCGCGTTATAAGCGTTGTAATATATTTTAAGTTCTTTTTAATTTTAAGTTTCCTACTATTATGTTTTGTATATTTATATTAGGTAGTAGTTATTTACCTTTATATTATATCTATCTAGCCGGAGTAGGCCACAAAGGATAGTTCTTATAGAATTCTTTTACTAAGGAAGGCGTGTTGGCCTTAATCTAATTATAGGTTTCTTAGGTTTATATTTTATATCCTTCTTACTTAATAAAAAGTTTAAATTATTTAGATTATATTTTCCATTATATATTATTAATTAAGTTAATAAAGTAAGAACTGTTACTATTATTAATAATTATAAAAGGTAGCAGCGACACTTTATAAGTTATAGGATTATTTTTTAAAGATTGCAATAAGCTTATATAAAACATTGGGTATATTTTTATCTTAGTAGTTTAAGCTTATAGGCGTATAGGCTTAGTTTCTTCTTAATTTAGTATAGGCCCGTAAACTTTTAATTAAGTTTCTTTAAGGGCCGTTAAGTCTATAGGTTTTGTATATTTAGGTAAACTATATTACCTTTCTTAAAGTCCCATATAGGAGCTCATTCTTTATTTATATGCCATTCCTATACTATTTAAGCGTACGTTAATTTACTTTATAATAGTTCCGTTAACTACTTTATTTAATTAGTGTCGGGAATAAGGCAAGCGGTCGTCACGTGTCGTCGCGGCACTAGCGTGGCGAGGAGCCTTAAGCTCTTCGCCCTTCCTCGTTCCAATTAAAAAAAATCATGCATTATCAAAACAACGTCACTGTCCTACTCGAGTAGTACTGGTGATTTACCCTGTGTTACCAACAATTAGCAAAGTTATATATATTAATTAACTAAATCCATTTAATTATAGGTCCTATTATGTTAATTTTAGGTTATAGTTTAAATCTAAGTTAAGGGTCCTATCTATAGGTCGCGTAGAATGGCGTTACGCCTATTAATATATTTATTATATTATTCGCAGTAAACTTAGCTAAGGGTAGCTATTTTTCTAGTTATCTTATAGGTAGGAGCAGTATATTTATAGGTATTGTTCTATAATTACATTTATAATTTTAGTTTAACTATCTATCTCTAGATAGAATATACTTAAGAGTTATATTTAAATACTTAATTATTTATATAGGGCTTGCTAGAAATCTAAAATAAACTGGCTTCTATAGTTAGATATTATTAAGTTAGAAAGTCTATATAGTTTAAAGATATACTTAACAAAACATTTAGCTACTAATATCGCATTAATTAAGTCTATAGGAATTATATATTGTATTTTTATAAGACGGTTAATAACTACTATAATATTTATAAACCTATTACTACTAGGCAAGTTAACTATAAAGTTAATTAAGATATCGCGCCATCTTTATATTGGAATTAGTAGTGGTTAAAATACTCCTTGCTTCTTTATATAAGAGGTCTTTCCATATATATATATCCTATATACTTAAACATATTTTTATATATAGTCGTGCATTATAATTATTATTCATTGCTTAACGTCCGATTCGGATCCCTATTGGGCCTACGCGGACTACTCCTTATATATATATGGGGAGAAAACTCTTTTGAGAAAACCCCGTAATCCGTTTCCCCGCCTTTTGGGACTCGCCTATAAGGCGCCTGCGAGTTACCTATAGTGCTCTACTACCTTACTTTTTGACCTCCTTGGGAACCACTGCTGCCGTAACAAGCCTACGGACGCGCTAGTATCGCAAACTTTGCTCTACTACTGTAAAGTTATTAGGGGGCGCCTATTGCTCGCCCCTTTGCCTTCTATTACTATTTCCTTTGCAACCTAAAACTGGTCTAGCACATTTTGGCTAATAAGCTACTAGGTAACCACATTAAGACCTTTTTATATTAAGAGTAGTATGTTATAGTTCTCTATACTAGCTACTAAGAGCATAGCTTCTTGGTTAGTGTATAGGGGGCATAACAGTATTATATATTTTGGTATCTGTTTTAGCTAGCTATATTTACATCTTGGGCTGCCTACTAGGACACCTACCTAGTAGAGCTAATCTTTTAGTCCTATTATCCCTGTTTTTAAGAGTGTTGCTATTATATTTTCTGCCTTTGTTAGGCCTTCTTGGAGCTCTTAAATATTTACCCCCTATAGCGTTAACTATGCTATAGCTTAGGTTTCTCTTGCCTAAGTTAGCCTCTATACCTTTAACTCCCATACGCCTCTCCAGCGTTGGTCCAACCAGTATTATATTACGGAAGATGGTTTCCTAGCGTTCTTTTATACTCTACTTTAGCTCCTTTCTCTTTCTTACTATTGTCTTTACTGGTATCTTACGCGTCTCCCTTCCTCCTCTATATAGGCCTGGGCCCTAATGCAGTACCATTTTTCTTTTACTTTCTTTACCTATTTCTCCAATATCTCTTCCCTACTTTAGGGTTGTTAGTTTATTCTTCTATAAGGCGCTCTAGGGTCCCTCCATAGTTTATTTAGGCGTGTCTTAATATACTTTATAATATTAGAGTTGCGTTTACTTTACGCCCATTATATTACAGCGGCTTTAATATATAGTTATAGGGGGGGAATATTGGCTTCCTTCTTAAGCAGTGCTGTGGCCGTTCGCTTATACCCGCCTGTTATACTCCAGAGGCAGGCTATTTAGACCTTTTGGAGTGGTTTAAGGAGTGATTTAGGGGGGCCCTTTTTAGTTTCTCTAATGGCCCAAATACTGGATCTATATGTCATAGTTGGCCGGACAACTGCTGTGTATAGTAGGCGTGACCTCTGGAAGCATGGACCCTATATAGAATTAACGATCCTGGATAATGTAATATACTGTGCTTGGCCCTTATAGGCTACTTGCACTGTATATACGCTCTATTAGAGCTTGCTATCTACCTATACTCCTAATACCCTTAGGCCCTGAACTGGTTAACCCCTAAAGCCTTAGATATAGATTATATGCTAGAGATCTATAGATTGGTTTCGTTTTCTTATAAAATAGATTAGCTGGTATTTCTCTAGTAAGAATTGGACTCTATATCGTCTTGCCTATTCTATATAGGTATTATAGGCTTTCTTTAGTGTTCTATAGTTCTCTGCGGCTGTTGGCCCGTATATAATTAGGTTTATGTTGTCGATAAAGCCTATCCTCTAGGTCGCCCCTTTCTTAAAAGTGTTAAGTAAGTTGCTTATAAGGAAAAGGAAGAGTATAGGCGAAAGAGGTGATCCTTATAGTATACCTATTGTAACTGCAATAGGGGGGCTCTAGTATCCGCTAAAGACTAGTAATATCTCTTTCTGGCCTATAAACCCTTAAATAAATTATATAATCTATTCTAGGAAGCCCTTTGCCCTAAGGGTATATAGGAGGCGCTTATGGGGTATATTATTATAGGCGCTACTAATATCTAGGCTAAGCATTAATATTATAAAGTCTTTACGCATAGCCCATACAGTTTTAATGGTAGTAGCGAGTAGTGTAAGTACTAATAGTGTTAAGCGATTCTTTCTTGCCCCCATTTAGCTTTGTGGTAGTAGGGCGTGTTCCTTTGCCGTGTTTATTATATAGTCCGCTATAATCTTTTCTAAGATCTTGCTTAGGGTGTTTTTTAAGGCAATAGGGCGGTAGCTTCCTGGGATTAAATAGTCTGCTTTACCTTCTTTTTATAAGACAACTGTTGTTATAGATCTTCTGAGTCGCGGGTAGTAGCCTATTATAAAGTATGCTTTAGCTATATCTGTAAGCTAAGGTGCTATAAGTAGACCACAGGTCTTTAAGGCTTTGTTTAGGATCCCATCTGGTCCTAATACTATATTGTTTAAAAGGCAACTAATAGTTTTAGCCATTTCTTTAGTTGTTATATCGCTATTAACCCTTAGGCGAGTAACTGATGTTTTGCTAGTAATATTACTAAGGTCTACTAGAGCTAGTTAGGGGAAAAATCTTTCTATAAGAATTTTCGCCTTTTTATTATTGTTGCTTATGGCCTATAGTTCGCCTGCTCTTCGTAGGGGTAGTAGGTATAGGTCTTCTGCTAGGCGTCCCGCCTTTTTCTTTACCTATCTTACTATGGTCCAAAGGCCCTTATTATAGGGGATGCTTGGGTTAATAGTGTATTTATTTATAAACTATCTCCAGTTGTTTCTTGCTTCTTTTTTTAGGGTATTCTTTAGCTGGTTTCTTGTGTCTTTATATTATCTCTTATCTTTAGGGTTGTGGCTGCTTATATATTTCCTTCTTGCTTATTATTGGCTAGCTATAAGAACCGCGCATTATATGGACCATATATATCGCGTATAGGGGCCTAGTTTTAAGACTGGATAATATTCTTCTAGCCCATTTTTAATTACTGCCTGGATCCTTTCTAGTCTTTAGTTAATTTCCTTAGGGGTGGCTAATAAGCCTCGCTTATTTGGTATTAGGTGGATTTCTTCTAGGTCTTAAAGTTGTTGTTTAACTATATTAAGGAAATTGTCTATCTTAAGCTTCCTTATTGCGTATCTTTTACTATTTAGTTGCGCCTTAATATCCAAATCTAGCTGTATCTGGATGGGGATATAGTCTAAGGTAAGTGCCTATTCTTTTTTAGGGATGCACCTTTTGAGTCTCTGGTATAGGCCATTATCTATAAATATAAGGTTAATTGTACTTCTAGCGGTGCCTTATTGCCATATAATTTCTCCTGGGGGAGTAGCCAGCTTAAGGCCCCAGATGTTTATAGCTCTTAGTAGGCACTCTGCCTATTGTTTAGTAGCGACATAGATACCCCCCTATTGCGGGTAGTAGAGGGTTATATCTCCTAATAGGATAAACTCTATACCTTTAGTTTCCAGTAAGCTTATTACCAATATAATATTCTCTATTTATGGGACCCCTTTGACCCTAGGGTTATATATATTAATAATTTATACCAGTCCCCTATATATCTGGATTATTATAACTGCAATATCTGGGTTAACTGCTTGCTATAACTATAAGAATAGGCTAACAGCCTTACTAATTATAAAGTATACATATATAGCTGCTTTTGGTTCGTATAGAAGCTGGAATCCTTAGGGGCACGTTAGGAAAAAATTTACCAGCATTTTTGCAGCATTTGGCAGCATTTGGCGGCCAAATACGCATTTCGCGCACTATAACGTGTAGCGTATGGTATCGACTAAGGTGCGGCATACTGCCGCATTTAATAGAAACCAATAACGCAGTGCAGCTAATTGCGCATTTATAGCAAGTAGTGCCTTTATTTTATTACGCTTATTTTATACTTAATGCGCAATTAATATATAATGCCCTCCTCGCGCATTCTATATATCTTGCTTATTTTAAGCAATAGATAAGTATTGCTCTTCCCGCGCATTTAACAGTATTTGCTTGGTCTGCGTAGTTGGTACAAAATAAATTATATTATTTTAGATAATTTAATATAATATGGCGACGGTTCTCTTCTACCTGCCTACCTGCCTGCCTATCTACCTGCCTGCCTGCCTATCTACCTACCTGTCTGTCTACCTGCCTGCCTGCCTGTCTACCTACCTGCCTGTCTACCTGCCTGCCTGCTTGTCTACCTACCTGCCTGCCTACCTGCCTGCCTACCTACCCGCTTGCCTGCCTGCCTGCCTGCCTACCTGCCTACCTGCCTGCCTACCTGCCTGCCTACCTACCTGCCTATGTCCACTTGTCTGTGCCTACCTGTCTGTGCCACCTTAATTCGATCGATCGATCGAATCGTTTAGTGTTCGCTGCCTGGTCGTTTGAACGGTTATCGTCTAGCTCTGGCGACGGTTATCTGGCTCCGACGACGGTCGTCTAGCTCTGGTGACGGTCGTCTGGCTCCGGCGACGGTCGTCTGGTTCTAACGACGGTCGTCTGGTTCTGACGACGGTCCTCTGGTTCTGACGACGGTCGTCTGGTTCTAACGACGGTCCTCTGCTGGCTGCCGTTCTGGTGCCTCCCTAGGTAGGGAGGATGTAAGGAAGGAAGGAAGGGTAAAAAATAAGGTGGCTATATAGGGGGTATACTTGGCAGAGGCACGTGTAGAGGCTATCGGGAATATAGCGGGGACCCGATGCGGAGCCTCCGTACGCAGAGCTTCGCGTAGAGCCTCGTGCAGAGCCTCTGTACATAGAGCTTTGTGTAGAGCCTCGTGTGTAGCCTTATGCAGAGCTTCGTGCAGAGCTTTGTGTAGAGCTTCGTGCAGAGCTTCGTGCAGAGCTTCGTGCAGAGCTTCGTGCAGAGCTTCGTGCAGAGCTTCGCGCAGAGCTTCGTGTAGAGCTTCGCGCAGAGCTTCGTGCAGAGCTTCGTGTAGAGCTTCGTGTAGAGCTTCGTGTAGAGCTTCGCGCAGAGCTTCGTGTAGAGCTTCGCGTAGAGCTTCGCGTAGAGCTTCGCGTAGAGCTTCGTGCAGAGCTTCGCGTAGAGCTTCGTGCAGAGCTTCGCGTAGAGCTTCGTGCAGAGCTTCGCGTAGAGCTTCGTGCAGAGCTTCGCGTAGAGCTTCGTGCAGAGCTTTATGCAGAGCTTTAGGGGTAGTAATATTAATATTTATATTTATTAATT
>Ga0307507_10002240_pt1 | contig 41292 bp, 44 predicted proteins | sample 7_EM_MG_FD_207223 | JGI IMG/M metagenome (GOLD analysis project Ga0307507, IMG submission 207223) | Populus trichocarpa ectomycorrhiza microbial communities from riparian zone in the Pacific Northwest, United States - 7_EM | ecosystem: Host-associated > Plants > Roots > Unclassified | place... | reverse complement strand
TTATTTCACCTTTAACTCATCATAAAATGGCGAAGAAAAATTCAAAAAATAAGCTGAAAACAGGAAAAATAAACTTAATTAATGGTTAGATTTTTAATTTTTCTTACAGTCAGAAAGGACTTCTGTGAGTGAATCTATCCTCACTGAAAGGTAGTGTGTTTTGGGTAGTGATTTACCTCACCCTAGGTCTCAGCTTATTGTTAAAAATTGTGGAAAAAATAGGAAAACATCTAGAGGCTTTGGGTTATTTTCTTTTAATTTTTTCAATTTTTTCAAAATTTATTTGGGTTATTTAAAAATTAAAGAAGCTGCTGACACTCTGTGAATGGTTTGTTTTTGTTGCAATGTGAACCCTTTTGGATGGTATGTCTCGGCCAAGAATGGTATTGTAAAGGTACCCCCCCCTGTTTTCCATGGTATTTGAAAGGTTTTCTCCGCAAAAAACCAAACTCATCGTTGGCTGATTCGGTGATTTCCACTAATTATCTGAGAGCGAATTCCGAGAGAGTGCTTGCGATAGCACTTGTGTCTCCGAGCTAAGGATTGGCACCTTTTTTTGGAACAGCTACAACAGGCCCATCAAAAGGGCAAACGGGTACCAATTCTTAGCTCGGAGACACGAGTACATTTCTGAATTGCCCCCTTACCTTAACCTCTTCCCTCCTTTAGTTAGAGCTGCACTGTGCTGTAGATTAACCATCCTCCGACGCCCGTGAGCCTATACAATTGCCGCACAGTACGCAACCCCTCCCCCGGCCCTCCCATCACTCAACCCAAAAACCACCACTCCGATCTAGCACAATGTACCCGTGCCAAAATACCGCGGGCCCCCCCCCCAAGGAGCGCAGTCGCACCCCACTATGGTGGACAGCCAAAATCCAAAGAATCTGTCCTAGAGTACAGCACAGCGAGTGATCCGGGGCAACGGTCAGGTTGTCCATTTGAGACAGTAAAATCTGTCACTAGGAAGGCTGGAGCAAGATCAGTCAGCAGCTAGCTGTTTTAGGTAATGAATTTGAGCCTTTCAACACTCAAGTGACTCGGCATCAAAGCCTTAATTACTAGCGAATCACGATATTCGTATGCCCCCAAACAGGATTCGCGTGTCCTGTCGCGAACCTTATAGATTTAGAGTGTCCAAAGGATAAAGAAACTCAGAGCCCACAGATGTTCCTACGGGGCAGCTCGGTATCCGAATTATTGATCCGGGATCGCGGGGTGGGGTGCGACCGTACTCGAATACGGTACCGGTACTCTGCACAACCAACCTCAAACCTATTCGGCGCCCTCGGGCGAGCAAAGTTATGATCCCCCTAAAAATCCGGAATCCACCCCGGTATAGTACCGGTATTTGAAGGCTTGCGTAATCGTTCGGGGACCTGGCCGAGCCGCGCATTCTTGCACTAGTACTGGTACATTGCCGAGGTGGGTCAGGTGGTGTGGGAGGAAGGTGGGTACTTGTAGATGGATAAATCGAGCAAGCTAGGATGTTCCAGCATGGTATGTACAGTACCTGAAAGGACTGGAATGCCGGTAATTGAACCTCATGCTAGGACGTTGGAGTTGCCTCTCCTAGTAAGGTCCGTTATGTTTTTCTTCATATTTACCTCGGGGGAAGGCTAAATGCCAGTTTCCCCGGGGTGATCCCCCCTTTTTATCCGAAGAGGGGAATTCTGGACGTCCCAGAGTGAGGTTTAATTATTCCAATGCTTACGGTATGCCAAGTGGTGGGTGGTTCAGACGGGGCGACCGGGGATTTGGCCCTTTTGGCACAGCAGGTCGTACCGGTTCTAGGAGGCGGGGCAGGGGTGGTTGGCTGGGAGATGAGAGGTTGGGTCGGGCTTTGTGGATATGGCAGAGGTGTTACCTGGTAATGGGTTTTGGGCGGTCCCGGAGGGGGGGTGTGGGTGAGGAGGTGGTAGCTTGTTTGGTTTGTGGCAGAGTAGGCTTTGTTCTCGTGTCACAGGGTTTTTCTTTTTGTCTTGTATATGAAGGATGGAAAGATGGGAGGATATCGTACCACATCTGGGCGTGCGAGCTTTCGGCATGACTCCTCGCCCCAAGACCATATCACAAGCTATTAGGGGAGCTAAGTGAGTGTTAAGTAGGTACCAGTTGCATAAGGGATCACTCGGGGATGGGGGCATTTAGGTACAGTACAAGACAACTGTTACCCCAAAGTTACCTTGCAAGCATTCTGCATCTCTCTCCCACTTCGTGGAAACTGTTGCCTACACAAAGATCCCAGGAAGCCCCTAAGAGAGATCGGCTACGGTAAACCCCCTGCCAATCCCAGAAACTCTCCCATGGTGTCACTAGAAAACACGTGTTCCACCTAATTGAGCAAGCGGACATCCGACAGAGCAAGGAAGATGCTTCGTAGCCCACCCTCGCGGAGAGAGGTGTCCTGCTCGCTAGGTGGATGGCAACATACATACCCGCTGGGTGTTCCAAAAATCTACACTCGGGCCTAAGCTCATGATATTGGGGTATACGATTGTTGCACGGCAACATGTGGGCCGAATTGGTGTCGAGGTACCCGTTAGATAGGTTCAGCAGTGTGGGGTAATTCACCGTTGTCCAGTGTAACGAGACGTCAAGCCTTCACGACACCGGTACCATCCCGGACTTTTATATACCTGATCTTTTCCCATATCAGACGCCTTCAGAACAGGGATTACAACCTCCCACAAAGCCGCAACATAGTTACTAACAGCTCCACAACAATAGCCTTTCATGCCTCAAACGAAAATGTAAAAAATGATATACCAAAACCCTCCGAGAAATCATATCAAAACCCCAAGTACAGCGCGATGCCGTTAGGCATCGTAACAAACACCACAGCACGCCTCGACTTTCCCCCGCAATCGTGAGCCTTTAAGGAGAAATACAGTCGCCAACTTCTCCGCAAAACTCTAATCCACAAAGGCCTACTGACCCCTACAGCCCCGATGCAACCGTTGGCGCTCGAGTGGCTCTCCGTGGACTGGCACGACTGGTAATCCCAGACTCAATGAAAAAGCCTCTCACATCGGTCTAGACCCAATCGAGGCCCATCCACGAACAACACTAGCCAACCAACTACCGGAACAACTCGTCTCTAATCCCTTCACGATAGATCACTCGAGCACGATTACACCTTATAGTCAAAGGATGCGCTAAGTGCATGAGGTGTACGCAAAAGTAAACAAGTAAGCCAGCCTCCACGCATATAAGTCCGCCATGTCCACCTCCTCCTTGTGGAAAAAAGCTAACCATCCGGTCGAAAGGCCGTTGATTATACCCGTACCTAAGGGGGCGATATATACCAAAGCGTTTCGGACAACTCCCCGGGAAGGTAGTAAATCGAACGGTCTAACCACCCCGACTCCTCCCCCGTCCTCGCCATCCCAGGTTTCGAACCTGTCAGCGCGGCGTCTTGGGGATACAAGTGCAGCACTAGTACTAGTACAGACTCATACGAGCGGCAGAGTGCGCACAGCAGTCAGCAAGCGAGGAAGCTAATACTGGTAGCGAGTCGCTTGTCAAGTGCTAGTACAACAACTACAATAGGACTATACTATTCTAGGAGTACGATTACCCTTAGCGCGTAAAGTAGAGAATTGGACAGCCAACCCTCCCCTTCTCATCTGCAGATCAATTCTCAAAAACCATCACTTCCAGAAGATCTGTGTCCTACTCGGAACCCGCCTAGATCCAAAGGGCACTTTGTTCGCCCAGAAAACTGAAAGAGTCTGTGCCAACCACCTACCGTACGAGCACACGCCTGCCAGAGCATAATGATAGGAAACCTTTTATATTATGAAATCTACTCGCAGAATATGAAGTCATGGTACAGTATTCGAGTAAAGGATCAGGGCATTCGTATGATACGGCGGGTATTGCACTGTGCGGTGAGCCCAACGTAATGGTATTATAGGCGGCTCCCGTTGTGATTGGTAATAAGCCGGATAAGTTAATGTTGCAGCAAATCGGAATTCTCGGAGAAAGCGACAGATCTCTAGATTGGCTATCGGAGGATTTTGTACCGTGTGAAGGAAAATCCCGGGAGGAGGGGGCTAATCATTATGATACCTGACAACTTGAATAGGAGATACCGTATTGTAAGCAAATGTGTTAGGAAGTTGTAGTTGCCTCCCCCAGTGAGATGCTGTGTAATATATTCCTTCTGTTTTGTCTCAATCGAAGGTTGGGTTTGTGGTGTTTCCCCTCGCTGAGCCGAGAAGGGGGAATTCCAAGGTCCCCCCAGGATATTTGTCTTCTACGGTATTCGTGTTCTTAAAGTACTACTTTTCCGCCCCGAGATGGGATGCGTGCCCCTCTATTATAGTAGAGGGAAAGGGGGACGGAGATGTGAAGAAGAAGAAAGGGAAGCTACAAGTGTTAAACTCAATCCTACCCAATACCAGATCACATATCGGTATCCGGTATGGTACTATACCGTAGGGAAGAAACAAGGGAGAAGTGAAGTTAAATTTCGTTCTATCATTAGCACTGCACTAGAGCCAGCATCCCTTTACGGTAGAGCATCGTTCGTATGATATTGTCCCAGTACAATAGTGCACCGCTTGCCGGTTTCAAGGGCAGACATAGATCTTGGCGTTCCCTCGGCCTAAGCCGCGCCAAGCTTTCCGGATGCTCCTGAAATCGGCGAGCACAGTACCCCTCGGGTGTATCACCGAAAATCAGAAAACTACGGCATTTCCGCTGATCCCATGAATCTCTGTTTCCCGGCATCTATGGACATACCCGAGCGCAACTATACCCGACGCCGCCTAAGTAAACCAACACCCAACTGACGGGTAACACTACCCCTACACCATGCATCCCCCCACCTCTCCCTCCCCCGCCTCTCCTTTAACGAGGAGAAAAGGGGAGAAGGAAGATACGGTGATTTAGGTTGGTCTCGCTCCCTGTTACCCGGAACGACAAAGATCAGCGGTTGTTTGGGGCGTTCCGGTGGTTTACAAGCACGTGGAGTCAATGTGATGTGATGCGAGCGCTGCGCTACTGTACGCAAAGGAGCTGCCGGAGCGCCAAAGACATTTTATTCATGAGGACAGCTTAGGCTTATCATACGTATTGTACGTTAACAAAAATAACCGTACAAAAAACTCGCCGATGGCAACCCCACTACCCCACCAACCCCACCATCATCAAATTCTCAAAAAAAAATAACAAAATGTAAATACATAGTAGAAATTAATATTTGGTATACCATCTATTAGCCTTAATAATTGCCTTTATTCTATCCACCGTTGACCCTGCCAAAGTATCAAAAACCTCTGGGTTCAAAGGATACCAACAATCAGTGATTGCCTTCTCTATTGCCTTCTTTACCACATTGATATCACCCCTCATAAGATACAGCTCAGGATAGCGCTTATGAAGCTTATCTTTCACCAGAGACCAAACATTTTCAATTGGATTGAGATCTGGTGAATAGGCAAGAATTTCCATAAGAGCAATTCTGAGTCCCTGCCTTCTGAGCCATCTTAGAAAAGGCAAGTGGGTCTTAGCATTGTCAATGATAAAAATTATCTCTTCTTCTCCAACCTTTTCCTTGATGTCCTCCCATATCCCTAGAAAGTCATAATGATTATAGACATCAATAATTGACTTTCCAGTAACTCCACTTCCAGCATAAAAAGGATCTGGAAAAACAGGTAAAAAGAGACCATGAGTTTAACCATAAAAAAAACCAGTAATCATCTGACTAATCCCTCTCTCCCCTCTCCTATCAGTAGGTTCAACACAATCCTTATTCCACTTCTCATTTGGGTATCTAAATACTCATTTTCCCCTCTTTCCTCCTCCTCTTTCAACAGCTACCTCATCTCCCCACATTGCTTTCCTTCTCCACATATCCCTAGTCCAATGCCTATGAGCCAATACCCATTCCAATCTCTCTTGAGATAGATCTTTATCTAAATGGACCCTTTCTTGTGCCAATCACTTTTTCAAATGCTTTTGTTGAAGTCTTCTCCTTACTGTCATAGCAGAGATATTGGGTGCAACTTTTTTGACAATCTCAGAATGGCTAGCATTGCAATTGCAGAGAGCTTCCTCCACCATAGCAGCATCCTGCAACTTGGTATTTTTAGGATATCTTCCTCTACCCTTTCTCGCCTGGCCCTCTTGATATCTTTTAAGGATAGTGTCTTTAACAGTGTTGAGGGGAATGCCAAGATGGTGAGAAATTTGACAATAGTTCATTTGAGGCTCGTGTAACCCAAGCATCCTCCCCCTGGTAAACTCTGAGAGATGCTGGGTAGGAATAGGTTTTTTAGCATGACTGCGAAGAATAGGAGGCATAGTTTCTTAAATAAAAAGAATCAGGAAAAGTGGTTGTGTTTTGGTTGATGTAGAGGAATTTCTTTATCTGGTGTTCAAAGTGAGGGGTGATCAGGAGGGTTGCGTTGCTGCCGATCGTGGGTGTACGGTTATTTTTGTTAACGTACAATATCATACGGTACTTTTTTTAAGCAAGACATGTGTTTTCCAGGCCGTCGGCAATCGCTACAAGTCGCTCGCAAGTGCTCGGGGAGATGTTTTTTCGTCCAAGACAGAGATTACTTTACTAGTCCACTATCCCTGTCTTATACAAGCAGGAAAACATCTCCCCTGGCACTTGTTCCTTATCACATGCCGGTAGATGAGGGGGATACTCGTATAATACCGGTATCGTAATATCGAAACAACACCAGTTAGGAATAGAATTTCACATGCACATTCATGTACTCTCACTCAAGATCTCCAAAAAAGTCTCGCCTTGAGATTGCAGGTTCTACACTGGAGGAGGAGGGAGAATCGTGAGCAGAAGGGTACGGTGCCACCGCACTGCTTGTACTTGCAATTACTAAACCCGCTTCCTTTGTCAACCGACGAAGGGGAAAGGGAAAAAAGACCGGGCGGCTCACTGCATAAACGAGAGTCTGGCACAAGTCCGAAGTTTGGAGCCACATGGTAGTCTTTGTATCTTTATTGCCACGGTAGCTACTGCTGCCAACCTCCGGTGTTTGGATAGGCTGCAATGGGAGGGTTGAAACGTCGTGTGGGGGAAGAATCTGCACCCCACTCTCTCTCCCTTGGAACACTTTAAATCGCCAATTGAGTGGGGGGCACTCGTGCTCCAAGCAGGCAAGAAATACCCGAAAACAAGGGTCGTGAATTCGTACGGGCGAATATATACGCACGGATTTTTGCCATCTATTCTGCCAATCCCTTTTCCGGGTACTTCTTGCTTGCCTTAAGTATAAGGATCTGGGGTTCCCTTACTGTGCTCTTTGTAGCACTATTGAGCACAGTAACCTTGCTTCTCCGCTGGACGGCCATCGGCTGCTTGAGCAGGAAATATGGTAATTGACAAAGCACTAGTACAATTCCATGGGACTAGTTAGTAGGGTATCAGTGGTAGTGGGGCGAGCCGTGATACTGGATATCACAAATTTCCCTGTCTGCCCCTTGATCTTTCCCCGATCCTCACAAATAATGATTCGATTCCTCACTGGAGGCTAAACCTCCTTGCCCTCTTCTGCAGGACTAGGCTAACTGTAAATCTGCAACTAGTTCAAGGTCCTTCACATTGTTTTTTTTGCTGGCTGGGAATCTCCCGGTAACAAGATTGTCCAACGTGCCACTGCTCCCGTTCCACCTAATGTGCCGTCTCTCGTTTACCTTGCCGAAAGTTGATACTTCTTTGGATCATCTCCTTGCGGAAATCCCGGATCGGCCTATGTATACCGGTATAAAACACCAAACTATAGGCCTCCTCGATTCGTTTGGCCTTGGCATTTAAAGTGATCCCGAATATTTTAGACTCGACTTCCGCTCTGACGGTTAAGCCCCTCGACAGTTGCGGGGACCACTAAGTGGCTTTGTTCTGAGAATTGTGTCTGCTTTCCCTTCGTCCTGCTGCCTAGAAAGATGCTGAATAGTATTGTCAAGAGAATTTTTGTGCCGGGTTCTATTGATGGTATAATACGGGCATATTTTCCCAGCCGTTCCAGACATGGCATGCTGAAACGATAACGGTCGTCTCAAAGACGCCTTCCCGCCCAGTGTCGGTGGTGAGCGAGGGGCCCAATGCCGAAGCGAGTTGCGTGTTATGTTTTTGCCAAATATGTCCCGCATTTTTGATATTTCTTGAGGGTAACAAAGGACTACAGTCAGGGGAAAGCGGTCCGAGCCCTAACATGGGATTTATTGCTTGTAAGTTCAGATTTAGCCCAGAGGTGGCATTGGTATATAGGAATAAAGGAGACCAAATGGCCACGATGAGCTTCTGGAAGGGAGCTGCACAGAAATAATATTGACTGTTTTCTATCTGTAAGTAGGGCTAAGCTTGGTGATGAAAAATGTAGGAAAGAAGGGGTGGGGGGGGGGGTTGTCGCGGCCACAATTAGTGATAAGTACACAGGAGGTTGCGTGCACAAAGGCGAGATGCGAGTGACTTTTTGAAAAACTTGCAGAAATTTGGTAATTATGCCTGTATCATACAAGTACGAGCACGGTGTGTTGAAGGCTCACAAGAACGTACCTATGAGAACTCCGTAAATTTGCACGGATCGCTATTGGTGAGGAGGAGGAGGAAGAAACAAAAGAGCATAGCTGTTCTCAATTTACGTTAGCGACACGTGGTAGCTGGGGCCATCAACTAGGGGATTGCCTGTCGACTGCTGGGGCCATCACAAAGTTTTGTTTGGGCTCAAGGCGAGATTATCGTGCTAGTACTTTGTATGTGCAGGAGTATGATACTGTTCAAGTAGGCTGACACTGTGCCAAGGATACTGGGCGATATATCTGAGCAAGAGATGCATGCATACCGGTACTCGACCACGGTACTTGAGCACCAGGAAGGCTGGCTAGGGTTTTTGGAGATGATTATATTTCTGTGGGCCTGCTTACCTTGGGGCAAATGGGAGACAAGGAGCGGGGAGAAGGAGAGGAGAAGAGAAGACTTTCAAGTCGACAAATGAATACCGGTACTCGACTATGATTAAATTTTGACCTATTTAATCTCAGATGATGGCATTGTTGATCGTTTGCTTCTCTCCGGTGCGTTCTGATTATGACAGTTGTCCGTCCTGTCAATCTGTGTGAGAGAGAATAGCGAGAGCAAAGTTTCGACCTGTGGGAAACATGGGAAAGTTTGGGGGGTATTGAAAAGGCCACACACAAAAAGCAAGTTTTGCTGGAAACCACCCAGAAATGCTCAGTGAGATGTCTCTAAAACTTAACAAGGATATTGCTTGGAGGGGGAGATTTAGTTTCTATGGAAGTCCCTTTTGGACGCTACTGAAACGGGCCAGTTGTGGATGCAGCTGCCCTGTCCCGTCCGACTGGAAAGGGATCTGAATGGTCTCCTGGTACGAGTAGTCTTGGAGCTTTTTTTTCCCCCTCTTTTCTTTTTTTGAGGGCGATACTACTCGAGTAGGACAAGTATGATACTGGTACAAGTACTGTACCATACCTTATGGGCATAATTAGGAATTGGGGGGGTAGCCTCGGGCAGATTCAACTACCTACTCGAGTAAATGCTATTGTACTGAGGATGGTACAGTAATACGGTAGAGCAGCAAGAAGAGAGAGAGAAGAGGTTAACCCTAAAAGGTTTGGTTGTCTCAAAGGATCTTCAGAGACCTTCAGGACCCTATTTGGGTGTCCACCTGCGCTAAAAAAGGCTGTGGTACATGCATGCCATACGTTGGACAACCACAACCACAACCACAACCACAACCACGGAAGTATCATACAAGCAATTCTACTTTCATTTTCCACTTCCCACCAGTAGCCTACAACCACACTTTCCTCAGCCAGCAAGCAAGCAGACGAATGTTTGGCCATCGCTTGTACCTGTACTAATACACCCACCGTACTGTCAATCCGATGTCCGGGGGGGGGGGGAGAGTCAGGGAGAATGAATGGGGAAGGGAGAGGGGAGGGGAAGCAAGAAAGAAGGGACGGGCAAGACCAGAGACAAACAAAGCAAATAAAGGGAAGGGAAGTGAGTTAAAAAAGAAAAAAGAAAAAAGAAAAAAGAAAAGAAAAGAAAAATCTACTAAGGAAAAACAAAAGGGATTTAACAAGCAAACTCGAATTGACGTCCTGCTTCTCTATCTCACCACCTGCCGCCTCTTTACTTGCTTGCTCCCTTCATCACCACCCCCCCTCTCCCCAGAGGGCTCTTTCCTATTCTTTTCCATTCTTCCCATTTGGTAGCCCTTCGTGACCTCATTGCCTTACAGACTATCCTCATCCCGAGATCGATGACGAGATAGCCTTCAGGACGTGCCTTCAAACCCGCTTCACTCGTTCATATACTAGTACTGTACTCACACTATCTCCCTCACTTCTCATACACGTACGCACTACTCCCTACACGAGAGGTCATTTATACCTGTTCACCTACCTTGCCCTCTGCCCTTTCTCCTTTGCTTACACCGTCACCCACAGCCTGCGCTCTCTGTCCGACATCACTGATCCCTCCATCCATTATTCATTTATCCATCCCACCCCAACTCCCGTTTAACCCTGGGAGGTGCATCAAGTACTACCTATTCGAGACGAATAGGTTACTGCGGTTCCCCAAAGCAAAAACAAAAAAACCCCTCCACAGCCTCCTACGAGTAATACTTTTCTTTCTTTCTTTCTTTCTTTCTTTCCTTCCTTACCGCCAGGCCTTTTCATCCAGGGAGAGGGAATCTACAGCTGCATCTAAACCCTGTCCAAGGAAGTATTGTCATCCTTGCTGCTCGCCTTGGGTTCGGTCCCATATATTATTTGCCTAAGGTTTCTTATTCTTTTTTGACGGCAGTGGAAGCACGGCAGTAGCCAGGAGTGTGAGCGACCCCCCCACAACGACAGGGCGTTCTTTAGACCTGCGCTCCATCACTCGGATCGCACTTACCCATCGTCAAAATTTGAGCGTTTCCAAATCCCGACACACGGTCGGATCGCTGCGATCTCCTCCCCACCAGTGCCGTTCCTACCACCGCCGACACTCCCCCCCCCTTTCTACCACCTCCTCTGTTTCGTCCCCTTTTTCCCAGAGCCTTAACACTTTTCATCTTGCTACCTAAAAACAAGCACACCCGCGCAAGTTTATTTTTCCTAGCTAAACGCCCTTCATATCCATACCAGAAGCCCGCCTGCTCATGACGAGCTTCCGTTCATCAAATCCGAAGGAAGATAATCCTCAGTGGTTCCGTATCGGCTTACTTGGTCGGCGCGGTAAGCACCGCTCTCCTGCAGAGTCTTGTGTATCTGGAAGTCCAACAACTTCGGTTCTCGGCGACCCTCCAACTCGTCAGCGACGTTTTGGATTAAAACGCCTTGCGAGTGATTCTCACCTTGGTGATAACTTTTTTACCAATTCTAACACGCGCACATTTGCACCTTCAGTTGCGTCTACGAGTCGTGCGCCTTCTATCGCATCAGAGTCGCAAGCGACCACTCGCCCAGGGACTAGCTCGATGGCTGGTATGTTAGATATGGACCGCTCGCGGAACCGCCGCGATAGAACTTTTATCGGCAGTCATTGTGCCGTTTGCGAGGAACCTTTAGAGCACACTCTCCGTGGAGAGCGTGTTCTCCAGTTCTCTTGTGCTCATGTGTCCCATGAGGCCTGCTTCTATGAGTACATCAAAGAGGTTGATACTCAATTTTGCCCAGAGTGCAATGCTCCTTTGGGGCTTGACTCTAGTCGTGGTGGAAATGTATTGGATATTGGTATGTTGCCACTGCCTGATGAAAATTGTTTTTTTATTTTTAGATGCTGACACCACTTAGAAAAGCTGAGCAGCATTGTAAGATCTGTGTCTGTTGTTGAAAATAGAGAGGCACCTAGAGATCGGGAACGTGAACGTGAGCGGGAGAGAGAGAGGGATAGAGATCGGCATAGGGAAAAGGAGAGGGAGAGAGAATTGGCTTCACCGCATTATGAGAATTATAGCACCAGGACACGAAGTCGACAGGGAAGCCGGACCTCTAGTTTAAATAGAGAGAGTCGGGGGGAGAGCCGCAGTGATATGAGGGATTCTACTGGTCCACGACACGAGAACGGGCACTGGAGGAATAATAGTGGGACTTCGGCTGGCGAATTTCCTGACCCAGCACTCGCCCCGCCTGCTGTTCGTCGTCATGACTATGATGTTCAAAGTCTAGAAAGCGAGCTCAGCTCAAGGAATTCGATGGCGAGCCCCATACCACCCCCCATTGTTACTGTCAAGAGTGAATTTCCGACTATTACACGATCAAAGGCCCAGCAAAGCCTTACATGTCTGGTAACCGTGGAGATTCCTGACAGGAAAGTGCAACCTCTGTACCCAGAAGACTCGGTACCGCCCGTGCCAGCTCTACCACCAACATATGAACAGCCATATCATCCCCCTAGCCCGACAAATCGGAGTCAGTATTCCTTTGAGCGGGAGGGGGCAGGAACAAGACAGAGGGAACGTGATACGGAGAAGGAACGGGAAAATGAAGTATTGGCGGCTATCACAGACGATCTTCGTTTGAGGGTTGAAAATTGGCATGGCCTTGATTTTGGAAGGTAAGGTTTATATTTATACAGGTTCATTATCAATGGCTAATGAAAATAGATTCGGCAAACTCCGTCTCCACGGAACCATCAAAGTTGGCAAGGACTGTCAAGCATGGCAAGAGTTAGAGTGCTACCTCTTCTCAGAGATGCTTATCTGTGTCAAGGACAAAAAGAGTTCTGTGTCTGCCTCCCAATGGGGTAATGGTGTTAACAAAAAGCGAAGTGTGAAATGCACGTTGAAAGGGTCTATTCTCATAAAGAAACATTTAAAGAGAGTTAGCGATTCGAGTTCACCGGGTAGGTTTTTTTTTTTTTTTCCTATTCCGCCTACGTAAGTCTAACCGATAGTCTAGACGAAAATATGCACATCCTCACCTTGAGTCTTTCCGTTGCTGAGCTGCCTCAATTTCATCTATTGTTTCCCACCGGTGTTCAAATGGATCAGTGGCATCGCGCCTTACTAGATTTGAATGCTGTGGAGCTCGCACCGACAATGAGGAGTCCTCAGTATGAGGACAAGCGGGGTTCCAATTCTGATGAAGATGACGACTTTCGTGCTACAAAAACAATCAGGCGAGTATCCTCTGTCAACTCGGCCTATAGTGGGACACATGGTGGAGGAAGGTCTATCGTCACGGCACCTACTGAGTATACTGCATCTATCAGAGGAGCAAAGCCGCAGATATCTCCAGCTGTTCACATTCCTCTCGATATTGTTGTCGTTATCCCCGTCTCCTCATCTATGCAAGGGCTCAAAATCAACCTAATTCGCGACTCACTCAAATTTCTTATTCACAATCTTGGAGAGCGGGACAGAATGGGGCTGGTGACATTTGGGTCGAGTAGTGGAGGAGTTGCGTTGACCTCGCTATTGGCAAAGAGCTGGAGTGGCTGGTCCAAAGTTGTCAACTCTATTCGGCCTGTGGGCCAAAAGAGCTTGCGCACTGATGTAGTCGACGGAGCCAATGTGGCAATGGACTTGCTGATGCAGAGGAAGTCAAGCAACCCTATTGCATCCATTCTTTTGATTAGTGATTCCTCAACATCTGATACTGAAAATGTGGATTTCGTGGTGTCCAGGGCAGAAGCCGCAAAGTGAGTAATCCAAATTCCAGATATTCAGCCTGTTTATACTAATACATACATAGGATCACAATTCACTCGTTCGGGCTTGGGCTCACGCATAAACCGGATACCATGATCGAACTTTCAACTCGGACCAAGGGCCAATTCACTTATGTCAAGGATTGGATGATGTTGCGCGAATGCGTGGCAGGATGTATCGGCGCCCTGCAAACGCTCTCTCACCAGAATGCCAAACTCAGACTGAAACTCCCAGAAGGGTCGCCCGCGAGATTTGTCAAGATTAGTGGAGCTTTACATGTGTCAAAGAGATCATCTGGGAGGGAGGCGGAAGCTGCTCTTGGAGATCTTCACTTCGGGGATAAGAAAGGTATGTTTTTTTTTTTTTGGTATTCTGATAAGTCGAGGCTAATGGGATTAGATGTTTTGGTTCAATTGGTCATTTCTCCGGATAATTCGCAGGGCGAAATGGCTCCTCAGGATGCATGGGAATCGATTGTGTCTGGATTGGAGGCATTAGGGGGCTCAGCCGATCATGATGAATCAAGGACAATCAGTATCGAGGAGGTGCCACTCATCCAAGCGGATTTGACGTACGGCGATATTCAACGAGAGGGAACGCTTTCGCAACTCTCTCGGCCGCATTTGCTCGCCATCACAATGCTTCCTGCCAGTCCCAGGAAGAGTAGCAGGCCTGGGTCGCCACCGATCCCCCCTCATCCGATGGTGGTACAACGACGTATGGAGTTATTAACCTCAGATATGTTGAGTCGCGCTTTGACACTCATATCTCGGGGTCAACACGATCGTGCGCATACTTTACTTACTGAGACCCGAACAATCCTTAAGGGCCTTGGAAAGGGGGGGTTGCCGCCTCTTCCCTCACCTTCCCCGTCCATCCCTCTGCCAGAGGTTCCTGATGTGGGCTCGAGTGGACATACGCCGGCGGCGACCCCGCCACTGGAGACAAACTTTACACCTGCATCGGTAATTGATGCTGCGACTGTGTCAGCCTTAGATGCAGAGCTAGAATCGGCACTTGAATGGATCAGCCATCCAGCGGTTTTCGTCAGAGACTCCCGAAAAGCCGTTCTCCAAGCCATTGGTGTTATTTCGTCTCAGAGGTCTATCACTTTTAGGTAATTCGTGTCAGCTCCCATCGAAGAATTGGTAATGGCTAAAAATCCCGGTAACAGAACTGCCTGTGAGTCTCTTTACGCTGAGAGAGTGGCCGGTGTCAAGCGGCTTTCCATTCAGGCACGGGAATGGCGAGATACAGAAGACTCCCTTATGGAAGAGGATTAGGTTATATTGAACTCTGCTAAACTTTCCTCATTGTGCTCATTGGTCGTTGTATGAATTGTTAGGAGTCAACTTTACGGTGCTTTGGTGTTTTTTTTTTTCCTTTCCTATTCCTTTTCCTTTTTATGTATTATTTGGGTGAGGTGTTATTCGGGAAGGTAAAATGTTTCGGGCAGTTTCTTATATAGCCTTTACGGCAGGTGGTTGTCATGTTATTTTTTATTTTTCAGTTTTATTTCTTCCGTTCTCGTTTTCTGTAAGAGTTGTTTAGGATGGGATACAAACCTGTTACTCATAGGGATGGTGTTAGTGAGTATTATGTACGATAAGCTATTTCTTTGTTCATCTTTGGGGCGATTATTTTTATTTCTTCGTTTCTTCTGTATGATAATTATACCCACTTTTTTCACCTTTTCTCTTCTGTTCGATTTACTCGCCGCTCGGGGCCCCTGGCATAACACTAGACATTCTTTACCACTTTCAAGTTTGGTACTGTCCGCTGTGGCACCATTGTGAAGTAGAGTGCTGTACCGCAAAGGCTGGAATAATCGAGAATCTCTCTAGGACGTTAGAGTTGCCTCCCCTAGTTAGGTCTGTTGTATTTTTCTTTTTACTTGTCTCAGCTGAGGGCTGAGGCAGGATCTTTTCACCGTTTTCTCTCTTCAAGCCAAAGGGGGAACGGAACTTATGGACGTCCCAGCGTCTTCCTTCATTATTCCAGTTTTCGTGGTATTTGAAATGGCTGGTGATCGATTTACTATCTCTGATGCGCAACGATAAGGTACCGGTAACCGCGGTACCAGTATAAACCTATACCGGTAGCTGCATTGTCAGCAGCGAGGTGTGTTTTGGCGGTATAAGTTGATTCTGCCTGTGGAGGGGGAAAAAAAACAAAAAAAACAGTTACCAGTATCACATCGTGGCTACATTATCATAGTACTATATTACTATCATATTAAATTTTTTGTCGATAAGAGCGACCTCGTTGTTGCTGGTCAAGCATTGGGCTTGGGGTGGTATCTCGCGTTTGGTTTGCAGGGGCTTTTATTAATCACCACTGTGGGCGTAAGTTGCTGTACGGGGCAACGACCAAATAACCCCAGGCCTAGCTCAGGTCTATCATACTGAGCGCATAAATTTTTAAGGAAACAAACTCCGGACGACAAATCCATCAAAGATACAAACCAAACCCTCCCGCCCTTCAATATAACCCAGCCACCACCTTCTCGTATCGAGGCATATACGAGCGATAGGTAGGTAGATAGATACATACCTCATCACCATGTTTGCTCGAGGCCTCACAAGTACGAGGCCGTTCCTCCGTACGTTCCCGCAATCCACGGGTGTGGTTGCATCAAAGCTCCGACCAGTCATGCCTGGTGGTGGCAGTGGTTTGAAGCTACAGCAGCAGCAGCAGCAGCAGCAGCAGCAGCAGCAACAAAGAGCGGTGTTTATGCGCCTACCACCTACATACCAGAGGTTTCGGAGAAGGAATCAGTGGGCCGAGCACTCGTGGGAGGATCCGAACTTTAGGTGTGTTTAGAACCCGCATAGGCCATAGCACGTGGCAAAGCGAGTCCGGGATATGGCGTGAATGTCCATGCTCACTTTCCTGTGCTGCTGGATGTCTCTCTTTCCTTTTTCGTTGCTGTTGAGGGGTGGCCGAGGTGGGGTACAAGAGCAAGGGATGGCTTAACTAACTGATTACCTCTGGTAATGTAGGAGATTCGTGGGAGTGGTTATTTTTGGCGGGGGCGCCTTCTACGTGTATAATCTTGAGACGGTGCCCGTTTCTGGGAGACGAAGGTTCAATTTTTTCAGTGCAGAGATGGAGGCGCAGATGGCGCAGCAGGCGTAATACTTCCCTGGGAGCAAAAGACCGTTTGCCTCTAATACGCAATTTAGAGCAAGCAGTAGGCCGGTGGGGGGAAGGCGAAGGTTCTTTTGTTTTTTCTAACTCTATCGAATGCCAATAGGTATGCCGAGGTAAAGGAGAGCTACCAGGGACGGATACTGTCTTCTTCTCATCCTACGACTAGATATGTCAAGAGGGTTATGGACCGGTAGGATAACTTGCGTATTCTGTCCCCGCCCACCGTGCCCCCACCTCTTCCCTGAGAATGGGAGGGCGCGCAGGGCGAACATATGGCTTTTTCTTTTTCTTTTCCTCTTGATCAATTGATCACTGGAAGGACTAATGGCGAACACAGGTTGGTACCGGTGTCCGGGCTTGAAGACCTAAAATGGGAGGTTTTTGTTATAAAGGACAATTCCATCAAGAATGCTTTTGTTATTCCGGGGTCAGTGAGGCAGATTCGGCCCCCGAAACTATGGTTTTGAAGTTTTTTTCTCCTTTCTTTTACTGATAGGTAGTAGTGGCAAAGTCTTTGTATTCAGGTACGTACCGTTATTGGTAGTTGGGGGGCTCTCCGATGGCGCATAGGTTAAAAAGTCGGGGAGGCGGAGGTGGAGGTAGGAGGGGTTTAGCGGAGAGCGCGGGGAAAACACATCACTCTGCACATGCTAACTTGATGCGAGTGGGATACTGAGTATTTGTGGTGATGAAGATGGTCTGGCGACTGTTATGTCGCACGAGATCGCTCATACTGTTGCCCATCATGCATCTGAAAGGATGAGCAAATCAGTTCTTGCGATAGTCGGTTTGCTTCTCCTCTCGGTTGTGAGCGGCACGGACACTAGTTTTCTTGGGAACATCATGGACCTGGTTTACCTTCGACCTGGTTCGAGGAGACAAGAGGTATGGTACCCGCAGATTATTTTCCTCTTTGTGAATCCATCCATAAAATCATCGTTATTTCCTTTTTTCTTCTCGCACGTTGTGGCGCGACTGCTTATTTCTGACCTCCCACTTCCCCGAATAGGCTGAAGTATGTCGTTCTAGAACAGTTTGATCTACGCAACCGCCATAAACCCTCTCGCCTTCAGGCGGGAGCTTGAATGAGGCCATTTTACTTACTTTTTTTTGGCTTTGATTTCTTCTCTTTGCAGGCTGACTATATCGGACTGATGATGATGGCCGAAGCATGTGTAAGCAACGCCCGATCCCAACCTCACCGCATAAAAGTTGTCGGAATTATATTTGCTTTTTTCTTCTTCTCTTGAACAAACTAATCGTCTAATAATCACAGTATGAGCCATCAAAAGCGGTTGGACTGTGGGAGAGGATGGAGAAAGCACAAGAATTCGAACCGCCACAGTTTCTATCTACTCATCCTGCTGTAATACTACCCCTCTTCTTCCTCTTCCTCTTCCCCCCCTCTTCTCATGCCCCACCCACAATATTTGACCCCTCGGCACATCATACCGATATGTGAAAGCGTTAGTCTAGCTTAGCTGACATTTTCCTGGCGCATAGCACAAAACTCGGATCCATAATATTAAAGAATGGTGAGCGACTCTAAGCACGGCATATCAGATGTGATCTCGGATGTGCTCATTTTATGCGACGAACAGGCTACCGGAGGCTTTGCAAAAGTTGGAAAATAGCCGATGTGCGGGAAGGACGATGGACTATGCTTTGGAATTCCGAAAGGCGTTCGGTTACCCGAATTAGTAGGCCGCGCCATGGGAAAAATTATTCTGTATCAGGAAGGGAGATTAGAAACAAATATCAATTTCCATCGCCGCTCTATCTTTGCTTCACCTGTGTCGTATCTTGAAATTATATTTTCCGTTGGTGGAACCCTGTGTATAGTAGGTCGATTCACAGTCACTCACTCGGTGCTTGTATCTGCAGAGTGAGTATCGATGGATGTTGCCTGTGTGTCTGTCAGTGGTGCAAATGCATCTGAGACGGTGCGCAAATCATTTCTTACAATAACCGGCTTGCGCCTCCTCTAGACTGTGGGCGGCACGAACATCAGTTTTCTTGGGAACATCATGGACCTGGTGCACTTTCGACCTGGTTCGAGGAGACTGTTTCCGGCCCTGGTCCCTGTGTGGTTCGTGCAGAGATATCATAATTACTTGTTTCTGATAATATTACGTCTTAATTGATAGGAAAAGCAAAGAAAAAGGTGATAAGCGATGAGATGTGGTGCCAGAAGCGATGGAGACGAAGTGTGTAACCCCCCACTTGGATTTTTTTTAATTGGCAGAAAGCAGCCAACTAGACTATCTTAAAGTTTAGAACCACCATGGACCAAATATTTTTACACGCGAGCTACCCTGCGGCCAGGCGGCCACACACCCCCCCCTCTGGCTTCTGGCACCATACTAAACCCCAAACGGGGAAGGCATGAACTCTGCTCGAACGCTGTTTGTTACCTACTAGGGTTGACGCTCCTTGAGACCTACCCCCATATCAGTGATGGATATCTCGCAACCAGGTTTTTTCATAGGAATAGGATAAGGTAGCCTCTACTACCGGATGCAAGCCTTCGATCTCTAGTGGAAGGCCTGTCTGCGGGTTGTGGCCTAGTGGGCATTGCCTCCAAATAACTCGTCAATCGTAAGAGTCGGATCTGGTGATATATAGGGTTCAGAATGGGAAACACGTTCTATATACGCTATATCGTAAATGGTAGGTCGAGGCTTGCGGGGAGCAGAAAGGAGAAAAAGTACTCTATGGGTAATACTCGAGTAGTGACCACAGTACCAGGGGCGGTATGCAAAGTTTTCAGAGTTGCACGGACTTAGTTCTGTGCTCGTACATTCGGCTCCTCACCACCGTAACACGCCCTCCAGACCTTTTATGCTAGAGACGATGCTCATTAGCTAGATCGGGCACTGTGCTTGCTCAACCAGACTTCAGGGCGGGAGACGGAAGATCTCTGCACAACCTATTGGGGTCAAGAGGAATGAAAGAACGGTCTGGTTCCTTCACACTGCCCGCGTAATTTCCAGTGATGATCCCTGTAGTAATTCATTAGTGCCACCACTCAATAAGATAGCACCATATACCCAAGTGAAGATGGCGGCATGGCTATGGCTTCATCTGGCGCATTCTTAATGAGTCCTCCGAGCCTCCATCACAAGTGTTACTGGATTAACCACGAGTCTGCAGCCTCATGGAGGAAGATAGGGATTACCATCCTTAGATGGTGGCCTAGTACAGAGAAGTGAACACTAACTTGGGTTAGCAAGGGGTATAGTTTGTGCGGAGGGGTATCACGGAAAACGTATCTCTCCGAGCAATTTCTAGGGTCAAAGAGGCTTTCGACTACCGGAGCAGCTTCTTCAGGATCAAGGCTAGCAAGCTCCAGCAACCCAGGCTCACCAGACTTAATTGCCTTGAGGATTGTAGAAAACATTTCTTTTGGCTCATTGAGTGAGCTTTCGGAGAGGAGATGTCGGATGACAAGGGGTAAGCCAGTGCCAGAGAGGAGTGGAAAGGTTTGCTAAAGGGCGAGGCGTAGGCTGTTAATGCTTGCACGCATAGTGGCAATGGGGGAAGTTGCGGCAGATATCGTGGATCGTGGAAGGACGCTGGACTATGCTCTGGAACTCCGAAAGGCGTTTGGTTGCTCGAATTGGTAGGCTGCACTATCGAAAAAATTATCTTATGTTAGGAAGGGAAATTAGAAACAAATATCAATTTTACTGCCGCTCTGTCTTGTTTTGCCTGTACAATACTATGTCTTGAATCACCTATATACATCCATTCATGATATCTCGCTCGGATTTCGTATCCTCGGAAGTGGTGACGGATGCCAGCTGTATATTAGTAGCCCTAATGCTTGACCCCAGTTTTGCGGCACGGATTATGGAGCATTTTGGGGAAAATATTGTTTCCTTAGCCGTCGGGGTTTGATAGCTGTGGGTTGGGACTGGTTTTCTGTTTTTCGTTAGCTCTCTTCTAGTTACCAGCAGAGATTCCTGGGTAAGGACCGAGCCGTCACGAATCGTCCACTTAGGACACATATTAACTTCTCCTACAAACCGCCCGAGAACGGAAGCCCCCAGTCTCACCAAGGTTTATCCGATGTTGCGGCTCGACTTCCTCCTCTTAGCAGTCCTCCTGCTCCTCCCCAGCTGCTCCTCCGGACCCATTTCCGATGAAGACCATAACCAGGGTGATGGAAGGGACGACCTCAACCCCGAAGCATTCCTAGACTCAGAGATTCCCGCTGCCGACCTCGCCATGCTCTTCGGTTACGATCGGAACGACGACGAATCTAACTTCTACTCCTATAACCGCCCTCGCAAACAACCCCCTGTGGATCCCGAAGCCATCTGCCCACTAACACCAAAAGCCTTCTCACGCATGCAAGGCGATCCAGAGCGACTCTTCCAGAAAATCGAGCAACCCCTCAAGGTCCGCACCCTTCTTCCGCGAAAGCAAGTCGAACCCTCGGCCACAATAGACGACCTGATCTCGGGATTGTGCGCAGACGTGATAATAATCTGGGCCCGAGGTACTTGCAACACCGGGAACATTGGCAGCGCCCTGGGTCGCTGCTTCATCGATTACTTGGAGTGGAACCTTGACTATACCGTTATAGGCCAGGGCGTGCTCCCATACGCCGCTGACATTATGGACTTCATCCGAGGAGGCTGCACGCGGGGAGCCGAAAGCATGGTGCTGATGGTAATGCTGGCCGTTAAGCAGTGCCCGCAGTCCAAGATTGTGCTCGGCGGGTTCAGCCAGGGCGCCCAAGTCCTGCGCAAAGCAGTCAAACGCATCCCGGAGAGCATCGCGGGGAATATCGTTGCCGTTGTCAGTTTTTCGGACCCCAAGGAGGGGCAGCCGTTAGATAGTGTGCTAGAGGATAGGCATGTGAGCTTCTGCTACGACGGGGATTGGGTGTGTGATGGGGAGAGTACGTTTGTTACTGGGAGGCATAGATCGTCTTATTATTACGATCAGTTGGGGGCTGCGTTTGATTTTGTGGAGTCGAGGTTAGTGGAGGAGGGTATTCCTGTGAGGGCACATTTGGTCTGGGATGGGGTTGAGGCGGAGAGGGAGAGTGGGTGATGATGTGCATTACTTGCGGAGGTGGGGTTTTCGGATGATGGATGTTTTCCGCTCTTGAGAGGGACGTTTTTGGTCGACTGCCTGTGGTACCTTGATGGAAGAATAGACGTTCCCCCTACCAGTGACTCCAGCCCCCCCAACACAAGCGACTATTTTCCACCCTCACCAGAGTAGAAAAAGGAGAAAAAGAGAGAAAAAACTTAAATTCCCTCGGCCAAAAAAAAACCTTTCCGAGTGATATTATATGATGCAAATGAGCAACAGTATCCAAATGCAGTGTACCCTTGACATCCCTCCATTGGCGTAAATCGTCCCATCAAAACTGGAACAGCGTCTGTCGCCCGCCCCCAAGGTCTCAGTGATACTCGATCTCGCATCTGCACTGTTTGGCAAAACCCCTGGCCAGGCCAACTAACCCACTAACCCAACTTACAGCACTTGGGCAAGCAAGGGGCCTTTTTTGTCTCACCAGGTACGGTACTGCACTTTCCCCCATTGCTCCCCCATGCTATGGTTTACTTACTAGCGTGTGCGTGCGTCATGGCTTGGTCTCGGCTACGCAGCGCAAGGCTCTTGGTGGCCTATATACTGGTTGGTATCTGTGCATATGCAGTTTGGCTCCTGAGGTTGTGATGGAAACTTGGTGGCTGGATTGGTTTGGATTGGTATGGGCATACGGTATCGTGGGCACCTTCCGATTGCCATGGCCTTCGAAGGTGGAATTCTTAACATATTAATCTATGACTTGTTATGTATCGGGGTATGGTTTACGGGACTGCCCTGGTGAGGTAAAGGTGTTGAGAGGGGCCTTTTTATATTGACAAAAGTTATGGGAAAAGAGTAGCATGATATACATAACCTACTCTTCACATCTCATAAGCTGTCCGCGCACTTTTGTCGTAATCTATGCCGTGGCCGATTACGTGCCCGATAGTACTATACTTGTAGTATATAGTATCCAGTTGTAGTAAAATCTCTTGCGATTCGCTGTCAGAATTTTCGATCGATATAACAGCGTCGGCCCACGATAAGTTTGGTTTAACGGGCTAATGGAATCATGAATACCGAATACTAGTTTGGGAGACTCAACACGTACCGTGCTCGGGTACAAAGGGACCCAGGTTGTAGCGTTGTCAGAAGAGCACTAGCTCTTAGGAGCTATTGTCTCCTAGTCTGGGGATTAGGGGCCCGCAGCCGCGGCTGGAGGTAGCGTGCTACGAGAGATTTTACGGCACGGGAGTTATTCAGAGAGTCCGGTTGCTTTCGAAGGGTATGGGGATTATGCATGGAGTTGATGGGTATACAGCATGATACAGTATCGTACTCGCACTCGTGTAGTTTGCTATAAGTCAGTAGCGTATGGGGTTGTTGGTTTAAGGTGTGTAGGGCGGAAGCTTTTCCAGGCCCGTGAATTCGGGATTAGCACGACATCAGTATTTGGCTCTACTGAAGAGTACCGTGTCAGGACCGGATCGGGTTTGGCTTAGTTTTAGGTTGTGCTATTGCTGTTGCCGTTAAGACGTGGAGATTGTGGAGATGCTCATGATCCGAGACTATTGGTGGGGTGGGGGAAATTTGGTATAGATGGGTGGAGGTTTGGGAGGTGAATATGCGAAGCCCAATCTTATTTTCTAGAGATCTTGGGATCTTGGTTCGGGGTTGTCTTACCTTTTGGCCTCGTGGTTGGCATAACACTTGGAGTGTAGTACAGTACCGATAGGGTAGGTCTGGGGTCTTGTCCTTTTGGTGGTTTGGTTGGTTGGTTGGTTGGTTGGTGGTGGTGGTTAAGTTCGCTACCAGCGGAAGAATCAAGGAAACGACACCGGTACTGTATTCGAAACGCACCCCAACTTAAATCCCGTACCAGTAATAGTAACGGCAGTCATTTTTTTATTTTTATTTTTATTTTTATTTTTTTGTTGCTGTCCTTGTTATTATTATTATTGTGTTACGGTATAATAGTCTATCATATAAGTTACGTGCAGCGTGCGAGGGTCAGTCTACTCGAGTATATCTAATCGGACGATCACTGCTCGGATGGAAGCGGACAGGGGATTTTTTTTTGGTTCGCCGGTCAGAAATGCGGTTTTCTTGACGAGTTGTGTGGTGTATCGTATTTATGGTGGGCTGGCCCAACTTGTGATATGATACCGGTGCAGTACAAGCGCAGTACCGTAGACCTCCGTATTGTGCTCCCCTAACTCCACACCCTCCTTCCCTTCTTCTCAAGGGTCAACGGAGTAGTTTTTCTGTAGACAATGGAACCATCCAACCCTCTTGTTGCAAGGAGTTATTTCCGATGTTGTATACTTCTTGTCGTTATGTTTGGCAATGCCCATGGCGCAGGTGCAAGGTTATTGGTATTGCTAACTTCACGCCTTCAGGAACGGGTAAGTGTCTACCGCACAGTTTCACCCTTAGGGGAACTGTTGATTCTGGAAACAAACAAGGGGCCTTTTTTTTTCTTCTCCCCGGTGGACATATTCTCTCTTTCAAAACCCTTTGAATTCGGTGGTCCGGGAGCGTAAATGGAATCAATATTTGCAGCGGTTGAATTTATTTTACCTGTACTCTTGTAAAAATAGTCGAACCTGTGATTGGAGCTGGAATACAAATGCTGGTGCGGTGGCCGGCCCTGAATCCGATGATGGGAAGAGGAAGGAATGTGAGAGTCAAATGCAGGTGACTTAGTGAACTTGTAGCCGTGTTGTATGGTACGGGCTGTAAATTACTTCCTCCAAAGTCCTCCTCACCCGTATCGGACATACACACACGGCCGCTTTCGACCTTTTGCCGACCGGCGAAGAGAGAAGGATAGAGTGAGAGAGAGTGAGAGGGAGAGGAGAAGCGAGTTTTATTTTCTGCTTCTGCTTCTGCTGGTATTGCTGTCAATCTTGCCCTGCGTCGTTGGGTTCGTTTTCTCTCCTTCCCCTCCTCTCCCTCTCAGAGTCTGCTTCTCCTCCTTCAACCTAGCTGCCCCACACGCGTGCCTTCCATTGCTTGGTCCCACTATCCCTATCGACGTGCCTTGGCCTGCACATCTGTTTTTCGTGCTTTTCGCCATGCTCCCCAGGCGGTGAGTTCCGACGCAGTACTTGTATGTGAGTATCTTCTGTGGGCATTGCCATCCTGCCTGCCTGCGTACTGCTTCTAAAATCTTCCCCGCACACAGTCTTCTATACTCATAAGGCCGGTCGACCGAATTCCGAATTGTTGTTTGCTGCCCGTCGGGTATAGTGAATTAGATCTATAGTTGAGGCGAAGGAGGGGAAGGAAGAGGATAGTATAGTAAGGGAAAAGAAGGGGGGAGCCAGAACGCATTCTAGAGACGGTACCACACGAACGAAAGAAAGCCGCGGAGGGCCAGTACGAGACCAGCGAGCGAGAAGGAGAACGGTCAAGCGAGCTGTATAGGTACCAAACGCTAGTGCAAGGAAACGAGTGGAGAGAGGGGGGATTAGAAAGAAATTACAAGCCATCTGATCCATTACTATCTGGGCCACTCCCAGCCCTTAACCCCCCAAGCTCCTTGCCCGCATGAAGGTTGTTCAAATACCTTGGAGACGCTGATTTCATTCCTGTCGGTAGGCCCTAAATCAGTTCCTGCAACTTCCTGCGAGCCTAACTACCCTGCGCGCCGTGTAATAATATTCTCCGAATTTATCTGACCCTTGTCAGAAATTGTCCACATGGCCACCCCACCTCAATATAATGATGGACGGAAGTCCCCCGGCGGCCGAAAAGCCCCCCATGCCCTGACAACCACCTTCTTCAGCAAGTCCAAAAAGAGCGGCGAAGCAAAGAGCCCGACCCTGCCGTCTCCAACAATGAGAAGCACCCTTCCCCCGGGAGCCGGCCAAGGCGGGGGGAGCGACGATTTTAGAACGGAGCCTATCTCTATCCCTCAATCCCCCAACGTCGCATCCAACAGGCCGAAGAAGCTTACCCCAAACTCCTTCAACACCCATTACCGAACTATATCGAGATCAATGAACGACCTGGGGAATATCTTTTCTCGAGGGAGGTCCCCACCGAACCGGGAGCCTTCTCCACGGAGAGGTGGTAGTGGCCCATTAAACCCGCTACCTGAGGGGAGGAAGAAAGGCGCACCTGATTCTTCGCCCCGGCTCAAACCAATGGAGAGTGGAAGCGTTCCTTCAATTTCTGTTATGCAGCATGGAGAGCACTTCCCTAAAGATCAAATTGTGAAGGAGGGATGGATTAATATGATCGATTCTTTATCACTTAAGAAGGGCCCACTCCGGGAAGCTTGGAAGTTACAGCATGCCGTAATAACCGGTGGATACCTCGTGTTGTACAAGCCTTCATCTAGTCTTCACATCAGAGCCTTTGACCTAAACGCAGTCCCATTGAGTCCTCCTAGACCGCAGAGTGCCCCGGCAACTGCATCTCCTACGTTCAATGTCTCTGCCTTGCGCCACAAGAGTACCTCAAGACACCCAGAGATCGTTGATGATGACCACGGAGGAATTAAAGGAGGAACTGTAGAAGCTTTGTGCCATGAGCTCATGTTTACGGAGAACGATGATTTTGTGCAAGGGGCCACTAGAACCTTGCCTGGGTGGACGAGTCCGGAGACCGCTTTATCAGTTTTGACAGAGCTCTCAACTTTGAAGGACTTATCCCCCAGGATCGCGCATGTCCTGAGTTTGTTGGTGGATTCTGCCCCTGGGTTGCTCCTGGAGCCTGGTTGCTACAACACTGCTAGACTTTTGATTGAGAAGGGAATCACGCCTCATAGCCCAGGGCTTGCTAGAGATCTTAGGGCGGGAATTGAAGCTAGAGCTGCAAATTTGCAAGAAGAGTTGAGCTTGCTAAGCAACTCTAATAAAGGTAGGCCGGCGCCTAGTCCCGTGGTTTTGAGCTTTGCTCACCCTTTGGCAGAACCATCTAGCCCGCATCCGGATGCCTTTAGTACCCTGTCAACAAGTCTTACCACCGACGAGTTCATGCGGGTTAACCCAGAGATATTCGCTGCCCAGGTTCATTTATTTCATTCAAGGTATCTGAGAGTATGGAATCCCGAGGATGATATCTCCCTCTTACTTGCTTCCCCTCACTTACCACCGCCTGTGCATCGTAACCCCTTGATATTCACAACTTCCAATATGCATTTCCTTGGGGATAGGGTGTTATACCAGGTTTTATCTGGGGATTCAGCTTTGTCTGTGGATCGCCGTGCGTCAGTTCTTTCCCAATGGCTGAAGATTACCAATTTGCTACGGAAGAGGGGCGATATGGCTGGATATGTGGCAATAATGATGGCCATTCTTTCGCCACCTATCTTGCGTTTGAGGGAAACCTGGAGCTTAGTTGAGGGTTCTTTGTTTGAGGATATAGAATATGGCGCAAGTCTTATGCGGGTTTTGGAACGAAGACGGTTGGAGGAGGGCGAGAGTAACTGTGAAGGCTGCATATTGGTTCCTGAGGATGGCAGAGAAGAGATATCCTTCGAGGAAGTTGTGCCGTATTTTGGAGATCTATGCCATTGCATGGATGAAGCGTACGAAAGCCGGGTCCGCAATGTGGAATATCCTAAATTCGTTGGAGCGACAGACACTATTTCGAGAGCCTTGGAGAATTGGAGAGCAGAATGGGCCGGCACTAGGCCGCATTACAAGGCGGGGGGGACTAGAGCTTCGAAAGAGGTGGAACAATTGCAGAAGTGCTTGAGTGCTCTCAATTTGAACAACACAAATCCATCCTCTATCAACTCAACGGCATATTTCGATATGTCCCTGGCCTGTGAACCGTCCTCAACCGGGGCCTATCTACTATCACATTATCACCAACGTCTCCCTTTGAGCACAGGCGCAAATGTGCCGCTTGTATTTACGGATGTACTCCCTAGCTTCTCACTCTTTGCGAGAGACGACGCCCTGGCGATCTCAGGCTCCCTCCATAAAAAGACACCAAGTTCCGGATTGGCGTCACCTAGTTATGGCCCTGGGGGACAGCAGACACACCATCATCACCATCATCACCACCACCATAACCAGCCTGGGCCTTCCCAGTCTAACCAGAACCTGCGCCCACCCACCTCGTCATCCCATCAACCATCACTTAGGAGGACACTCTCTTTCCCACCAACAAAAGATACCGCTCAAACAACTGGGTATGATGAATTGGATTTTACGACCCGAGAGCGTACGGCGGGCTTGCACGGCGGGGATAATGAGATGCTTCGTGCGATTAGAGACGTTGCCGGTGTAGGGCAGCAGCTTTTCTACTCTAAGGATGGTGAGCTGGTCCTGAAATCAATCACGGACGACGCCAACACTTCCAGGCCTTCGAGCGTGATAGAAACCACATCTAAGAGAGTAAGCGGTGCATCCAGGAGAATATCTGCCCAATTCTACAGTGATACTGCATCTCCCCGTGTGTCTGAACAATTAGACGGCAGTATGCCGCCCACGCCTGCCCGTGCAGAATTCGCGCTAGATGACCGCCGCTACCTGCCCGTGGTTCCTAAGGGAGGAACTCTTGAGCGATTGGTAGATATCCTGGTTTTGGGTGTGGAGGACTTCAGCAGACGGATGAATGGGTCGGACCCAGGATCCACCGCTGAGAATGCGCCTCTGCTTCGGATGAACATGGATGTATTTACGATTACTTTCTTTGCTACGTTCCGCAGGTATGTTTGGCCCCACTATCTGCCCGGCGCGACAGATAACCTAGATTGGCACTGATTCGGGTTTAGCTACTGCTCGCCTATTGTTTTGATTGATTATCTTAAGAAGCGTCTATTAGGTTCTAAATCGGCGGCCACAATTTCAGATAACGAAAGCGATGATGTTGTCTTTCCTGATTGGACGGGCGTCGATCATGTTAGCGACGAGTCTATCGATTGGAATCTCGTGGCCAAAATTCATATGGGGATTCTTGAGGCAATGAACACTTGGATATCGGAGTTCTTTATTGATTTCCACTGCGATCAGTCGCTCGGGGACTCGTTCATGTCTTTTCTGGCTATCGCATCAAAGGAGCTCGCACACTGGAAACATCTGGGACCAGAACATGGGTACCTCCGTAGACAGGCAGATCAGATCAACAGTCTTTGGTATGATGTTAGGGGAAAGTTCTCCAACCTCAATTTCTCGCCCTTGCGCTACCCAACTCAACAGATGAGTTCGCCACGTGGGGAACTCCAAATCCCGCCATTGACTAATATACCAGCTATTGAGGACTTTGTCGACTCATTAGAGGCGAAGGTTCTAGAGTCATTCCGGATGGTAAAGCTTGTTGACTGGATGACGGCGTTTGAGATATTTGAGACGCAGAGCGCCGAGTCTCTTGGGTTTTTTGTGCCCAAGGTCGCACTTCTCTCTCACGACGATGACGAAGTCCTTCAAGATATTTTCTTCGTATTGAGAAATGTAAGACGGGGTAATTCAGCTACCACTCTACTCGAAACATTGCCGAGGTCCTTGCGAGAGCTCTGCAATCTGCGTTCGGACATTACCAACTGGGTTCTTGCGCAAATTATAGACCCTCAACTGAACGCCGACCGACGAGCTCACCGTATTGCAACACTTCTCAGATGTCTGACAATATCTCGAAAGCGCATGTCAGGGATGGACCTTTATGAGGACACCAGAGGTGGAGCCCGACAGCAAGTTCCGTCTCTGGTTGCTAGCGCAATCGCAGCAGCACTTATCAGACCGGAGAGTCGAGTCTTTAGTTATGCATGGATGATGGGAGTGAGGATGACGGCTGGAGCAGTGACCCAAATCGACACTCTTGAACAGGTCATTGTCGAGGAACTTGAGGGAATACGATCCTCAAGCCCTCTTACCCCCTGTGTGGGATGGATAATCGAGAGGCTACTTGAGATTGTATGTTACGTGCCAAACATGGTCGTCGAGAACAATCGTTTGATCAACTTTGACAAACGCCGTTATGTCTACAACTTTATTAATAATTTCACACATGTCAGTTCTGAGACGCCAATTGATGAACACCTTTCAGTCTGCGCGGACATTTCATTGCCATATTTTCGTCTTCCCGAAATGCGAACTTTAAGGGAATCGGCTGCTAAGGAAAATCACCCTATCAGACAAAGCCGGATCAAGGTGTTCTGGAAGTTACTGCACCAAGAACAAGAGAAGCTTAGGCGTGATGCGAAGCAACGTGATGCGATTGAGAGACAGCAGCGTCAACAACTCCGTGCAGAACACCGCCGGCAGCCCACTACTCTGAGCCTTCAGCCTGCTGATAAGAGGAGCAATAAGAGACTGGGTGTAAATTCCATCTTTAAAGCCGTACGGCCTATCTCAATGGCATTAGGTGGATGGACTCCTCCTCAATCTTCTGCGCGAACGGTCGCTCCTACGGACTTGCCTGCGTTGAAAGCTATTGAACATGGGAAAAAGCCGTCAACTACTATTGACTTGGCCAGCGTGGCTTCAGTTTCTTGTCCCAAGACAACTCGTGATAGGCACATCTGGAAAGTTCGCACAGATCATGGGATTTCGTATCTCTTCCAGGCCCTGTCTGAGAAAGACTTGGAAGGATGGCTTCGGACAATCGCGAGCATCCGCGGTATCAATACCACTGATGCTACGGAGTCTATCGATGGCCTTACTGTTATCTCCCAGAATCGTGTGCCTCAACCTGTGTTTGGCGTGTCCTTGGACGACCTATGTAGGAGGGACCATGTAAAGGTGCCTGTTGTGATTGAGGCTTTGCTCTCTGAAATTGAAATTCGAGGTTAGTTTTTTGACAAACCAGTTACTGTGTGGCATGAGAACTAATGGGGGTGTCACTAGGTATCGGCGAGGTTGGCATCTACCGTGTACCTGGATCCCTTTCAAGCATCAATGCACTGAAAAATGCTCTCGATTCAGGGGAAGAGGTAAGAATGGATGATGATAGGTGGTACGATATCAACGCTATCGCGGGTACATTTAAGCTTCTCATGCGCGAGCTCCCGGACAAGGCTCTTGGCGATGAAGCGTTGTACGAACTTAGGAACATAACGTGTAGGTCACCATTGTTGAACTTTAAATTTGACAAAAGTACTCATATGAAATAGCTGACGTTACGGATGATGATCAACGGGCGCTTGCTTATCGAGAGGTTATGCTTCGATTGCCCGTTAATAACTATAACTTTCTCCGGCGTGTTTACACACACTTTGCAAGGTATGCTCCCATAAAAATGAGTAAGTGATACGCACTAACAGCTTTGTAGAATTGCAAGCAATGCAGCCATCAACAAAATGCATGCAGTCAATCTTGCCATTGTGTTTGGTATGGGGCTTTCTCCCGGCTCTCCAAATATGCCACTCGGCGTATCTCCGGACTTGGGCCTTTATCAAACCATGGTCAAAGTCTGGATCACCCATGCCGAATTGGTTTTCCCGGAAGTCGAGGACTATGAGGACCGAGAATCAGCGTCAGTTAGCAAGGCCGAGTCGGCCGAGATCCAGTCGTCTGAGCCCTCATCCCCGGCCATAGAGTACTCGTCGCCCCGTATGAGCCTCGACGATAGTCGCCCTCGTCTTTATGTTGAGTCTGATAAAGGTTCCGTATAAGCTCTTAATAGTGCATTTAGTTGGTCGTTACAACGAATTTGCAATGTTTATTTTGTGGGACAGAGGGAGGGGCAAACCAGATTTCCTTTTGTTTCAAAAAGTTTGGGGAGGGTATTTTGTTTCGCTATTTCTCATTCATTAGAATGTACTCGTTTCTCTACTCTTTTGCTCGTTACCGTTGATCGTTTCCCACCACCAAAAGGAAAGGGAGAGCCATTGGCGCATAGGGGTTATTACGCTGGTATTTGCGCTGGCAATTGCATGCAAGGCTTATTCCCAGACGGTTGCTCGTTCTCATTTGCTTCTATTATCAAGGCGGCTCAGTTCTTTGTGGCCGGGTATTACAGTTTTTAGTGCAGCACGTTAGACAAAGCTATGATAATGGTAAGGTATAGTACTTGTACTTGTAATTGGTTGAACAACCCTCGTGATCCTTATTTTTATTTTTATTTTCGTTGCTTTCCTTTCGATTGTATGCGTACATATCATTCCAAAGTTGCACACTGTAAGGTAGCTTGTGCTACATGTACTTGTAATTTACGTGTGAAGGTGAGAAACTCTGATATTGCAAGAAGTGCAAGCTGAACAACTGGGAGCAGCAGCACAAAACTATGGAAGTCGGTGTAGAATGAAGCTATGGAAAGTTGAGGGAAGCAAGGGGTAAAGGGGCGGAGGAGGCGCTGTCGTCCCTCCTATCCAGATTTTTCTGAGAAAAAAAAAGTTGTGTGCGCTGCAGTCCCATTGCCTCATCCAGAAGTCCAGGGTCTCTTTTCCTTTGCCTTCCCGCCAAACAACCCGAAAATAAAGAACCATAGAAAAACCTAACTTAAAGATCAACCGGCTCAACCAACCCCTTTCCTTTTCCCACCTCGCTTCTCCCAACAACCACGGCTCTCCCCTTCAACACGGCCTTCCTCTCACCACAAATCAGCTTTCTTCAGTTAACACTTCAGTTTATTCACCGCCAGCTCCGCCAGCTCCTCCAACTGCGTCGCGATGCCGAAGGAACATAAACGTGAGCCTCATAGTACATGATTATCTTTCTCGGAGCTTCTTTTAAATTCGCTAACAGTTAATTTCAGCAAAATCGCCTGTTGTGGGCCCCACTCCACCTCTTCCGGCCTCAGTTGAGGAGTCCTATCGTCAAAAGTGCATTGACTTGAAGAAGCGTATTAATGAGATAGAATCTTCTAATGACGTTCTTGTCGTGCGCGTCCAGAGGGCTAAGCGTGGAATTCAGCGTATGAGACTGGAGCGGGCCTTCCTGCTCCAGCAGTTGGAGCAACGCACTGATCCTAAGGTTGATGATTCTGAAGGAAGCCCAAGTCCTCCTCCTACTGTAAGCTCTCTTTCACCCTCTTTTTCTTTCTTTCACATTTCTAAACCCTACAAAATCTACGGGCCGGAGGCAGCCAGCTTCTCCGAGCAGTTGCTAATTTTAGCTTTGGTGAAAATGCTTAGCCCAAGGACAAGCCTCTCCGCATTAAGCGTGCGCGCAAGGATCCTCCTCCTATGGATTCCCCTATGCGCCAGGCATCGCCTTCTCCCTCGAGGGATGGTCAGGATTACACTTTCGTTTCTACTGCGTTCAACTCAGCTCCCACTGATAACGCCAACTCTCCTGGTCCCAATCAGCCCAGCATCCCGGCCAGCATGCCCCCCAAGACTGGAAAGGGCTCTCGGAGCAAGGGTGGACCTAAGAGACCTCCTAACGCTTACATGATGTATGTCTACACTAGCTAGCGGACACCCTCAACAGACTTTGAAAAGCACTTGCTGACATGATGTAAGTTTCTGCGAAAAGGAACGGGACGCAGTAAGAGAGCGTGAGTCTAAGAAGGACGGTTTCGACATGCACAAGGCCTTGGCTCAGGCTTGGAGGGATCTCAAAGCTGAAGGCCAAAAACCATATTTCAACGAATACGAAAAAAACAGAGAAAAGTACCTAGAAAAAGTTAACGACCTAAAAACCGATGCTGACAAGAGCTCCATTGGCGGGAACGGAGGCTCCTGGAAGAGAGGGAGGAGAGCTGTTTCTGCTGCATCTTCTGTGGTTGCGGCCTCTTTCGAGGCACCGTTAAGCCCGGCACCCGGTAGCACCAATGATGAAGAGCAGGAAGACGCTGCAGTCCAGTCGCAAGGTGATGGAAGTGGAGGCGGATTCACGGCTGTAAACAGGTAATCAAACCTTGGGATCGACAGTTGTGTATGATGGCGTCGGGTCTGTTTCCAGCGAAAATTGCATCTGCATAAGCTCCTCTTGTACGCTTAATTATTCCTCTTTGTGCTTTCTTCTTGTTCGGTTGCTTTCATCTGGCTCTTTCTTGTACCGGCAATTTCTAGGCCAGTCCATCATAACGCTCAGGAGGCATTTCCATCGACAAACTTTTGTACAATAAATTAAATATTTTTCTAAAAACTTACCGGCTATGGTTCGAGATATATATGGTGGGGACTTTGCTAGGCACGTGATCCGAGTGAGTTCGAGTGAGCTCATTTGTGAAAGTGACGTGGGGGAGCGATACTTCCTAAAGTATGACCTTCGGATAGAGAAAACGACTTGGCGCCAAGAGAGCTTTAGTATCCGGTATAGCTAGCATAGTCTATGACCACCAGGAGCCCTTGTTGCTAGGAAGGAAACTCTCAAATACGGTATGACCATCTGGCTTGGCGCCGAGAGTCTTTCACTACACCCGGATACGGTATTTAAGGAATTGGCGAGTAAGCCGACCGGGTAACATAAAGAGAGCCAAGTTCTACTCGGAGGGCCTCAATTGCATTTCCCTCCAGCGTCCGTAGAGAACCGAATTTGGCGAAGCATAGCGATCCTTCTCCTCTAGCTCCGTTCTTAACTTCCACATGGAAGTCCCGATTTCTCCCTTATAGCTCTTAGTACTTGTAAATCTATTATTTAACACATCTCCCTCATGGCTACCACGTCAATACCAACACCCACACCTTCAACTCGACCAGTTCCGGTAGTCGCATCCAGTGCTTCAGCGTCCAGCACAACCATGTCGACCACAACACCACCACCACCACCACCTCCTCCTCCCAGCCGGGCCCCCAACCCAGCGCAATCAACTCCCATAAACCTTCCCAAAGGCCGCCGCCGTTCTTCATCAATCCATGTTCAGCAACCCCCTTACCAACAACCACACCATACAGCAAAGATCGGTCCCCAACGTACCTCCAAGGTCTCTCAAAAACTCAAGATCCTCCCCTCACCAGCGGACCAGGACGAGGAATCTGGCCGCGATGTCTATTCCCAGGTCACCCGCATCAAGGACACAACTGCCCGTCGGGATGCGGAGCGCTTAGGAAAAGCCGAGAGAGCCCACTTGCCCAGAGTTACGGCCTATGCTACGGCGAACGCTTACAAAATGGAGAACATGATGAGGTTTCTCAAGTCTCGGCAGGCAAGCCGTGGGACTGCACCGAAGCAGTTTGATGAATGCATTTACACTCCATTTTCCTACACTTATGAGGCGAGGCAGCGGGAGCAACAACAGCAGGGGCAGGGGCAGGGACACGGGCAGAGTGAGGACTTAATCGATCTGGGGGGCTCGGTGGGGCCTTTGGAGGTTGTTGAGAATCACAGCGACGGAGCAGGTGCTGGTGCCGATGGAGATGGGAACGAAGTGGGAATGGACGAGCAGGACGACAGGTCGTTATTCAATTTTGTGATGGCACAGACCCGCTCGGTCGAGAGTTCGGAGGTGTTCCTGTTCCAGTACGGCGTCGTCGTGATATGGGGAATGAGCGTGAAGGATGAGAAACGCTTTCTGAAGGACATTGCGAAATTTGAGAGCGAGAAGTTGGGCGAGGACGATATCCAGATTGAGAATTTCAATTACTATGTTACCAGCTCGTATCAGCCCCGGATCTATAATGACTTTATCACGCTGAAGGATGGCGGGAATTACATGATCAAGCTAAGTATCAGTCATGCTATCGCTCAATCTGTGAAGGTATAAAGAAATGCCCTTTCCTATGCATGCATTCAAACGAAAGATATTAGACTTTGCTAACTTGCACGCGAAATGATGATAACGATAGATATCCCTCTTCGAAGACCTAGTTGACTACACAATAGAAGACACGAAATCAATTCCCCAAGACGTCGCCACGACCGGAAAAGTCAATATGAGTCGTCGGGATATAATGAAGCACATAGGCGAACTATTCATCCTCAGAATCAACATAAACCTCCAAGGAAGCGTCCTGGACTCACCGGAATTGATGTGGGCTGTACGTCCCTTCCCCTTTCCCCCTCCCCACATATATATCGTCCATTCGCTCCTAGGCCGACACTGGGAGAAATCGAAAAAAAGGCTAACAGACAAACCAGGAACCCCAGCTAGACCCCGTCTACCAAGCTGCACGCTCATACCTAGAAATCAACCAGCGCGTCTCATTATTAAACCAACGACTAGATGTCATCGGAGACTTGGTATCCTAACCCCCGCCCGCTTTTCTCCCCCAATTTCATGCTAACTTTAACCCTTTAATAAAGTTGCAAATGCTCAAAGAGCAAATGTCGCACTCGCAGGGGGAGCACCTAGAGTGGATTGTCATCGTGCTTATCGCTGCGGAGATTCTGGTCGCTGTGATTAACGTGGTTGTTGATCTCCTAGCTGGGTCGGATTGACCTTCATTATGGACGTCAGCGGTTAAGTTAATTTAAACCTTTTAGAATGGTCGGCGAGGTTTAATATTAGGTTAATTTAGCAGTTTCTGCTTCGTTGTATTATAATTCTGCCTGGGCGAAAAGCTTCCTTCTCACCCATGAGATATTGGCGGGTTCGCATTTTATATATAATACATTTCCCGCCTCTTTTTTCCTCCTCCCTTTTTCTTCTGTTTGCCTGGTTGGGCGTGCGGGCACTATAATCACATAACTTCTTAGAGACCCTTTACAGCACTGTATTATACTATACTATAATAACCCCCACGATGGGCGTCTCCGATCCCCCCCCCCTCCCCTTCTCTTTGTTTTTTCCTCTCAGAATTCAAGGAGCTACTCCGGACAAACTAATTCACATAGCCTAATCTGCACGGCGAGGGGGAGGTTATTAAGAATTAGAAAAAACCACAGTCCAGATTTCTCCGCCAAACTACGACTAGCTTAACGACCCTTAGGAGACACAATCCGGCAACAACTGGGAGTAACTATTATAGACTGTATAACACTACCAAGTATTTATATGCAGTACATGATATCCGGAGAGAAGAACAACAGGATAATATTATAACAAGCACTAGTGGGAACGGTGGTAACATTAGAACCGGAAACAAGGTATTATAATACACAAATGCTGTCTACTGGTATCCCTGGAGTTGGGTCTGGGACAAAAAAAAAAGGTCAAATATTTGTCGCCGGAGCATGCTACCGGTAAGCCTGCCAGCCCATCCATCCGAAGAAGAATTTGAGCTGCATGTTACAAATATTTTGGCTAGGTTCGCCGGGAGCGACTATGTTACGGTATGATAAATCATTGACCACCGGAAAGAACTGAAAGGGGAAAAAATACTCTTAAACCGTAAATCTTTTGTTCTTCCGGTTGTGTGTTTAATTAGGCTGTATGATACTGCTAAACTTTTCAAAGAGCAGGTCAACAAACCAAACTGGGTCTTTTTTTCCCTGTTTTTTTTTCCTTTCAATTCTCTAACACTGTACTGTACTGGTACTGTACTAATATGATAAAAGTATTTCTTTCCTTCCTTCTTTCTTTCTTTCTACATGACATGATCACTCGACTGAATGATCACTACACCGCTACTAGGCTCTCCAGTGTCCGAAATTTTCAATTGCCTCTTCGAGTACCGTACCGTACTATGCGGGATCGTTACGTCGTTACCGCTATGCTATATACTTTATGCAGTACGGTACGCACGGCACTCCGCTGTCCTTGCGAATCCCCAAAAGGTGGACCATACACGGACGGATACAGTAGGTGTCAAGGATCTGTTCCTTGGTGTGGGGTCTCGTGAAATCCACTTGAACTTATCTCCGTCAGCCCCTGTTAATCTACGGATTCAGAGACAAGAAAAGGGCTCTTGTGGGAGGGAGGTTAACGTTCCCCGACGCACTGTGAGATCAGCCCCCCCCGGGACGTTGTTGTTGTTAGATCTTATTGCCAGTAGCTAGTGCTCGCGATTCTGTTAGCTCGTCAACAAGCTAAGCCTATCCGGGGTTGATGGGCTAGTTTTCCGTTGATAATCTGGTAGTAGATTTCGCGAGATTTTACGGTACCGGTACTCGAGGATACCGGCAGTCCCTATGCTGCCCCACACAGACCATCAATTGCGCAATACCCTCACCCCGCCTTATGCTGTAAGCAGCACCGTAATCCCCTGCAAGAGTGAAATTTAGTCTCACCAAGACTTTTGTCTCATGACTGCACGAGTATCTCCGGTTCTTTTACCGGCCTGCAGCCTACTTCCTATTGCAACCAGGGGCGGCGGGTGGGGGCTTCGCAGTCGGTGGCGATCTGGGGATCACACCTTTCCCCAAAGGATACTCTCTGGTTGAGGGAGGGTAATGTCATGGATATCACTCGGCGGCGGAGCTCGATACGAGCACAAGCATGGCATTGTACATTAGAAGACCGGGCATTGCCAGATATTCAACCGCTGTTCTTCTAAAGACTATTTTATAATGTGTTGGGGGTGGGCACTCTATGATGGGTATGTATGTGTGTATGGATGTATGTATGTGAGCGCGTAAGCTGAAGAAATAGGCAGGCAGTGACCTGTCTCCAGTTCTAAAGCTTGGAAATAGGAGCTGGAACAACAAGCCTACTGATCCGATCAATCGAGACCTCGGCCTCCTTTTCTATCCTTTGTAGGAGATCCTTACACGTCGGAATGTCCTTAATAATTCCCATGACGGGGCCAGCAGTCCAGACCTGTTAATTTACTCTACATTAGTACCTGCTACTAGAATAAGAGCTGAGAACGGACGAATTAGAGGGGAAAAAACGAAAACATACCCCCTCGTCAATATCACCAGTGATGAACACGTTTCTCCCACGCTTCCCACTAACATATGGCGCAATCTCCTCAAATTTCCCCGTAACACTCTGCTCCTCAATCTTCTTCGCCTCAATCGCAACCTTGTTCTTGAACAGCCGGCTAGTATTTCTCCACCTCCTGAGCAGTAACTCCGTATCATCCTCCGTAGCTGCGACAATAGCTTTCTTGACATTCTCGTGAATTGGGGCTTCAGCAGTGCACATGAACCTGGTTCCCATATTGATTCCACAAGCGCCAAGGGCTAGCGCACCAGCGAGTCCTTCTCCATCGCCGAATCCTCCGGATGCAATGAATGGCGTGGTCAGCGACTGGGCTGCGCGTCGGAGGAGGACAAAGTTCGTGATATCGTGCTCGCCAACGTGACCAGCGCACTCGAAACCGTCGATGGACAAGAAGTCCACGCCGAGCTTCTGCGCGGACAGCGCGTGTCGGATGGTAGTGCACTTATGTAGGATTATTGTGCTTGCTGCTTTGAACTTCTTGATTATGGGACCGGGCGAGTTACCCGCGGTTTCAACTGTGCTTGATAAGTTTTATTTGAGACGGCGGCATGGGGTTGGGGGATGTCGTACCAATCTTGATACCTTCGTCGATCACAACCTGCGCGTAGGCATCGTAATCCGGAGGCACAATAGCCGGTAGGAGCGTGATGTTAACGGCGAAGGGCTTCGATGTCATCTTCTTGCAGCGCTGGATCTCCTTACGGAGATCTTCTGGAGTGGGCTGGGTTAGGGCCGTGATCTAAGCCGGTCTGATCAGCACGTCGTTCTTTAGGGGGACAGCCAACCAGCCAAGGTAGGGAGAGATCAGTAAACATACTATTCCGAGACCCCCGGCGTTGGAAACTGCAGAGGCAAGTTCGGCGTCTGGATTTTGTGATCAGAAGGCACACAGGAAGGGAGATGCACCTCCATAGTACGAAGTATGGATGTACTTACATCCAACCCATTGCATTCCACCCTGAACAATGGGGACTATAGGATGAGAGTTAGACTAGATTCTGAGAGGTTGTGAACGGAGAGATGAATGGGGGAAGGGGAGGGGGCTTACTGGCAATGCCTAAAGCTTCAGTAAGGCTTGTTCGGAATGGCATAGCTACGGGCTGATCTGTGGGAAAATGTTATGTGAACGGCTGTCTATGGTGGAGAGGGTGAAGTTTGACGGGTTTGTGGAAAGTAAGGAAAAGAATGGGGGGTTTTGCTAGTGAGTGGCAGAAGCTATCACGAGCCCGGGGTAACAAAAAAAGAATCTGGGGGGTGTCGCCAGCTGCTGGGAACCTCGGCACGGTAGCAACAAATACCGGTAACTTGTGATACGGGTATACCGCGGGGTGTAAAATTAACGCGAACACTTGTACCTCGCAACCAAGTACCACACCTGAAAATCGGTGAGAGTATTCCCCTCGATAGCTACCAGACCCATATGATATGGCCAATTGCCCATCCTGATGGCAGCACCCTTTCACTCTAGGAGCAAAGCTAAGCGTATTTGACTTTTGCTGTCAAGGTCGCCCGAATTGTTGTTGCTGGTATTAAGCTGGGGTACTTGGTTGCGAGGTAGAAGTGTTCGCGTTAATTTGACACCCCGCGGTATATAGTCCACTGGCCTTCTGGTATGATACAGTACTGCACGAAACTTGGCAAGGAGCCCTGCATATAACCTAGTGAGAATGGATTGTTAACTTACCGGTAGGTTACTAACTGGAACATAAGATTGGTACGAATTTTTTTTTCTTTTTTCTTAACTTTTCGATTAACTAGCTTTACAACAACTAATAACAAAAGAAACAACATCAACCGCTAGAAACACTAAGAGCCTTTCTGTAGCATAAAGTCTGTCTGGCTCGATACCAAGCAACCACCAGCATAGCCATAGCAGCGTCCACTCAATACCCAAAAGAATGGCAATATCGCCGGACAAGCATCAAAGATGAAACCCTCGCCATACCTGTTAGGCACAGAGCTCCCAGAAGGATAAGGGGGTCAAGTTACCCTACCTTCGCGCACGAACCTCTAAAAAAGACTTAGCAACACCCCCCTCCAGCCCCGACGTTGGGACAGTAGGGCACCATACGCCGCCGGGGAAGCTGCGTCTCCTCACCAAAGACATGAGTAAAGAAGACCCTACTTGCAACACTGTATACGTCGCGGCCGACCGACCGACCGGTTCCTGTTCGCAGGATATATGAGAGGAGACCTCAGAGCACCTGATGCCAGTGAAAGCATCCCGATCGGACGACATCGCACAAAGTTACCACCACTACAAGATTGGGTTTCGAAAAGTGGATACAAACTCATGGGATGTATCTACCTTAGTTAGGCTTCCTCGGTCTGGAAAGACGCTCAGTAACCAGTAGGAATGCACTATGCTTGGAAAGGGAGTCGGGGAACTCCCAAAGGGATTGTTGGCATGAGACCGAGAACTATAGTCGTAACCATTTGTTCAATCGATAGGAAAGAGTCGTGTAATGCCGGTTAAGACTAGTGAATACTTCCTGCAGACCATGTTAAAACGGAGCCAACAATATGAAGATTGGCCATCTTCTATCCCAGCGAATAATTGTCTGACATGCGAACACATGGAGATTATTCGTAAATCTATTTAGCAACGGATACATGTTCGTATAGCCATCTAGGTGGACGGGCACTACACCCTCCCCATGAGAGAGGCATACGTGGCAATAAGTTGCGCAAATGAGAGTAGAAAGATAACAGATGTTCAGGGTCAAGTTGGGCTCCCACTTCAAAGAAGTCGAGCTAGGTGAAAGAAAGATACTTAGTTGTACAAAGAGATTATGTAGCCCACGAACACCCAGACGCGGAATATAAATAT
>Ga0307507_10002239_pt1 | contig 41301 bp, 42 predicted proteins | sample 7_EM_MG_FD_207223 | JGI IMG/M metagenome (GOLD analysis project Ga0307507, IMG submission 207223) | Populus trichocarpa ectomycorrhiza microbial communities from riparian zone in the Pacific Northwest, United States - 7_EM | ecosystem: Host-associated > Plants > Roots > Unclassified | place... | reverse complement strand
GAATGGAAGATCTACCGGTCAGTTCATCGCCGCTGAGTCCGGCAGAGCAAGCCAGAATTCGGCGGGAACGTCGCCAGGCCAAAGTTAAAGAAGGGGGGAGCTCAAGATTAAATCGCATAACCGGAGCCCAGGGTCAAACATTCCGCAATGAGGGTACGTTTAAACAATAAAGAAAAGCAAAAAAAAAAAAAAAACCTACTGCGATAGTCTAGCATACCCGAATTATCTCGGTCTCTCTTTAGTTTTTTTAGGCCCTTTTATTCTAACCGGTAATCCAAAAATGCAGAAACCCCCGCTGCTCGAGAAGCTACCCCGGATCCCCCCGATGTAGACATTTCCGCACACTACTACCAGCCAAAAGCTCGGCAGCAAGGGCCTCCGCCATCATCGCTTCGGAGCAGTTCTCTCGCCGATGCGCAGGGACAGCAGGGACCTCTTTTCGGCGTTGGCAGTGATCAGTCGGATCTCGACCTGGGACGGTTGATGATGGAGAATAACATGTTTGGCGGTCAGACTGGCGGAGCGGGGAGTAGTCAGGAGGACCCGATGCTCCAGATGATGCAGCAACTTATGGGCGGTACAGGAGGACTTGGTGGGATGGGTGGCGGTCCTGGGGGGATGGGTGGCTTGGGGGGTCTAGGCGGTCCGGGGATGGGTATGGGTATACCTCCTCCGGAGACTCAACAAATGCAGCAGAAGGAGCAGTCGTGGGGGATGTGGTGGAAGGCATTACATGTGCTGAGCAGTTTGTGTCTGGCGGGCTGGGTCCTGCGGAGAACTGGCTGGAGCTTCACTGGATCTGCGCTTGAGAGAGCTGAATCAGCTAATATGACTAGAGAGGAGGCTCCGGTATTAATAACCCTATTGTATTGCGCGGGCTGGTTTTGTTTGCTTGCGTGTGCGCTAACTTCCCTCTCTATATAGCCTTTGTTCTGGTACTTTACCACTATGGAGTTAATCCTGCAATCTTCCCGATTCTTCCTTGAAAAGGTAGGGGAAATATGGTGATTGTGTTATCTCGTGTCTGTTGCTAATATACACTCTTTTTTGTTATATCTAGGGTCGCCCTCCTCCGGGATCTTGGCTTACTAGGATTGGAGGCTTCCTCCCTCATCCGTTCGGAACCTCCTTGGCCACTATCGCTCGATATAGTGTGATCTGGACTACCCTCATTGCGGATGCCGGCGTGCTTATATTCTGTCTCGGCGTGGTTTCTTGGTGGAATTCTTAATTTCTACATCCCTTATGCAGGGTTTATTATACCTTTTATTTTCTCTTTCTAAAAATCGTTACGTAGTGTTATGGAAGCCTCATGTACGATAGCTGTCGAAGACCATAGTCGTGGGGGGGGAATAGACCTCTAAAAGGCCCTTTTCCACAAAAAAGGAAACGAAAAAATAGTGACAATATGAGTACATTGAAGTGGGGTTCACATATTCTAAGATTGGGCAGAAACACGGGAGGGAAGGAGATGACACTAAGCCAGCCTCCCAATGCCCCCAATAGAATTCCTCTCCGCATGCCTCTCCGCCCTCTTCCGCTTATTGATATTCTGCTGTTCCTCCATCCGCGCTTTATGTATCTCGTATTGCGCAACAATCTCTGCATCCTCTTCCGACGTGGGTACTGGCTTCGCCTTAGTCGAGCTTATCACGGCGCGAACAATATCGTTCTCGTGTTTGTGCTTTACGTCAATGGTCTCTGTCTTGCCTCCGTCTACCCCCATCCCAAACCACTAGTTAGTCGGCAGTCCCCTCCGGGAACCGACAAGCGAGGAGGGGGGAGGGGGGGAAGGTACCAAATTCGATAACCAACGTAGCATCACCAGCACTCACCCTCTCTCGGTTCACTTGCATGTCCACGTCTGGGTTATGATATTGCAAGCGGGGAAGGTAATTGCGCCAGAATTTCCTACGAGTATTCGGAATTAGACATTTTTAGGGCGGTGAGAATAAGGGGGGGGGGATGTACTGTACCGAGGACCCATATGACCGTTGGTATTCTTCATCGCGAACGTGAGACCCAACTTACGCACGTCCGGTGGAAGAATTGCTGCACCGGTGCCTGAACGGATGAGCGCTAAGCGCTGGTCATTTGTTAATTGGGATTGGAGGTGGGAGGAGGAAGGGGGAGGGGAGGCGGGGGGGAATTACGGAGCGTAAATGGAACATGCGGATTTTGATGCCGACCATTTTTTGCTGTGGCTTTCGTTCGGGATTGTTTGTGATAGTGATAGTGGGGCAGGTAGGTAGGTACGATAGATAGGTGGTCGGGATGTTCTATCATGCGTAGGAATTTTGATATTGTGATCAGCCACGATCGTTGTGGCTGCTTCATCCCCCTGCCCCTCCCCCCCTTTTTCCTCCACTACCGGTACCCTGTCTTAGGGGCGGGCTGGGATTTACGCGGGTATTACACACTCAACAGAACGAGGGGTCAACTTTGTCCCCACTGCAGCACCCTTGCTGTTTCCCTGCCCACCTAGACGCGAGAACCTGTGAGCTTGCAATTTCACGCGTTTTTACCCCCCGTTTTTCACTCACGAGTTAGGGCTATACTGTAGCTATGGTAATTCCCCTCCTCCCATCCATCCTTCTCTAGTTCTAAGTGAGTGAGTCAGTGAGCTAACAAAGCAGGCGGCCAATAAGCCCAAACAAAAACAAAAGGCTACACGATCTTCCGCTGCTGCTGGCGGTGGCGCTAGGAGACGAAGCTCAAACATCACCCCGGCAAATTCGCGGACGAGGAGGTCTATACAAACCACCACCAACACCACCACCACTGCTGACGCTACTGCAAATCCGGGGACAATGGCGAAAGCGAAAGCAGCGCCTCCTGCCCCAACTTCTTCTACCTCGGCGTCCAGTAACATGCTACCGCCTCCCCGACCAGTAGTAGCCGCCAAGGTGGCAGGAACAAAGCGCAAGTCAATAACACAAGAAGCAGAAGTAGAAGCGGAAAGTGTGTTTTCTTCGCCTCCCCCATCTAACGGCTTGGCTAATGAACATCTTTTCACAAAAAAAAAAGGAAAAAAAGAAAAAAAAGAAAAAAAAGACGAATCTGGACCAGCCAAAATGCCTGTGTTGAAGCCGCGGGTACGCAACGTCCCGCAGGAGGTTGTCGAAGCGAAATGGGGCGTCCTATCCGATAAGGGGCGCGAGGAGGTTATGGAGGTTGTCAGGGCTGCGGAAAGACCGGTCCTCATGACATTTCGCAGGGAGAATAGGAGGGCGGAAGCGCAGGAGGTGTTACATAGGGTTGTTAGGAAGTATGGCCTCGCATCAATTGATCAAGCAACATGACATGTCATGTTGATCGTTCTTTTTCTTCTTTTTATTTTTCCCTTACAGTGACTGCTGGCTGACCGGTGTTATGGTTGGTGGCAGGATTGGGAATTCACTAGCGAAGGTGCCTGTTCCACCATTGGGGAAAGATACATATCTCAATTATGAAAAGTTGTTGAGTAAGAACGTATGCTATATTATCACCTGTTTATACACGGTAATCTATGTTGCTGACGTCCCTTTCCCCGAAACGACAAGCGTGCGCTAGAAGCCATCCTGGAGCCGGATCTCCGCCAAATCGCTGGACTCGAGGCCGAGATTGAGAGGGAGCAGAAGCTACTAGAAAAAGAAGAAGACTATCTCCAAGAATTGAAAAAGAACGCAATTGCGCAGGAAAACATAAGGCGCCAAAAATCTCGAAATGTGTGTTATATCCTACTGCCCGCCCAGCCACCCTAACACTTGACCCCCTATGGCTAGTTAGTTCATCAATGATATTAACGAACGAACGCCACACACAGATGCACCCCATTCTCCGCAATGCCCCATTAAAGCAAGATCCAATCGACAGCGTAGAAAAAATAAACCTCACCTCCAAATTGAGCGCAGCATCTCTATATGATGTCAATTCTGACCGGCAATTGCATCCCTTAACGACCCAATTACAACAACACCTCACAAGCATGCAGGGCAACAGCGGATCGCTAGGAGAGGTCACAGAATGGATCCAGAAGGGCAAAGCGGCAGTTGACGAGGTCCTCTTCAGGAAAGCGGGTGAGCAAGTCTACGATAGCATTATGGCGCTCTAGACCAGACGAGAATTTTCCGGGGCATGGCGGCTGCGGGGAGATACGGAATGTATGATATAATATGATAACTGTACTGTATAATTGATGATTCTACACTTGGGAGTAATTTCGTCGCTTGGACATGTATGGCCCGGGGAGTGGCGGCGGGGGGGGGGTATGTGAATGCGAAGAGATATAGTATGATAGTCAACCTTTCTTTTTCCCCTCCTAGGTCGGAACGGAACCGGTGATTGTGTCGGGTCGGAAAACCACAACCAGCCTGATATTGTGACTACAGTAGGGCAGTGGCCGGTTGCGGTATCTGTAAGTTAAATGCCAAGTAACGAGTGATTGGCAGTGACGTTAGTGGCCCACAATCGCGAGCGGTGAAGCTTAGACGTGTGGAGCGGTGAGAAAAAACATACAGTATGATACCCTCATTCGACGCCTTTTTGTTTGTTACATTGAATTTTAGTAAGACATCAAATTAATAGCACAACAGGAAAAAGAAAAGCAGAGTTGTCAGCTTATCGGTGGTGGTTGAGGCAACACACAACGGGATATCCCAAGCACGATACTTAATTATCTCGCATCTAAGATTTTGCGTTATTAGACTTTATGATACAGTATGGAATTTGCTTTTTTTTTTCTTGTTGCTCAACGCCCCCAGCTCCGATCACCATGCCGAGAACATCCCGAGCGCCCGGTGGAGGTACCGGTGCTCGTCCAATCATAGTAGATGACCTGCGCCCTGCGCCACGCGCCCTGCATGATAGTGGGGAATGACGATGGGTGAGAAACGCATTAACTTTATCGGCAAGATCCTAGGCCACCCAGGTGTCTTTCTGTGAAACAGAGTGTCTCGATACTGATCAGGCCAGGGTTGCTGCCAATCGTGCAGAAGCCTCTGCGGTCAGTTAGCATTGACATAACAGAATTTCACAATTAGCTGGTACAGTATGAAAATTTCGGTCCTACGAACGGTGAATTGCACCGGTTCATATCAGCGGATTTCAGCGAATTGCAAAGGGCCCAACCTATTTCTGATGCGGTGCCGAGAAGCCTTCGCGTTAACTTACTACGATGCTCGTGTAGACTTGAAGCCTTCTACTGGCTTTGTTATGGCGCATCTTCCACCGGCCGGAGGCCGGACTGTTGGGTGCCCCCTTGGTGGCAATAAGTTGGATAAGTTATATAGTAAGACCGTAGCAATACAGTACTGGTTCGTGATATTGAAGGGAGCGTTGTGTGACATGGCGGTTAGCCAAAAGGAAGAGGAGGGGACGGGATCCCCCGAATAGGTGAACTCGAGTGTTAAGGCTGCCGTCCCATCCGGGATCCGAAGTCTCCTCCTAACAGGGTACGTCCAGGCTGAGGGAAAAAATATATTCTAGCCCCAGATTCAGATTCTAACTGCCGTTCATTTACGGCGTGGCTTCAAGCTGGGTGTATGTCAATGATTGTAAAGTAGGTTTAGGGGAAAACTTAAGACTCACCGCGAAGACGATTGTGTGGAGCAATAGGGGCACAGCACTAGAAGGGAAGTAGTTTCCAGAATACGAGGAATAAACTTTTAGCTTCAAAGATGCTGGGTGGGTAAGCAGCGGTCACGATCACGCATATCGGCCAGGATTACCACACGAACTAGGTATAATGGGACTCCAAGTACCGGTATTGTATGATATCGGTACCGGTGTCATAGCGGAGATCAGCTTCTGTGTCAGAGATCTGATGGTGCCATACAGCGTGGCAGGGGTGAGGAGCAGGTTCAGCGGGTAGATCGTTCCCTGCCTCCTGGAGATGGTTCTTTCGGACACAGGGTTTCCAGAGCCTCCAGAGCATCGTGGAGGTACCAAGTCTTGTGAATGTACTACGAAAGGAGCCGTTAGGTTACCAGCTTTCCTGATTGGCACATTATCTGTGTTTAACCACACAATCGTCAGAGCCTTATTCCGCTAAGACATTCCCCGCTCTTTCTCGCCCAAAATGAAAACAGACATCCACAACCTGAGATCCCCTCATAACCCTGGTGATATGCATACGCTTATGGAGCTAATGCCTGAAGATGTGGAGATGGAATGTGATCGCTTCAACAACGAATTTGATCGAATCACGGTAGGGAACAATCACTGACGGTTGGTTGGTTGGTTTCCCCGTGAACAAAAATAGATCCCTACCCCAAGAGCAAACCCATAAGTTAGCGTAGAACACATAGAGATTCCATTAATAGGCAGCCAGAAAGAGTCCTTGAAAAAAATGAAAAAACGTTCTGTGAACACCATCTAGTTTCCTATCACAGGGGGAAATGAAAGAAAAGAAAACAAAGAGTAATATTGCGAACTCAAATCAGGGAACAGCTCGCCCGCCCTCGGTTTGAATTGGCTCCTAGTCTGAGAAGCCTTACTATCTAGAGGAACCAGTCTCGAAAGCAGGACCGACTCTCGCACGAAGGAATTCGTCTTGTGATCTATCATACTGGTAAGAGGGGGAGGGGTGGGGGGGGGGGGGGGGAGGGTGGGCTAGAGATTGAAAGTGTAGATGGTTGTGGGTGTATGGCTCGGCCCCGGGTTCAGAAAGTACAGTAGAATACGGTACATATTCTGCGCTGGCGATGAATCCACGTATTAGGTGCCTGGCCTAAAGAACTAGGTTTGATACTCGCAGAATCATATATACACAGTGGTTTACGTTGCGGAGTGGTGACCGGGAGTGCTAGGAACATATGAATACAGTATGATTAGACTGCCACGGTATTCCTTTCATTATCCACAAACTCACTCCTAATGGCTTACGATACTGCGCTCAGGGCTCTCTATACTATTGGGCTCCTTCTCTTGTTCAACACCCAAGCACAATGCAACCACTCAATTCGCCCCAGCCAGTAAATCCCCCAATTGGTGAGTGCAAGTTCAAACCTTACTTCACCTTTGTTCTGTGGCCGTTCGCGACCCCAAGAAAGCACTATCCTGTTGGAATAGAAGCAGAAAACAGAGCACACAGCAAAGAGCTAGACTTAGTAGCAGCAATATAGCATTACCCAGTGGTGCTTGTTCGTTGGATTAAGTAACACAGTAACGGGGTGCTGGAGTGCAGGGCAAACTTAGTGTGGAAGTGTTGTCCTCACCTTACCAAGACAATCTCGCACTTAAGCTGCGAGGAATAAGGATGGAAAGGGCAACAGCGATTCCATTTGTGGTATTTGAACCAATAATTAAACCAGCAGGGTAATACCTCCCCTTACTCTTCAGGATCCAGGGATACCAAATAAGGGCCAAAAGTACCGGTAGGCTGCTTGCTAGGGATAGGACAAAAGGCCGCATTCCATCATGTTACCGAGCACTACCGGCACTCCGTCGTGTCGAATGGTTGGCTGCTATGAATATGTATGTAAGGATTCTCGTACCTATGGTATGTACTGTATTGGTATGTAGGGCGGGTTTTTAAGACTTGTTTGCATGGAGCCAGCAAGCGAGGCTCCCTAGGGGAAACTCTGGGACACAAGGGAACGAGTTGTTTGTGTTAAATGGTTAAGTTCGAGTGCAGACACCGTACTGTACAGTAGCCTATACCTTCTTCAGCTAACAACTATTTTTTTTTTTTACAAGTAGTAAATGTCTTCTTATATAAAAATCTCGTTTCATTTATGCGTGTCATTTACTCGCCTAGATGTCATTGTATGGCTAGTGTGACCAACGAGGGCCTCTCTTGTAAGTATGGTGCTGTGCTCGAGTATCGGTAGATGGAGCCCCATAGATTGTTTTTTTTTTTTCTTTTTCAATTTTTCAATTTTCCCGTCGACCCCTCCTCAACCACTCAGCTTCATCGAATACAACCACGGACCAGAGGCGACTACGGTGTGCCCTACACAAGATTTACCTGTGCTTTTCTTTCATCCTTCGGATCGCTCTTGCTGGGCGAGCACAGTACTCTCCTGTAGCAGCAGAAGAAGAAAATAATAATCGCACTAGTCTGCTGTGCTCAACACTGGCCTGACAACTACCCAGTGTGTGCGTATCAATCCTGCGAAGGATATCCCGTACTGTACCTTGCCATCTTCTGCCCAACCACTACCCTACAGGCCTGCACCTTTTTCTGGTCGTGCGACACCTCGACAGCCCGCCCAGAGCCTCCATTCATTTCTCTCAACTCTGCACGCATACGTACAACCACGCTGTCGGCATCCACACGCTTCATTCTTTCTGCGTGGCAGACTCGAGTAGGCGAATTGGAGGGGTCAAGGAGGGAAAGGAAATTAAAGAAAATATTAAAAATTTTACACTCAATATCCACCAAAGAGTGATCGCAACGAGAATAAAGGGAGGAAAAAAAATAAAAAAAGGAAAAAAAGGAAAGAAAAGGAAAGAAAACGAGGCAGCACTGATCGAACAATCAGCGCACCGACTTTCTAGGTGTAACCGGTTCGTCCTTTGCAGCAGAAAGGTCAGTCGAATGCGGCGAAACAGAGTCAACTATAACACTTGAAACTAATTCTACACTTCCTCCAATCTTCGTTCCTAATGACCGAGGTTCACCCTCCCGCGAGTGCGAGTAGCAATGGGGCTGCAGCGAGAGCCCCACATCCGTCCGCTCAACAGAGTAATGGAGGGGGTACCAGCACTTCTCAGGGTAGTGCATCTGGGAATTCGGCTTCTTCGTTGGGCACCGTTGGTGCTGAGCCGTCCGGTTCCCAGTCTCCGACTACTTCGACTCCTGGCCAGACGTCTATGGGACGAAGCCCTAAAAAGCGCCGCAAAGTCAATCACGGTAAGGCATTGGGGGTTCACCCCACCCTGTATAACCTTCTTGCGACAGCATCTAGAACCTATAGACTGACTCAAGGTCGCGTGATAGCATGCGTGTATTGCCGAAGATCACACATGACGTGCGATGATGGTACGTTAGGAGGAAAAACCTCCGTTTGGCTTAGTTATTATCTGCTTTCTGCTACTCCCAACAGGCTGGTTGAGAGAAGTCTGTAGTGAGTGTAGAATGCTGACGTGCTACGTTGGCAGACCGGCCATGTATGCGTTGTGTGAAAAGAAATATAGGTCATCTATGTCACGACGAGCCTCGCGAACCCAAGAAGCCAAAGACAGAGACCACTACAGCCACCCTGGAAACCGATCAGGAGGATTCGAATACCTCCCCTTCTAAGGCGCCAATAACACCTCCAGTCAACGGCATGTCAAAAACACTTGAGCAGCAAGAAGCGAGGGCTTCCACTGCAACTACTCCCTCCAATGTCTCGCTTCCTCCGCCACCAATACCTCCCTCTGGGCCCGATGCAGGGGCCTCAATTGTCGCACCGTCCCCAGTCTCTGTAGCACCGAGGACAGCCCTCAATGGAAATCCCCGAGCCTGTAAGTTGGGTCCTGATATAAATACTTGGCTGCAACCCTTGTGCGGATCTTTTGGCTCATATTAAGTGACAGTTTTGGGGGTTACCGACTGGGATCATCCGCTACCACAACAACAGACAACATATACCAATCCATACCATCAGCAGTGGATGTTTTCCGCTCCAGAAGTGTCTAGCGAATTCAGTTTGCTGAGTGACTTCCTCGGCAATCTATACCCCGATGAGATCTTCACCACCGATCAGAACCAGAGCTTATTTCCAGATGCGTCATCCAATGTTCAACTGGGTCAATCTGACACGAACAATACCACCTTCAATCAGCAGAGGCTTCTACCCCCTGCAAACCCCAACTCAATATCGTCAATCCCCCGTCCGGGGAGTGTAAAACCTTCAACCGAGAGAGCAAAGGAAAACTACTATCTCACTGCCGCGGATCCATCTCAGGATGCTCCGGAGGAGAGGATGAAACAAGTCCTGAAGGCGAAACTTGAAGCGGGCCTCCTGAAACCTTTCAACTATGTAAAAGGATACGCCAGACTTTCGCAGTACATGGAGAAAAACATGGCGCACAGTTCGCGCAGAAGAATATTATCACAATTGGACAAGTTCAGGCCGAAGTTTAGGGAGCGAACGCATCAGTTGACCGATCTCGATTTAGTTCATGTGGAGGAATGGTTTGAGAAGTCCTTACTTGAGTATGATCGAGTTTTCGCTTCCATGGCAGTTCCAGCTTGTCTCTGGCGGAGGACTGGAGAGATATTCAGAGGAAACAAAGAGTTTGCGGAACTCATAAATGTCCCAATTGAGCAAATGAGAGATGTGAGTATCTTATTCCATGTTTGGCGGGGGGGCGGGCGCTTTGAAACCCTCACTCATCACGGATGAGTGCAAGGCTGCAAGTTTCGCTAAGCCGTTGCTGATAACTCAATTAGGGAAAGTTGGCGATTTATGAGTTAGTCGTAGAAGATTCTGCTGTAAGCTACTGGGAAAAATTCGGCACCATCGCCTTTGACACTACTCAAAAGGCTATGTTGACGAGCTGCCATTTGAAGAACCCTGATCCAAATGCTAAGGAAAAGCTCATCCATTGTTGCTTCTCATTCACGATTCGACGAGATATGAACGATATGTTAGTTCCCCGTTATCAGCGCCCTATATTTTGTTGCTAACTCGCTCGTGAACTACAGTCCTGCACTAATAATCGGTAATTTTCTACCTATACACCCTAAAAAACATGGCTTTGGAACATGAGCGCCATTGATTCAAAAATTGGGGGTTTTTACACCCCCCCTCCCCCCCCTTTTTCTTTTTTCTTTTTTTGTCATTTATGTCACTTCCGTTGCCGGACGTAATTCTATATAGGATAGTCTTTGACACCAATGATTGTAATGATTGTTTACCTGCATGCCGCCCAAATAAGGCTTGGCCAAATCATTGCCCGAATCACTCCTGTGTGCTTTATTGAGACTAAGGTTCTGCCTGCGGCGGAGGGCATTACATGAGAAAGTTGCTACAATGTGTTTCTTTTTGCATGCTTCTCACGGCGTTATGTGCAAAACTGGTCTGGAGTTGAACGTTTGCTTTACTTTTTAGCTCCTAATTTTCTTTACTTTCGTTGCATTCGATTCGTTTCCTTCTCCCTCCTCGCGAGACCCCCTGAAGAGGCGGTATGGGTGCTGCAAGACCAGTATAGGGTGGTTGGCAATCAAATTGGAGATTCTGGTTTTAAATGAACTGTGTGGGTAGGGGGAGGGAGAACACAGTCTATTCATTAAAGTTCTTATCCGTGAGAAAGAAATCCAATATTGTGATCAGGCTTTTACTCCTATATTTTCTAGGCGTACGATTGCATGTGGGGATTCAAGTTGCGGTCTTCCGAAGATCCGTGTCTGGTCTTGCTATTAGACAATGCGTGTACCCGAGGAGGGGGGGAGCTCAACTCATTACATCTCCGGCCGGCACTTTTAGAGCTGTCAACTTTCCGCCACTACCACCATAGGCAGTCTTACTCTCACCCTCGCTGCCATACTCACCTTACGCACAAACCCGTCCCTTCTGCCCGTCACCGTGGTCCATACATCCATACATCCATTCCTTCACCCATATCACTCATACTTGCCAACACCCACCCGTCCTCCCCCCCCTCTCCTCCTTCTTCAGGCCATCTACCTATCCATCCAATACTCTAGCCAGATAGAGAACCATCATTGCCGGATGGTAGATTGCCCCCCTCATTCTCATCCATCATAACACAGCAGCTTCGAGCTATATTCGTTGTTCTAACAGCTCCCTAGTTTGCTCACCGGCCAGCGATGGATCTGAATGAGAAAATAATGCCCTCCGATGCCCCCTTGGGTACACCGCAGGAAAGGATCAGGGTTTTGTATGGTTAAACGCCCCCCGCATCGCCTTGTGCTGCTTCATGGGTGCATACTCGTAGGAACTGACCTTGTTCCCCCCCCCCAGCATCACCCTTTGAAATATACCGAGATCTCACAACTCAATCTAGCAAGGTTTGTTTGAGTATCCGTCTCGTGGAAGGGATCCTGCTAGCTGAAAAAATGCGCAAAAGCACGTGCAAGTGACGACCAAATTGAGGAGTACGTGGATCTGGGTATTCCCCCCACGAAGTTATGGGATCGAGCCACCAAAAATACGCATGGGGGCTAGAGGCTAGTGGCACAATAATAGCAATAATAACAATAATAATGAGTGGTCCGGTTCACGGGGTAACCAGTCTCTTAATGCTATTATGGTTCGTTTCTTAATAGCAGATGGCAAATACTAAACCCCTCAAGTTCACCCATTGGTGTATTTCATGCTTGACTGCTCATATCCTTCTCGCGGGTGTGAGGTTGGGAATACTACGCGCCTCTTCGAGATAGTCGTGAGGATCACTGGAGCATGTCTAGGCTAGTAGCCAAACCTCTCACTGACTGTCTCACTGGCCTAAAATTAGCAATACTGGTCAAGTGAGTGGACCGTAACGAGTGCTAATAGGCCAGAAACGTTGCGGAAAACACCGCCACGCACTGTGAGGAAATACTCAAGCCGATCAGGAGCAATGGCCGGCCCCTGGCCGATTAGCTGCGGGATAGAGTCTGGTGTCAGTACTCGAGTACTCTACTTTTCGGACCACCCTTCAATGGCGGCATTCGAACTGCTCTCTGGCAGCTCGTATGTATAGCAAGGTGGCAGAGGCGCATGGGCAGAGAGTACACAGTGTTGGTGAATGCGCCATTAAAGATCGGCCACGAACTACTGCAGCACACCTTCCTCTACAAGGCCATTGAGCGGCTCCAGAGATCTTTCGATGTAATCAACGGGATCAACCCTATGATGATTTCTCAAACTAGGACAACCTTCGTTTGTACATCGTGCATGACCATGGCACGGCTCCCCCGTTTCATGGCGTCCACGCAACCTTGCTCCTGATATGGGGAAAGTAGTATTAGCAAGCAAAGTAGCTATTGGGAACTCTAAAGAAGGGAGCCTAAATTTTATAAGGAAGCTGATTGATACAATTACCAAGGGTTGCCTAGCAGACTTCGCAGCATATCTGCTGAAATTACAGGTGGATGTGGTCGGGCACCAAACCGTACGAGAGAATACTGGGTGGTAAGTTACTTTCAAAAGTGCTGTACGTCCCGGGTCTTACAGACACAAATTTTGGTGTCATTGTGGTAACGGCCCATGCCTCAGTTTCTGGGGATACCGCCTAACTCGCGTGTAGGTGCCTAGATGAGTTTCCAGCAACGAGAATCTTGCGCCTGGCCACGCCGGTTGGGCAAAGAATATACTTGTCATGCGACCTGAGATTACGACGAAATCGACAACCTAAAATGGCCTTCCCAAGCCTAGGGTGGGGTTGCTTGCCAGTTGAATCTATCTGAGCAGTGGGGAAAAACCTTGCGAGGTTGCTTGATTCTGAGGGTACTTATGCGCACAGAGAGTGCAATGGAAAGTCATGAAGAGGATTTGCTCAGTCAGGGATATGATATCTCTGTTTCTTAGTGCCGTATATGCCATGCACTGCACTCGCGACGAAAACAGAGTCAAGCCAAGCTATGATTCGCCGTTGTGCATTTACAGATCCCCAGATATTGAAGTCGACACACTGGCAGCCATATAGGAAAAGACCCGCACTATCGAAACTAGAGAGTTCGAATAGAGGAAGGTTTGGTGGGACGGATGAGCAGACACGGAATACTGCTTTCGTTAGATATTTGACGTTTAAGGTAGCCCGAACATATTAAACAGGAGATTAGGTATGTAGAGTATAACAACTACTAAGCATGTCAATTAGTATGATAAAACTTATTCTAGCTATCAACAATTATCATAAAACCTTATGCTCTACTACACATACTGCTCAGAAACCCAGGATAATGGGGTTGGCAAGGATGTCCCTAGGACTTTTAGTACAGAGGATCGACCTGAGCGAGCCCCCCCCGATTCTAGCTGGTACATAATTCACTACTCACGCAAAGATTTGTTTCTCGACTGGCCTGGTGGATATTGAAAGCTGCAGGGAGCTCGATCCAAGCGCTATGTCTCTATGCAATGCTCTGGAGACGTCGCAGGAAGGATAGTACTTCATTTAATAGGGCTCCAGCTTACACTTAGAGCTGCACAAGCAAGCCGAATCGTCAAAAACAGCTCTCTGGGGAAATGTCCAAGATCGGTTTATTCGAAGCAGAGAACAACACCGGCCTTCTGAGTGCTACTAGGCGGTCGCCCCCAACCAGAGCCAGGATTGCATCAATCTGTTTTCTCTTCTAGGTTTACTGAATATCCCCTACCTGCAAACTATTTGCTATCACATATATGTGATCTCTAGCGCCGAATGCGTTCGACCGATACGAACCCTGAGCACCGAAGACGGCTTCACGAAGTCACAAGTCACCACGTGTACTATTTCTGGGAGTAGAGGGATCTGGTAAGAAGTACTAGTGGTCTACCGACGAGGTTGAGGATCAAAGAAATAAGTATTTTGTTTCTTTTTTGGGTATCATGCCTATGCAGTCCTAAGCCTGCTGCACGGTTCAAAACTTGGAGGGTCCTGCGCAAGACTACCGAAGAAGAGCCATCATTCAGATGCGTCGAGATCCAAATGCTTCGAAATCGTAATATATACTCTTAATCAGCTCTATTGCTTAGAACCATACTACACTAATTCTCCAATAGAAGGCCGCTAGAGAGACCAAACCTTCTCCCATTAACGACGCCATGAAACTGTCAAAGCGAATTAAACTTTTAGCCCACTTCCGGACCAGTATGACAAAGGGTCACAAAAAATCACCCATGCCAAACCATCAATGCTTCTCAGAACCTAGCTAGCACGCGCGAGTAAACGCCCCCCTCCCTCGGGGGTGATCGAACATCTCAAACCCATCCAGGAAACATCACTAACTCACTTTCCTTTTCCTTCCTCTTTTTTTTCCCGTCCATCCATCCAGTTTTCCACCCCCTCCTGCAAGAGAGGGGGCCAACCCAGTAAAGGGATCTCCTGCATTTATCAACTATTCTAGAATTAGACTTTTTTTCTTCTTTTCTCAGTTTTCGGTGCCTCTCACTTCATTCCTTCCATCCTTCAGCCCGAACAACCCTTTTTTTTCTTCCTCCGTTGCACCAAAACGAAACCCAATAATCGGTCACGAGAACTCACCAACTAACGTGGTGATCCTAGCTCAACACCTCTGATAACCGCTCCAGACGAAACAAAGCGGCTTTCCCCGACCCCCACTCACTCACCTGCCGCGAGGGCCTACTAGTCTATACCGCATCATACTCGTAATGTCGTAACATTTGCGAAAGGGGCTGCTATTGCATACCACAAAAATTCCAAAGTTCAGCCAATTTTTTGGCTGTATGCAATAGCAGTCCGTTTTACAAACGTCACGACATTAGAAGTATAGTTACTATGCTGCATGTTGACGATGGGTGAGCTTCTAGAATCGGCGCCGTATTGCTTGCTAGTCAGTCAAGTTACTCTCAGCCTTCTCCTATCCATACATACAGTACAGCCAACTAACATGTGTTGTAGGTTTGCTCTCTTGTGCGAATTATATAACGTAATATTATTCATGTGTGAATTACTAGGATTGGAAATGGTTGATGGTTGGGAATTTGTGGCCGTAGTTGGGTCGGGTTTGGCGTATCTATTTTTTTTCTTTCTTTTCTCCGATGTGGATCAGATTAGCGCCGTCTGGGGGGTCGGTCGATTCGGATAGGAGAAAAAGGAAGGTTGGGTAGTCATTTTTGGGAAACGTTCATGTTTTGGGATGACTGCAGTCTGTGGTAGTTATCATTGACTCTCACAATTAGTCAACTTGTCTCAAAGCTTGGATCAAACAAAACTGCAGATATTCTTTAGTTGGGAAAAGATCATGAGTGATATATTATGACTGCGTAGTAGTATTCTTACAACCATGTAACCCACTGTACCATACCCGAGTAGTATACCCCATATAGGGGCCCCGGGCACTCTTAACTGTAGCAATAACAATCAACCTCTAGCTAAAATTACAAGAACACACCCATAAGCCCACAACTTTCTGCGGATTAAAACTTTTTGTTTCCCGAAAAACCCTCCACCCCCTCGTAGCAAGAAAGAAAAAAAAGCGCAAAAGTTGACATGATCCTCAGGAAGGGCCTGAGCCCGCCTGATTCTGCTTCCAAGCGCGAGCAGCCTGTAACATATTCAGGATCCGGGCGTTGGACTGTTCGTCGGCGGGGAACATGTATTCCATGTACTCCTCGTAGGTATCGTCGTCCAGCTTTCTCCGCTTCTTGACCTTGCTGGGCATTTGCGCTTCCACCTTCTTCTGGTCTTCGAGGGTGCCGTGCGTTTGCTCGAACGCTTTCCAAGCGTTGAGGAGTGCGACGCGCTACATATATATCGTTAGTCTGCAACTTTGCGCGGCAACGGGGAACAAACCTCCTCCTTAAGCTCCTTCTCTTTCAACCTCTTATACGCCCTCTCGAAAATCTTCCTCGCGCGCGCCTTGGTTTCCTCGCTAACGGTGTCCTCATCTTCGCCCTCGTCCGCGTTGACTTCGAAGTGCGCATAGCTAATCCAGACCTTAACGTGGTCCGTCTTCTCCAGCAGGCGCTCGAAGAGGTCTCTAACCCTATCAAACTCGCCGCTCTCCTCTTCAAAGTCGATGTAGGCTTTCCACAGCAGCTCCGGCATGTCCAGCAGCTCCTGATCCACGGCGAGCTCGAAGATGGCACGAACGCGGTCGTAGTCCTCTAGCGCCATTTCCAGCTCAGCGAAGCGGATCCAAGTCTGTGCGTTAGACGGATTAAACTCGATATGCTTCTCGTAGAGCGTACGGCAGCGGGAGAACTCGTGCAGCCGGGTTTCGAGTGATATGTAGCCTTTGAAGAGTTTGTCCTTCGGGCAGGCGCCGATCGCCTGGCCCAGGGTTTTCCGCGCGGCGGGGAGGTTGAAGTGCCGCACTTCGAAGTGTGATTTTAGGAGCCAGATTTTGGCGAAGGTGAATTGTTTGTGTGGGATTAGTTTTAGGCATTCGTTGTAGATTTGGCGGGTACGGTCAATGTCCTGGTGGGGAAGTTAGTTGTAGCTTATTCATGGGTTTAGGATCATAGGTGATGGGATATGTTGGTGGTAGGAGGGGTGGAGTTGTGGACCTACCTTTCCTTCCATCTCTTCCCAGAGGGCGTAGAATACCCAGAGGTAGATATACCTCCTCCAATGTCTTTTCTCCTTTGTTGGGGGGATATTCGCAATCGCTCGCTCGTAAACATCTCGCACTCTATTTTTATCCCCAAGTGTCTCCTCCAGCCTGGCGTAATCAAACCAGACGTCATAGTTCTTGGGGTTCTCTTTGATTTGCTCCTCGTATTGGACTCGTCGTTTGGACAAGATCACATCTTCTACCCCTTCACGTTCGCCGAACTGCTTCTCAAACGTTGTGTATGACTTGTGTAGCAATTGAGATTTAGATCTTGGCAAACGGTCAAGAGCGTATTGGTAGATCACTCGGGCACGCTCATACTCCTTTAACTTAGCCTCATATCTAGAGAGAATTGTGAGTATTTGGGCATGGACCGCATCAGGGCATATGGAAATAACCATACCTAGCATAGGCAATGAAGAGCTTCTCATCCATGAACTCCTCACCCAAAGTCTCAACAGCCAATGTGTAGACCTCCCGGACGTTATCCTCGGTTCCAAACTCTTCTTCAAAACGTGCCCACTTTATCCAATTCCTTGGTTCAGGGTGGACTTGAGTGAATCTCTGAAAGATAGCCCTGGCCCTTGCAAATTCGTCATACCGCTTCTCAAGCTTGATGTATGCACTCCACGCCGCTTCGTCGGGCTCCCACGACATCCACCTCTCAAACACTTGCCGGGTGCCAGGAATATTACCCAACGTCTCTTCCATGTAAACATATTTATACCACAGTTTATCCACCCGCGGCAAAATGGTAACCGCACGATCAAGCAAGTTCCGGGCATGATTTATGTTGCGGGTCTTCATCTCCGCCTCAACGTACCGTAGCCATAACACAACCGAACGGGAATCGACATCTAAAGCCCTCTCAAAAATTGAGCGGGCACGAGCGTATTCCTTCTGATCGAGCTCCCATTGCGCATAGCGCATCCAGTTGTTCATGTTGATCCGATTACGGCGCACATAGTCTTCGAATTCCTTGCGCTTCCGGCCTTGAAACTCATGAAGCTCTTCGAGATCCGCAAATCGCTGTGTTGGTGCCTGGAGGCCTTGTTCTTGCCGTTCGAAGGCTTCTCGAAGGATTTGTTCGGCACTGCGAGGCTTGTTAGTTTCGTCATTGCACGGGAAGACGATCTGTCCAGAGTGTCGAGACGTACCTGATTTGCTGGGTGCTTGCTCCCTTGTTTTTAACCCGAGGGGGTCCACGTGAGGCCTCCATTATCTGAGTTTTCAGCTTCTTTTCGTTAAGATGGAGCTTTTTGAAGTTGCGATAGGGGATTGTTGTAGATTGTTGAGTTGAAACTCTCTTGGAGAAAAGCGCCCTCTTGGCAGCCCAAAGCTGGGGTTGCAGCTCTTCAAAGGTTACCCGCCCTTTATCACGTGGTGGCTTTGCCCACCACAAAGTCTCCCCACAGCAAAGGATCTCCAATTTTTCACGACGTTCAGAAACATGTTTGCCTTTCGATCACGGTCCGCTGTGACTCGTGTACGGACTATACGAAGGCCTTTAGCGGCACGTTTTCATTCAAGAGATGTCAATGGCTCGAATTGGTTGAACTAATAACTTTGCGGATAGGTATGTTCGGTGCTACCAAGATTGGGTTTTTCGGCGGCAGCTCTACTGCACCGGGAAGTCGCTGAAGAGTGGGTCCCAGCTACTTTACAAGAGTGGATTATATTGGCTTTTCCTGACAGGAATTAGGACCTCCACTAGTAATCTAGGTGTCGAAGCAGCAGATCTCGACGCCGACCCGGAACCTCGCATCCCCTTAAGTATTCAATCCGTCTGGTACCGGCCCTTCAGACGTAAGGCGGAATACGGTCTCCCAGTATGCGATCTTCAGATACGATCTTACAGTGTTCGTAATTTGGAGTTCATGTGCGACTTTGCCCTCCGTGCAGCGTACTACCTAAACCTCCCGGCATCTGGACCTGTGCCACTCCCCCGGAAAACTGAAAGGTGGACTGTTCCCCGAGGCCATTTCGTTCACAAGAAGTCCCAGGAGAATTTTGAGAGAGTCACATATAAGCGGTTAATCCAGATTAAGGATGGTCACCCGGAAACGGTGGAGATCTGGCTGGCTTACTTGAAGAAGCACCAGTTCTATGGAACCAGTATGAAGGCAAACGTCTGGGGCTTCGAGGAATTGGGTGACACTCTCACCACGTACGTTATATATTTATCGCTTATACTAATTTGGGGTTTTTGTAGGTGTTGGCAAACGGATGAACGTCAGCTTGGACAATTTACGAGACGTGGCAACGAAGCCTAAGTGGGCACATAGCGGAGTAGGAAAGACCCTCGAAACAGCCGAGAGGGCTGCGGAAATCTTGAACAGCCCAGAATATAGGGCTCTCGCAGACAAGACTGATGTAGATGAAGCCAAGAGAGAGCCCCCTCAAACTCATCGCGAGCCAACTCTCGATATCCGCGCCGCCGAACCCAATCCTGGTATCCTTGATGATCATCTCAAGACCCAAATCCAGGAACCCAAGCACGAGGTTCAAGTTCTGGTTCCTGCTGGAGAACACGTCCTTCAAACTGTCCCGCTAGAGACCACAAAGAGTTCGGAAGAAGCCCCAGAAGCCGAACTAGATGAGGCTATACAGAAGGTGGAAGAGGAGGCAATGAAGGCCGAAGAATCAAAAGAGGAGGCCGAGATAAATGCGGTAGATCAGATGGTTGACGAGGCAGCTGAGTTGGGAGGAGAACCGATTGAGTTCGACGGCTTGTCAGACACCACCGCCACCCCCTCACTAGTCGTGGAGGAAAGCAAGGACGTTTCTGATGTTCCGGCGGAAGAGCTATTCCCAACCCCCATAGAAACGGCCTCTCCCGTCTCTGAAGCCCAACCACTAGCCACAGAGGAAGCCAAAGAGATAACTGAGGCAACTTCAGCTCAGGATTCATTGGCAGAACCCTCCGAAACCGCCCCCCCAGCGCGAGAGGAAGAACCTCGACCAGAGGCGGTGTCTCTAGACAACACCACTCAGGCCACTCCAGAAGTTATCGAGGCACAGAAGGCCGAGGCTGGGGTAGAAACAGAAGTCAGGAAGGTGGCTGAAGAGACAGCCGTCGATGGGACAACAAGGGAGGATGTGGGCGAACCGAAGCCGGAGAAAAAGGACTAGACTAAATATGTTGTGAGTTTCTTGTACTATATCCAAGGCTCTGGGTGATTCTGTAAGTAGGTACATTTATTGTAATTTTCCAAAAGGTTGTCGCGACTTGCAGTCTGTGCCTTTTCCTACTTGATTTTTTTTTTCTCACTGAAACTGTTTCTGAAGACGCAAGTGGCGCTTTAACAGACCATACCACGAAAACCACCTTGAAGAACCAGATATACTGTAGTATTTTTCACCAATCTCCACTAATATGATATCCAGCGTTCTAAGACCAAGAAGGAAAAATATTCCTAGAATTTTTGAACTTTGAATGTTGCGACGGCCTTTTGGAAAATCACAATAAATAGACTCCCAGCCCTTTAGGTTGACCCTTTGAAGCTGTTCCACACAGAGCGAATCAAACTACAGGTACCTTGGCGCAGAGAGTGGATGGATGGCAATTTTACCGTGGGGTGATGTGGGTGATCGAAGTCGGAATGCCTCTCTCAGAGAAAACCGTGATTCCAACCAGCATTCATTACGCTCACGCTTGAAGCGCTCTCTTGTGATGCATAGTTTTACATTTTATCAAAAGCACTTCCCCTCGTAGCATTTACTACGATAGACCTTTTTTTTAAAAGTATTCGCAAATAGAAAATTTAAGTGATCTAGCTATGGCACAAGAAATATCATACCTCTCCAAGTACCTACTAGTTCTACAGAAATAACCGTAACCCACTCCTTCAGTTAGGTAGCTCACATTCCGATCACTTTAAAAACCGCCTACCGGCAGTCGAGTACTATACCCACCAAAACCACATATTATATACAAGTCCTAGAGCCAAAAAGGGATCAATCAATTGCTTTCCAAGTTCCTAGCTACCAAACTACCAAAGATGCATCGGCGCGATTCCTTATGACCTTATTCTTCCGAATTTAGAAGCCCGACTACTCCCCCCCGACAGCAACCCCAGCTCCAAGACCACCATCACAATAAATCACTCGCCAAAAAAGAAAACGAAACAGAAAAAAGAAAAAAGAAAAAAGAAAAAAAAAAGCAAATACTCGAGTATTAGCCATCAGGACAAAAAAGTTCCATGTGGGCCACACGAGTAGAAATAAGAATTGCAAACTTGACCGATAAGACCTCTCGCATATTGAAAAACATCCAATTGTTTGGATGGATGGGTAATGTAAGCACCTGTGGGGGCAAACAGGCAGTCGGCATGAGGCCTCACCACCTGGTTCCTCTAAACTGGCAAGAAAATTTATGCGAGATATAGGGCCTTCGGGAGCGGAGCTCTAATGTAGCCCAATGATAGGTAGTCTTAGATAAATTACAGTAGTAGTATTGTTGGAGGACTGGATTCATGGCCCCTGGGCTAGGTATGCAAGACAGTGGATATTAAAGGAATAACGCCCATCTGATAGGCTTAATAAGGTATAAATTTGATCAATCGCAAACAGGCCCATAGAAGCAATAAAAAAAAAGAAATAGTCATAGAAAGCCACTCTAACTTCCACTTAGTTTGTATCTCACGTGTTGATCTATACTACGTACGAGAAAGAGAGAAGACTAGAAGGAGAAAGACTAAACTAAACAAGATAACTCATCCCTGCATCCAGGCTCTTCCAAACTCCGAAGGAAATCCCCTATTTTTATTCAATTAAACTAAAGACGAAACGGCAGCGAACAGCCGATCAACTCAGACTGTTGGTCTAATTTCCACATTAGCCGTAGAAGTGGGCGTAGAGCCAGGGCTTGCCGCCTCTCCTTTCTTGGTGTTTTGCTGCCTGGCCGCTGATTTCCCCTTCCTTTTCTCTTTCTTGGCATCCCGGGGGGCTGCCTCCTGCTTACCACCGTACCTACTCTTCCATTCTTGAACCTGGCTCTCCTCAATCCTGCTGAAAAGGTATTCGGCTCTTCCGATGACATGGCCTGGGAGCAGACCATCGGCATCCCAAACATCTGGGATAGATCGGGGCGGCGCGTTGAGTTGCTTGGCTATCGATTCTGAAGTTGCAGGCATGTACGGATAGATGAGGGCAGAGAGGAGGTATATGAGATTGAGGCCGAAACCTACTACGGCAGCTGCTTTCTCGGGAGAGTTTGTGAACAGCGCGCTGTCTAGTTTGTTGTCCTGTAAGAACCTATTGCCTTCACTAGAAATTGCCATAGCCTTCTCAAGACCTGCGCGGATATGAACCTCCTCGAGCTCCTCGACATAGGATTTCAGCAGCGCATTAACGGATTCCTTATATTGATCGAAGGATAGATCATTGATCCCGGCGGTATAATCAGGGACCACCCCAGCATATTTAGCATTGACAAACTTAATAAGGCGGTTAACAAAGTTTCCGAGGTTCGCTAGAAGCTCAGAATTGTTCTTGGTAGCAAAGTCTTGCCAGACAAACTGTGTATCACTCGTCTCTGGGCGGGATGACAAGAGGTAGTAACGCCAAACCTGATAAAGTCAGTCATAGTGGCTTCTTAATAATAGGATATGGTAAGGGCCATACATCAGGTGGAATTCCAGTGTCTTGTGCATTGTTTCCAAACACACCAACCCCTCTGCTCTTGGAGAATTTGCCTCCCTCATATTGCAGATACTCTGTAGTACTGATATGATGCAACATAGTCCAGTTCTCTCGAGTACCGATTTGAGTTCCAGGGAAAACAACAGTGTGGAAAGGAACATTGTCTTTGCCCATGAACTGATACAGCTTAACTTCGTTCTTATTCTTCCACCATTTCTCCCATTCCTTAGTATAATTGGCAGTGATAGAAACGTATCCAATGCAAGCATCAAACCACACGTACATAACCTTATTCTCAAAGCCTGGGACAGGGACTGGAGTTCCCCAAGTAAGATCACGGGTAATGCACCGTGGTTTAAGCCCAGTCTTCAGCCAAGATTCAGTGATTATCCGACCATTCTTAGGCCATTGGCCCTCTTCAGAAGCCTTCTTAGACCACTCTTCAATTTTGGATTGGAGTTCGTCGAGTTGAATGAAGATGTGTTTTGAGTCACGTTTGATAGGACCGGTTCCATCAAGCTTGCATCTTGGGTTTATAAGATCAAGAGGATCCAGTAGAGAACCGCAAGTGTCGCACTGGTCCCCTCTTGCATCCTCATAATCGCACTTAGGACATGTACCTTCAACAAATCTGTCGGCCAAGAATCCTTGGTGCTTTTCACAAAACAGCTGAGTCATAGACTTTTCCACTAAGAAACCGTTCTTCTGAAGGCTCAGGAATATGTCTTGAGCAATTTCAGTTTGAGCATCTGTTGTAGTCCTGCCAAAATAATCGAACCCGATATCAAACCATTTGTAGATCCCGGCATGAAGCGCGTTGTACTTGTCACATAGAGCCCGAGGGGTGACACCCTCTTCTAAGGCTTTGGTCTCTGTGGCAGTTCCATATTCATCAGTTCCGCAAATGTAGAGGGTATTGTAGTTGCGAGCCTTTGCGTATCTAAGTGGTTGTTAGCGGATGATGCACTAAGATGCAACAAACAGCACCCTCTTACCTAGAAAACGCGTCTGCACTGAGGACACTTCCAACAATGTTCCCAAGATGAGGCACGTTGTTAACATAAGGAAGCGCAGAGGTGATGAGAACATTCCTCTCGCCAGGAACTGGGAGTCTGTCTGTAGAATTAGCTTCATGCGGCAGCAAATGACACTTGACTGTTTCAGGGGACTTACATAGACTCCTTAGGATCCCTAATTTTCATGTTCGTGCCCTCTTTGATCTTCTGGATCATCTCACGTGGTGTGTCATCGACTGGAATTGAAGTGCTCTTTACGGCACCCTTACCAGCACCCTTTCCAACACCCTTTCCAACACCCTTTCCAGTGCTCTTAGTGACTAGCTTGTCTACGGTGTGGGCGGTGGCTTGTTCAATCCCGACCTTCGCCCACTGCGTCCCAATAATTCTAATGAGCCAGCTCGAAAGTGTGGATCTGTCATCTGAAGTCGAGGTTGAAGCTAAATCCCACAAATTTGAGAAGAGGATTATTTCCGCAGGGCTCGGCGGGAGTGCTGGGTCCTAGGTAAAATACACAGATCAGTAAAGTGGGATCGTTCTCAACTCCTAGGATATTCCTACTGTTGGGAAATTCGCTTTGGAAATGACGCTCTCAGCGACGTCCGCAGCTTTGATTCCTTGCCCAGACTCCTCAAACTCAATGAGAGCAGAGTCTTTTAAGGCCTCCTCTCCTGATTTCAACCAAGGTCTCGACCCAGCAGTAGCAAAGTATCGAACGATAGCATTCGCCTCTATTAGGATTCTGTTCTCCCTTGGAACCTCAAGACTTATGTTGGTCTGCCCGGAAACTATGTAACAGCGGAAATTAACCGTGAGTCATCTCAGTAGATGGAGCGGAAATAAACCTTTGGTAAACTGAGCCAAAACTCCATAGGCAGATGCTGCGAGGCAAACTTTAAGAGTTTGAGTGAAAGCTGAGGATCCCGAAGGAGCAGGAATTGGAATGTTGACTTTAAGGGACGCCATTTTGACGAAAGTTTGTGCCTAAAGTTTTACGCTGCGGTTTAATGCCGGTAGCAAGATTGGATTCTCAGGGTATTGAGTTTCTGGAGGGTTTCCTGGGATATTTATGGTGATTAAACAGTTTGTTGTTCTCGTCTAAAACCCCACCGATTCGATGTTATGATTTTCGCGATTTGCAGAGGATCCGAGTGAGTAGAGAAGGTCGTCGAGACGAGTGTAAGCGGTAAATATCAAAAGATAAACTTCATTCGGTGAGAGTGGGGCGCTCTGACTCTTATCACTGCCCCGCTGCCAACCCCTAACCCCCACCGAATCCTGAAATTGTTCCTTTCCATCCTCGGCAGCGCCGTCCAAAATTAAACATTAGTGGGCCTTCTTCACCTGTTCCTGCAAGCTCCCACCCCAGCAAAAGGCAATGACTGACATTTTTGACCCGCTTCTTTCTTTAGAAGAAGAGTAAGATTTCTATCCTTCTACAAAATTATTCCGTTATCATGCAGCTAATACATATCATGCAGCTACTATCAAGAGGGATATGCTCATGGCCTTGCTGACGGCGAGAAGGCAGGGAGAATGGAGGGTCGGGTATTCGGTCTTGAAAAGGGCTTTGAAAGGTTCCTGGAGCTTGGAAAGCTTCAAGGCCGGTGCTCAGTCTGGAAAGCGAGGATAAAGCCATTAGATACCCCCGCCGCCACTTCTACAACCGCCTCACATAACACAGCAAACAATTTTCAGATCACCAACCCCAGGGCTCAGAGGCAAATCGAATCTTTAGCACTTCTACTCACACACCCACCTTTCAAGAACGACGAAGAGTCTGTGGAGGAAGTCGAGGAGACTCTTAAGAGGGGAAAGTGGAAAGGGAAGGTCTTGGCAAATATGCTGAATGAGAAGGGCGAGCAGAATGATGGTGAGGCTGGCAGCGCGGCAATAGGTCGTGAGGAAAGCATTGAAGATGCAGGAAGAGGTGCCCGTGGTGCTAGCAGAACATGACCTCCATCAGAGTCGGTCTGCGCGACCATAATGCTAATATTTGGAATCATCTCTATAGATGGTGATACCTTTTACTCAAAGAAACAAGATAAATTCCCAGACCTCTGAGCTATGACGGGAGATATCACCGCCATCCAGCATGAAGATCCCATGTCATATCACTTTCCCTGTAAATCTATACTCCCAATTGCCTGACGTTTGTAAAAACGACTGCTATTGCATAACACCAAAATCTTGAGGCTCCGGCCCATTTTTTGCCCATATGCAATAGCAGTCGTTTTTACAAACGTCAGACAATTGGGAGTAGTCTATAGTACCGCGAGGTGTCAAATTAACGCGAACACTTCTACCTCGCAACCAAGTACCCTAGCTTAATACCAGCGACAATAATTCGGGCGACCTTAACAGCAAAAATCAAATACGCTTAGCTTTGCTCCCAGAATGAAAGGGTGCTACCATCAGGATGGGCAATTGGCCATATCATTTAGGTCTGGTGGCTATCGAGGGGAATACTCTCACCGATTTTCAGGTGCGGTACTTGGTTGCGAGGTACAAGTGTTCGCGTTAATTTGACACCCCGCGGTACCTATCCAGAGATTCCCATCAAAAGCATTTCACATAGCAACACCTCTAGAAGATCAGGTTATCTATGGAGAATTCCTCGAAGACCATATTCCCCACCGAAGAGACACAATTTGAGCAACTTAAAGATCCCACAGAAATCTAGCATAAAAGTTACAAATATGATGCAAAAGAGGCTGTCCTCCTGCGGAGCGCAAATCGGTCATATTCCAACCATGCCGATTGCCATACAATGATCACAAAACTATAAACTTCACTTATACAGCTCCTATACAATAGCGTTGTTTTCCCTCATCCTTGTGTAAACTTGCCAACGCGCCACATCGGACTCCAACCTCCGAACAGCACCGCCACCGTGCTTCCTCTTGAAGAAGTAGGCCTCCACTCGATGATCTCCCATTGACCACCGTCTCCTCTCCATGCACAACCAACCTTCCATTGAACTCACAACGCTCAAGAACCTATAATCCAGCCACCCTTTTCCACCCTTTATCGCCTACCGAGCCGGTAGAAATCCGTAGCCATATCACTCTTCCTTCTCTCCAGTTTCATCCCTCTGCCACTTAAAATGGTAATTCCTATCCTAATTCCCCTTCCCCTCTTCCATCTACCCCCCCCCCCCCATTCCGCCCCTCAAATAATGAAGCTTAGCTACATCCCCATCCCATTCACCTTTCTATCTTCCACACGCTAACTTTTCCACCACCACCAAGCTCGGCAGACTCGCACATTACAGCTTTGATGCAATCCTTTTCTCCGCCTTTCTAGCGGGCGTTAAGCGGTCCACCGGTCTCACGTATTACAACCCCCTCCCCTCTACATATCCAATCCGACCCACCCATCTAATGTTCCCCCGAAACCTTGTTTTCAAATCTTTAGTTCTTGAGAAATGGCTGAAACTGACCACCAGACCTAGCTTCCAAACCGAGAAGATCGAATCCAAAGACGTTCGCTCCGCAATCGACAAGTACCTCAACTTTGGAGAATGGGTCATGGATCAGAGCATTGCTGTGATGGGTAGCAGCAGCTATTTTGAGAGGAAGCGATAATCTATTCATTCCTTCACGGCGGAGGAGGTTACACGAACGATGATCGGAGTGATGGTTTTTTTTTTCTGGCCCGACAAAAAAGAAAGTTTCCCGGGGAGGCCCTGCGGAAAAAAAGGAAAAAAAAAGGGAGAACTAGTACGGAAATGAATGGATGAACTGATGTCTTGTGGAGCAAAAATGAATCGACGACTACATACTAGGTTTGGATTACGGGGTTCATGTTCTTTGCCTTTTTTCTTCTTCTTCTTCTTCTTCTTCTTCTTCACTTCAAAACTGCCGCCGCGCTTGTTCAAATGATACATGGATTGGGTGTTTTCTGTTTCTCTTCTCTCCTCTCCTCCTTTTCGTTTAGCTATGATATAATTCTCTTGTGGCTTCCACGCCGTATTTTTCCACCCTCCACTCCTTTTACTCTCGGACTTACTACCATACCGCCCCCGGAAGTTCTAGATATCCTTTTCCTTTTTCTTGTCCCTACTACTACCGCCACAGATGCTATCTAACTGAATGGGTGGGCGGACGGATGATGAACGGGTGACATCCGAGTTTTCTTCTTTTTCTTTTTTCCCCTTGTGTATTGGAGTATGATAAGAAACCTGCATTTATGCAGCGATTCAACCAGTCACCACAATTGAGAGCGTTATGATAGAGTACAATTGAGCAACTTGATATAAAATACAGCCAGCCAGCCAGTCAACGCCTCATAGGAATGTAATTATATCGGCACGTCGTGTTAACACAAGGAGGTGCGGAAGAGAGAGGGAAAGAGAAGAATAGGAGGGAAAACAAAAGCCAAGTAAAAAAATGAAAATAAAGAGCGAAAACATTTCCAACCAACAGTGAATCCCGAGATTGTGAAAACCCATAAGCCACCGTATCCTCTACCTGTAAAACTCCGGCCTCCTAGTATTAACCCCATACTCCCCAACCGCACTTCCCAAATCCTCCATGGTCAACACCGTCCTTCCAGCACTGCCGCCACCACCCCCACCCCCGCCATACCCAGGCCTAGCCGTGGGCCTTAGCGCAGCCCCGGCACCCCCAGCCGCGCCGCCAACACCGCCAACTGCACCAGCCAACGCGCCAACGCCAGGAACCCCCCCACCAGTGTTCGAAGAACTCTGGCGAATGCGCGAGTACTGGTAGGCATCCGTGGCGATGTCAGCGATGAACTTTTGCGTGGCGAGAGCGAGTAGCCGCTTCAAGCGGGGATCACTGGTATTGAGGCCTGAGAGGGAGAGGTAGTAGTCTGTTACTGCGTCAGGGATCTAGGTATCACCCCTCCGTTAGCTCTTTATAACCGCGAAGTGCCAGGGAGGTGTGGGCGGGGTTACGATAGGAGCATACTCCTCCATCATCCCAAGGAATTCCCTTAGCGTGCGGTCTTTCTTCGGCATTGGTGGTGGCGCTGGTTGAGCGATCCCGACCAGGCCACCGGGTGGGTCGGGAACGGTACTACTGCTGGTTTGGAAACTGGAAGTTTGGTTCTCCATTTCTGTGTCTTCTTCGCCGGCAGCGCCAGATTGGTTGTGGGTCGCAGAGGGGTCAGTTTGGTTGGTCATTGCTGCTGTTCCTTCCTTTTTTTTCTTTCTTCTATTGTAGACGGTTTGTAGATGTGGTTGTGGCGGTGGGGTGGAAGGTTGGTGGTGCTTGTCGGTTAGGTAGCCAGGAAAGGAAGGAAGGAGGAAGGAAGGACGAAAGAAAGGAAGGGTTGAGGCTGGTGCGGTTTCGGAGGTTACCGTTAGAGCCTCACGGAGAAGGGTGCACGGCGGGGCTCCCGTTTAAACGAGCGAGTCAGGGGGATAAAGGATTGGTGCAATGGTGGATTACTCTCTTTTCTTTTCTCTCTTTCCCTATTTTATTATGGGATTGGGGGATTAAATTAGGGGGCGGCAGCCCTAGATAACTCTTCCCTTCTTTCCTCCTTAAAAGAAAATGATGGAAAGTTGTGGGCTACCGACAGGGCTAGAGTAACGAGGCCAGCTGTTACAAAGGCGATGAGATTAGGATGAGATAGCCGTAAAGATGTGCGGAGGGACGGTGGTTATATTAAGTGAAGGGAGGGTTCGTTGACGACAGCCCGTTCGAAAGGTGACGGAAGGTTGATGTTGTTTGGAGATGTTTGGAGCTGTGCGCAGCCGTCGCGATTTTGTCGACCCAGACTTTTTTTGACCTCGGACACGCGCATGGTGGGCTGGTGATGACTAATTATCGAGTGCTGTTTCCTGAAGATACGGTACCCAGTAACAATCTATGATACCAGAATTCACACTGCTCACATTTGGCACAACACCAAAGCAAAGAAATGAAAATAGGTTCAAGTCAGTCATTATTAACGTGTTGAAACGGCTTTTATTTCTCCCAAATCCAAACCTCTCACTACCGGTCCCGTTCAAGCCTTCGATATACACCATACCACAGTATGAGAAGTGCCCCAAACATGACTCCTCGTTTCTCCCATATCCCACCATCCCCAAGTCGAAAATCGAACGCCCCCTAAAATGCAAATCAGGACCGAAATGGCCGATCCATCGATACATGAATAGAAAATAAGACAATAAATAGCGCGGTGTTGAACTTGAACTATCGGGGTACCGAAACAATAGACCTTGTCGCTTTGGAATTAGAACTTTTGCATCACCAACTTGCTGTCAGGCGTAAACTCCCACAAAGGTTGTTAAAGGGGCAGCGGAAATTCCTCTAGAAAAAAGGATAAGGAGGTACCAACGGCCAAATACCCAACCCCCGACCCCAAAAAAAAAAAAAAAAGATAAAAAATAATAAAACTAGGAAAATAAAACAAATGAATCAGAAACTAATGTCACTAATACAGAACTCTCGTCATGATTTTAGCTGCGAAGAACGTTAGTGTTTGTTCCAGCGAGTATGTCAGCTAAATCAACTCACAGCTCAGAGCTTCCAAGCTCTCGTAGAGGCTACGGATATCTCCAGCATTCACATCACTGATGTCTGCCATCAAATATGCGACGTCGCCACGGCTATCACTCATCTGCTTGTCCACGTTGTGGTCCCCAAGAATAGAGTTGACTTGTCTCAAAACACCGGGCCTGTTGCTATGGATGAAGATGACACGGACGTGATTCTCCTCTGCAAGAGTGAGAGAACGAAGGGTCACCTCCGGCATATTAACGCACCCTAAAAAGTATTAATTCCATACTCATAATGCATGCCATGGTGACTTACCAATAGTGCTTCCAGAGTTGATATACCGTACGAGAGCTTCTCCAACCTCAGTACCAATTGCACTCTGGGCCTCTGAAACAAAATATTAGCCTCAATTATTTTTAAAAGCATGATACAAGATAACCTACCTTCAGTACTTCCACCGATATGGGGAGTCAAAATCAGGTTCTTCAGGGATCTCAGATCATTACCCCAGGAATTGAGCGCATCATTGAAATAATCACCATTGGCTGCTGGCTCGCTTGGGTAGACATCAAGAGCTGCACCCGCGGTGTGTCCAGAACGCATGGATTCACTTTCATGTCATAGTTATCAGTCACTTGTGCATTAAACATTCAAGAAATCTAAGCAAACTAACATCAATGCGGGAATATCGACAACGCTTCCACGACTGGCATTGATGAGATAACTTCCCTGCTTCATTTGAGCCAATTGCTCGGCTCCGATCATGTCCTTAGTCTCAGCAATTTCCGGAACATGGAGGGTGACAAAGTCAGCCTGTTCGAGGAGATCCTTAAGCGTGGGAACCTGTTTAGCGGTACCAAGAGCCATCAAAGGAACGACATCGTAATAAATAACTTTCATTCCCATGGCCTCGCTCAAAACCGATAGTTGTGATCCAATATGACCATATCCAACGATTCCTAAAAGTCCCATTAGTGCCCGCTCCTAGCAGTGAATTTCCAGAATGAAACTTACCCAAGGTCTTCCCACGGATCTCCCAACACTTAGCACTAACTTTATTCCAGGTGCCATTGTGCATTTCCATCGAACGGTCGCCAAGCTGCCTCGCCAGAGTAATTATTTCAGAGATGACGAGCTCGGCAACACTCCTGGAATTACTGAACGGGGAGTTGAAGACCGAGATACCATGCTTAGCAGCGTACTCGAGATCCACTTGATTGGTACCTATGCAAAAGCACCCAATCACAAGTAGATTTTTCGCTTCATGCAGCACCTTTGCAGAGAGTTTTGTCTTTGAACGGATTCCGATAACATGGACGTCCCTATTTGTTTGAAAAAGAAACTCAAAATTAGCCGAATGTCTTATTCCCTTCTCTACCATCCCGTTTGAGCCGCACGGGCTCGCCATCGATAACGTTTTCTTGGGATCGGGCCTGACAGGGGGTATGACGAAATAGACACAAAAGCACTGAAAAGGAAAAAAGAAAAAAAAAACCGGTCCCAAAGGGAAAAAAATTGAGGGAGATGGAACAGGACAGAACAAAAAAAGAGTCACTCACCGAATTTTCTCTACGAGTTGGTCCTCTGGTAGGGAAGATTTGTAAAACTCAACTTGGTAACCTTGAGACTCTAGAATCTCTCTCGCCGCGATGTTGACATTTTCGAGTAATAGGATTTTAATATCCTGTGTGTTGAACGGCTTTAATTGCTTTCCAGAAGGTCGGTTGAGTGTAGTCCTGGAGCTGTACGAACCCACCGGAGAGTGGAAAGTAGAGGTGGGCGAATTTGACAGGCTTAGCGTGTGAGAGATGCTACGAGCGAGCCCATTCACTCCAATTTGCTGTGCGTCTGTCATGTTGTCACGATTTTCGTAGTTTTCCTGGTGGTTGTGGTTGCTGTTGTTGTCGTAAGAGGAGGAGGAGGAAGAGCCGTTTTTTGGATTTATAGGGATGCTCTTTTGGAGGTGTTGGAGGGTTTCCAGATGGTGGTGGTTATCTTTTTCATCTGGTGGGGTTGGCGGAGCCCTTCTCGAAATCGCTGCTGGAGTGGAAGCATAGGTACTGGTGCTTGTACTTGTGCTGACTGTAAGGCTGCCGTTACCGGCTCCGGAAAACCCTCCAGACGCTCCCCTCTCCCCATCGAGAGAGGACCGGAATCCCTGAAATAACGACCTGATTTTACTCGACATTGATAAAGGATTTTTTCTTCCTTTCCTTGTATATATGTATGTATGAGGGATAAGTCTCTTTGGTCGAAGTTTTATTCTCTCCTACGGCGATATTCCTACCTACTCAGAGAATTGAAAGCAAAGAATAAAGCAAAAAGAAGGGGTCGTAGCCTGTGAATACCGAGAGGTAAAATCTAACTAAATGGTATCCTACTAATGGGTCACTCTTATATAACTAACAACAGATCCTTGGAGAGGCAGTAGCTTTGCAGCAAGAGTTAGAAAAGAAAAGAAAAGGGCCACAGTTCCCCCTTGTCAAAATGTCCAACATCAAGGGCGCAAAGAAATGTGGGGCACTGAGAGAGAGATGCAGGGTACCACCTGATCAACCCCACGAACGAAGAATCGAAGATGCTATTTCTGCAATGCACAGCGCAGGGAAGCAGATCCAAGGGACTCAAGCTTACACTATCGCCGAGCACGACTACACTTCCCATCAGAGGTGTTTCCCTATCCTGAAAGATAGACAACATGGAACCTTCTTCCTCTTCTTCGAATCTTTAAAGACCCAATAACTCCCCCTTACCCGGGGCCGAATGTGCCGTTGGTGATATGGATTCCCGAAGAAACAACTGGGTTTCGATCTTCGTGACTATCAATGATATCGGGTGAGCACGAGCTCAACCAAAACTTTCAACGCAATGAGCATCTCTGCAACACTTGAAGTGCTTCTGGTAAGATACACAATCCTAAAAAATAAAAACAGATAAAGAATAACTGCATGACATTGCCTATTTTGCTCAAGGTAACGCCATAAGTAAGGTGATGGTTGATTGCTAAGACCTTCTGAGACATCGATTTCCTCACTACAGCCCTAAAGCTCTCAACGTCTGTTATTGGATTAACGGCGTAGTTACAGGGTTCTGCATCCAGAGTGCCAACTGTCCCTACCGGTACTCGAACACAGAAAGGAAAACCTGTAGTTGAGTGGTTGAGTACGGTATCCCGCGCCTGGTCTAGAAGAGAGCACTTCGCTAAGCACCACGGTATTGGCAACTCGAGCATTTCTCAACTTTTTGAACACCAAGAGGCAGGGAGAAGGGAAGGCCTCAGTGGTTGAAACCTGAATCTACTACTAATAGCAACGAATCGGCTTTCATGATTCGTCCCCCCCTCGTGGCAGCATCTGAACATCTGAGAGCCAAGCGGGTTGCTTAGCCAATCCCCCCGGCCCAGAGACGTTCAGTTACTGCCAGTACGGGTTCGTGTTAATCTGGCTGGAATCTCCCTCATCACATCTCGATGAGTTTTTTATCTTTTTTTTTTCTTTCCATCGCCTCAAACTTGCTCTTAGGCATTGTACCGAATCGGCTAAGCACAAAAGGGACTGCCAGTTAGCTACTAGCGTCTTCGTCCCCATGAGAGTACTTGCAGATACAAGGTGGATCAATAGAACGGCAAGGCAGTGGCATTAGCGGAGTTTATTCCTCTCAAATATTGCAAAATGTAACCACCCTAGAATGAGAGCGAATCGGGCAATAATTATCTTAAAAAATTAGGAAGGTCTTTTTAGTGGTAAAGTCTTTATCCATTTTACCATCGAAAGGGTACCCGGCTCGAGTATCAATACTGTAGAATTCCAGTTTCTTTTTTCTGATTCTCCTGAACGCTGCCATCCTGACCTGAAATAGGAGTAGGTTCGAGAGGAGAAGTGTTCTATCTTGGGCGAATCATTCGTCCCATATGTATTCCCTATCACGGATTCTTGCAGATAAAAGCTGGGAGCTTACAGAAATCGACAACTCCCGCACTTGAGTATAATATTCCGTGATTCTCAGGTCGTGGACGAGGCTTGTTATTGCTCACCGATCGGCTTTCCCAAGCAACTGGCAGCCGGGGATCCCGCGCTTGGCACACCCGAGCGGTCCGGATTATGTTTTGATCCCCATGGAAGAGGGGTCGGCACCTGCCACCTGCAAAGACACCACGTCGGAAGACCCCCTCATTGGGCAGTTTTTAGCTGTCGACTCGCCCCCAGGCATAATATGTAGGAAGCCCTGCTCGGCCGATATCCAACATTCCTGAGCTCTCACTAGTTGCTGCGTGCCCCGGCACTGGGGGAAAGCAGACCGCATAACTAGCACCAATTCCCCTGCACTTCTCCATAATTTCAACTAAGAAAGCAACAACAGCCACCCACGAGACCAAGCCAACCAAAATAAAGGGAGAAAAGCCGCACTACCTGCCGAGTGATTACCCGTGAGGATGAGTTGCCGTCGGCCACTTCCGAAGGCTGTGACACTGATTACGATTCTCAGTACGGCAGTTCCCCTGGAGTTATCAGATTGATCGGTCAGAAGAGTTTAGGCTGCGGTTGTACTTTCCCTAAATCATTGTTGGGCCCGAAAGAAAACGTCTTGTCGAAAACTAAACTGTTTCGGCTGCCTAGATCACCATTCCCGGTAAGCTTCATGGCCCTTGCTTAAATTGAACTGCGCTATGGCACTTTGGGCTAAAAATTGAGATCACATCGGATAAGAACGAGCGGGGCATAAAGAAAACCCACTCTACAGAGTTGAACCAGTGGAGCAAGGGTTCAGTACGGCACCATTGCACACGGTTGGGAAAGAGACCAATTACAAGTACAGCACCTGTCCTGTCTGAAAAACCCACACTGCATCCGCACAAATGATTCAGCCTGCAAGGATGATAGCGGGGGTCGATAACATAAGCTAGATATTTATTGAGAAAAACCAGTGATGGGCTGTGAACCAGGCCAGTTCGATAGCTCACAGGAGCTTTGCCGATTCGAATGCCAGATTTTTTTTTCTTTTACCAACTAGCTAGAACTAGTTATCCGAACCATACACTGCCAATGTGGTGCTGTGCATGTGCTGGCAGGATCGATAATCGTCGCTACTTGCAGGGGAATATTAATCCGATTAACGGAACCGCGAGAATTTATACTTCGGGGATTTTTTCTCCTTACCTCTGAAACGGGTAAGTCGGAGCCACAGAACGCTCACGTTTGGCACAAATATAGAATAGGTGGGTTGGTTACTAAAGAATCCTATTGGCCCGGGCTCGGGAGAAACAGAGAAAGAATGGATTCTTTGTGAGATCGGAATTGTTTGTGCTTGCTAGTTGGCTGCGTTGCTGAAGTTGGAACAAAGGCATTTCGTGGGAAATCAGGCCAGTTGACAGTGGCAGGTGGGAAAGGCTTGAGGGGTGGGGCCTAAGCATGGGGGTGGAGGTTCGGGGGATCCCCACTTTGCATCCTTTCAAAATCTTTTTGCCCATCTTTTTGGGCGGGGCATGTTCCGAGGAAAAATATAGAGACAGGCTGGTTCGCAGAGAGGGTGACATTCACAATAATGTGGATACGAGTGGGGGTGAGACCAAAACTTCAGGAATTAGTGTGTGAACGGTTGAAGTCTCATATTCACAGTTTCTACAGATTCCCACCTCTTTTTTTTTTAAATTTTTTTAGCTGAAGTTGTCTGTTTCATTTCCCGTCTATTTCCCGGTCTCTCTCTATCTACTGGTCTCTTCTCTCACTCCTTCCTCCCGCACTTCTTGCGCACACTCTCTCCCCGCTTTGAATACTCAAGAGAATCGGCCTGTCAGAGCATTTACCAACTCTAGGAAAATAAAAATAAAAAAGCCTCCCGGGTCAAACAGCGGGGAAAAAGTTCGAGTGCCGGTAGGACTGACTTACGTTTGGTTTGGTCATTTCCGACCCCTCCGGTTTCTCGGGTTTTACACCGCCAGCCTAGGGCTGGTCGGTCGGTCCATTGATCAATTAATCAGCATAGCCGAGTCACCCACAAAGGAACTCCCCACTCAGTTCGCTCCCCCCACCCACCGCCATCCGCTGAACATTCACCAATTCCCTCCGCCCGCCGAAATTTACACATTTGTACAGTCATAATCACCGCTCCCTCCACGCCCCATTTCCTCTGAAGATGGCTGGGACCTACAGTGGCCGTCGTAGCGGCGTTAATGTTTCCTCCTATCTCGAAAACCTCAACTCGATACCCGTAGACGAGCCCCTTCTCGACCTTCAGGATGATGCGAATCTCGCCTTGTTTTCAAATACCTCATGGTTCGACTTTGACATGGGCCAGCCGTTGGATGACGGAACTTCCGACGTACTCAAGGGCTCAAAAGACTTTGCTGCTCTTGACCAAAAACCCAGTGATGAGCAAATGGATTTCATGAATGGTATGTTATGAGTCTTATCTCCCATAACTTACTAATGCCCCTCCATGCCCCCATGTTCGAGCACGACAATCAATGGGCGAACAACCCTTTTTTTCATTTGTCTACCAAAAAAAAACACAAAGACCCAATATTAACAAACAGAATCTTGTTCCTAGATATCGACAACAGCTTTGGGCTACCGAAATTCACTCTTGACGACACATTAGAGACTCAGCCGACCACCGATATCGTAAGCCCTTTTACCAGTGATGGTGCTCCCTCAACTGGTCCGGTCGACTCGGTCATGCACTCGCCTTCTTCAAATTCGCCCACTGCATACCCGCAGTTGAATAGCAGCACTCGCACATCGGCCAAGCGGAAAGGGTCTGCGGCATCAGTAACACACACCTCACCGCAGACCGACAGCTTCGAGGAGGCCTCCCGACTAGCAGCAGAAGAGGACAAGCGTCGCCGTAACACGGCAGCCTCCGCGAGGTTTCGTGTCAAGAAGAAGCAAAGGGAGCAAGCCCTGGAACGGTCGGCCAAAGAAATGTCTGAGAAGGTCAGGCATTTAGAACAAAAGATCGTTCAGTTGGAGATGGAGAACAAGTGGCTAAAAAACCTCATCGTCGAGAAGAAGACACCGAACGGTGGCAAGGGCGTTCAAGACCCGAGTGAGGATTTCGCTGCCAAGTTCTCTGCGGCGATGAAGGCTGGCGCCCTCTCCGGTGGACCGAATGCTGATCGGAGTAAGGACGATGCCGACGCGATGTCAGAGGTGAATGCCAATTGACCTGACACTTATTATTATTATTATTATTATTATTCCTTTCCTGCTCTTTCACATGTCTGACTAGGTGGTTTTCTTCATATGCTATCTTTAAAAGAGATTAGGTGGGATGGGAGGATTGATGATGGGGAGTTTTTGTTATTTGTGCTGTGGTGGTAGTTTTGTTTCCCCTCATCTATTGTGTGGTGGGATTGATCTTGGGTCTGAGAATAAGTCCGCTCGTTCCTCCGTTTCTTGCACATTACTTTTTGACGATATAGGTTTTGTTTGTGTATTAAAAAGATCTTTATGTATGTATAAATATACGTCCCCCGCAACGGGAGAATATAGAATTGGTTTGTGCTTACCGCTCGAAGTAGCGAGTACTGCTGGGAAATGGTCACAAAGAGAGTCGGTTGCTGGCTGGATTCGGTTTTGAGGGCAGCTAGGATCTAGCAGGTTTGGTCAGTGCCTACATTGATTACTGCTGCGATGATCGCCAATTCTGGACTACCGGTACTATAACTCGTACAACCCCCGCGAAGGCTCTCTCTTTCAAGTTAACGCACAGCTAGAGTACCAATACTGTATTCTAATGATCATGATAAACCTCTAATCAGAGCGAGCAATGTGCTTCAAGCTTGTGAACAGCGATACCGTGTCATCTACGGCACCTTTCTGCTCCCTGAACCCAAGAGTGATGGAAATGAAAGATGGAATTCAAGAAAATCCAACCTCAAATTTAATTAATAATATTCATCAGATTCTGAAGAATACTCATTAGTCCCCGAATCCAGTCATCATCAGATTAGCGTATCCCATCTGCTTATCAACGGCTTATCTGCAAGCTCTGCACGCGCCCGTACTCGTACTTGGGTACCAGGGTCAGTCTGTGAACACTTCCAATAAGTGACCGTAGTTTGTATGCAGGTAAGCCTTTAACTTGCGAAAGACAAGAAATTCTGTGAACGCTTTGCGATTTTTTATTCGCTCGGAGGGGCAATGATGACAACTTACAGCAGCGTTCACGGACCAACCCTGATACCCGAGTACAGCATCGTATCAAAGCCCAATCAATTAATCAACCACCCAACCACCCAACCGAAAATTTCCTTCCTCCACATCCCTGCTTAAACCATCCACCAAACCAAACCACCCAACCTCAAGAAAAGAAAAAATTATCAATGTCAACTTCGATCCCAGAAGAATCCCTGGGAACCCTCTGCCCCCTCTGCCACTCCCGCCCGCCCAAGTACCGCTGCCCGGCGTGCGCTACACGAACGTGCTCGGTAGCCTGCGTGAAGAAGCACAAACTCTACGCCCAGTGCAGCGGACGAATCGACGCTACCACTTTTGTGAAGCGTAGCGTACTACTGTCGTCGCCGGCGACCCTGAATAGGGACTTTGGGTTCTTGACGGGTGTTGAGAGGGCGCTGGGAACTGCTCTCGAGGAAGAAGATGGTGATGGCGGGGGGGCAGTGGGGAGGGGGAGGTTGGAGGGGTTTTTTAAAAGAAGTGGCGTCAGCGTTAAGTGGGCGCCCAGGGGTATGAAGAGGGCTATGGAGAATTGCACTGGTGTGTCGAAGGGGAGGAAGGGGAAGCATGTAATTTGGACGGTGGAGTGGATTGTGCTTGGTTCGCGGGGGATCGGAGGGGAAGCAGAAAGGGTTTTAGATAGGAAGTATGTTTTGACCCCCCCGCCCGCTCCTTCTTTCTTTTCTGGGGGTTAATTATCGCAGTGTATCGGAACATACGTCCATTTCCCAGGCTTACTTCCATCCTACACCTCCCTCTAACTCTACCACCGCTCATGAAGACTCAGGCTCACCACTCCAACCCCCTCGCAAGAAAGCCAAGAAGGGCAAACAGGACACCTCACAGACGAGGTTCTACTTGAAAAGGGTCGGATGTCCGGCGAATAACCCGGTACTTATCAAACTCGACGAGAATAAGTCCCTATCAGTAGCCCTGCGAGGGAGGGTTGTGGAGGAGTTTCCGACTGTGCTGGTTTGGAGCGGGGACGGGGATCCGGCGGGGTATGGGATTGAGAGTGGGGTTTTGATTGAAGTTGTTGAAGAGGGGGAAGGGGAGGCGGAGGCGGAGGCCGCGCCTGTGCAGGGGGCGGAAGCTATGGAGGTGAAGCAGAAAGTCTCCGATAATCTCGTTGATGCACAGGAATTCCGGCCTGATCTTAACACCGACACCGACATTCCGCAAACCATTGAGCCCCACGAAGAACCAGCCTCCACAGGGCAACCAATCGCGCTTAACCCCGGTGACGAGAACACAGAAGCCCAGGCCGCATAAGGTTCCCCCCTTCCCCTCAGCTATAATACCTATCTACAATCACAAAACTCCAGCATATGCAACATACACACCTAATATATTCAATCAACCATATCCAAAATCGGCGTCAAGTTATATACCATAGATTTCTCTGAATTTGAATTTGTATTATACTACAACTCATGTTTCTTCATTCTAGACGTCAAACTACTTGTACCAGAGAGGTGCTTCAAGCCACCACCCTCCAAGGCAAAGCTACTCTAACCCGTCGGTCGTCACAAGGAAATGAAAACAGAAACTTGAAAATCCTCCCAGCCACACTACCGGTAAACCCAATAGCACAAAGCACCACACTGAACTAACCCGCGTCACAAAACCTCGCTCATGAAGCGAACAGCACCTCCAATCGACACATCACAACACAGCACAACCGATCACCGGCGAGGAACCTTTATACCCGAGGCATGATACCGGTATTTTGCTAGGGTAGGGAGCACCACCCAACTTCAACCTCCAAAGGATTTTTTTCCCGCATCCACCCCGACGAGAATTGCGGCATCTAACTTATTGGTTAGATGCGGAGCGGATGATGATGATTCCCCACCACATTAATAGAATCAGGATGTGAATTTCCTCAAGTTTTCATGGAGATATTGGAATTCAGGAATGGATTCATAGGCCAGACTTTTGGCATCCCTTGGGCTGGCAAGACAGGCAGATTCTGCACCGTCCTTCCTTCCTGCCGGAATCTGGGTGGGCTTGGTAACCTTTTCTTTGTAGGAATATTCGCCCTGTCTCTCTGTACATTAGTAAATTATACATTCTTGTCCTCCTGCAAAAAGCGGACAAGGAAAGTGCCCGTGGGGGTTTTTTTTTGGCAGGGGAGAGGGTTTTTTTTTTTGTTAAATCCTCGGTTTATTTGTAACTAACTACGGGAAAATCCACGGCATGCAACATAAGTTATGGCCTAAAAACCCATTGGCAGGGGAGAGGGGAGGGGCGCTAACTAGTACTGCTCTTCATGGAAGCTACCGTATCATACAGTACTCGAAATTGAGTTAGCTGCCCATTAATTCCATTAACTCGGCGAAGCACCGGTTGATAACAGTATATGAGGGGGGGGGGGTTTTTGAACAAAATTGAACACATAAATCCATGCCGGGGCACTACTACTACAAGTACTTTCCTGTATGTATTACTAAACAAAACAAAAAAAAGTGAATGAGAGGCGCGCCGGTTTTCGGTGTCTGGTGATATATTATACTTTCCAGCACATTACACATTTCTGGGCTATTTGGTATAAACACTAACGTTAAGGGGTATTTTTTCATCCTGTACAAGATAGGGTTATTTTGCTGGTCAACTATCCCTTGGTATAATGCTTGCATACACTCAAGTACTCGTGCAGTACTCGTACATACGGGGGTTTACTTGTAAAATATCAAGCGTTTTTCTTGTGGGGAGGTCACTTAGCTATAGCATATCCCTTCGTTCGTGCCCGAGTTTCACGACCTTTTAGCGTTGCACTAATAGGATAGAAAGGACAGGAAGGGTAACGATAGACAACCCATCAAGATAAATTAAAATCAGGAGAAGTACTCGTACTT
>Ga0307507_10002238_pt1 | contig 41311 bp, 17 predicted proteins | sample 7_EM_MG_FD_207223 | JGI IMG/M metagenome (GOLD analysis project Ga0307507, IMG submission 207223) | Populus trichocarpa ectomycorrhiza microbial communities from riparian zone in the Pacific Northwest, United States - 7_EM | ecosystem: Host-associated > Plants > Roots > Unclassified | place... | reverse complement strand
GCTCCGCACGAAGCTCTGCACGAAGCTCTGCTGAAGCTCTGCACGAAGCTCTGCACGAAGCTCTGCTCGAAGCTCTGCACGAAGCTCTGCACGAGGCTCTGCTCGAAGTTCTATTGAAGCTCTACTCAAAGCTCTATCGAAACTCTGCTTGAAGCTCCATCGAAGCTCCATCGAAGCTCTGCTTAAAGCTCTACACGACACTCTACTCGAAGCTCTATTAAAGCTCCACTTGAAGTTCTATTAAAGCTCTGCTTGACGCTCTGCTTAACGCTCTGCTTGACGCTCTGCTTAAAGCTTAGCACCCTAAAGGCGTCACTACGACCGCGTCGCCTGCCAGAACACGACACGACGGTAGTATAGGTATAGTTTAACCAGGCGAGCCGGTTATTATAGAATAGAAGAGGCGCCTCTATAAATTTGGAAGGAAACGGAGTAGTGGTAGTAGAGCATGGCTATTGTTTTAATGCAACTGGTAGAGAGGGACCAGTTTCAAAAACGTGTCTTTAAACTTTAAGGCTGTATCTCGCCCCCTAATACGGTAGTTAGCTAGTTATAATTATTATAATTAAATAAAAGAAGAGATTATAATTTAAATATATTGCGCACTAAGACTATAGCTAGTATATTTACGCCGCTAGAGTTATTTAAAATTAATATATATTAAAAAAAGGACCCAGTTTACACCAAACGCGCGCCCATAATCTCTCAGACGCTGCGCTGAGGAATTTTTGGGGTGGTAGGGGTAGTAGAGGGTAGCGTGGCATTCTATTGGCTAATAAGTACCTATAAGTTAGAGCGACCGTCTAATTGGCTTACAAGTTCCTGTGGCTTGGGCGGGAGCAGGGGGGTAGCCGCCTCCTCAAATTCCTCGGCGAAGCGGATAAGTCAACTGAGATAATAGTGGGCTTACAGCTCGGCGTGGTCCGAAAAAAGCTCGGCGTGGTCCAAAAGTTCAACGTGGTCCAAACTTTAAATTCAACCTCGGACCACGCTCAGCTTCGGACCACGCTTAGCCCCCACATATGCAATGCACATGCAATTTAAATAAAATAGAAAATATAAAGTTGTTCGTCCATAAATCGCAAATATTATAGTATGCAATCAGGGTATATGCTGTGCATATGCCCCAATATGGCTATATAAGGTAATGGTAGTTAGTCATTAAAACATGGCCTATACACACGCGTAGCATATCCACAACAATAGTTGTACTACAACTTCTTCTCTATAACATTACAGCGTATGCTACGAGTATGTATAGCGTAATATAGGCATAGGCCTTACATATGCTAACAGAAAGACTAGGGCGAACTTTTAAAAATATATTTAATAATTGTATATACCGCGTATACGCTTACCATAAGCAATCTAACAATTGCGGATTTTAACAACCTATAGGTAGCCTCCGCTACTAACCCATCTCCCTTTAGCCATTACTATAGTAAGCATATACTCCGTATATGCGTATACACACTTATAAAGCCTTATAGGCCCAATTCCGAATCTAAATCCCGATTGGGTAATACCTAGTAAGTTATATAGTTATATATACACGGCATATGCTTATAATAACTATAGCACGCGCCGCAGCAGCTCTTACTAGGGGAAGATGTAAGTGTATATAAAATCGCATATCCAGTACATATACTAACTATATATAGCCCTAGCTGTCACGGTCCAAGACAACGCGAGTATATATAGCTTTATATACTACGTAGGTATATACTAAGTGTATACCAGACCCACCCAATACCGCCTCTATGCTCTCCTTAGTAAACACTATGGTGTATATTGCTTATCTATACCCTATATATAGCATATGCTGAGCCAAAGTTTAGGTGCGATATCGCAGTTAATAGCACGCAGATATGTAGCCGTGTCTTTACCGCTTAACCGAGTATATGTTTTGCATATACGCAGCATCTGCGGCTCTACTAATATGGCTATAGTATCGCCAGCATGTCCGCAATAAGCACAGCGGTGCTTGTATGTACTACTGTGTTAATATAGTAGCCCGGCATATACTTACTATATGCAGTAACCAACCCAACCACCAACAATATGTTAGTTGGAGAGCTAATCGCGGGCGAGAAGTATGTACTATATATATATAGCGCATATATGAGGCTAATATATTATAGCGCCCTAAAACTGTTTGTTCTCTCTAGTGCTTAGCGGGACGCTAAATACCTATATAAGCCTAGGTATATCTATGCCCATACATCGCATATGCGTTGCTAATAGTGTATATAGTTGTGGCCCTTTGGGGTCTAGGATCTTAGAGTATACAGATACCTATACACTCTTTATATATACCCACTCTGTGCTATATATATACTGAGCCTAAGCTAATTAAATATAGTGCCTAGAACTAGGGGTTTGCCTCCTAATTTAGCAGGCAATTTTATTGCGAGGTAAGAGCACTAGTGTTACTTCTACATATACGCACTATACCCCAATATATATATCTATCTATCTATATACTTATTCCCCCTAAGTTTAATTTCAGACGCAAAGGTACTTATAGGCCTAAGGGTAGCATATATAAGGAATAAGTATAGCTACCACTAGGGCTACTGCCTAATTCCAAAACCAACGCTTAACTCTATATTTAGGAGACTAGGAAAGTCCAATTTAGCGTATCCCCTATATATATATTACCAAAACCACCACTTAGTTATATTACTAGCTTATACACGTATACACTACGTATATATAAACCCCCAATATCTTCTACTAACTATAGGTTAACACGCGCTTATACTAGGCGTATACTAACTTAAGGGAAACAGTATATTAGCCCTACCACTCCCTTTACTGGCTTAAAGCGCAAGGTTAGTATTTTATCTGTATATATTTAGTATACGCTAACTATATACATAGCGCGGCCCAACCCCCCTAGGCAACCGCAAGGAATCCCCCTTACCGTCCATACGCCACTAAAGTAGTAGGTTTACTTTGTATATGCCCTATATATACATTACTAATATTTAGTATAGGGGGCAGAAAAACAACTGGTTACTACTATAGTAGTAGTAAGAGCTCTAGTAAGTTCTATTTATTCTACTACGTATATTATGCTTATGCTCTGCATAAGCCTCTCCTACTATAGGTGGAGCCCATCGCTTATTCTACCTTACCGGTTAAGTCCTAGTATATGCTAGGCCTGCACACTATATACACAGTGTGTAGTATGCATTATTAGAGTTTCAGTGGAGTTTACTAGGCAGTTAGGCTAGGCATATACCCAATATAGGGCGTGGGGGCTATAGGCCCATATCAATCAATTCTTTATTTATGGTGATGGAACTCTATAATACTTACTCTCCATATACCATGCATATACGCCCTATATGCTAACACTATGCTCCTACGCCCACTTCTTAAGCTCTGCTAGTTCCTTTGCTTTATTATATACATCTTTAGCCTTTTTTAATTCACTAATTTATTACTCCATATTTTATACATATAGTGTATATGCCTCCTTTTCTATCTTTTCTGTAGATAGGTTAGACCTATGCCTCTTACCTACAGTCCAAGGCGTTTAACTTTAAGATAGTAAAGGCGGCATCTACACTATATATACTATAGATATACGCGACATATCTAATACTAATGCTATATTATTATCTGCTGTACTTATCTGCGACATAATCTGCCCACTAAATATAGTAGATAATTCTACACTAGGTATATGCTGTAGATTTAGCTTAGGGGTATTAAATAGGTTCTAAGGATTTTAAGGAAAATTTAGTCTAGGATTTCTAGCTTATTACTTAGCTGCTTTCCACTATTTCTAGGCTGCTTAAGCTTAGCATCTACTTTGCATCTATAGCGCATATATATACATTATTTCTGTAGCTGTACTGCTATCCGCTTTAAGTCGCAATGATTTCTCTATATATTATCTATTCCCGTCTCTTTATATAGCTCTTATAGATCAAATATCTCTTGTATATGGAGTTTAAGTCTATACTAAAGCATTAGAATATGCAGCGTATATACAGAGCGTATATATTACCGAAGTACTGTAGCAAGTACGCATAATTTTTAACCAGTAAAGTTATTGTCTTAAAAGTAACTACTTTTACTAATTCCAGTATACTTCTGTGCATATGCCCACCACTTATAAGGGACCTTTAACTTTTCCTTTATAAGCCTAGCTAGTATCTATATTTTCTTCTTATTATTTATCCAAGACGTAAGCTCTGGATGTAGTATGCATATACTTTATATATACGCTATAAGTTTCTGCTCTGTCTCCGCTTCCCATATCTGCTCTATAATATATCTTGCTTTATAAGTTGGAAAGCGCTTTGCGAAGTTTTGTTTTATATATACTAGGCAGAATATAAGTATATATTAAAGGTATTTGTCCCATTTACGTAATGGGTTAATTAAATATAGGTAATCTCCAAAACCTATATACTATTAGCATATGCTAGGCATATATAACGCGTATATATTCTATATATGTACCACCGGCTTGTTTCTTACACATATTAACTATAGCCATGCGAAGTCCAGTTCCGTGAATATATACAAATTATATAGATAATCGGGCAGTATCGCCTAAAACCTTAAATACTAGCTTAAATATCTTTGTATATGCAATATGTGTTTCTAGGTTAAGAAAGGCATATACCCATACCTTAATTCCTATTATAAATATTAGCCCACGCCCAGCATATACTTAGTATAGGGCGTGCATATATTTCGAATTCTCGTCCTATCCCGCAATTAAGAATAGATTTATTTTACCTTATACCATTTTAAATAATAGGTCCATTTCAATACATATTACATATTGGAATGCCTTAGCTTGCGCGTATATATAACATACAATAAGGAAATGCTTATTATTAAAGTTATAAATTGCTTAAATCCATTGCTCAGTATTCTCTTTATATTAGTCTATAGAGAATTCGCGTACCACACCTACTTTACTTAGGCTCTATATATACATAGTATATGTCTAACCTATACTTACCTACATATACAGTCCCCTCTGGGAATTGTAGCAACCTCTCCTTTTAAATTAAAGCAGTAATTTAATCCTTAATATTAAAACTACTATATACTGCACGTAGTGTCTGCGTCCCATACTTCCTGCATAAAGTATAATATTCTAATAATAGGATAAATCGACCTATACCATAGTAAGTAATTTCATTTGCATATACTATGTATATACTATGCATATACGGGGCATACGTGTAGTAAGGCTTAGGACTTCCATCTGCCTTATTACTTTAACCACGTCATTAGCAAGGTCAATTGGTAGCTTTGTTAGGTATAGTAGATAATATATATAAGAATTCCGCGTAATAAGGCAAATATAAGGATACCGTGCCATATTAATAGGAATATAGCAATCTAGCTATGCACTATATATATAAGGGCGCGAAGAGGCTTCAAGGAAGATTTAAAGGAACAATATAAATTCTATTTAAATCTAAGGGTATATAGCTCTTGCGGAGAACAAGACGTTGCGTAAAGAAGAGAAAGGAATTACGGGAGAGCCCTGTAATTAAATAGTCAGGGGTCTTGGTGGTCGATGCGTGCGCACATACGCGCGCGGTCTTCGACGGACTTCGGTAATTCAATTAATCTATTAGAACTTGGCAGAAGTCGATTAAGCTGGCAGAATTTGGCAGAATTTGGTTAAAGCGTCAGACTTTATCTATTGAGTGTTTTACCGAGACATTCCTACTATAACTGGGCTAGTCCCGTTATAGTACCCTCCCCTTTAGCCGAAGGTCCAAAAACAATTCAATTTGGTCAAGAATTCATTTTTATTGTGTCATATATTTTGCGTCAGGTGGCGGTATAGAGTTTTACCGGTTTTAATCGTTAAATGGACCAATTAGGATTTTCCATGCCCAGCATAGAAAATCGCTATTGGCTCGGTCCAGGGCGGTAAGCCAAACTAACATCTTTGTAGTAGGTCTTAGCAAGGCGAATCTAACCAATTAGACAACTTCGACCGCTAGTTAAAGTTCCTTAACATCTTATGTGTCACGTGACCGTGTCACGAACGTCATAATGTTTTTCAAGTTCTTTTCAAGTTCAAGCTTCCTGCTGTCGTATTTCGTATATTCGTGTTAAGTGGCAGTCGTTTGCCTTCATATCGTGTCCATCCAGCTAGAGCAGGCCGCGAAGGATAGTCTTTATAGAATTCTTTTACCAGGGAAGGCGCATCGATTTTAATTTACTTATAGAGTTCCCAGGTTCGTGTTTTATATCCTTCCCACTTAATAAGAAGTTTAAATCTTTTAGATTGTGTTTTCTATTGCATATTATCAATTAAGTTAATAAAGTAAAAACCATTACCGTTATCAACAATTACGGGAGGTGGCAGCGGCACTTCGCGGGTCATAGGTTCGTCTTTTAAGGGTTATAGCAAGCTTACGTGGAACGTTAAATATATTTTCATCTTAGTTAGTAGTTCGAGCTTATAAGTATACGGGCTTAATTTCTTCTTAATTCAGTATAGGCCCGCAAATTTCCAATTAAGTTTCTTTAAGGGCCGTTAAGTCTTTAGGTTTTATATATTTAGGTAAACCATATTATCTTCCTTAAAGTCCTATATGGGAGCTCGTCCTTTGTTCGCATACCATTCCTATACCATTTAAGCGTACGTTAATTCACTTTATAATAGTTCCATTAACTGCTTTATTTAATTAGCAAAGTTGTGTGTGTTAATTAACTAAATCTATTTAATTATAGGTCCTATTATATTAATTTCGGGTTATAGTTTAAATCCGAGTTAGGGGTCTTGTCCGTAGGTTATGTAGAACGGCGTCACGCCTATTAATACATTTATTGTATTATTCACAGTAAACTCAGCTAAAGGTAGCCACTTTTCCCAGTCATCTTGTAGGTAGGAGCAGTATATTTATAGGTATTATTCTATAATCGCGTTCGCAATTTTAGTTTAACCATCTATCTCTAAATAAAATGTAGTTAAGAGTCGTGTTTAAATACTTAATTGTTTATATAGAGCTTGCCAGAAGTCTGAAACGAACTAGCTTCCATAGTCGGATATTATTAAGTTAGGAAGTCTATATAGCTTAAAGACGTGCTTAACGAAACATTCGGCTACTAATATCGCATCAATTAAGTCTATAGGGATTATATATCGCATTTTTATAAGACGGTTAATAACTACCATAACATTTATGAACCCATTACTATTAGGCAAGTCGACTATAAAGTCAATCAAGATATCGCGCCATCTTTGTATTAGAATTGGTAGTGGTTAAAGTACTCCTTGCTTCTTTATATAAGAGGTCTTTCTACGTACGCATATCCTACATACTTGAACGTATTTTCGTACGTAGTCGTGCATTATAGGCCAGTAGTATACTCGTTAAACAATCTTATAAGTCTTTGTACGGCTAGGATGCCCTGCTATAGGGGAGTCGTATACAAATCTAAGTATCTTAAATTATAAAGGTTCGGAATTCGAAACTACTATCTTCTGTTAATAGTACAATCGATCTTTTTGAATTTCATATTTAGCGAGTGTAATATCCTTATGCTGTTGTTTTCCCGTTTAAATTGCTTTTATTACATCTATTATCTATATATCGTTCTTATATTTATATTCTATTAGCTTATTAATTTCTATTTCCTATTTATTAACTTCTAATTTATTTCTATTAAGTTCCGTATCTAGGAACATAGGACATAGTTTTTTAAAACGTTTAGGGGGTAATAAGATCCGTAATTAATTTGTAATCTATTTATCCAAAGCATTTACAGGTAGGTCTTATAATTGTTATATTAATGCGTCAGGCTTCTAATTAAGTTTGCCCGGTTAGTATGTAATCTTAAAGTTAAATTATAAGAGGTATTCGGCCCAACGAATTTGGCGCTGCGTTAGCTGCTTTATAGTTATAAAGTACTGCAGGTTTTTATAGTCCGTTAACACGTGTATTAGAAACAATAATCCTTTAAGTTCTGGGCGCTATTATTTAAAGCATCTGATAATTGCAAGCAATTCCTTATTATATATCTCGTAGTTTAATTCGGCAGGGGCGAGCTTTTGGGAAAGAAAGGCTACTAGGCGCAGTTCACCATTCTTATTATATTGCAATAACACTCCCCCTAGGGCATAATCAGACGAGTCTGTTTTAATAATATATTTAAGGTTAGGGTCAAAGTGGGCAAGAATTAGAGTAGTTATAAAACATTATTTTAAGTTATTAAAAGCTTATTCGCATCTAGCAGTCTATTTAAATTTTATGTTCTTCCTTATTAGGTTTACTAATGGTTGGGTAATTTTTAAGAACTAATTAATAAATTAATAATAGAAATTTGCAAATTCTAGAAATCCTTAAATATCTTGTATATTACTAGGGCTTTCTTAGTTCATAACCGCAGCGACCTTCTTAGGGTCCATTTTAATTCCGTTATAGGATATAACCAGGCCTAGGTACGTGACTTTGGACGTATAGAACTTGCATTTCTTAATATTGCATTGTAAACCCGTATCTCGCAGGCGTTTAAGGACCATTTAGACGTGCTTCCGGTGTTTAGAAAGCGAAGACAAGTAGATTAAGATATTATTAATATACGCGGTAACAAATACATTAAGGAATTTATAAAGTGTATTATTAACGTATTACTAGAACGTACTAGGACCATTCTTTACACTAAATAGCATTATTAGGTATTTAAAGAGTCCCCATTATATATAGAAAGCTGTGTACTTCTCGTCTCCTTTACGGACATGGATTTGGTTAAAGGCAGCGACTATATTAAGCTTTGTAAAGTACCGTGCCTTTAATAAGCGGTCGAGCGTTTCTTAAATTAGGGGAATAGGATATCGGTTTCAAATCATAATTGCGTTTAGAGCTTAATAGTTGACATAGAATCTTAAGCCTCCTCCTAGCTTTTTAACGAATAGTATAGGTAAGGCGAATAGAGATTAACTAGGGCGAATAAATCCTTTTTCTAGATACTTATTAAGGTACTATCGCATCACAAGCAGTTCTTCTCGTAATATACCGTATAGCAGACTAAACTTTAGTGTTATACCAGGTTCAAGTTCTATCTTAAAATCGTGTGCATCCCAATATAGGGGTAGTTGGTCTGCGAATCTTCTCTTAAACTCGTCAATTAGATCGTGGTACTCTTTAGGCACAAGAGGTCAAGGGTTAATATATTGCTTTAGTTCTAGTACTTTCTTAATATCTTCTATAGTTACAGCAAAGATTTCGTGGTCTTGTTTTCGTGCTAACAAAACAAAAGGTGCGGCTTGTATTATATGAATTTCAAGAGGTTTCGGTGTAACGTCTTTGCATTTTTTATTACAATCGGCAGTTATAGCCTTATTGTTTTAGTTTAGGGTCCGTAGTAGGGGTAGTTTATATTATGTCAAATTTAAATAATCTTGTGCATATTTGTAGGGCAGGTGGTGTTTCAAGCAATAACTTCGGTAGTAGGTCGTGTAAAACTTTAGTATTTCTTTAACCCAGCTAATTAAAGGGTCATGTTATTTTAGCTATCTATGTCCAAGTATCATCTTATATTGCTTTAGGGGTGTTACAAATAGGGAAATATATTTAAGGTATTTGCCTATCCGCATTTTTACAAGAGCGTAGTGCGTTAATTCGCTATGTATTAAGGGTTTGCCGTTAAAGCCTTATAGGCCTTGGGGCTTATCAAGTTTCTTTAAATTCAGGCGTCGGGTTTTCGCGTAGTTTGTATTAATAAAGCCTATACTAGTGGCTCTACTGTCTATAAGGATTCGTACTTCCTTCCATTTTCTAAGTGTTTGAATTTCGCTAAGTACATTAAGGGAGTTATGTTATGTATTAGCGCTAGAAGAGCCTAGATACTCGTGCTCTTCTACTTCTTATCCTAAGGCGCAACTTGGCCCTAGGACGATTCGTTTTCCAAGTTAACCAAAGGTAAGGTGCTTTGTGGTAATTAGGCATAATTTGTAGAATAAGTACAAGTTAAGAAGTAAGTATAGCTTAAAGAACAAGTGCGATTCAAAAACCGGGAGGAACTACGGCGGACTTTTTTAAAAGGGTGAGTTTGGCAATTTCTTTAAATATGTCCTTTTCTACCACATCTAAAGCATTCTCTATTTGTGGCTCGAGTTCTTTGTTTATTGGTTCCTAAGGGTGCGTAGGATTAAGTGGCGTTAAGGTCTATAGGGTCGTACGTAGGTTTTAGAGAAGGGTCGCGTTTTAGGGTATATATCGGTTTCGTAGAGTCTTAAACACGAGGTGTGGTTGGCTTCAGGGAATAAGTCTATTTATTATATTAAAGGTCTTTATTAATTCGTTAACATATTGTAGCAAATTTAGGTAGGTCCTTTAGCAGTTCCCTACCTACTAACTATGCTCTAATTTCATCCAAAATAGCTTGTTAAAGAGCAGTAACTTTAGCGGCTTTATTCCAATCTAGTTCGCCAATAAGGCCTAAAAATTCCGAAAAGAAGCTAGTAAATTCTCGGTTCCGTTATTGTAGGTTTTTAAGTTTGGTAATAGCAGTGTATTCGCAGCTAGTGTTATTATACATTCGTTCTAATAGAGAGATAAAGGTTTCAAAATTAATAAAGGTGCCGTTACGGAAGAATAGGTCCATAGTTCGTACAGCGTCTTTATTTAAACAAGACATTCCATAGCTAATCTTACTAGCTTTAGTAGGGTATCGGTTATAGTTTATTAAAAGTTTAAGACGGAGCTTAGTTATAAAGGGGCGCAGGTTATTTCAATTTCCATTAAACATTGGAGGGTTAGGAAGCTTTTCTAATTTCATAGTAGGTACTAGGTTTGTTACAGATATAGGTTAAGCTACCGTTACTAGTTTAGGGTTTGCATTTAACGGGCTAGGTTCGCATATAGTTATCTTAATCTTATTTATAGGTGTTGCTGTTAGGGTTTCCAACACGAATACTTTAGTGTTGTAGAGTTCTTTGTGTATTACTTTAATTAATTGCTAATACTGGGCTTCTAGTATAGCTTATTACTGGGCCAAGGCATCCGTAAAGGACTGTTACATTATAGTCATTTATTCCCTAACTAGGGCCATAATGGTTAACATAGCAGATTTGAGTTCGTTTGCCATTTTAAGAATAGTGGTATTAATACAACGTAATATAAGGGCGCGAAGAGGCTTTAAGGAAGATTCAAAGGAACAATATAAATTCTATTTAAATCTAAGGGTATATAGCTCTTGCGGAGAACAAGACGTTGCGTAAAGAAGAGAAAGGAATTACGGGAGAGCCCTATAATTAAATAGTCAGGGGTCTTAGTGGTCGATACATGCGCACGTGCGCGCGCGGTCTTCAACGGACTTCGGTAATTCGATTAATCTGTCAGAACTTGGCAGAAGTCGATCAAGCTGGCAGAATTTGGCAGAATTTAGTCAAAGCGTCGGACTTCATCTGTCAAGTGTTTTACCGAGACATTCCTACTATAACTGGGCTAGTCCCGTTACAATATATTCGGCTTACTACTCTACCTTAGCCTTGCGGGTGGTTAAACCCTATATAGGGTCAATATATACCTAGCGTATACAATATATAATATTACATACCACAATATTTTCGCTTTGATGTTGAATGTCTAATATAGGTACATTCTTGTTTTAGTTCTTAAATTCCATATTCTATAAGTAGACAAAGGTATTAAATATCTACTTAGGCGGTTGTTAATAATAAAGGCCAGGCAATATGCTATGGTTTAGTATTACTGCTGCTAGAACAACCGATAAACTTAATCTGTATATAATAAGCATATATTGCGTATACACTGGCCATACGCATACTCCATGCCGAAAAAACATTGTTAGTCTACTTTTACTATATATATGTTCTTGTGTCTTAGGGTAAATACACTACCGCCATAATTATAGAATACCGTAGTAGTAGCTGTATATTATAAGTATATATTTAATATATATAAACGATGCTTACTTCTCTATACTTTACTTAAGCTTTTTATTAATCTCTACCGCCTAGTGTAGACAACTGCTACGCTTTTAGAGGTTATTAATTAATTCAAGCTTAACCCTATTATATACAGGGCATATACGGAGGATATCCTTATAGGCGTGCTCGCAGTGTCTAATACCGCTACATTTAAACGCTTAATAAAATGCTTTTCCACTCTCCCTATTGTTTTCTTTAAGAAGCTATAGTCGTGTAATCCTAGGGTTACCAGTTTTATAAAATAAGAATTAAATCTACTAGAGGTATAAATACAGCATATACCTAGCATATACATCGCTTACCTTTAATATATACTGCTTAATAACCTCACGCACTATTTCTTTATCTGCATCTATAGATAGTAGAGGTGTTGCTTTATAGATAAAGTATACAATTCCTTCTTTTCTAGTTGCCGGATATTCTGGCATTATAATATAGTCTACTGCCTCTTGGACGATAATTTAATGCCTACTATAGGAGCTAACAAGTGCTCTATAGTTTTAAAGTATACTCTAGCTATCCTAAGCATATGTATAGCCTATACATAGCCTATACATGGAGCGGTACAGAGTCTTACCTTAAAGAGACCCATATAAAATGGAAGCCGCTATTGTATACTATCTTAACCCTCGACCTCCTTATCCTTCTTATCTTTAATACTCTCCCTACTAATTATATTATCTTCAGAACCATTATCTTCATATTTAATATTAGGTACGATCTAGGGTATCTACGTATACTTAGCATATGCGTAGCATATAGTTGTGGATACTAACTAGTAGGCCATTTAACCACCCTACTATACTCTTGTTGTAAGGGCGCGAAGAGGCTTTGGGGAAGATTCGAAGGAACAATATAAATTCTATCTAAATCTAAGGGTATATAGCTTTTGAAGAGAACAAGACGTTGCATAAAGAAGAGAAGGGAATAACTAGAGAATCTTATAATTAAATAGTTAGGGGTCTTGGTTAATGCGTGCGCACATACGCACGCAGACGGACTTTGGTAGAATTTAATTAATCTAGCAAAACTTGGCAGAATTCGGCAGAATTCGGTCAAAGCGTTAAGTTTATCTTATTGAGTGTTTTACTAAGATATTCCTACTATAACTAGGCTAGTCCCATTACAGTACCCCCCCTTTGGCCGAAGGTTTAAAATAATTTAATTTGGTTAAGAATTTATAATTTTATTACGTGTCGTATTTTCGCGTTAGGTGGTGGTCTTGGCAAGGTAGATCTAACTAATTAGACAACTTTAACTGCTAGTTAAAGTTCCTTAATATCTTGCGTGTTACGTAATTGTGTTATAAACGTTATAACTTATTTTAAGTTCTTTTTAAATTCGAGTTTCGTGTATTTGTGTTAGGTGGCAGTTGTTTACCTTTATATTATGTCCATCCAGCCAGAGCAGGCCGTAAAGGATAGTCCTTATGGAATTCTTTTACTAGGGAAGGCGCGTCGGCCTTAATCTGATTATAGGTTTCCTAGGTTTGTATTTTATATCCTTCCCACTTAATAAGAAGTTTAAATCGTTTGGATTATAGTTTCCATCGCATATCGTTAATTAAGTTAATAAAGTAAGAACCGTTACCATTATTAACAATTATAGGAGGTGGCGGTAGTACTTCATAAGTTATAGGATTATCTTTTAAAGGTTATAATAAGCTTACGTAAAATGTTAGGTGTATTTTCATCTTAGTCAGCAGTTTAAGCTTATAGGCGTATGGGCTTAGTTTCTTCTTAATTTGGTATAGGCCCATAAACTTCTAATTAAGTTTCTTTAAGGGCCGTTAAGTCCGTATATTTTATATATTTAGGTAAGCTATGCTACCTTCCTTAAAGTCCTATACAGGAGCTCGTCCTTTATTCACATGCCATTCCTATACCATTTAAGCGTATGTTAATTTACTTCGTAATAGTTCCGTTAACTGCTTTATTTAATTAGTAAAGTTATACGCGTTAATTAACTGGATCCGTTTAATCGTGGGTCCTATTATATTAATTTTAGGTTATGGTTTAAATCCGAGTTAAGGGTTTTATCTATAGGTCGCGTAGAATGGCGTTATGCCTATTAATACGTTTATTGTATTATTCGCAGTAAACTTAGCTAAAGGCAGCCATTTTTCCCAGTCGTCTTGCAGGTAGGAGCAGTATATTTATAGGTATTATTCTATAATTGCGTTCGCAATTTTGGTTTAACTATCTGTCTTCAAATAAAACGTAGTTAAGAGTTATATTTAAATACTTAACTATTTATATAGAGCTTGCTAGAAGTCTGAAATGAACTAGCTTCTACAGTTAGATATTATTAAGTTAGGAAGTCTGTGTAGCTTAAAGATATGCTTAACAAAACATTTGGCTACTAATATTATATTAATTAAGTCTATAGGAATTATATATTACATTTTTATAAGGCGGTTAATAACTACCATAATATTTATAAACCTATTACTGCTAGGCAAGTTGACTATAAAGTCAATTAAGATGTCGCGCCATCTTTATATTGGAATTAGTAGCGGTTAAAGTATTCCTTACTTCTTTATATAAGAGGTCTTTCCACACATGTATATCCTGCATGCTCAAACGTATTTTTGTACATAGTCGTGCATTATAGGCTAGTAGTATACTTATTAAACAATCTTATAGGTCTTTACACGGCTAGGATGCCCTACTATAGGGGAGTTGTATACAAAATTAAGTATCTTAAATTATAAAGGTTTGGAATTCGGAACTACTATCTTCTATTAATAGTATAATCGATTATTTTGAATTTCGCATTTAGTGAGTGTAATATCCTTATACTATTGTTTTCCTGTTTGAATTGCTTTTATTATATCTATTATCCATACGTTATTCTTATATTTGTATTCTATTAGCTTATTAATTTCTATTTCCCATTTATTAACTTCTAATTTATTTCTATTAAGTTCCGCATCTAGGAATATAGGGCGTAGCTTTTTAAAATGTTTAGGGGGCAGTAAGATCTGTAATTAATTTATAATCCGTTTGTCTAAAGCGTTTATAGGTAGATTCTATAATTATTATATTAATATGTTAGGCTTCTGATTAAGTTTGCCTAGTTAGTACGTAATCTTAAAGTTAAATTATAAGAGGTATTCAGCCCAACGAATTTAGCGCTGCGTTAATTGTTTTATAGTTATAAAGTACTATAGGTTCTTATAGTCCATTAATACACATATTGGGAACAACAATCCTTTAAGCTTAGGACGCCATTATTTAAAGCATCTAACGATTGCAAGTAGTTCCTTATCATATATCTTGTAGTTTGATTTAGTAGGGGCGAGTTTCCAAAAGAGAAAGGCTACTGGACATAGCTCGCTGTTCTTATTATATTACAATAACACTCCTCCTAGTGCATAATTAGACGAATCTGTTTTGACAATGCATTTAAGGTTAGGGTTAAAGTAGGCAAGAATTGGAGCAGTTATAAAACAATACTTTAGGTTATTAAAAGCTTATTTGTATTTAGTAGTCTATTTAAATTTTATATTCTTTCTTATTAGGTTTACTAATGGCTAGGCAATTTCCAAGAAGTGGTTAATAAATTAATAATAAAAGTTTGCGAATCCTAGAAATCCTTAAACGTTTTATATATTGCTAGGGCTTCCCTAGTTTATAATTACGGCGACTTTCTTAGGGTCCATTTTGATTCCGTTGCGGGATATAATTAAGCCTAAGTACGTAACCTTAGACGCGTGGAACTTGTATTTCTTAATATCGCATTATAAGCCCGTATTTTATAGGCGTTTAAGAACTATTCTAATGTATTTCCAATGTTTAGAAAGCAAGGACAAGTAGATTAAAATATTATTAATATACGCGGTAACGAATACATTAAGGAATTTATAAAGCGTATTATTAACGTATTGCTAAAACGTACTGGGACTGTTTTTTACGCTAAATGGCATTACTAGGTATTTAAAGAGTCCCTATTATGTATAAAAGGCTATGTACTTCTTATCTCCTTTATATATATAGATTTTATTAAAGGTAGCGACTATATTAAGCTTTATAAAGTACCGTGCCTTTGCCAAACGGTTAAGCGTTTCTTAAATTAGGGGAATTGAATATTGGTTTTAAATCGTAATTATATTTAGAGCTTAATAATTGACATAAAATCTTAAGCCTCCTTCTGGCTTTTTAATAAATAGTACGGGTAAGGCGAATAGAGATTAACTAGGGTGAATAAATCCTTTTTCTAGATACTCGTTAAGGTATTATTACATTACAAGCAGTTCTTCTTGTGATATACCATATAGCAGACCAAACTTTGGTGTTACACCAGGCTTAAGTTCTATCTTAAAATCATACTTATCTTGGTACGGGGCTAGTTGGTCTGCAAATCATTTTTTAAACTCGTTAATTAGATTGTAGTACTTTTTGGGTATAAGAGGTTAAGGATTAATATACTATTTTAGTTTTAGTGCTTTCTTAATATCTTCTATAGTTATAGTAAAGATTTTATAATCTCGTCTTTTTGCTAATAAGATAAAGGGTGCGGCCTATATTATATAAATTTTAAGAGGTTTTAACGTAATATCTTTACATTCTTTATATTACGGCGCTGGTGGAAAACAGTACTGGCAAATTGCCGCAACTTGCCGCAACTTGCCGTCACGTAATAGCAAGTTGCCATCACGTGACCAGATGATTGTATATAGCTTCGAGCGGTGCTTCCGTTCTTCCCCTTTCCTTTCTCTAGCTTTGGACCCTCGTTTATAGACAATCCAATCGTACAGGCTTGCGCGACCCTCTTGCCATGCTCGTGCCTTGATTGACCGAGTCGCTAACATTATCCAAAGCTCGTCACTACTCTTCTTTCCTGAGAAGGAACTTAAAAAATATCTATAAGGCCACGAATAGGACAAGGACACAGAATAGGACCCCAAGGACATCACCAGGACTATAAGGATAGGACAGACCCCTAAGAACCAAAAGAATACGAACAGAACGCGAAACCTAAGAATAGGACACGCACAGACCAGAACCCCTAGGAAATAAACAAATACTAGAAATTATTTAATACCCCTACCACCATGCTAAGAAATACAGCAGCTGGCAAAGCTGCTGTAGGACCCGCAAATACTTCTAATAGTAAAACAGTCGCCGTCTTAACCCCCTAGGAAGAGCTTGCAGCAGCTAATGCTAAAATTAAACGGCTTTAAGAGCTGCTTGAAACTAGAGACACCCCTATACCTAGTGAGGAGTTATTAGACACCTAGAGACTTGCTATAGTCCTTAAGGCCCTAGCCTAACGTACTATATCAGCATTATCGCGGTCCGCGAAGGTCGCGGACCCCCTATTGCTTATAAACAGAACTGACCCTATATTTAATAATTAGAAGATTTAACTGTAAGACAAGCTTAAAGTTAATATAGACCACTTCCCTACTACCTAAGCTAAAATGGCCTACGTCTTCGGCCGTACTAGTAGGGATGTATAGACGTATCTACATCCGTGATATGCCTAGGACTTAGTAAACCCCTTCCTCTCTAAAGAAGAGATAATCGACCACCTATCTTCTATTTATAAGGACCCCTATAAGATATAGAACGCCCGCCTTAACTATAAAGCCCTTAATATAAAAACGACAGAGACCTTCTCGGTCTTTTAGACCCGCTTTCTATACCTAGCTAAACAGGCTTAAATCCCCCAGGAAGATTTAATGCTAGACCTCTTTAACAAGCTTACCCTAGACCTACAGCGCGCCGTGCTCCCGGTTTATACTACTATATAGACGCTAAAGGAGCTTATGGACTAGTGCCTAGCTATTAACCAGGGCCTCCACTAAATTAAGGCACGTGCCGAGCGGTATAAAACTAGAAGCTCTGCCAACTAGAATACAAGTACTATAAAAACAGGCTATAGCGCCCTAGTAAGATCTGCAACCCCTACGGCACTAACTATACCGCCTGCCGTTAACCTAGCGGCTAGCCATGGAGCTAGCCCCATAGTAGGTCCGGCGAATACTTAACCTACGTATAATAACCCCTATAGATAGGCCCTTAGTAATTAAGGAGCCTGCTTCTTATACGGCTAGAAAGACCACTTTACAAAAGATTACCTAATAGCGGCAAAGATAAACAAGGTCCTGTTAATTTAGGAGGATAGTATAGAGTTAAAAAAAGAGGAACCCTAGAGCAAGACTCCTCTCTAGGGTTAAAAGGAATTAATATATTATATATCAATCTAGGTTAGCTAGTTGGTGGAAAAAGCTGCACTATCCCTTATACTTTATTCCGCAATGGATATCAAGTTTTAACCTCTGCTTTGGCTAACTCTAGAGCAAATACCTTTGCCTTAATAAATATATAGTGTGCTATAAAACTAGCTGACTTTTTAAATGCACCCCTTAAAGAACTGCCCAAACCAATTCCTATTCGCGGGTATAATAGATAGATAGGACCGCCTATTATAACTATCTTGCGGATTCACCTCCGTGTAGATAGACAAAGGTAGTATAACGTCCCCTTTCTTATTACAGACCTAGGAAGCCATAATATAATCTTAGAAAGAAAATAGCTAGCCTATCTAGGCTTATAGCTCGACGTATAGAGTAGACGGCTTGTCTAGCCTAAAACCCTACCCCTAACACCTTCTTTTATAAAGGAAATCAGCATTATAATGGAAAATCTTATACGGCTATAGATAAACACCGTTCACCAGGCTAATACTATGCGTAGAGACCAGGCTTTTAAAAAGGACGTATAGCTTAACCCGTAACGGATCCGCATACTACGCCGCCCCTAGACTACCTATGTTATGCCACCCGCACCAAAGATTAAAAAAGTTAATAAAAAGCTAGTAAAGCTCCCCGCAGGGAACTCAGGCCCTATATAGCTATAAAAAATAGCAAGGAGTATTAGACGCTATACTAAATGTATAGACCGGAGGGATAACTTGCGGAAGATGGAATAGAAGCTAAGAAAGATCATAAACCCTAAACCGCAAAATACGGCCCAATAATAGTCCGTAAAGAAACCTATAGACCTCCTACCAGTTAATATCTGCTGTATTAGCGCTATAGGATTTTACTAAAACTTAGTCTAACCTAATACCATTACCTTTACTACTAGCTTATATAAAATTAATCGAATAATTAAGGAAAAGGAAAATAAGCTTAGTAAATAGGAAGGTGAGCTTATAAACAAGGAGCTAGTAGAACAAAAACTACCCTATTAACACTGGAAATTCAAGGACGTATTCTCTAAGGCAGTGTCCAATATACTTCCGCCTTACCGACTGTATGACTATAAGATTGAGATTAAGCTAGACAAAAAAGACATACTTAGCTATAGCCCCCTTTATTAGCAGTCCACTGCCGAATTATAGGCTACAAAGTAGTACCTTATTAATAACCTAAATAAGGGCTTTATTGAACCTAGTCAAGCCCCTTTTAACTCGCCTATTCTCTTTGCCAAAAAGCTAAATAGAGGACTTTGTTTCTACATCAACTACCATAAACTAAATAACATAACCCGCAAGAACCGCTACCTACTGCCCTTACTTAATAAGACTTTAACCTAAATAAATAGAGCTAAGATCTTTACTAAGCTTAATATCTGTTAGGCCTTTTACCGGATTAGAATAGACCCTAGATTAGAAGATCTTACTATATTTTAAACCTGTTACGGAATATATAAATACAAAGTACTTCCTTTTAGACTAACCAACAGACCGGCTATGTACCAGCGATATATAAATGATATACTCTTTAACTACCTTAATAACTTCTATACGGCCTACCTAGATAACATTATAATCTACTCTAAGAATAAGCTAGAACACAAGGAGCAAATCCATAAAGTCCTATAACAGCTCCGCAAGGCTGGCCTCCAGGCTAATATTAAGAAATTGAAATTTAGTGTTAAGCGTACAAAGTACCTAGGCTTTATTATTAGTATAGACGGAATTGAGGCCGACCTAGAGAAAACGGCCGCAATTAACCAGTAGACACCGCTACGGACTATAAAGGGGGTGCAATTATTTTTAGGTTTTTATAACTTCTACTAACGCTTTATTAAGAACTATAGCAGAATCGCCCGGCCTCTTAACCGCCTTACTAGGAAAGACCAGCCATTCCACTTTAACGCCATATATATACAGGCCTTTAATAAGCTTAAAAAACGGCTAGTATCGGCTCCCCTACTTGCCCACTTTAACCTAGAACGGCCCTTAATGCTAGAAACTAATGCCTTAAACAGCATAATAGCCGGTGTTTTCTCCTAGAAGTAACTGGACGGAGAATGGTACCCTATAGTATACTATTCCAAGACCATAATAGATGCCGAGCTAAACTACCATATTTATAACAAAGAAATGCTGGCTATTATCTCTAGCTTTTAGCACTGGCGTATATAGCTAGAGGGGACCCCTAAGCCTATTAAGGTGGTTTCGGATTACAAGGCCTTAGAATACTTTATAACAATTAAGGCCCTTATGGCCCGGTAGGTACGCTGGGCGGATATCCTATCTTAGTTTAACTTCTTAATTACGTATAGACTAGGCGCTATGAACCGTGCGGATACTCTTATAAGGTGTAAACAGGACCTAGGTAACCAGACGGCTATAAAGATCTTATTACAGACCTAGACCCTACTATGACTAAAGCACCTCAACCCCTAGATATAGGTAGAACTAAATATAGACCCTTTAGACGCTGAAATATATTCTGTTAACTCCATAGAACTTAACCTTATTAATAAACTGCTATAGGCAAACTGTATGGCCCCTTCTCTACAGGAGTACCGCGAAAAGGTAAAGGATACTACTAGCTTATGGTCCCTTGAAAACGGACTGCTTAAGCATTAGGAATGGCTGGTGGTGGCAAAGAAACAGAATTTATGGACTTGGCTTATTACTAAAGTATATACCTAGGTTTCTACGGCCTACCCTAGAAAAAATAAGACCCGTAGAATTATTAGCAACCGCTACTACTAGCCCGGAATGGTTACGGATATTAACCGCTATATACAGAACTATAACAACTGCCGTAGGTTTATAATTCCATGAGATAAGACCCTAGGGCTATTAAAGCTACTTCTAATACTAGAACGCCCCTGGTAGTATATCTCTATAGACTTCTACGATTTACCTATAGACCGCGACGGATATAATATGGTTATAATCCTAGTTAACCGCTTTAGCAAGCGCCCGTTCTTAATCCCCTATTATAAGAATATTGATACTAAAGAGGCGGCCTAACTATATATCCACTATGTCTACCGAATTTACGGACTACTAGATACTATTATATCTAACCGCAGGCCGCAGTTTATATTAGCTTTCTAGAACGAGTTTACCTAGATCCTAGGTATTAGGCTAAAGCTCTTTATAGTATACCACCCCTAGATAGACGGTTAGACGGAGATTGTAAATTAATACTTAGACTAGAGACTCCAGCCCTTTATTAACTACTTTTAGGATAACTAAAGTGGACTACTACCTATAATGGACTACACCCAGGCAACCCTACCCCATAATTCTACAGGGTTTGCACCTATTTAGCTAGAAATGGGATACTTACCCCATACAAGCTTTAACTGGGAGAGACCAGAAGGACCACAGACCGTGCGCAAAAAACTATCTTATAAGGAAGCATAGCAGTATACTAGACACTTAGAAGAAGTATAGACGGTAGCCTATAAGAACCTAGAGAAGGCCCAGAAATTGATGGAATAGCAGGTAAATAAGCATAGGCGCGAGCCTGACTTTACTATAGGCGATAAGGTCTGGGTTACAACAAAGAACTAGAAGACAGAACGGCCTAGCTATAAGCTAGACTATAAGATAGCAGAACCGTATAAGATCCTTAATAAAGAAGGAAACTTATATAAGGTTAAACTCCTAGACTTAATTAAAGTCCACCCTATTTTCTTACTAGATAAGCTATGGAAAGCTATAAATAACCCACTACCTGGACAAAAGAATGAGCCTCCACTGCCGATTTAAGTTAATGGCGACGACGAATGGGAAGTTAATAAAATACTAGCCTATAAACTAGTATAAGGAACGCTGAAATACCATATCTAATAGAAAGGTTACGATCTAGACCCAACCTGGTACCCCGCCTAGAACTTTATAGGTTGCCCCCAGAAGCTTAAAGAATTTTATAACCAATACCCTAATAAGCCAGGACCCCCAAAGTATCTAAACGAGTGGATGGAGTGCTGGTATAGCGAAGATGACAAGCTACCTGTTAAGCACATAGATAAGAACACCCCACGGACGTACAAAGCCTGAGGGCAGGCTTTTTCGGAGGGGGGGGTAATATTACGGCGCTGGTGGAAAACGGTACTGGTAAATTGCCGTAACTTGCCGCAACTTGCCGTTACGTGATGGCAAGTTGCCATTACGTAACTAGATGATTGTATATAGCTTTGAGCGGTGCTTCCGTTCTTCCCCTTTCCTTTCTCTAGCTTTGGACCCTTGTTTATAGACAATCCAATCGTATAGGCTTGCGCGACCCTCTTGCCATACTTGTGCCTCAATTGACCGAGTCGCTAACACTTTACTGCAATCAGCAGTCATAGCTTTATTATATTAGTTTAAGGTTCATGGCAAGGGTAATTTATATCGTTTTAAATTTAAATAGTTGTGTATATGTTTATAGGGCAAATAGGTTTTCAAGTAATAACTTTAGCAGTAGGTTATATAGAACTTTAGTATTTCTTTAACCTAGCTAATTAAAGGGTCATGTTGTTTTAGCCATCTATATCCAAGTATTATCTTATATTGCTTTAGGGGTGTTATAAATAGGGAAATATATTTAAGGTATTCGCCTATCTGTATTTTTATAAGAGCGTAGTGTATCAATTCACTATATATTAAGGGTTTGCCGTTAAAGCCTTATAGGCCTTAGGGCTTATTAAGTTTCTTTAAATTTAGGCGTTAGGTTTTCGCGTAGTTCGTATTAATAAAGCCTATACTAGTAGCTCCGCTATTTATAAGGATTTATACCTCCTTCCATTTTCTAAGTATTTGAATTTCGCTAAGTATATTAAGGGAGTTATATTGTATATTAGCGCTGGAAGAGCCTAGATACTTATACTCTTCCACTTCTTATTTTAAGGCGCGACTTAGCCTTAGGATGATTTGTTTTCCGAGTTAGCTAAGGGTAAAATGCTTTATAACAACTAGGTATGATTTATAGAATAAATATAAGTTAAGGAGCGAGTACGGCTTAAAAAACAAGTGCGATTTAAGGAGTGTATGCGATTTAAAAACCGGGAGGAACTACAGCGGACTTTTTTAAAAGGGTAAGTTCGGTAATTCCTTTAGATATGTCCTTTTCTACCACATCCAAAGTATTCTCTATTTGCGGCTCGAGTTCTTCGTTTGTCGGTTCCTAAAGGTGCGTAGGATTGAGTGGCGTCGAGGTCTATAGGGTCGTGCATAGGTTTTAGAGAAGGGTCGCGCTTTAAGGTATATATCGGTTTTATAGAGCTTTAAATATAAGGTGTAGTTGGCTTTAGAAAATAAGTCTATTTATTATATTAAAGGTCCTTATTAATTCGTTAACATATTATAGCAAATTTGGGTAGGTCCTTTAGCAGTTCCCTACCTACTAACTATGCTTTGATTTTATCCAAAATAGCTTATTAAAGAGTAGTAACTCTAGCGGCTTTATTCCAATCTAGTTTGCTAATAAGGCCTAAAAATTCCAAAAAGAAGCTTATAAAGTCTCGGTTCCATTATTATAGGTTTTTAAGTTTAGTAATAGTGGTGTGTTCGCGGCTGGCATTATTATACATTTGTTCTAGCAGAGAGATAAAGGGTTTGAAATTAACAAAGGTACTATTATAGAAAAATAGGTCTATAGTTTATACAGTATCTTTGCTTAAATAAGATATTCTATAGCTAACCTTGCTAGCTTTAGTAGGGTATCGGTTATAGTTTATTAAAAGTTTAAGACGGAGCTTGGTTATAAAGGGATGTAAGTTATTTTAATTTCTATTAAATATTAGAGGGTTAGGAAGCTTTTCTAATTTTATAGTAGGTACTAGGTTTGTTATAGGTATAGGTTAAGCTACTATTACTAGTTTAGGGTTTGTATTTAATAGGCCAGGTTTAGATACAGTTATATTAATTTTATTTATAGGCAATATTAGGGTCTCTAACGTAAATGCTTAGACGTTATGGACATTAGGAAAATATTCACAGGATAAGATTTAAGTAGACTTTAATTTTCGCGTTTCGCGTAATTAACATACAATTTAACTAACTTGACACGCAATTAACCAACTTAACACGCAATTAACTAACTTAACACGTAATTTAACCAACTTGACACGCAATTAACTAACTTAACACGCAATTTAACCAACTTAACATGTAATTGACCAACTTGACATATAATTTAACCAACTTAACACGCAATTCGACTAACTTAACATATAATTAACTAACTTAACACGCAATTTAACTAACTTAATATGCAATTAACTAACTTAATATATAATTTAACTAACTTAATATGTAATTAACTAACTTAACAACTTTAAAAGCTAACTATATATTTCTTAACACGCAATTAACCTACTTAGCAACTTTAAAAGGTAACTATATATTTCTTAACATGCAATTAAGGTAAAGTTATATGCTATATATTTAACTATTATATATTATCTAATATAATCTTATACAATCTTATATAGTTTTATTACTTGGAGGCTCTGTATAAGGCTCTATATAAGGCTCTACACGAAGCTCTATACAAAGCTCTATATGAAGCTCTATATAAAGCTCTACACAAAGCTCTACATAAAGCTCTATACGAAGCTCTACACGAAGCTCTGTGTATAGAGGCTCTGCACGAAGCTCTGTGCATAGAGGCTCTGCATGACGCTCTGCACGACGCTCTGCACAAAGCTCTGCACGAAGCTCTGCACGAAGCTCTGCATAAAGCTCTGCACGAAGCTCTGCACAAAGCTCTGCACGAAGCTCTGCACGAAGCTCTGCACGAAGCTCTGCACGAAGCTCTGCACGAAGCTCTACGTATAGAGGCTCTGCACGAGGCTCTGCGCGAGGCTCTGCGTACGGAGGCTCTGCACGAAGCTCTACACAAAGCTCTGCACGAAGCTCTGCATGAGGCTCTGCGCGAAGCTCTGTATACGGAGGCTCTACACGAAGCTCTACACAAAGCTCTATATAAAGCTCTACGTACAGAGGCTCTGTATAAGGCTCTACATAAAGCTCTGCGTACGGACACCGGATACTGTATACCCTGTGAGAGTCCTCCCTCTCAACGAACTCGACGAAGCTTTAAGTCCGTCACAACTAAGCACATGGCTTCGCTACGATCGCTATGTACAGTTGGTGGCAATCAAGCGAGATTGGATGCGCGTACCGAATTTGATCTCTCGCCGTTCTCGCCAAAGGGGAGGTGGAAGCTGGTCGTGCGCAAGCTGTAGCCGACAGATCAATTTAAGCTTAATGCCAAGTTGTGTTTTGGCTCCACTCGGCTGTTAAATTGGTGGCGCAATACGAGATGTGGGAGATAACTGCCCAGTTCCTATATTGAAAGTTTACCCATTTCTGTTCTAGAACCCAGCCATTTATTGAGCCCACAGCTTATCGGCCACTCTCGTGTAAGCCATAAAACGCACATCTCCTAGTAAAGGAGATAAATCCCGAGCTGAAATGTTCTGTGAATATTCTTAAAGGCTTGCTTGCTTTCATGCGCATTACCTCTAAGCTCAATCAAGCTATCATCCTGATATATCACACAATGGGCTGGTGGAAAAAATGAATTATAAAAATCATGAATGATGTGGCGTGTAGAATTCCTTGGCTATTGGTTCGTTTCTTGCAGTAATGAATTTAAGGGAAATACAATTTATATCCATGGCCTTGGCAGGCTCATTCTATCGTCATATAAGCCATTCGAACCCCTTTGATCTGAAAATTCCTCCCATTCTTTCGTTATCCAGCTGTATACATTCGTTCTTTTGGCCCCTTTCTTTATCGTCTGTTTATTTACTAAAACAAAATCCGGCAAACATTTCTAAGTTGTCCCCTTCATAAATCTCACCAAAACCAGTATGCGAGTCACACCAATTTTGTATATTCTTGCAAGTTTAGTCAATGTTGGTGTAGCTACCTCCTGCCCAGAATCCGATGGTTCTACGCTTGAAACCAATCTTGGTTCCTTCTATGTACAATGCGGCGCCGACCGCCCAGGAGGCGATATGCCAAACTCGCCTGTATGGACATCCTCCTTCGACGACTGCATTTATCAATGCGACCATGACGATATGTGCCGTGGAGCCCTCTGGAGCCCAGGCAGTCCTGGGGCGTGCTATTTGAAATCAGATCTCAAGACTGCGGTCTACAACCCCAACATTTGGGCTGCCATCAACCCACTTTCAGAGTGTCCAACATATAACGGTACCAACCAAGACATCGCAATCAACACAATTTATACAGTCGAATGCTATCAAGATCGCATTGGAGGTGATATGCCTAACAGCCCCGTATGGACACCTACCTTCCATGCATGTATGGAAGCATGTGAAGGTAACTCCGGCTGTGTTGATATCTCCTGGATTCCCCCTACTGGCGCAGGCAACGGCGTTTGCTACATGAAGAATGAACTCAAAACCGGATTCGTTAACTCCGCTGTCTGGGGGGCCCGTCGCTGGTCTGTCTGCCCCGATATGGATGGGCAACCATGGGAAGACGGCTGCGGTGCATGGTATCAGGTCGAATGCTTTATGGACCGATTTGGGGGCGTCGTGGCGCCGAGCCCGGTGACGACCCATAGCTTCGAGATGTGCGTTTATCTCTGTGGCCAGAACCCTAATTGCGTGGATATTTCGTGGGAGCAAGGATATCCCGCTGGCACTTGCTGGTTAAAGAGCTCGGTGGGAGAGGCAAGCCAGAATATGGGCGTATATGGTGCTCGGCAGTTGTCACCATGCACCGAAATGCTCCCAGTGTACACCAATCTATAGGATGTTGGGATCGTCAGATACGAGCACAATCAAATCTAGATAAATCGCGCGCCCTGTATTAACGTGCTTGTGCCGTGTCCTATAGGACTAGTAGCTAGTCCCCATAAGGCCCCAGAGTTACGGGGGCCCTATCGCCCAAGCAACGAGATTTTAGGCGGTCTCTGCCCATAAGACACGCCAAAGGCCCCTAGGCACAGCAACCTTATGGGCGACCTTATGGGGGATAATCACTAATCCCAAAAAGGAAGGGGAAATCTATTTTTGCGCGATGCGGATGATGAAGCAATATTCTATTACGCTAATTAAAATAATGCGGGGAATATGCACATTGGAAGCGGTCTGATTAGTCCGTCGATTGCAGATCAAAGCTTGATTGCGGGGTTGGAGCAATCCCGCAGGCCCATTCTGCTCGGCATACCGTCCGGAAATAATGCTAGCAGACGGATTGACGTCGCTCCTAAAGGCAGAATTCAAACTTAGGGCGATCCGAGAAATTCAAGAGAGACACATGGATGTCGTATCGCGAAGTCCACTAAGTGGAATTCGCCTTGTACCAGACAGACTTCGAGAAATAAAATCTTAGCACAGACATGATATGAGACAGTACACGCCAGATGGGGCCAGACCGAAAAAGATATCTCGCGTTGACTGAAGTTTCTGCAGCTCATAGGACGTCAGTGCATTCAGCAAGCAAAACCGTACGCCTAGGCTTCTGGAGAACTTGTTCGCTTTTCTCACCTCTTTTTGCGTAGGAATTATGACATGCTAAAAATATGAAACTGTTATGAAGGAGCCGAAGGATAGCTTCTTAGTCATTCAAAAGGATGAGAAATGCACTCGGTTAACAAAGATAGCTTATTAGTTTACTCAACGTCTTCGTTTTCCTAGCAGGGGGCCTTAAACATCAACATGAAACTCGCGACTACGGCTTACATGTTTCTCACCAACCACACAAACGATGGTGTAGAAACCAACACTTATATAAAAAAATGTGCGTGTAATGTCTCATGTTGGAATATGTTGTCTTGTGTGTATTTACTAATTTTGTGTTACAGGCCCCCTCACATCCAACACCTTTTTCTTGAACAGACTTGCTAATGAGCAAGCCAAGCTGGCTTATAGGACGTTCGCAGAGCGTGCAAAGCTCAAAATGAGGACGGTGCACGCTAACACAGACCCCAATCATGACCTTGCACATAAGCTTGTGCTAAAAATTGGCTCTCGCCTTGGCTTGCTTATTAGTAAGTTTGTTCCTGAATAGGCACTGCACGACTTCGTGGTAGGATGCCTGATACCTGCACGACAGTAAAGGATTTGAACTGCACAGCAAGACGACGAAGGAGTCTGCACTGCCGCAATGGCTACGAAGCGGACGGTCAGCTGTTACCAGGATGACAGCAAATTATAGAACCCCAAACCATTGCGTGCTACCTGTTTGGGGCATCTCCAGGGAACAAGGACTCAAACCGCACTTGATCACTCTATTCCAGAGGATATGTGCATTAGTTTTTATCCTCAAGTTATTTTAAGACACGAGGAAATTTGTCAAAATCTTAAGTAACCATCCTAAGGCCTGAGAGAATTTATATAAAAGAACCCCATGATCAGTGCAAAGACAGCATCAACAATACAATCCAGCTTGAGCTCGAATTCAACAGCCTACAATCTTCTCTGATCATTTCTCTGATCCCCACAATCTTGAAGCTTCCTTCGCATTTCGATCAAATCCACAATCCACCACAATGAAGTCATTCTACGCTACCAGCCTTCTTGCTCTTATTGCCGCTACTACCGCCATCCCATTTCCTGCCAAACTCGTTGCGCGTGAACCAACGCAGGACCAGGTTCAAACGGCTATTGAATCTTGGCGCAACGATGTAGTGAATGTCAATTCATTTCTTGACTCGCCCACCTCTGTTCTCTCTGATCCTACGGCCCTTCAATCTGCTGCGCAAACTGCCCTCAATTTTGCCAACGACGAACCAGTTGAGCTTGGCGTCCTCTCCGGTATCTCAGGGCTGCCAGACAACGCTCTTGGCGCAATCCAACTCCTGCAGGAAACGTTTGGAAATGTCCCCACGAGTCTCCAGAACATCATTAATGATCCCAGCAATCCAGACGATGTAAACACACAACTTGAGCAGATCAATAATACAAGGTGCTGCAATGTGCTCCCTGCATTGGACATTCTTTGGCAGGCTTGTGCAGATGATGAGGGCATTAGCAATCTTGTGGATACTAGCGTTCCAAGGCCTAATTCTTGTTCGGGGGTAGTCTGTTAGATAAAGATTGAAGCAGAAGGGAATGGAATCTAGCGAGGGCTTATGCTTGAGGAGTTTTCCTTTCTATACGCTTATCCGAAGACTTTACAGCATCTATAATCTTATGTTCTCGGCCGAATCTACATCTTGTCTTTCGTTATTTATTTTCATGCTATAGAGGAAAACTCAAAGAATATAAACAATTCTTTTAACCGTTGCCAGTCCGTGTGGGTTCTACTAATATTATAAGCAGTGCCATTTACATGCTCCAGTTAGAGGAACTAGTTTCTATTTATGGCCCTATTTCTTAAAGCCTCTACGTAGCCATGTAGGTGCAAGGGATATTACCATAGTCCCCTCGTGAAGCCCTCCGGGCAGCCCTCGGACAATTAGATACTTCGCAAAAGATTTGTTCCGTGATACGCGACCTAATTCAGCGGGTATTATATAATGAATACAATTAAAAGCTACCTTTATATAAAGCAGTAAGACAATAGAGAAGGAGAATTAATTTAGGTTCTTGTTAGATCACGGCTATGCTAACAAAAAAAAATAACAGTAGTCGGCCACAGAAATACCATATAAAAAGGAAGAAAGCCTCGCAAAAAAGGTAAGTAATAGTAAAAGTTATTACCTACGTAAGTAAACCCGGCATGTATTAAAATAGAGATGGCTTTAAGTCCGAATTTATTTTCTCTCTACCCTTGTAGAAACACTGGGTAACACATAGGTAGTTGCACTATAACGAATTCCCCGCTTCTTTTTATTCTCTTCTGTTACCTTTGTCCCTATCAATTTGTACTTACATCCCCCAATCTTATACCATTAAGCTTGCGCTAGCGATTCCGTCTTTTATAGATTAGTATTTATCTTCTCTTACTCCTAATTAAAGTACTAGACGCGGAAATACTTGTCTAGCTCTAAGGACGGTTAAAGCAATACATTGCTTATCACTAGTCAGTATAAACTCGTTACTCTAAAGACGAGTCCAAGAAGAGTTGCCAAGGGCAGAGATATAGCCTTAAGCGAGCCCCTCAATAAAGCAGGCTTTTAATTCATTAGTATTATTAGCTTTAACTACTTACTGGTGCTTCCGTCTTCTCTGCGACACGTAACCACTAACCAATCACCAGGACAACCAATTCTTAAATACAAACGTAAGAGCGATAACGTACTGTTGACCGGAAAATACCGGATCAGGAACTAGTGTGTCCCTACGGTCTCTACGCTCTGCAATATGCGTCAAAAATTGATGCATTTTGGACAAAAATTTGCGTGCATATTAGGCAGGTTTTTGGTGCATGTAGAGCTGAATTTAAATGCAAAATAGGCAGTCTCATCCGTAGACTTTATATGCAAAATGCAGTGGTTTTAAATACATATTGCACGTAGATTTCACGCATATTAGGTACGAATCTCGTGCATACGATTAATGCTGCAGAGAGGCTTAATATTTAGCATAATTTAACTAATCTATATATAAAAAAATATTCTTCACGCGATTTCTAAATCAACCGCGTAACCTCTATAGATAAAGTATACCTAATATATACCTAAGCGGAAGAAGAGAAGCAAAAGAAGGTTTCCATAGTTAACGCTCTAGTAGAGAAATATCTATATATAGCTAAGTTTAAATGCAGCTAAGCGGCTAAGGTTATTCTTAAGCCTATATATTAATTGGAAGAATACCTAAAGGCGTAAAAGGGCTAAGGAGTCTACTTATATTACTACGCGTACGGATAGTATATTTACTTATAGCGTATATCTACTATAGTAACTAATCTAATAAATTAGAAGCTGCTACTATAATTAAGTTAGATGAGGAAGGTATTACTATTAGAGGTCTCCAAGAGTAGCCTCGCCGTTATTAGGCTAATACCAGCTCTAAACTTTATAAACCTACGCATATAGAAGAGTCCTATTACAGCACCTATAAAGTAATAAAGTTAACGGACAACTTTAAGCCTTATAATTATACAGTGATCTATTTGGACTGGAGTGGCGTGGATCCGGCGTGGAGCGCCGTTGGAGCGCCAGTTTACGTTTATCAATTTAGGAAAGCGCTAAACCTATAATTGATAAACATAAATTGGCGCTCCAACGGCGCTCCACGCCGGATCCACGCCGCTCCAGTCCAAATAGATCACTGTTATAATATGCCTAATAACGAAGACGAAGGGAGCTAACGTAAAAGGTACGCGGTTTATCGGTTACTGCTAGTCGCTTAGAAGGCTACTAATCCTTATACTGCTAGAGTAGTAGGTACTCTAAAGACGACGCGGAAGCGGAAGGTAGTAGAGTAGTAGAGAACCGTTTATAACGGCGCTAGGGCACGTCACCTGTAAGGGCGCGAAGAGACTTCGGGGTAGATTCGAAGGAATAATATAAATTGGTGCAAGGGATAATGGTAGAGTCGAAATCTACAACTCTACAAAGCCAAAGAAAGGGCCTAATGGTTCTGCACGTCGGCTCGCCTGGAACACTTCTAGAACCGGAGGGATACACGCAAAGTGCCAGACCAAGGCTAGAGAAAGAAAAAAAACGTATTAGCAGGGCATTGCAATAGCTGCTGGGCTTTAGGTGGATACTTCAGATTTCGAAGAAAATAATTTATCCTATCATCTCTTTGCCGAACGACTAGCTCCCTACAGTTTATATCTCGCAACTGGTACCTCAAACCTCTTCCTCCCTCCAAGCATCCAATCCGCTAACGCCGCTAAAATCACAAGTCCGACCAAGGGGCCGGCATAATTCATGGTACTACCGGTAACCGGTAGTACCGATGGCCACGGCATCCATAAAACCACAAATATCAAATACGCTAGCGCGAATACGTTGGTCACCAACCCCAGTCGTCCGAGCTTGAAGGGCCCGTAGGGTGGAGGGGGGCCGCGGATCTTACGGATGGCCATGAAGAAGATGGGTATGAAGTAGGAGACATGCAATGCCAAGGTTTGGAGGGAGATTAAGGCATTGAAAGCGGTAGCGGAGGCAATGTAAATAATAGCAAGGATGAACACTATAGTTCCGATAAGCGCGAGGGCGTTAACGGGGAGTTTTAGCGTTGGGTGGACCTTTATGGGGTGGTCAGTCAACTTGTCCCCGACTAAATATCCTAGAGCAGCTGGAAGACTTACGTAGGAGAAAAAAGAGGAAAATGGCATGCCATTATCGAGAGCGAAGACCCACACCAGGCGGGAGACAGATGCAAACATGTTGAAGAGCGCAAAGAATATTATTACACCAATGAGGGCGACTAGCGTGTTCGTCGCGGCTTTTGAGTTAGTGGCTTGGTAATATACTTCGATCAAGGGGAGTCCCGTTGGCGAGCTAGAGATACGCTCGACGTCCACCGCGTCCCCGAGGCTAAAGAGTAGGCAGATGGTAAAAGCGAGCATCATTACGGCGTTCGTGGCAACTGCGACATACAGGCTACGCGGGACTCGGGTACGAACCTTTTTGACTTCGTCACCTGGATATTGGTTAGAGAGAGAGAGAGCGCCGGAGCCCAGGTGGTGGAAAAATAAAGGATTCTAACACATGTGTATGACACCGTCAAAACCTAGTAATTATAAGCCATCAAATAGCGGTGAAAGGGATTGAAACCATTAAACCCACCCGCCACAGAGAAAGTACAGGTTAACAAACCAAGACCCCATGCTATGCCAGGATTTTCCCAGCCGCTAAGGTCGTGAGTGACAGTTTTGAAGACAAACTCGGGGGTGCTTCGTTTTCCTAGTGCGATGAGAACGGCCATAGAAACGATAAAAAGTACGACGTGAATAATGCCGCCAGCCAACTCCAAGGTATTTAGCATCTTTCTGAACCACAAGTTAGATATAAGGGGAATAGTCATGACCGCCCACATTATCATAGTCATATGCCAGCGCTTTGGTTGATAGGACTCGTAGTTAAATATTGCGAGGGCCGTTATCATGTTAGATATGAGAGTAGGCGGGCCAGCGCAGGCGAACATCCAGGCTGAAACAGTCATCCATCCTGTAAGCGTTAGATCATGAGATGACGTCTTTTAGGGTTATTAAGACCTTGAATTAGACCCCAGAACTTTGGGTAAGCGGGCGCGAGATTTGCGGACCATCTATACTGCGCACCGACGGTAGGATCTCTGCGCTCTGTTAGCAAGCAATGCCAACCTAAGCTTAGGATATTACCCACATAGAGGCCATTTCTGCTAAAGACAGGGCGATGGCCGAAGCGCCGAAGCCAGCCACGATGCACCCGTACACCATTGATGCAGGCCCGCCATTCAGCAAGGCAAATTGGAAGGTTACAGCAAACGACTCCCATGAAGCAAGGATAATAATGCCAAAATTGAGAACGGAGGAAAGATTAATGTATCTCTATGCGGTCTCTTCAGCAAGGTCACGTTAAATTTGGTCAAGCCGCGGTTAGATTTGAATCATTTGACATGGGAGCATTTAGTCACGACATACCTCAAGGGAATGGACGTGTCGGCGAGACGACTCTCCTACAGTTGTGGGTGCTTCTTCAGTGTCGTCAGAGCCCTGTTCGTGGGAGCCGGCATGTTGCATGGCGGCCAGTTCGATATTGATTTTTTCAGTGGCCATTCTCTACCACAAAGTCGACAGAGCATCAGGGAATTCGTGAAATTTCGTGAAGCTCAGGCTTAGCGGGGTAGGATGGGGGGAAGGGATAGGAAGGGGGTATGCGATGCGCGGTCATGCTGGCTAGGGTTTGTTGTGCTTTTTGAACTCCCTGGGATGGTAGTTCTGAGATAAGTCCCGACTTATTTAGTCCTAGCAATGCAGACCAGGCTGATTGGATCACGCGGCTCGCCCCGCGTTCGCTAACTCATTTTTGTATAGAGGGTATGCTCACTCCTGCTGTACCCAGGCATGGCGCGCCATATTGGGGAGCTCGACCGACGGCTAGTCATGGAAGGTGCGTACTCGCATTGTGGCGGCCACAAAATAACCTCAATATTAACCTCTGCTTGAGTCGGTAAAGTGGAGTAGTTCCTACGTCGGCGACGAAAAGCTGAACACGCCCAGCATTGCACACCGACACGACGGGCTTGAGAACTTCACACTTGTGACTTCGTGTGGCGATGTGACCCGAGGAGACGGTTCGGTTGTTGTAGACTCGGAGCCTGATACCTCGATACGGATTTTCCCAAATACCCGGGAGCTGATCGGTAGCTGCTTTTCTTTTATCTCCGCTCTTACCTCGCTGTGTCATAATCACGGCCCGACCTCTCTGCGCCGAAGTCCAAGTCTTCCACCACCAACGGGTCAGATTTGGAAACGAAATGCCAGCTAACGTCAGCACAGTAACTTCGATGCTATTAGCCATGGCTTTGCCATCGATTGCGCATTATCAATATACTCTTAGGAGAGAATTTCTCCACGTACATTCAACAGCATCCAGGACCTCCAATATATGTGTTTTTCTATATTCAATGAAACCATACTGTCTTAACCATACCTCGACCTGATGGGCTTCCCATTGTAGTGCCTACCTGTCTCGACGTTCGCATTCCGGTTTATGTCCCTTTCTTCCTTATGAGAAAGTGTCTCTCGTGCCAGCGCTCGACGCCTCCTGTTCTCCCCAATTAGAGCAGCCAAAACGTAAGCTACCCACATAAAAGCTGCCACTACACTGTACGCGATAACTTGGCCATTGCTCGGTGCTCCAATCCGCGTCCTTTTTGCCAGCTGAAGTCCCAGACCCCCATTGATTATCCCAAGCGTAATTATGATCCTTCCGAGCCAAATGTGGCCGTAAGACCATACCATCCTTCTCCCATGCTTCTTGAACATGAAGTGATGTAAAAATCCCAACAATGGCTGGAAGAACAGCAGTACGAAAAGCACGATGCCAATAATAGGATGCGCTTGATTGAGCATGCGCAAGTTTGTCGCCATATATATGCCCAAGCCGAATGCGGCAATGTAGAGTAGGTATGCGAAGACTTGAAAAAGGCCATGGAGAAGCCAGAGGCCACGAAAGGAGCATAGGCGGATGAGAATCCCGCCAGTTGGGAAGAACACGACGAAGGCAAGGGATGCGAGAATGGCATGTGCAGTTAGGATCTTTGCGCCAGAGCTAAAGAAGGCGAATGGATTGAAGTTGGAATTCCCACCAGTGTTGGGGGAGTAGGGATTGCCGCCGCCGTCGTCGCTGTACCCACCAAAATTTCCAAATTGGGCGTGGGTCTGCGGAGCTGCGAGAGGGTCAGGAAAGTAGAATATTACACTGTGACTGAAAACGTGATTTACCTAATGCTAATACTAGCGCTGCAACGTAAAGTGCCATGATTGCTGTGATTATGAGTAAGAAGGCGTACTGTATGGAGTGCGAGGTTCGGTTTGGTCCTTGAAGCAATAGAACCACGAGACTGACTCAGAAAGACCTCTCACAAAGTTCAAAGCAACAAGAAAAAAGTTCAAATTCACACAAATCTACAGGAAGTCATAAGCGCCTTTAAAGCCATGCTGAGGTTTCCTGCCAAGCTTCGGCCTTCCTTGGTTAAAGAGGACCAAGACGAGGATCGTCATAGAGCCGAAGCTGATTCGACATGCATACTGACGCAAATGACAATTTCTAAGGATGAAAGGTATGAAAAGATTACGCGTTACTGGGCTCGGCGACGCAGGATCTGTTGGTAGAGGTTGGAGGTTTCGGTTTGGTGGTCGTCATCGTCGGACCGCTGTGTGGTAGGGTGGGGAACCGGCGTGTCAGCATCGGAGAAGGTGGCATTAATGCCCAACTACCAAGCAGCTCGACAGTTCGACTCCTCTATAACGTGTACCTACTACCTACTTCTTCCAAGGTTGCAACCAGAATGTATTAGCTTCTACAAAATGCCAAGTTGTAAGACCCAACACAGCCTGTCCTCAACCCCTTGTCCGCTGATGATTCCATGACATCAGTATCCCGCCAGTAATACGCTTCCTATAAATCCATATGCTTGCTGCGAATAGAGACCTTGCCGCAAGAGACTGGGCTATTGCCATATGAGCACTTCTTTTGTTTAAGAGCTAGGTAAATCGATCCGAAAAGTCGGTCAAATCAACGTCAGATGGAAACTCGTAAGAACTCTATTTGCTTTCGTGACAGCCTACAGAATACCTGTCCAAACCTGCTGTTGTTGACCAAGTTTATGGTGGCAAACATTCATCTCCGCTGCAATGTGCATATCCTTTACTCCATTGGTTTGCTTCGTTAGCACTATTAGGCCTACAATGAACGAGGGCTAGCCGTAGCCGTCTAACACATACAAGTTTGATCTGGAAGTCGCGAGGTAGTTGAATTCATTGCTTCCGTCCAAGCTCCTTTCGAAACGACCTAGAAATAGCCCAGCTGAAAAATCCCAATTCATACAAGAACAGATTCAGTCTGCTAATTTGCATGTGCATGTCATATTCCATCAGAGTCCACAGTTCTGTGGCTTGGAATTCGCCTGCTGACCTTCATCCCGGCCAAAAAATCAACCGATCCGCTTTCCACCGCTCTCGCCCCACTAGATATGCTCAGATCCATCCTTCGGTTAGCCTTATAGGTTTACAAACGGGCGAGGTTCGAGTAATTCAGCTTATGGATCTGATGGAACAGCCATCCAATCATACATGTCACACAGGTGTATGGCGTGTGGAGACTCCATAAGGTAGAGTCGTCACGAAGACCGAGAATATATACAAACAAGCGAAGCTATCACGTGATCGCAAGAAGCTCCTGCAGATGTCCACGTACCCCCTACCAACAATACAGAAGCTAACCAGAACACAACAGCTCGCAATACATACTTCCAACGTGCTTGGCTTCGCAAACTGATGAAAGGCTGAAAGTGAAAAGTGTGCGGGAGCCGAGGGTTGTGGACGCAAGCGTTTTTCTGAGACATGCAGACTTGCTGATAAGCAAGCAAGCAAGCAAAACACCCCTCTGCTTGCTTGATTGCCCGATTTGGAAGCTCTCTGCTTGCTTGCTTGCTTGTTAATTGCTTGCCAAGACAGTATAGAATTTAAAGTTCTACAGAAAATCCGCCATGGCTTCGCCCAGTAACAGTACATTGCCCACTAAGCTCCTCCACCATCAATCAATTGTAGTATAAGGTATAAGCTCGTTCGCGCGGCTCAAAGGCAGTTCATGAGGCAGACGCGGTAAAGGCAGCGCGTAGATCGCGATCTTGGCGTGGTGTAGAGGATCAGGAGGTAGAGGAAGGAGGTGTAGCAGCTGTTCCTTTGTTAGCTATTAGCTTTATATAAATTAATAGACTTACTACCTTCTCTAGTGGCCTTCTTATAACCCATCTTCTTCTAAGAACGCGTGTATTACAGAGCAGCAATTATTATTAGCTGTAGCCTAGATTAACAAGGCTCTAGTAGATTACCAGCTTTACTAAATCCTCGCTTACAATCTGAGCTTATAGCTAGTATAGTTAGTATATTAAAGGCAAACTGGGTAAGGTATGGAAACTCAATTTGCATCTGCTACTAGTACTTAATTAGATCCTAAGCCAACGGGTATTCCTTTAGTAGAGGATTAAGCAACTTCCACTACGCGTACTCATCCTCATAAACTATCTGGCTTAGTATTAAGGCACTAGAGTAGGCGTTAATATAACTGTCATAGCTAGCAGAGGCTCATACGCGTTTTAGAGGTAGTACCTTTGGTTCTACTAATAAAGGTATTAAACAATCTTTATACTGAAGCCAAAGAGTTTAGAAAGCAGCATCGCCGCTAATAATCTAATTAGGCCTGTCCTTCTACGTGTTCTAGTAGAAGCGCTTAAAATAAGAATATAAAAGGACTACTACGTAATATACTAGAGTATTATTAAGCTTAAGGTAGTAGTCGTTTAGCTTTATCTAGGCCGCGTTTAGATTAATTATAAAATAATCCTCTATAGCTTTAGTAACGCAATCCTTCTTTTCTTTAAAGACTTTAAGCAGCCAATTAAACATAAGAATAACCTCCTAAATCGCGCTATGTTTACTAGCCTTGCCTCTACCTTCTACTAAGCTTATAGCTTCTTTAAGAGGGCTAAGGATCTCTATGTATTTATTAATAATTAACTAATTATATACGTTTAAGCCGCTAATAGCAATATAGCGGCAAGGCTTAGGTACCTTCTTGCCTTTAGATCTAAGGGAGGTCATTTCCTTTTTATGCTTTATAATCTAGTACTAAGCAAATAAATTAAGAGGCGCTTAGAGCTTGGTAGCTTATTTAAAGGTAGTATAGTAGCTATTCTAGTGGGTCTTAATAGGCTTAATAAGCTACTCAATTTAGAAGCCTTTCTATCACGGGACGGGGTCAATAGTAGCTAAATATATATATTCAAGGAGTCTACAAGACGTTGCGCGATTAATCGTAAGGGTTAAGGGTGTAAGGGGGTAATATACCCACACGTAGCTGACATAAGCTATACGCGAGGTATATATAAGAGCACGGGGCTCTCCTATAGAGGCCCCTATAGTTAGGTTCCGTAACACTACCCCCCCTCCTATTAAGGCGGAGCTCCGGTAACGCTAGGGTTACTATATATATATAGGGGGAACGCTTAGGGTATAGAAAAGAAGAAGAAATATTATTATAGATGTAATGGGCTCGTATAGATGCTTCTAACTTGGGACTTAGGGGTTGTTAATAAGGTATAAGGGGGGTTGCTAAGGCGCTAGTAGTAAGCAAGCTAATAGTAATTTTCTATCCCAGGGATAGAAAATCTTAATTAGCTAGTTTCTTCTTAGCGTCTAGAATCTAACTAATTAGACAACTTTAACCGCCGGTTAAAGTTCCTAGACATTTTAAAGTTTTCCGGTTATATAATTACACTTTATAGTAATCTGCGGCAATCTAACGGTAATTTGCCCTTATATAGCAATATATAACGGTTTAACTCTATAAGGGCTCCTATAAAGAATTAGGCATAAAATCTCTGCTTAGGCCCGGTTTCTATAGGTTTCTATAGTAGAAATTACTAATTAGGTCCTTTATATTCTTAAAGTCTTCCTATAGTTGCTATTCCGGCTAATCTATATTAAATCCTATATAGGTAGCTTTATAGTAAAGCCGCCGTCCTTTACCTTTACCAAAGTATTTAGAGTTAATAATTTGTTTAACGGTCCACTTCTTATAGTTCTTATCTTTATTCTTATCTTAGATTAGTACTAATAGGGGTTTAGGCTGTGTTTATCCTAGTAGAGGGTTAGGCTGGTAAAGGTATAGTAGCTATAGGTAAAATACGGGCCACACTCTATAGGTAGCTAAGGTAGGTAGAAGCTCTAGTTCGTATATAGCTCCCCTATTAATAACCTATTTAATCTAATAAGGGCCAAGGTTTTTATAATTAAGTAACTTTATAGGCCTCTGCGTAGAGATATTATATATATCTAACTATACCTAGTCGCTAATACGCATCTTAGGTGGTGGTGTTCTATAATAGTTGGCGAAGTAAGCTTGTTTTGCTTAGGCCTAGGCTATCTCTCCTTTGCAGTAGTTAAGTAGATCTTTTATATAGTCTATATATTAATTAGTAAGTAGCACCTTAAGGCGTTTTTTATATAGCAGTTTCTTATTAATAGGCTCTGGTGGCTCTATACTAGATTATAGGTAATAACCTTTATTTATAAAGAATAGGGTAAGTCCTATAGTAGCTAAGACGTAGTTATTTACTACAAATTTACCTAGCGGAAGGTAGTCTACCCAGTTATCCTAACTATAGGCAACTACCTATTGTAAGTACGCCTTTATGCTAGCGTTAGCGTTTTCTAGTTATCTAGCAGTTTTATAGTAAAAGGAAGTAGATATCTTAATAGAGATACTAAGGCGTTAGTAGATCCGCCTTTATATGTTAGAGTTAAATTACGTGCCTTAGTTAAACGTAATAGAGTTAGGTAACCTGTGTAGTTAGTAAACCTCGCAAAGAAAGGTGTTGGCAATATTACTTATAGCTACGCCTTTAGTTAGGCATAGTAATGTTCTTTTATAAGTTGGTATATTATTATAAGGATGTTCTTATAGGTTTAGCTATATTATTTATAAGGCGGTAGGTTAATAATAAAATCTATAGCAATATCTGCCCATTAGCGTATAGGTATTAGTAGAGGGTATAGTAGTCCTTAGTACTTTATATAAAATACTTTAGTATACTTATAGCCGTAGTAGGCGCTTATAAAGCGTTTAACTAAGTCTATTATTTTAGGCTAGAAGTAGTATTAGTTAAGGAGCTTATAGGTTCCTCCCTTACCTAGGTAGCCGCTTAACCAGAGGTTATAGGCTATTTAGATTAGTTACTATTATAGGTCTTCTAAGTTAGGGATAAATAGATAGCCTGTCACGGAACGCCGCCGTAGGAGCCTCTATAGGAGACTCCCTAGCGGAACCCCGTGCCCTCGCGTACGCTTCGCGTACAGCTTACGTCAGCCACGCGTAGTATATCACCTTCCTACGCCCTCGATCCTTACGATCGATCGCGTAACGTCTTGTAGACTCCTCGAATATATACGCTCTATAGCCATTGCCCTACGTCCCGTGACATTACGTTGCGCCTTTTTTTTTACCACCGACACCTAGCCTACGACCAATTCTACATCTCTATAATACTGCAGGCGCTGCCAGAAGCAGCGTGTCTACGAGCAACCTCCGCACCATAATAGTAAGACGATATTCCTTACTAGCCACTATGTTAAGCCTAAAGAGCAACCTAATACCCTAACCTAATCTACAACGCTAATCAATCCCAGGAGAATTTAATTCATTAACCCTAGCCTTAACCCCTAAGGGCAAGCCTAGCGGCTTAGAAGAGTTACAACTATAAGTACCCCTAAGCACCCAGCACCACCTTAAAGACGATAAGAGTCAACCAGCCTAGCAGGATGGGTATACCCCTATTAGTATAAGTAGCCACAGCGACGACCTTGACGAGATAGACACTGGCGACGTCTTATCCTTTATTAATTATATAGCCACGGAAAAGCAACCAGAAGGGCAGCTACCTATTGAGATTGAAATACGAGACGCCAAGATGTTTATATAAATGGTAGCACGAGAACCTAATAAATACTACCGCCTTCTATAGAACTACTACCTAAAGCTTACGCGAGCTAAACTGCGTGCTGCCTAAGATTATAATATTATCC
>Ga0307507_10002237_pt1 | contig 41316 bp, 12 predicted proteins | sample 7_EM_MG_FD_207223 | JGI IMG/M metagenome (GOLD analysis project Ga0307507, IMG submission 207223) | Populus trichocarpa ectomycorrhiza microbial communities from riparian zone in the Pacific Northwest, United States - 7_EM | ecosystem: Host-associated > Plants > Roots > Unclassified | place... | reverse complement strand
TTAATAGGCGTGGTGCGCGCGACCTGGTACAGCGACAGCGACGCGACGGCGACGCGACGGCGACCAGACGGCTCAACGAGGTGGAAACACGGGCAAAGCTCTAGGCAGCGGAAACACAGGCCAGCTTTAACGGCCCCATGGCGTTCGACTTACAGTCAACTCACAGTTAACCCACAGTTGACTTACAGGCGACTCACAGGAGGGTCTTAATAGGCGTAGTGCACGCAACCTGATGCGCATATGCATAAGGCGACTTATAGGAGGGTCTTAATAGGCGTGGTGCTCGCAACCTAATGCATACATATAGGGGAGGCTATAGGGGAAACACAGGCCAGCTTATAAAAGGGGGGGATACAAGCTTGGTTAGTAGAAGAGGGGAGAGTAGGTTATCTAGTGTGGGACCTAGTGTCTCTACGGCCCCTCTCCTGCAAGACACAGTCGGCCTGTCATAAGGAGACTCTTACAGGTAACGCGAAACGGGAACTGGCAGCAGTATAGGGTGTTGCGCCCCTATATTACTACTAGCCTCCCGCAGGGCGTAGTGTGTAGTAGCCACTGCTGGCTCCAAGGACCTTACCCCTTAGCTAGGCCCTAACCCTTGGTGCACCTAGTAGGCAGGCAGGATCACGTCCTGGCTAGAGAGACTACTACGTGGCTCGAGAGAACGGATGCGCGTGTTGGTATACTAATAGACGGAACCGTTCGCCTCTAGGGCGGTACGCTGGTGAGGTATACTTAAGGAGCAAACAGGAGTTACTTAGGCAGGGGAGGCTTTTGGTCTGGGCCTTAACTGTAGAAGGTACCCAAGGCTTCTATATTGCAGGATGCAGCCACGACGCCCTCGTAGGATTACGCCAGTAGGCACGTAAGAAGGGAGTTGCGACCCCTAGAAGCGGCAGCTTATGCCCATACTGGCGGAAATAATGAAGAAAGGCGTAAAACTAGAGGCTATGGAAGGCTCCTAAGCCATGCGAAAGCATACTAACTCTAGGAGGAGATTCTTATATAGACCGCTAGGGGGCGGTTTAGTTCTTGGGTTAACCCCATTATAAGATATCTAAAAGAATGGTGAAACCCCCCGTTAATTGATAGTGGCAGCTAACTGCTTATAGAAAGCCCCCTAGGCCTTTAGGCCTAGGTAACTGGGACTAAATACTAGAAAACTGGGGTAGAGGCCTAGATAAGCAGGCATATTAAACTCTACTATATAACTACCTACCCTATGGACGGCTACGGCAAGTTCAAGGCCGGGACAATTAAGAATTAGATTTAACGCGGCAAACACAATACATGCAGCTAGCTTATAAGGGGCATACAGCTAACCGGCAAGAATGGGGGAAGAATCGGAGGCAATAACAGACTCAGATTTAGAAAGGCTAGTAGGAATATAAGACACAGAAATGGAAAGCTCCATATAAAATAAGTAGTGGCCAGGGAGCAAATACAGGAGATGGAAGTTCTAAATATTTTAGAGAAAGTGGAAACGGAAGAAGTGAGGAGTAAAGGAAAGGCGAAGGACCCCTACTAGGGGTCCACCACTTGACCATTATATAGTATAACTGCGGTAATACGAACCACCGTCTAGCAAGGCCCCTACTAGACAGTCTAGACCCAGAGAAACACTATATTCTTGCTATATAAGAGCCGTATTATAATACCTATATATAATTAATATACTGCCCCCAAGGATTCCAGCTCCTGTATAAACCAAAAGCAGCCATACGCGTATGCTTTATAATTAGCAAAAATATCAGCCTTGCCTTATAGTCATAGCAGGCAGTTAACCCAGATATTACAGTTATAACTATCTAGATATATAGGGGACTAGTATAAATTATTAATGTCTATAACCCTAGGGTTAAAGGGGTAGTATAGATAGAGAATATTATATCTATAATAAGCTTGCTAGAAACTAAACACACGGAGTCTATTTTACTAGAAGACATAAACCTCCACCACCTATAGTAGGGGGGCATTTATATTGCTGCTAATTAACAGGCAGAGTGCCTACTAAGAGCTATAGATAACGGGGGCCTTAAGCTAGCTACCCCCCTAGGTGCAATTATATGGCAACGGGGCACTGCCAAAAGTATAATTAACCTTACGATTATGGACGAAAACCTATACTAGAGACTTAAAAGGTGCTCCCCTAAAGAAGAATGGGCACTTACCTTAGACTATATCCCTATCTAGATATAACTAGATCTGGACATTAAGGCGCAACCAAATAGCAAAAGATACGCAATAAGGAAGCTTAACGTAGATAGCTTTCTTAATATAATTAAACAATAACTCTAAGACCTAGAAGAAATCCACCTAATACTAAATAAGTGAGGCTTATTGGCTACCCCTAAGGAAATTAATTAAAGACTAGAAAGGATCTAGGCAGTAATTAAAAGCGGGCTAGAAGAGCACTGCCTGGTTTCAAAACCGGGCCCCTATACGCGATATGTATGGTCCGCATAGTACGCGGCCCTTATAGCTGGCCAATGACGAGTAAGGAGGAAATATATAAGCAGCCATAATTCTAAGGATGAGAGATAATATAAAGATATAAGAAACCAGCTAAAGAATACCCTAAGAAAAGAAGCAAGGAATAACTAGAGACGGTTTATAAATAAACACACTACTAACCCAAGTCTCCCCTATAATAAGGGCCTTTGGACTATAGCGAAATGGGTAAAGAAAAAGGTGGGACACTTAGTAGAAGATCTATACCTACCACCCCTATAAAGAGCAGGCGAACTATAGGCCACAAGCAATAATAACAAGAAGGTAAAGATCCTTATAGAAAGATTTTTCCTTTAACCGGCTCCAGTAGACCTTAGCGATATTACTAGTAAAATACCAGTGACTTACCTAAGGGTCAACAGCGACATGATAACTAAAGAAATAGCTAGAACTATTAGCCGCCTCTTAAATAATACAGTACTAGGACTAGATGGGATCTTAAACAAAGCCCTAAAGACCTGTAGACCACTTATAGCATCTTAGCTTGCAGACGTAGCCAGAGTATACTTTACAATAGGCTACTACTTATAACTCGGAAGATCTATAACAACGGTTGTTTTATAAAAAGAAGATAAAGTAGACTACTTAATCCCAGGAAGCTACTGCCCTATTGCTTTAGAAAACACCCTAAGCAAGATCTTAAAAAAGGTTATAGCGGACTATATAGCAGACACGGTAGAGGAACACGCCCTACTACCACAAAGCTAAATAGGGGCAAGAAAGAATCGCTTAATGCTATTAGCACTTATACTACTCGCTACTACCATTAAAACTGCATGGGCTATGTAAAAGGACTTTATAGTATTAATAATTAGCCTAGATATTAGCGGCGCCTATAATAATATACCCCATAAGCGTCTCCTATACATCCTTAAGGCAAAGGGCTTCCTAGAATAGATTATTTAATTTGTTTAAGAATTTATAGGCTAGAAAGAAATATTACTAGTCTTTAGCGGATACCAAAGCCCCCCTATTATAGTTATAACAGGAATACTATAAGGATTACCTCTGTCGCCTATACTCTTCCTCTTCTTTATAAGCAACCTGCTTAACACCTTTAAGGAAGGGGCAACCTAGGGGATAGGCTTTGTTGATAATATAAACCTAATTATATATAGGCCAACAGCCGCAGAGAACTGTAGGACACTAGAGAAAGCCTATAACACCTATATAGAATGGGCAAGACGATATAGAGTCCAATTCTTACTAGAGAAATACCAGCTAATCCATTTTATAAGAAAACGTAACTAATCTGTAGATCTTTAGCATATAATCCATATCTAAGGCTTTGGGGGTTAACCGGTTTAAGGCCTAAGGGTATTAGGAGTGTGGGTAGACAGTAAGCTCTAGTAGAGCGTATATGCGATATAAGCGGCCTATAAGGGCCAAGTATAGTATATCGCCATATCTAGGATTGTTAATTCTATATAGGGTCCATGCTTCCAGAGGTTACGCCTACTATATATAGCAGTTGTCCGGCTAACCATAACATATGGATCTAGTATTTGGGCCACTGGAGAAACCAAAAAAGGCCCCCCTAAATCACTCCTTAAACCACTCTAAAAGGTCTAAACAGCCTGCCTTAGGAGTATAATAGGTGGGTATAAGTAAACAGCCACAGCACTGCTTAAAAAGGAAGCCAATATTCCCCCCCTATAACTATATATTAAAGCCGATACAATGTAAAGGGTGTAAAAGAAACGCAACTTTAACATTATAAAGTATATTAAGACACGCCTAAATAAACTATAAAGGGACCCTAGGGTGCCCTATAGGAGAAGGAACCAACAACCCTAAAGTAGGGAAGATATATTAGAAAAACAGGTAGAGAAAATAGAAGAAGAATAGTACGGCGCTAGGGCCCAGGCCTATATAGAGAAGAAAGGGAGACGCGCAAGAGGCCAGCAAAGATAACAGTAAGGGAGAGAAAGAAGCTAAAGTAGAGCATAAAAGAGTACTAGAAAACCATCTACCGCAATACAATACTAGTTAGACCAACGCTGGAGAGATAAATAGGAGTTAAAGGTATAGAGGTAGACTTAAGCAAGGGGAACTTAAGCCGTAGCATAGGTAATACTATAGGGGGTAAATACCTAAGGGCTCTAAAAGGGCCTAACAAAGGCAGAAAATACAATAGCAACACTCTTAAGGACAGGAATAATAGAACTAAAAGATTAGCTTTACTAGGTAGGTATTCCAGTAGGTAGCCTAAGGTGCAAATATAGCTGGCCAAGACAGACACCAAAACACGTAATACTGTTATGCCCCTTACGCACTGGCTGAGAAGCAATACTCTTAGCAGCTGGCACAGAAAACTATAATACACTGCTCTTAACATAGAAAGGCCTTAAGGCGGCTACCTAGTGGCTTATTAGCCAAAATGTGCTAGACCAGTTCCGGGTTATAAAGGAAATAGCAATAGAAGGCAAAGGGGCGAGTAATAGGCGCCCCCTAATAACTCTATAGGAGTAGAGTATAGTGTGTAATACTAGCGCGTCCGTAGGTTTGTTACGGCAGCAGTAGTTCCCAAGGAGGTTAAAAAGTAAGGTAGTAGAGCACTATTAGTGACTTATAGGCAACTTATAAGCGAGCCCTAAAAGGCAGAGAGATGGATTACGGGGTTTTCTTAAATAGAGTTTTCTCCCCATATGTATATAAGGAGTAGTCCGCGTGGGCCCAATAGGGATCCGAATTGGACGTTAAGCAATGAATAATAATAATATATATATACGTATGCACTAACTACTAAGACCCTAACTGTTTAATTATATGATTCTCTTATTATTCCTTTCTCTTCTTTACGTAATGTCTTGTTCTCTATAAGAGCTATATACCCTTAAATTTAGATAGAATTTATATTATTCCTTTGAATCTTCCCTAAAGCCTCTTCGCGCCCTTATAAAACGATCTATTAAGAAACTTAATTAGAAGAATGCTGGCCCTTTTAAGGTTAAAAAAGTTATCTTCCCTTATACCTACCGACTAAAGCTTTCTAATATAATTACAATCTACCCTATATTTTATATGTTAGCCTTTTACCCTACTATATCTATATTAGACGCCCTACCTAAATAGATCTAAGACCCTCCTCTACTAGTTAAAGAAGATAGTAAGAATAAGTACTTTATTAAAAGAATTAATAATATTAAGTATAATAAATGGAAACACTAATATATATAACATGTTTTACCAGTAAGTTGTCTATACCACTAAGTTGTCTACCTACAATATTAAAATCCTAAGTTATTTTAAATAACGTAGTAGTACTTAGCAATAATATAATTTACTATATTATGTAAAATAAGCTAATATTATTTAGAATCTGAACTATCTAAAACTTTAGTTATATAGGTTCTACAATTATGGCCTAGCTGCCTACAAAGCCCGCAAGTTCATGCAGCCTCTATGCGCCCTCCGCGCGCACCCTCTTTATAAACTGTTTACTACCCCCTACCACCCCAGCGCCCTCTATAGGTGCTATTTAACTACCCTCCCCTATTGTTAAGGTGCCCTAATTCTACACGTACTTCCTTTTACGCAATTTCTGCTTATTTGCAGCCTTAGTAGCCTTCTTAAGCGCGGAGAGTTCGTCGCGTATTAATACTGCGCCATATACCATCATTAACGCGCCTTTTACAAGCGAATTAAGCTGCGCAAGCCTCTCAGTAGGAGAGGAGCTGTAATGCTTCTCTATTTGCTCGCGAACTAGCGCCCATTAGGCCCCCAACTTATGCATATTATTGGGCGTTTTTAATACCCATGGGGTAGCCTCTAGTGCAGGTGGGATGGGCGTACAAAGCCTTACATTAAGCTGTGATAGCACCACCTGTGGGTTAAATGGAACTAAGCCAGCACCTTAAAAGGATGAGCAGATATTATCCTCTTAAAACACCTTAAAATAGGCCTTCTTATAGGCCTGCAGGAAGGCTAGTTTGTTAATCTTAGTAACCTTCATGGCTGCCAAGGCTAAGATCTCACCACCGTACGCGCGCTTTAACGGCAAGAAGCAGCCCACATTAAGCGGCTGCAGGAGGTATAACAAATAGAATGGCATCTAAAGGGTAATAATCTTCACCTCTTTACAGTATTCTTGGAATTTAACAGAGTTGTGGCTCTTATGGCCGTTAATTATTAGCAACTAATACGTGCCCTTAGTGCGCGTCTCTATATACATATTAAAGTGCTTTAACCACGCAACTCCATGCTCATTTATTATCCAGCTATTTACGCTAACACTAATAGCCCAATACTCTATGATAGTAGGGTTATTATACCAGGTGTTAATATACTACTTGCCCTTAAAGATAAGGAAAGGCGGGACTAACCACCCTATTACGTTAATTAAATTAATAACCATTGTCTACTTATGGTTGCCTAGCTAAAGAGACTTCCGCTTCCTACGCCTCTTACGGCCTATAATAACCAGCTAAGAAGTTATTATACCCATTATAAAGCCCGTCTTATTAAAGTTATAGGTATCCTTGTTAAGGATACCGTACTTCTCCTTTATCGCGTTATAGAGCTTATGTCAGATAATCTGTATTCTCTAAAGGCGTGGGTCACGTGCACGAGTCACGTGCACGAAGACACGTCACTGAAGACACGTCAGATCAAGGTCAAAAAGCATCAATAAACGATCAAGTCAAGATCATCAATCCATCAACCCATTTCATCAATGAACTTATCTATTTGAACTTCGTGATAGTTATAAGCCCGGTCCGCCGACTCAAGAAGCTATTTAGCTATCACTCACTTATTTGAAGAAATTCTACCTTATCGTCAGACTCTGATACCTTATCGTCAAGAATGTAGACTCTGACAGAAATCCTACCTTAAGTGTCACAGGACGATTCTGACACGAGACTCCACGAGATTTTACGAGACTCTAACACCTTAATCATTAAAGGACGATCCTGACGATAAGGACGATCCTAACGACAAAAATACCATCTTAAATCCTCCTTTGCCTATTAGTTAAAATAACTCCACTAACGTTAAGTTTGTTAACTATAATTATTCTTAATAAACTAGAAGACTGGGAGCAATGGATCTGGCAACTATAAGCCCTTATAAATCAGTAAATTTAGGCCTATGTTAACTTAGCCACAGAAGCACCTTAAGAAGGTCTACTTAAAAAACCACCTTATCCAAAGGTTATAGATTTTAATAAGAATGCAACTTTATATGCATAGCTCTTAACGAATTAACAGAAAGCGTACAAGAATAGCAGACAATACTATAACCAGGATATAAAGTATTTCCTAAGATAGGAAGATCATCTTTAACAGATCTATACCCAGATTACGTCTATAGTATTAATTTAGAAGAAGCTACTGCTTAACCCTTCCTTAACCGTCAAAGAATGGCTATTTTAATTAAAGGAGAACACAGAACCTACCTTATTATTCGTTAGGAAGAAGGTATAACACTAATACATAGAAGCCCTTAAGGGGTTTAAACACTTATTAAAATTAAATTAGTAGTTAGATTAATGGGAACATATAATAGTACTAGGAGAGAAGTATAAGATCCTTTAAATATCTAATAGAATCTGGCTTTAAGATTTAGCAGAAGTTATTTAACCATTTAGCAACACCTACTCTATAAAGTATACTACTAAGTTAAATAACCTTTAGAAGTCAAGATCTTCCAAATACCGCAAAGTAGTAAAGGAGCTGTAAGAAGGACTTAGAATACCCTTAAAGAAAGCCAATACTACTACAAGAGGGAGTACCTTTAATACAGACTTTACAGAGCAAGCCACAATGGATTACTCTAATACTACTAAAGGTCTAGGGAAAGGAACCTTAGCATATACTAGACGCTTAAAAAAAGCTAGGTTACTAGTAGATAAGAAGACGTCCCACAAGAAGCTAATACCCGTGTGCTTAGTATATAAGAAACGAGGACATTCCCTTTAAGACTATTAGTATTTATTTAAAGACAAGAGACCCAAAGGAGTCACAATTAAAGATGCTCACATTAAAAGGGTGCTAAAAAAGGTAGAAAAGAATAAGGATCTCACTAACCAAGTTACAAAGATCAGACTTAAAGAATAAGAAGATAAGGCTTAACAACAACAGAATAAGAGCTAGGAGACAGTTAAGATTAAGGGAGAAGCTAATATAATATTCCTAGAATTATATTATACCGGTCAACTCTATCCACTAAAGCTATTAACTATTCTTGACTTAGAAACCACTCTCTATATCTTTAATAACCTCTCTTATTTTTATAATTTTAGGAAAGCTCTAAGACACAAATATATCATCGCCGGCAGCTTAAAAGTGCCTATACTAGGCTACGGCGATGTCACTATCCAAGTCTTAAAACCAGATAAAAGTAAGGGAATCCTACGTCTTAAGGACGTTACCATTTATACGGACTTTAATACGAATCTAGTATCATTCCATATACTTCGAAAGCAAGGGTACTACTAGGATAATAAAGGAAACAACAATCTTCTAGTTTAAAAGGACGATACAATCCTATATTAAATGGAAGAATGTTACAGATAATAGACTATTAAATACGTCCAACCAGGAAGTCTATTAGCGTTTAATATAAGCCGACTACTACGCCGCTAATAGAAGCGCAGAGCATTATTAAGAGACGTTCGTCTAGACTTAAAAGGTAATACATATCTATAGCACCTACGTCTAGGTTATTTAGGATTTATAAGCCTTTATTATCTAGGTCTTAATGCCTTAGGAGTTAAGCTTTAAGGCCTAAAGACAACAGAATATTAATATTACAGTCTTGCCAAAATCAAGCATTAGGTCTTAAGAAGGTTCTTAAAACGGAATATTAATAAACCTTGTCTTAACCTCTATATTAACTAGACTAACCTTAAGGAAGCATATACTAGATTTATACAAGTTATATTTATCCACAATACCTTCTTAGGAAGAACCTTCCCGTATTTTATAATAACGCATAGCAAGAAGAAGGAGACACTATAAGTGCTTAAAGATTTCATCTAATAGATTCGTCTGAGGTATAACCTCAAAGTTAACACTATTAGATTAGACAACAAGCTAGGAAAAAAGAGAACTCTTAAATAGCTACAGACTTAAGGGATTACATTTAAGCCTTCGGCGCTATATACCTAAGCTTAGAACGGTACCGCTAAACGCTTAGGGGGTGTAATTATTAAGAGAGCATAAGTAATAAGAATTGCTGCCAAGCTACCATATAATCTATAGAACAAGATTATTAACTATATAGTCTACCTTTAAGATCGAACGCCACGAGAAAGCAATAGATAGAAATTACTATATAAGAGGTTCCATACCTACCTAGCGAATAGGAGATTAAGAAAACCATAATTAGCGCACCTAAAAGCCTACGGCTATAGGGCGTACACAATAACGTCGGATGCCTAGCTAAAAAAGAAAAGGCTAAGCAAGCTAGATCTATAAGCCTATATTAGCTACCTTATCAGCTATAACTCTACTAATATCTATAGGATCTAGATCCTATATAAAGGTATTATTATCTCTACTAGGGACGTCATCTTTAATAAAAAGACGTTCTTTAATAGCAAGTAAATAGATATCTTAAAGGACCTATACGCTAAATTAGACATACTAATTAAGAAGATTTAACTCCCTAATACCCTAACCAAGAATAAGGTCCTTCTAGAAGACAAAAAAAAAATATTTAAACCGTCAATTTAAGAGGAAGATGACGACGACATTAATAAGCCAGTTTAAACCTTTAATAAGTTAGCAGATCTTAAGCTTGCAAGAGCTCTTAAAGATATATACTATACACCACCTCTAATAGAAGAAGACAAAGAATCTCTATATGCCTTTTACGTTAAGTATCCTATAAAGTTAGGTATATAAGGTACTAATTAAGACGTCGCTTATTAAGTAGGAGATGCATTTAACACTTAAGGGGTATCCAATAACTTAGTTAAAGACTCGTTTAAGGAAGCCAGCAATAATAGGTTTAAAGACTTTATTGCTAAAAGGATCATATTAGCCTATCACGGCACCTTTTTAGCAGGAAGAAAGTTTAACCTTAATAGTTAACTTAACAACAGCAAGCTAAAATTAGGCAGAATACATAATGTTAAATTATATAGAAAGAACCTACCTCCGCCACCTTAGTTAATCTGGGACCTTAATATATATCCTCTTTAAGATCAGTTCTAAGAGGCTTAACAAGCCTATCTCCAATCTTATTATTAAATAAGGTCGTTTTAAGAAACAGATAAAAAGCACGCAAAGGGACAGTAGGTCCTTAGCTTAATATAGGTGTTCGTCTATAAGACAGATAAGCACGGATTTCTCCAGAAATGCAAGGCATACTTAGTAGTCTGCGGAAATCAATAAGCCCCAAAAGACCTACCTATAAGAGCTACTACATTAGCTAGTACAACCTTCCGAACCCTTATAGCGATTACCGCAAAATTCAACCTAAAGACGATACAGATAGATACAGTTAATGCGTTTATCTATTGCGATCTTAACAAGGTCGTCTACATAAAGCTACCGCCAGGGTTTAATAAAGGAAAGACAGACAAAGTACTGCGCTTAAGAAAAGCCCTATATAGACTACAACAATTACCACTATTATGGCAGAAGAATCTTACAAGCTTATTAAACAAATTAGGTTTTAAAGAAGTACCCTAGGAGCCGTATATTATATTAAAAGGTAAAAAACAAAATGGAAACCACGCATTAGGAAATAGAGGTTCCTTTACGGGCAAGGCGCGCTCGCTTCCCCACCCCAGTTTGGCCAAGACCCAACCTTAACCTTAACCATAAAAGGCCTTCTCCCTCGCTGCTTTTGCCCTCATACTCTATCTCCTCTTTTCTTTCCCGCTACTGTGCCACCTTAGACTCTAGCTGTCAGCTGTAAGGCATTTTTCATCCCCTTAGCGTCTATGTAGGTGCTCTGCCTGCCTTCCCCAATCTCTGCATGTTTCATACTAACGATTACCTAGCGCTGTAACTCTTTGGCCCTTTCCATGGGACACATTTATACTCTCTCCTAGTATTAATATATGCTTTAGTCCTACCATATTCCTCCTTTCTTCTCTCCTCTTTCCTCTCCTCCTACCTACGTCCCCTACCGATTAGTACACCAGAATAACATTTCCGTTCATTCTCTTCTTTACCTCCGCCTCTAGCAGTGTCTTAGGCGTGACTATAATACGCAACTCAATCCCTATTAAAACAGCTATAAATGGCTATGAGGCTGTGCCGAGAACCGCCTAGCAATAAATCACATAGGTTATAGCTACTGTAAGCTACAAGACGCGTTAGGCAGTGTCGCATTACAGCGTCACGATAAAGGCAAAGCTGGATGCTAAAGTGGGTCCTTAGCAAAACCACAGGCCAATACCAGTTACTTAGCTTGGTTAAAGCTGCGCTGCTAAAAGCTAAAAGCCCTTGCCCTCCTTAGCACCTTCTTAACCTAGGCCTAGACCTTACTCTTCTCTAATAATTAGAGGATTGTATTGCGATTAGAGAAGCCGCTAGGCTTTAGTCTAATCCAGCCCCCTGTTTAGCTAAGGAGGCATAAGTTATAGAAATATCCTTTGCATAGACCTAAGACTTGTAAGGCGAAATCTAAAGGTAAACAGCCCATTTAGTAGCATAGCCTGGCTTCTAGTGGAGCTGGTATTATAATCTTACTCTTGGCTAATAAATACTAGAGAAAAATTCGCGCATTTAATCTCCTAACGGAGACGGACTTTATGCAGTGGCTATATTAGCTAAAAGGGCGCAGTAAAATGGATATGGGCGTAATCACCTAATCTACTCACGCTATCTGCCCCCTTACGTTGTTTATGACATCCAGCTATGGGCAAGGGTAAAAGTAAGGCTTTTACGCATATTTCAGAGGTTAAGTAGCGGCTATAAGCTCCGTAGAGTATAACTAAGGAAGTTCCTTAGATCCAGGGGAGAGATTTAAGGATATCCTTATTACTTAAAGTGTCTTTTAATGCTTATAGCAGAATTATAGCACGCCCCCTACCTATCTAACCCTAGGAATTATAGTCTCGCAGAGGATCTAGTACAGAAGATCCAGTTTGCTAGCATAATCGGGTTAGAAAACGGACATATTAGCGCTAGCCTTAACTTTAAGGAATAAGGGCAGAGGAGGCACTTCGCCGCTAACCTCCTTAATAAGGAGGCTTGGTGCAATGCCCCTATTAAAGGCTAAATGTGCCAGCTTAGTTAGTTAGGTCTTAATCACAGTTTCCTAATAGGTGTTAATCTTATAATAGAGTTTAAGCCCATGCAAACCTTTATATGTTGCGAATAGTAATTGCTAATAGAGCGTAGATTACACGTTTTAATTCACTATTAAGCTAGTGGGGTTATTTTAGTATAGATACTGCAGATATAAGCTAGTGGCGAAAAGGGGACTGGCGTGGACTTAAAAGCCCAGTATAACCTATCCTTTAGGCTATTGGAAAGACAAGGCAATAACAATTCTAATAATAATAATGGCAGCAACAGCGGCATTTTCTCAACCCCTTTATTTTCATTTAGGAATTTTACTTAATAATATTAATTTCTATACTACACCCCCTAAAAAACCAAAGGCTTTTTAATATTATACAATTACGGCTTTTAAGGCAAATATAAGCAACAAACCTAAAAAGAGGATAAAAAAGGGGAAAGTACCTTACTTCCCTCCAAAAGATAATCCTGTGAAATATTTAGCCTGGTTGCGCTTAGGCAAGTTATTCTATATTGCCTTTTTTAAACATTCCACCTAATAAGGCACTCGCAGATTCTAAGGCTTTTAATAAGTATAAAGATATTTACAAGAATAAAAGTAACAGCTAAGACGCTAGAGGGAGCAATTAAGGTAATTTAGCAATTATCCCCTCCCTCTTTTCCTAACAACTATAAATATGTCTAATAGCCAGCAGCAAATCTAATATTTATTAAAGATAATACAGCTAACCTAGACTTAGAACCCAAAGGCAATAGGGCTAGTAACACTAGCAATAAAGCTAATAAAGTTGGCGATTAACTAGCACCTTATAAGTTAGGTATGCACTTCCCCCCTATACAACAGCCTTGCTTAACAATTATTAGGTAATGGAAATGACCGCAGTAATAAGGACAATAAGGATAAGGAGCTACCTTTAGAGGAGCTAGAAGATCTCTTTAGCGCATCTTTATATAACCATCTCAAACCCACGGTAGAAGACGTTAATGAAATAGATAGCCTAGCTAAGGGAATTAATATTACAACTATCCCCCAGGCTAAACAGAAGTTAGAGACCCATATAGTAACTAACCAAGACTCCTTAATAACTAATAATACAGATAATATTGGTAAGTTATTAATATTAAAAATATTATTACTATAACCTAATAACCATAACACATAGACAATCCACTTATTAGAGAGGAGGGTAATTACAAAAAAGGGGATATAGGAGGCGAATTATCCTTTATGCTAAGAAAGCGGAAGCTTAATTAGCTTAAACGGGATAATATTACCAATTATAATTCTAACAACCCTACTAAAGAGAGTAGTAGGGGTGGCGAGGACGGTAAGGATAGTAATAGTCTACGTCCCTAAAAGCAATAAAGGCCACCTACCTATTGCAAAGACTTGTCTTCTAGCCCCCCTATCCCTCCTATCCTTAACCTCAACTCTTAATACCCATAAGTTAACCAGTAAGTATCCACTCCGTAGCCCACTAGCCCTTTACTTTAGGAGCCTACCCTTCTCTATAGTATTAAACCGCCGCATAATAAGGCTAGCAATTATACTTATAACAAAGACAAGGACGGTAATAGTGGTGGCGTCACTAACAACTAGAGCGACGTTTTAAACCCAGAGCCTGCTATAAAGTGTTATACCCAGACTAGAAAAGACAAAATTAACAAAATAAGCTTGGATAATAAATAGGAGATTAATAATATTCTAGGGGAAAGAATAACTAAGTTAAGGCACAAATATAAGGTGGCTTAGAAGCCTACCTAGGTTTATAAAAGCAGGCTTTTAAATTCTAAAGATATCCTTAAGTCTTACTAAAGACGCGTTCGGCAAGCCAAAGCTAGATTGTTATAGGTACACTCTTTTCTAAAGTTGCAAAAGTAAAGGGGAGAGTTGCCGTGTAGAATAGAAGGGGCTAGTAGCTTAGGCGTATTCTTATATTTTAGTTAGTAGTGGTTCTTTTACTAATTAAGGTCCTTAGACGCTATTCTTGAACAAGATTAATCTTTATAGTAGATATACTAAACCTATGCTACTGTTTAAAATTGAAGGCCCAGCCTGCTATGTAGAAGAAAAGGGGCCGGCCTACTAGGCGGAAGAGACAGCAATAATAGTAATGCCCTTCTTTTGGCTTGGAGGTCTATTTCTTATTATATATTCTATTTCTAGCTTAATCTATTTATGGCGCATTTCCTATTATAAAAGGCTATATAAAAAGGTCCGCAAGAGCATTACTTTTTTAAGGGCGGTAAGCAAGAGCCACTTATTACTACTTATAACACTACAAATAATAAAGAATGCAAGGCTGAAATAACATTCATAACTTAGCCAGCCGATTCAAATTATATAACATAGTTAAAACTAAGCAGCAGTCCAAATAATATAAAGTCGGGCGTTAATAATTAATTAACTTATATATATAACATAAAGGCGCATAAACTGGCTGCAGTTAATTTGCCTTATAAATAAAAATAAGCCACAAGAATCCAATCCTTATAAGATATTTTAGTCGGTAGAGGGGCTATATATATCTAGTAACTCCGATACACAGCTAAAATACATATTATAGCGGACGCCTTACCCATTTCACTATTTAGCTGGTAGCCTAATTATACACGTAATATTCTGCGCTAGAAAGCTTTAATAGTAGGGCAGGGCAAATCCAGCTACTTAGCTTAAGGTAGCTGCTTGGCAATTATTTTATATAAGCCTTTCCGTTGGGCACTAACGCCTAAGCAGCCATAAACCTATTAGCTACAGCAACACCTCTATTTTCCCTTATAAATTTCCTTTAACCCTACTTCGCTAATTGTTTATAGCGCAGTTCCATAAAGCTACTCTCTATTTAAGCCTACAATCCACCTCTATTTATATTTCTTGTGTTCCGCCTCTTGCAGTTATCTAGCAATTCTATTCTTGCCACTAAAGGTAAATATTAGCTTAGCCATTCTATCCCGCGTAGTATATGCCTAATTACTTACATCTTCTATAATAGTTGTGCTTTAATACGCATGTGCTTTACGGCCTTTTATTCTAAAATAAATTCCCAAATTGGCCGCTATTCCTTAAATAACTATCCGTGATTAAAAACGCATTACAAAAGATAATATTTACTTAATATTTTACGTCTACAGAACACCTCTCCTTTATAGCCACCAGTCCCATAGACTTGCGCGGTCGCACTTCTAGCCATATAGATTATATCCGCTAAGGCCAGGGATAAGGCGCTTAGTAGGGAATAGAAGGAGATTAGAGGTTATAAATTTAAGATAATAGAGGAGATAACTATAACATTTAAAGGCAGATTATGCAATATTCTAGATAGCGAAGAGAAGGTAGTTAACAAATTAGGTACAAAAGATAGATAAGTAACAAGAAAGGTTCTTACTGGGTATCAATATTATATAATAAGGGCACAGATTAAGTTCAAAAAGAGGTAGTAATAAGTGGTAATCCAAAGCGATATATATCATTTATTTATAAATAAGAGGCAATCTCTAGCTTCTTCTATAGTATTTTTCTAAAACTCTAGAGTATCTAGGTCCCCTAAACCGAATAAATTAAAGATATTTTATCCATCCTTATAGCCAATCCTAACTAACAAGAGAGCGTCCTCCTTAGGCTTTTCTGGCATATATATAGACAGGCAATTTGTAACTGCTAGTCCTCCTCTCTCCTTTTCCTTTCTCCATAAATTGCTTGTCTTTATCCTAGTGCGAAATAGCTTAGGGAGGTTTTTAATTATATAGCGCCTTATAAATAAGAAAGAACAGTACTGGCCCTATTTCAGCAATACTGGATATCCCGTTAATATTAACCATAAGCAATATCTTATTAAGGGTTGTTTACAGACCTAGAATCTGCTATAATTCTAACTAGGGATGCTTTAATAATAGTTTATCTATAACTTAACAATACGCTGGCATAGTGGCGCTAAAAGGACTCTTAGGAGAGGTATCTATCTTAGATAAGTATTAAACACACTAGATTTTAGAAAGAGGTATTTAACCTTTTTTTTTTTAGTTGTCGGACAAGAGGGCGCTTTCTTTACGCGGTAAATCTCCCTCTAAAATAAATAAGTAGCCAGTTAATAAGTATCCAAGACCAGTATACCAAGCGTTTAATTCGCGCCTTAGGAAAGTAAAGCTTTAGAATACCTCTCCAGTAACTAAGCATCTTTAATTAGTATTAAGTGTTCCTCTAATAAGAATTATTAACAATTTATTTAAAATAAAAGGTCTTTTATACCCATGGAAAGATTAACCTCTAAAAGAGGATATTTTTAAAATAAAGTACTCCTTACGTCTAGATCCGTTTCATAAGGTTATAAACTAAAGGCTAGTAAATGCGTCTTAAACAAAGAAGGATACATACTTTATAATCGGCCTTACTCTATTAAGAATCAGTAATAAAGTTATTTAGAATAGAAAAGTTTCTCTACTAGTAGTAATAGTCGCCTGTAAAAACCAACTTTTCTAAAACAATGAAATTAAAGTGCTAATTAAATTGGCCTTATAAAGTTCCTTCACAACTACAGCTAGTCCTAATAGGTGCGGGGCAGTCTCCCACCAACTTCGAATTTTAGGTAAGCAGGTATAAGGCGCTATTTCACTTAGCTTTAAGATAGATACTACTAAGGTAAATAGGAGGAACACTTTAGGACCTAAAAATCAGAAAACGTTTATTAAAAGTTCGCATGCTTATAGCCTCACACTACAATATAACAATAATCGCTTTACCAACCTTTCCGCATCCTCTCCTAGTAAATTACAATATAATTTAAATATATAATCCTAGTTTAAAAGTAATAAACTCATATTATTATTAAATATCGCTAATTCTTTTTTGAGTTTTTTAATTAGCCAGTTATTCCATTCTATAGATTTTAAGGACATAGTGAAATTAAAAATAGATAAATAGGACAGGGACAAAAAGAATAAAAGGGGATAGGAAGAACAAGGGCGAAGGTAGAGATTTAAAGGACAGGGTAGGGCGGGATAGGCAGAACAGAACAAAATATAGCGGAGCCTAGCGAGTTTAGACTAATCGCGGTGGCATACCTACAGTTATTCCCATTCCGTATATACTTTTTACTTTAATTAAGACATCTACCTAGCTCCTGTGTATTAGGTCTACAGAATTTATACAGCCTAGATAGGTAACAGGGTCCCAATTATATTCCTTTCTATATTATTTCCAGTTTAAATAATATTAAACAGCCACAAGCCTCTACTGTATATATAACTACATATCTATTACATCTCCTTCTATATCGCTCTAGTGTCGGAACTAAAATACCAAATACAAGCCACGGCTCCAGTTCTGCAATTACGGCGGGATTATACACCTTTACTCAGTTAAGTTCTATACTACATTAGAAGCGATATTAACATAGCGTCTCCTAGAATAAATAGGGGGAAGTATTTGTATAGCATAAAGCGGGTTCCAGTAAATATTCACGGCATAGCAGCAGCTTAGGTCCTATTAAAGGGTATAAAAGAAGGCGGATCTTTTAAAGAAATAATACTATCTATACTTAGCTCCTCACTCCAATTTTCCTCTAAAGACTAGTACTATTAACCTCCTCCAGCTACTTCTCTAATCTTATACTTCAAATCGGCTCTACCCTTTAGGTAACATGCAGACTATATTAAAGACCCTAAATACTCCTCCAGGCAGCCCTACTCTATTACTAGCTTAGCAGCCCCTTACTATCTAGCATGCTCTGCAATTCCTAGAGCTGCTAAAGATAGCTATAGCAACAAATACGTTATCTGCCTCTACCTCTACCCCAGGAGGCCTAGTTGTCAAGCCACCAGCCCTAAAAGACCTTAAAACTAAAGCAATATTACAAGCCTCTAGGTTAGAGTACAAGACGGTAAACAAAGTATATATCTTTATAGGCGTGCGTATATAGTCCTACTAACACTATTTTTTCACAGTTAGGATAAGAAAGCTTATTAGTACAAGATTGCTAAGCCAGTAACCCTAATAGGAGAGGTTAATAAACTGGACCAATACGTATTTATTAATCGTATTCGAATCGGTAGGCATAATACTCTTTATAAGTGTCTTTAATTACTAAAGATGAATTATAGATAAGAAAACCAAAGACCCTATATCTTATATCAATATTAAGTCTAAGGGGTTATAAGACGTTCTAAGAAAGGTCCTTAAAGATGTCTATAGGATCTATCTAAGAGAGGACAAGCCTTTGGTACAGAAAATTTCCGCTATTAAAACTCGCCGGCTTATATCGCGCATAGGTCAAACAAAACCTCCTATATAATTTTTTCCCGGAACTAGAATTGTATCAAAGTAGCATAAACGTTAACTCTAAGAACGAAGTGTATTTAAAACATCTAGACCTCTTAATTGGCTTTATTAAAACCACCTACGCGTCTATAACTAAACGCCTCAAACCCCTTCTTAAGAACCATAAAATTATATATAATCTACTCTAGGCTCTCTTTAAGCCGAACTTAGAGGTCTATACTACCTATCCTAGTACCAGCAAACCGAGATGCGTTAAGTTTAATTATAGTAAAGAAAAAACAAGACTAAGCAAAGCCAAGTACTTTTATCTAGACTGTCGCTACTTCAATTTTAATAGGAAAGTGTTTAGAGAAGCCGCCCTTAAGCTTACTATTAAGAAGTTCCAAGGAACGAAACAAATAGACTTCCTTTAGGCATTTCCTCTGGAGTACTACCGAAAATCGAGCGAGATCAAAGCATAGCTGATTGGATATAGTTAAATGTTTAATAACTTAAGAGGTGTCCACCACTGCTAGTACTAAGGGACTGCCTTCTATAAGGATAAAGACAGCAATAGGATTAAAGTCTTTGTTAAGAGCCGAATTATAGTTAATATAGTATATTTCCAGCAAATTAACCCTAATTACGCTAGACCCTAAATTAACAAGTCGCCAAAAACGCTAGACTTATAAGCCATTATTAATTCCGCAGGGAGCTTAAATAAAAGGAAAAACCAAATTAAGAAGACAGATTTAGATCTAACTAAAATAGAGAATTAGGATTTCCTAGTTAGCAGCCCAACTATGCTAGGTTTTAGTCTAGGTAACAAGCTCTAGCATACATTACCTTTACTTATACATAAGCGGCATTTACTAACGCGCTATAGTTGAGTTTATAGTTACTAATATTAGTAACATCACATAGAACCCTTCTTCCTTTAATAACCTTAGGATTCCTACTTAGTAGAAGGAGATTATTTAAGCTCTTAGTAAAACCTACTTATTTTAGAACTCTCACCCTATCTTAAATAACTTTATATTAGGCAAAGGGCGCGGACTCATTACCCTCCTATAGTATATTACCATATCCTCTCTTATAATATTAGTTATACCATTATCTACTAAGACAGGCAAATTAGTGGGCTACCTAATATTAGTAAGACCTTAACAGCAGAGGCAATATTAGAATACCTTAGAAGACCACTTTACGTTATATATCTCCATTCCCTTACAATTACGGCTCTTTCCAACTAAGTAAATATCTGCTGGAGAATTAGGCACAACTATAGATACACTTAAGGAGAGGCTTTCTTATATCTTTAAGATAGTAACTCACTAGAAAGCCACTCTGCTCCTTAATAAGGCGGACGTGTTCGTAGAACAGCATACTACCAATAATATCCATTAAAATGCCCTTGTTTGTGTATTCTTGCGCAAGCTCAAATACTACAAAGAAATCTTATTTCTCATAACCAACCAGGTAAAGACGATTAACAAAGCTATTATAAGTAGAATATACCTTGCGCTCTAGTACGGTCCATTAAATCAGAACGCTTAAGAGGTAGTTTAAAGGAGTTTCCTTAATAAGGTAAACACGACAAAAGAAGCTGCAGATTTTATAGAAAAGGACCTTAATATTCTAGTAGGGAAGGATCTTAATAGCTAAGAGGTAAGAGCCTTTGCGTCTACAGTAAAGCCAAGCTAATTAATTTTCCAATCTAGATTAAAAATACTGTTTTTACGGCTTAAGTATTAGCTAGCCATAAAGAGATATAAGTGTCCTTATTATATCTAGAATTCGCTATTAGTGCAAACGTAGAATTTCAGCGTAATTTTATAGGAGGAGGTAAGTTTGACAATATACAGTCCTATACTTAGCTCTCTTAAATTTACTAGGGTATTAGGGGTCTACAGAATGCATACCTTTTTAGCACGTGGGTAGATATATATTTAGGATTTAGCTATCTTTTTCTTTTCTTCTTTTTTCCTATTTATACTTGTTAATAGTTAGAGGCAGTACATTACTTAACTATACTATTTATTGGCTAGTTATATATATACATATATATCCCAATAACTTTACATTATACAGCTTTAACATAATATAGATATATAGCCTTAATCCCAAAACATGGAATCTAATATCACTAGATAGAGTTAGTTATATAAGCAGGTTTCCATTAAAAATAAAATAGAGAAACTAGAACTTTATTATTTTTCCAAATATACTATCTATACGGGATAGCGTAGAAAATAAGAAAAAAAAAGCTAGTAATTTTAAACGGTTTTAAATAAAGTTCCGTACGGGATAGAAAATAATAAAAGTATTATTTTTATAGCCACTTTTCCCATATAGGAGGATATCAAAAGAGGTATTTAAAAGCTAGATATAAAAAGAGAATTTTAGTAGAAATCCCGTATAAAACATCACCTTTTATAAATATATTTTTAAAATAGAACACAAATTCCAGTTTCTATAAGATTTTTTATTAAATTATTCTGTATAGGATATTATAGGAAATGGGATATAAAATCTAGGTAATTAAATTTTAATATAGGATTAAAATATAGTAGATTATTATATTTATTAGCTGTTTATACCATATAGATAAAATTAAAAACTATATAGGCGAATTACTAGTGGATCTAGAAACAAGAGAACAGAAGCTATAGGGCATTAGTTCCCATATAAGAGAGGAAAACGTAGCTAGTAGCTCCTATAGGGGAGCTAAAGCCATATAGAAATACAAGCTATAGGGGATTGTTTCCCATAGGGCGGTGGAATACATGGGCATTAGCACCTATAGGGGATTCGTTAGCGCAGGGGATTTATTAGCGCAGGGGATTTATTGGCGTAGGGGAGTAGATCCCATAGGGGAGTGGATCCTATAGGGGATTTATTAAAGTAGGGGATCGCATCCCATAGGGGATTATTAGGAGTAGGGGATTAATTCCCATAGGGCGGCAAAACACATAGGCATTGGCTCCCGCAGGGGATTTATTCAAGTAGGGGACTTATTTAAGTAGGGGATTAGTTAGAGGAAGGGATTAATTCTCCTACAGCCTCTATTTAGGCGGCATAAGGCGGCTTCTAATAGGCTAGGGAGTGGACTATATATTTTATAGAAATATAAAGCCCATATAGGATAGTAGGGTATAGGGATCTAATAATTTTAGCGGAAGATTAGGTTATCTACTTTCCTAGGTTTATTTAACTTAGGCAACTCGCCCTACACTATTTTACATGCATTTCGACTAAGGCTACTACCTAGCCTTAGCCGCCTAAATCTCTACAAAACTTTAACTTGTGTAGTAAAAGACTATAGGATAATAAAATGTTATTCTATCTACTCTACTAACACCTCTAGATCCTTCTATACTTACTAGAGAATATCTTTTATCTATAAATAAAGCGCTCTATCTTCCTTCTCCCACCTCCTGTCTATTAGGAAAACTACCTTCCGCAGCCTATTAACCCATAGCTTTAGCGGTTAGTAGTAGGGTATAAATACCTTAGCTATACGGTTAAGAAAATAGCCTTCTCTGCTTACTAGGCCCAATTTTAACTTAGCTAGCTTTATAGTATTCTTATAATTCCAACACTTAAACTCAATTGGACCAATATCTTTACCTAACCTATTATAGTGTACGTATATCCAGAAAAGTACCTAGAAGAACAACTCTAGATTATACCTAAAGGAATATTTCTCGCTAAGAAGCACTCCTATAGCTATAAACGCTCTTATACTAGTCTTACCCCATACTCCTAAAGGTCCTTCCCACTTCTCTTTAATTATAAGGTCGAGATCGATTAAGAATAACTTCTAGAAGGGATTATCGTCTTCCTTATTTATTAAGAGGTTGCCTATTAAAACATTATATTAGAGGATGCTGGCCTGCGTATATAAAGACTTATATCCTTTAATAACACCCTTTAGTGCAGCAAGCATTGCAGCCTAAGAGCTTGCCTTATAAAGAGCCTTTCTATAATCGCAAGTGATAATACATCAATATACTTAATTCTGCATAGAGAGCTTATTTGGAGAGCTTAAACACATACACTTACTAGGCAGTAGCTTAGCACAGCTAAAAGATCTCTTTCTACTAGAACTTCTGCCTTTCCTTATACTAATTTATACTCTAGCTGGTTTTAAAGGCATTATTAAACCTTCTAGCTTGTAGTTTATCACTTTTATAATATCCAGCCCCTTGCGGATATTATAGATATTATTATCTCGTCCACCTATATAAACTGTCTCGTAGTAATAGTACCTAGCTATATTAACCACTTCTTTCCCCATCGCTTTATATAGCAGTTTGCCTTCTTCCTTATACTCTAAGTACTGCCACAAGTCTTTAATAATAAAGGGTATCTTAAAGGTATCGCCCTCGCGGTGTGCTTTCCAGTAAGTAGTCACTTAACTAGCAACACAGGGTGCCCGCTTTATAAGTTTATTAAGAATAAGACGCTTAGTCTGATTATTACGCACAACCTTAATATATCGTTTGCCGTCCAATATTAGAATAATAGGGTTAAACCTAAGCTGCTCCTTATTTATCTAGAGAAATCCCAACATCACCAAAGTAAATTGTAGTCCGTCTTTATTAATATTAAATAGTAATAATGCAACGCCTTCTACCCAGTTATACTCCTATAACTATATAATAGATCCATAGAGGGTAAAGCTTAGGATAAAGCGATAACTATCCTAAGCGGCGAATACTTCCCTTATATATTTCCCCAAATCAAACCATACTTTTAAGGCTATATTAGTATTTAAATTACTCTTCAGCTCTCCTAGTACAAGTATATACAACTAATAGCATTAGGAGCTTTCGCTAGCTATTAGATTATCTATAAAGCCAATATCTAGCTTTTAGTCAGCCATAGATCCTTATAAGGGCTACTAAGTATACTCTACTAGTCTTTATTATGCCTTTAAAACAAACCTATACTCCTTTACAAAGTCTAGAAATAATATAATTAGCTTATTAAACCACTTTAAGACTCCACGTTCTTTTGCGCCTTTAGGCTAGTTATGCCAGCCACCCTTAGTATACAGTAAATTATTCCCTTCCTTGCATTTCTTAAAAACGGCGGCGCTTACCTCTTTAAGACCTTCCACTCCCCTAAAAAATGCTTTATACAAGCCAGGAATCCCCACATAAAGAGGGCCTAGCTCCTCCTTTAAAATATTATCCACGTATTTCCTATATTCGGATAAATTAGCAAAGCTACTTATATTACATCGATATAGGGTTTAAACGTGGAATAGTAGCAGTTAAAGGGGAGGCATAGACTCTATAATAGTAGCGTACACCTTTTCCTAGATAACCTCGTCAGGTTTAATCCAAAGGATTGCATTTAGAAGAGGCAGGAACCGCTTAATATTAAAGTCGTTAAAACCGACCGCTAAATTAAGTCTCAATAGATTAACAAGAAGGCCTTTATTGCCGCCATTAAATGGCAATAAATAAGAAGCGGGAAGGCTTTACAGAGCTAGTATTAGATCAAGCAAAATATCCTTCAGTTCTACTAGCGTTAGATAGAGCTTATACTAGGTAAATTAACAATTACCTTTATTACTTATCCAATGTAACGCGTCTAAAGAGTTAGAGACACCTAGATCCTTATAAGCGAAGTTAAATAAATCACAAAAACTATTTAGTCCCTCTCTAATAGGTTTCGTTTTAATTATCTCTAATTTAGAGTGATTTGCCATTATAGGCGAACGCGTCAAGAGCTATGTTAGGAAAGCCAACATAGCAGGCAAATAGGTAGGCAAAAAGGGGAGATCAAAGAGTCTAGCATATAACGGACGGTATAATGGCAGATAAGTGTAGGGAGGTCAAGAACACATTAGGCGCGTCTTATAATAAGGAAATAATTAGGGAGAAAAGTGTAAGGAAAAAAGCAAAGTGCAAGCGTAAGGAGGACTAAAGATTAGGCGCGAAAAAGTCAAGCCAACCCAACATGGCTTAGACTAAGGCTTTACAGGGCTTAGTCAAATACTAAGCCAAATATAGGTAGGCAGCGTTCTCTGGCCTATAACCAATTATACTTACCAGTTTTAGTTTATCCCGTGACATATAAGGCGCCAGAGAACGGGTTAACTATAGGGTTAGTTATATAAGCGCCCATAAATAATTATATAGCTTGTCCTAAAATAAGCTAAACCTAACATATAGATATAGATATAGTCAACCTCTTTTTACAGCAGTTAATTAACCTATTTCCTAAAAACAGGATCTAGTTCCTAGAACTAGATCCGGTTTTTAGAATTATGCCCTTTTTACAGTGGTTAATTAGCCTATATCCTAAAACCAAAATTAGGATCTGGTCTCTAAAACTAGATCTAGTTTCGGGATCGCAATTTAAACCAGAACTAAAAATAGTCCGTTTAGCTCAATACTATATACCTTTTTAGTCACGTTTAGTACGTCTAAAACCCAGAATCGGGATACAGTCTTTAGAATTAGAATATGGTTTTTAGAATTAGATCTAGTTTTTAAAACAAGATCTTATTTTTAGTCAAAACTTAGGCCAATATTAAGGGGTAAATCCTCTATTTATTCTCAACATTCCTACCCTATTAATATGAAATTTAGAGTTAACCCATATCTTAGTTACCCCACAAAACGCTAGCAGGCCATTAATTATCTAGTACTATAGTAATATGTCCAAAGCAAAGGTTACTACTAAGGTCAAAGCGAGCCATAAATAAGAATTTTCAAAAGCAAAAGGAGACCTTTTTACAAAAGGCTAATAGATTAAAGCAAGACTATAACGCAGATTACTATATCCTAATACGGCACAACAGTCGATTTTATACCTATATGTCTATAGATTAACCTTTATGGCCTCTAAATCTATAAGACCTAGTAGGCCCTCTCCCCTTTATTGCTATAGGACTACTAACTGCTTTTAAAGGAAAAGTTCTATCCTACATTAGTTAAGAAAACGCCAGCACATTTTAACCATATTAAAGAGAGTAGACCGATAAAGGCTAATTCTAGGATATCTAGATTGGAAAGCGACAAGTCTTTTCTTTATAGAGGACTAAACGAGTTACAGGCCAGCTAACTTATCACTGCCAAGCATATAAAGGTAGAGAACTTATTAAACTTACTATAAGCGAGTCTCTTAACTTCAATCTAATATGCAAAAACTTGTTCCTTTACATATAACGACAACGAGATATTCTTAATATAAAAGCAACTAGATAGAAACAAAATACCAAGCTAAGGAAATTCTAAGTAACGCCTTAATTCTCAATAAATGCTAAAAGAGATAAGTGTAGTTGTGAAAGTCTTTCCTTATAAGAGCTACAGAGCTATAACTCGCTAAATAGCTTACCTACCTTAACAGATAGCCTCTAGAATTGGAAAAGGATAGGTCAAATACTAATAAATAGAATTAAGGGTATAAGAGACACTTCGGTATTAGATCAACACGGCTTTTATTAGGCTTAGAGCCGAGTATTAAAAACATCTAAAATAGACTTTTAGAATAGGCTTAGTGGATCTTATATAAGATAAGTGCTCTTCTTATTAGGCTTATTCTAAAAGGCATTAGCAAACCCTATAGGGGACCAGTCTCCTATTTACTATACTAGTCCCTTATCTTGCCTACCTATATATAGTACTGTATCAGTCCATTATTTGTACTAGTCCTAGAGTTCCAGCTAGGTAATACTAGTCCGCTTTATATATTAGTCCTACCTAGCAATCTTATATACTAGCCCACCTTTTATACTAGTCTAACTTTTGTAGGCGAAACTTCTAGGGTGCCAAAAACTGGACCTAAATATTAGTATTAACTCCTAAGTCCAAAATAGGCTCTAGCGACGATAAGACTAAAAATAATCCACTCTAAATTAAGATTAAGGTTAGGAGCGGGGTAATCACACTTAGAAAAAACACACTATATTATAATCTAGTATTTAGCATAAGTGGCAAACACTAGAGTATCTACATTACTGCTTACGCTAATCTAGTTATAGGTTAATAGTGGATAATACAGGCTATTGCAAGACATCAGCAAATAATTTGCACTAATATACACGTAACTAAAGCTGTTGCCTAACTGCCTAGATTATATATATATTAAAGACTAGCCAAGCCAACAAGATAACTATAAGAGGACTTTATAGGGAGGGAGCTATAAAGGCATAATTGTAGAACAAGATAGATTGGAAAAAAGACGAATTCTTAAGGAGGTAAGGCCTCTAGGATCGAGAAGAACTATATATACTATAAGCATGTGCCTCTAGCACGTGACCAAAAACCGTCTAAGGGCTTCCCAAGGTAACTGTAATAATATCCCTTATAACAACCTACCTAATGCAGAAACGAAGCAACAGAATAACATAATTCCGGTTTATAGTTACTGTATTTGCCAAGACTAAACTAGTATAATATAGGTTTAGGTAGGGCATCCTAAGAAATATTTCTTCTTAGGATGGCCTAAAATTAACTATAGTGGAGACTCTTATAGAGATCTCTAGTAATTACTATAACTTAGCTAAGAGTTACATTATAATTAAAGTATCTATTTTCTAATTTATAAAAATAAAGCGATGTAAATACTAACGTAAGGGATTAGGTTATAACGGTTTAGAATATTAAAACTACGCATAAACAAAATTTGTTAAGAACTTCCATAGCTATACCAACTATTATAGCCCTATCGCCCACGTTCGTTGTTTACTATAATTACTTATATACAATTGGTAGCAACTAAGTAAGATTAAATACGCGTACTAAATTTAAAATTTTGGAGCACTCGCCAAAGGGGCAGTATTTTAGTGTTCTAAACCATTCTCGCAGTAAGCCCAATTAAGAAGGCGGTAGTAGCCGACTATTATAACTAGGCCAACCGTCATAACCCAATCCCTCACGTTAATTAAATAGTATGCTTTTTTGTAAACCTATATATAAAACCCGTAAGCGAAACACGTAAGCTAAACGCCAACTATCTAGAGACGGCTACTGAAAACCGGCCAAAGGCATATCGCTATAGGCACTCCCTATTACTCCCAACTATTATAGGTACCCACCATTGTGGGTACTCCTTAACATTATAGGTGCTCCCCATTACCGTAGGTACTACCACTTATAGGCACTCTCCTTTATCGCGGGTACTCTTTATTTTCATAAATACTCCTTATTATAGTAGGTACTCCTCACTATTAGGAGCACTCCCTATTATAGGTACTCCCTTCCATTATAGGTGCTCCCCGTAATCATAGGTACTCCTACTTATAGATACTTATCAATACCGTAGGTATACCAAGTGCTAGCTTTTTGCAGCTACTTACTTTAGACTTAAACCCGCCCCAAACTTAGTATATTTCTCTATTAAGTCAATAGCTAACCCTAGCATCTCTAGTTATTATAGCTTATAAGTAAACCCGCCCTAAGCTTAGTATATTCCTCTATTAAGTCAATGGCTAACCCCAATGTCTCTAGTTAATATAGAATGTAAGTAAACCTACCCTAAGCTTAGTACAACCTAATTCTAGGACCCTTTATTTTTAGCTAACCGTAGTTAGGGGATCCTAGTCACGTTTAGAGAACAGCCACGTCTAGAGAATTATTGGACCCAAAATAACCGGTCCTTTTAGCAGCGCCAAATAGGAGAACTATATCTGGAGAATAGCTACGTCTAAAGAACAGCCATGTCTAGAGAACAGCTATGTAGAGGGCAGCCACGTCTAAAGAACAGCCACTGGAGAACAGCCACTAGAGAACAGCCACTAGAGAATAGCCACTAGAGAACAGCCACTAGAGAACAGCCACTAGAGAACAGCCACTAGAGAATAGCTACTAGAATAGCCACGTCTATAGAACAGCTACTAGAGAACAGCTATGTCTAAAAAACAGTCACGTCTAAAAAGCAAAAACGCTACGTCTAATAGCCACATCTAGAGTAGCCACGTCTAGAGTAGTTATATCTAGAGAACAACTAGTCTAACAAACAGTTATATCTAAAGAATAATAGTCTGCAGAAAGTTATAACTAGTCTAAATCTTACCTGTTTTGCCTTCTTTCCACCACGCCTAATATATCTCATTACTATAGATTTAAACGCGGTACTTTTGTTAACACAGCCTTAAGAAGAAGTTTGTGAAGCGCCTCTAAAGGCAAGTATAATATAAAATCTATAATCTAATATAATTAAGATAGTAGAGGTTTCGTATAGAACATAATTAGCAATTTAAAACGCCTATAAATAAAACCTTTATAGCATCTAGAGCTGCTTTGGCACTCTCTTTTATAGTTAAGCTCTATTAAGAATTAAGTATAAGGATACTTTGCATGTGAGATATAAGGGCGTTACTTACAAGACATAATCTATAGTTTAGCGCCAGACTTCTAGAGGAAGGACTTCTACGGCTACTAGAACTTAGTGTCTTCCATTCTAAATAGAAATCGGCTGGAAAATCTAGCTCTAGGTAACCATCAGCTTACCTTAGCAAGGTTAAACCATAGAATCAATTAACGGACATACATATATCCGCAAGCGGATATCGCTAACCTTTTTGGTTAAAAAGTTGATTCTATAGTATAGGAACTATAAAGCTTATTGACCTAAGTTTATAAGTGGTCTGTTACTTTTAGGTCCTAAATTTTCAAACTCTAATTACAATTAACTACTCCATCATATTTTAAGCGGGTTTTTCTTTTTGTACATTATAAGTTTTCCCCTATAATGGAGTAGTCTGCGTGGGCTAGGTTAGGATCCATATTAAATATTAATCAAAAAATCTCTCTCTCTCTCTCTCTCATATTTTAAGCAGAGGGCTCTGTATTAAAGCTCTACAGTCTAAGTATACACTATATTCGTGACCAATATAATCTTAATTGCGAACTATAAAAGCTATATTAAAAGTCTTTAACCCAAAAGCCTCCATATTAAAAGCCTCTATATTAAAAGCCTCTAAATAAGGGCCTATTAAGTATAAACGGACCCCCAACGATTTATATGTTGCTTTTGGTTTACCCCGCATATAAGGGCAGATCTAAGCAAGCTAAGGGGAGACAAAGCCTTAGGGGAACAAAGCCCTAGGGGAATAAAGCCCTAGGGGAATAAAGCCCTAGGGGAATAAAGCCCTAGGGGAATAAAGCCCTAGGGGAATAAAGCCCTAGGGGAATGATCCTCTAAGGGAGTAGAGCCCTAGGGAATAGAACCGCAAGAAAGTGGAACCGCAAGGGCTTCTATAAATAGACAAATCGCTAGGATTTATTTTTATCCTTAGCTTCTTAGCTTTTAATTAGTTGGCACGCTTCGCTAAGCCTTACTAGCTTACGCTTTAATAAGTTGCCCTACGCCGTTTTATATAAGTTATATCTAAGGCTGCTGCCTAGACTTAAAGAGAAAGAAAGAGGGGGATTAAGTAGGCTCTAAAAATCAAATATCTAGTTTTAGGTATAAACAAAGGGCTATTTTTAGCTTCTAAGAGGGTCCTAATTTTAGATATTTTAAGAGCCTAAAATTAGGTCCTCTATTTTCAGGGTCTACTCAATCCCCTAAACCTCCTTACTCCTATCTTTAATCTTCACTTTTCCTTTTAAGCAAATGGCGTAAAAAATCCCAATCCAGTAATAAAATTTCGGCATAGCTTTCCTATCCCACCAGCAAAGTTATTAAGAAAACGCTAAGCATCTATATAATACATCTCTTAACTAAGACAAGACGCTACACTAAATCTATAGGGCTAGTGCTAACCCCTACAGAAGACCCGCCTATGGGAGCGCCTGTACCTTTAATGTATATCCATTAACAAGGATACAGGTTAGGGATTTTGGCATAATTTAGTTAACTTAGCAACTACGCCAAGCCAAACACCAAGTAGCAGAGGTAGTGCATCACCGCTATAACACCATACTTAAGACCGTTTATTCTAACACCAACCACAGTTCCCCTATTTCCTCTATTCTTTAATCCTAGGAAGTAGACCCTTAACAAGGGTATAGCTGGAGCGGTTCAGCCGCCCTCCCTACTAGCGCTAGAGATACGCTACATAACCCTACCTAAAATTAGTAACTTAAAGTCTATAATGTAATAGGTTAAGTACCTGGTATATATTATCACATATAGCCATTACACTTGCAATATATAAATTCTATATATTACGTCTATTAAATATAAGCTTTAAAAGGGAAAATTAGGGAGATAGGGAAATAAAAATAAAATAACTTTAGTTATACATTATTCCTTATATCTAAATAGGCTTAAAAATTACTAAGACTTTATCTCCTCTACTATTGACAAGTAATGGCTAAAGCATGCTATAGTAGAAGGATATTGTGATCCAAGAGTTCTGTTATAGCCATTATATGCTCTCTGGTAGAGTTCTGATATAGATTCGCGCTACTCCTAGTAATAAAAGAGAAAAGCCGGATAATATACGCTGGTAAGTGTATGTAGGTGCCCTAACCCAAGTGCCTTCTCCTATCCTTATAGTGCTCACTAGTGCATCGCTTTTACCTCTTTATACTTGCCCTAGCTCTCTAATACCAACCCAAGCTTACTAACGCTGGTAAGCGTGTCTAGGTGCTCTAGCCCAAGCACCTTCTCCCTACCTTTTAGTACTCGCTAGTGCATCGCTTCCGCCTCTTTATACTTGCCCTACCTTGACAACACCAACCTAAGGTTGCTGACGCTGGTGAGTATATATGGATGCTCTAGCCTAAGAACCTTTTTATATCCTTCTAGCGCCCGCTAGTGTATCGCTTCGGCCTCTTTATATTTGCCCTAGCTCTTTAACACTAACCCAAGGTTACTAACGCTGGTAAGCGTATCTAGATACTCTAGCCTAAGTACCTTCTTAGATCCTTCTAGATCTCGCTAGTACATTGCTTTGGCCTTTTTATATTTGCCCTAGCTCTCTAACACTAATCTAAGGTTGCTAACGCTAGTAAGCGTGTCTGGATGCTCTAGCCTAAGCTCCTTCTCTCTTATTTCTAGCGCCTGCTAGTGCATCGCTTTGGCCTCTTTATAATTGCCCTGGCTCTCTAATACCAACCTAAGGTTGCTAATACTGCTAAGCGTATCTAGATACTCTAGCTTAAGAACCTTCTCTCTTATTTCTAGCGCCTGCTAGTGTATTGCTTTGGCCTCTTTATAATTGCCCTAGCTCTCTAATATTAACCCAAGATTACTAACGCTAGTAAGCGTATCTAGATACTCTAGCCTAAGTACCTTCTTATATCCTTCTAGCGCCCGCTAGTGCATTGCTTTAGCCTTTTTATATTTGCCTTAGCTCTCTAACACTAATCCAAGGTTACTAACGCTAGTAAGCATATTTAGATACTCTAGCTTAAGCTCCTTCTCTCTTATTTCTAGCGCCCGCTAGTATATTACTTTGGCCTCTTTATAATTGCTCTAGCTCTCTAACACTAACCTAAGGTTACTAATACTACTAAGTATGTCTAGATACTCTAGCCTAAGAACCTTCTCTCTTATTTCTAGCGCCTGCTAGTATATCGCTTCGGCCTCTTTGTAATTGCCCTAGCTCTCTAATACTAACCTAAGGTTACTAATACTGCTAAGTATGTCTAAATACTCTAGTTTAAAAACCTTCTCTCTTATTTCCAGCACCTACTAGTGCATCGCTTTAGCCTCTTTATAATTGCCCTAGCTCTCTAACATTAACCCAAGGTTACTAACGCTAGTGAGCGTATATAGATGCTCTGGCCTAAGTACCTTCTTATATCCTTTTAGCGCCCACTAGTGCATTGCTTTGGCCTCTTTATACTTACCTTGGCTTTCTAATACTAACCTAAGGTTGCTAATGCTACTAAGCGTGTCTAGATGCTTTAGGCTAAAAATCTTCTCCCTACCTTCTAGTGCTTGTTAATATATCCCTTCCGCCTTTTTATACTTGCCCTAGCACTTTAATACCAACCTAAGGTTACTAGCGTTGGTAAGTATGTCTAGGTACTCTAGCCTAAGTATATTCTCCATTTCTTCTAGTGCTCGTCGATATATTACTTCCGCCTCCTTATACTTACCCTACTTCTATAACACTAACCTAAGGTTGTTAACGCTGGTAAGCGTATCTAAGTACTTTAAGTTAAGAATCTTCTCCCTACCTTCTAGTGCTCGTTAATATATCCCTTTTACCTCTTTATACTTGCCCTAGCAATCTAATACCAACCTAAGGTTACTAGCGTTAGTAAGTATATCTAGGTACTCTAGCCTAAGTATATTCTCCATTTCTTCTAGTGCTCGTTAATACATTGCTTCCGCCTCCTTATGCTTATACTGCTTTAATAATACTAACCCAAGGTTATTGACGCTGGTAAGCGTATCTAGGTACTTTAGGCTAAGAATCTTCTCTCTACCTTTTAATGCTCGTTAATGCATCCCTTCTGCCTCCTTATACTTACCCTAGCAATCTAATACTGACCTAAGGTTACTAGCGTAGGTAAGTATATCTAGGTGCTTTAGCCTAAGTATATTCTCTATTTCTTCCAGTGCTCGTCAATGCATTACTTCCGCCTCCTTATGCTTGCACTACTTTAATAATACTAACCTAAGGTTATTAACGCTGGTAAGCGTATCTGGGTGCTTTAGGCTAAGAATCTTCTCCCTACCTTTTAGTACTTATTAATATATCCCTTTCACCTCCTTATACTTGCCCTAGCTCTCTAATACTAACCCAAGGTTACTAACACTAGTAAATATTTTTAGGTGCTCTAACCCAAGGACCTTTTTATACCCTTCTAATACTTATTAGTACATCGCATCCGCCTCTTTATACTTGCCCTGCTTTTATAACACTAACCTAAGGTGGCTGCAGCTACTAAGCGTATCCAGGTACTCTGGCTTAAGAACCTTCTCCTTACCTTTTAGTACTTGTCAATACATCCCTTCTGCTTCCTTATACTTACCCTACCTTTATAATACCTACCTAAGGTTGCTAACGCTAATAAGCGTGTCCAGGTACTCTAGGCTAAAGATCTTCTTATATCCTTCTAGATCTTATTAGTACATCGCTTCCGCCTCCTTATACTTCCATTAACTCTCTAATACTAACGCAAGCTTGCTAATACTAGTAAGCATATCTAGGTACTCTGGCTTAAGGACCTTCTTATATCCTTCTAGTGCTTATTAATGCATCTATTCCGCCTCCTTATACTTGCCCTTAGTTAACAATACTAACCTAAAGTTTTTATATCCTTCTAGTACTTATTAGTGCATTATATCTACCTCCTTATACTTGTCCTAGCTCTCTAATACCAACCTAAGGTTACTAACACTAGTGAGTATATCTAGATGCTCTAGCCTAAGGACCTTCTTATATCCTTCTAGTGCCCGTTAATGTATTTCTTCTACCTCCTTATTCTTATTCTGTCTCTATAACACTAACCTAAGCTTGCTAACGCTAGTAAGTATATCTAGATACTCTAACCTAAGGACCTTCTCACTTCCTTCTAGATCTTATTGGTGCATCGCTTCCGCCTCCTTATACTTCCCTTAACTCTCTAATACCAACCTAAGCTTGCTAATGCTAGTAAGCATATCTAGGTACTCTAGTCTAAGGACCTTCTTATATCCTTCTAGTGCCCGTTAATACATCTCTTCCGCTTCCTTATACTTGCCCTACCTCTATAACACCAACCCAAGCTTACTAATACTAGTAAGCATATCTAGGTGCTCTAGCCTAAGTATATTCTCCCTTCCTTCTAGTGCTCGTTGGTACATCACTTCCGCTTTTTTATACTTGCCTTAGCTCTCTAATATAGACCCAAGCTTACTAACGCCCGTAAGCGTATCTAGGTGCTCTAACCTAAGTACTTTTTTATATCCTTTTAGTGCTTGTTAATGCATTCCTTCCGCCTCTTTATACTTTCCCTACCTCTATAATACTAACCTAAAGTTGCTAACGCTGGTAAGCGTGTCTAGGTGCTCTAGCCTAAGGACCTTCTCACTTCCTTTTAAATCTCGCTAGTGCATTACTTTTACCTCTTTATACTTACCCTAACTCTCTAACACTAACCTAAGGTTACTAACACTAGTAAGTGTATCTAGGTGCTCTAGCCTAAGGACTTTGTCCCTTCCTTCTAGTGCTTGTTAATACATCCCTTCCGCCTCTTTATACTTGCCCTACCTCTATAACACCTACCTAAGGTTGCTGACACCAGTAAGCGTATTAGGGTGCACTAGCCCGAGTACCTCTTCCCTCACTAATATTATAGTTCGATTAATATTCCCCGCTGCTGCATATTCCCCTACAAGAACAAGATACTATATAGTATTAACTACAATTATAGCTTAATCTAGCGTTACCTCCTTTCCCTTTAAATCATAGTTAAGAAGTTTTCTTAAGTGTAAAAAAAGGGCCTGGCAAGCCGCCCATGTCTTATACTGCCTACTTAGGAAAGTCGCAGCTATAACCTAGAGCAATACCTGTTGCTATTTATCTACCTAACTATACAGCTCTAACCACTTTCTTGTTGCCAACTGCACTAGGCTGTATATCTCAAATAGCTGCTCCCTAGGCGGCTACTTTAATTGCTTCCCTATCTGGGTCCTAATTAGAGAGAAGCTTATTAATAGCGCTACTACATCCTTAAACTACAGTCTATTTCGGCCATTATATAGTAGGTGCTTAGAAATCCCTTATTTATCAAACATAGTTATAAGGGAAAGTAGATCCGCGGCTTCCAGCCTTATCTTCCAGATCTACTTAAAGAATATCTACTAAGTCGCAAGGATTACGTCTAATACATTATTATCTCGCCATAGGTCTCTTACTTTATGGATATTTAAGAGGTATACTTAGTTCTCCTTACTCTTATAGAAGAGCTTAAGATATATCAAGACACTAATCCGTAGCTCTCTTACTACAATATACGCCGCGGCGTAAGTAATAGCAAGAGAAATACATTCTAGAGCTTATATAAGCGCTCTTCCATCCTTTTCTAATAACTCGCTAATTAAAACCCTAGTCTTTAGCAGTGCTAGTACATCTTTCTCTACTATTAGCTCTACCTAAATAACATTATGCTTTATCCCCACAAGGTTTACTGCTGCAACAAGGTTTCGTAAGGTAATTAGTATCCATCTATTTAAACTTTAAGGGAGGAAGCTTTTTAATAGTCTTACTTCACTAAAGAGCTTATTTCCTTGCGCAACGCTATCTAAATCAGCGCTAGGAGAAAGTAAGACCTAATTATCGTCAGCATTATTAAGTACTATAAGCCATCGGCTGTTTCTTTTGTCGTAAAGCCAATAATAAACCAATTAGAGGATATCAGCCTTTAAATCGTCATATCCTGGTAGTCTAGCCTTAATAGCTATATCTCTATAGGCTTGCTTAAACCTAGCAGTATTGCTTATATATATCCAAAACACCCAGGTTTATAGTGCTAACTCTCTAACTTTATATATATACTTAATGGCAATCTAGGACTTCCTAGGATGGAATAAGCTCAACCTTTAACTAGATAATATGCAGTAATACTTACCTAACACCTCCTAGTCCAACAAGGGCCACTTATCTATAGTCCTATAATGCTACCTATTCAAATTTCTTTTATATCTCTATTAGGACGTCCTCTTAACCTATAAATGCGCTATCTCTCTAGAAGGGGACTATATAAAAAGGCTTAGGTCTATTTTATACTTATACTAGTACTTAGTCGTTATTAGCTAGAAGCAAGGCTTAAATAAAAAAGGTTAAATAGGACTAGTCTTTATATAGTTATAGCATAGAAGAGAAAGCTACGTATAAAAACAAGCTATAACTACTCTTAAAGCACTTTGCTTAAACTATCTAAGCTTGTTCCACATACTACTATACCCTTAGTTATTCTTATTATCAAACTTAATAATTATCAAGTAATTAGAGTTTAGAGGGATCTTTTCCTCTATAGAGTCTAGGAGCTAGAGAAGAGCTAAATTAGTATCTACCGCTATAACGAAGTTGCCAGTCCTTTTCCAGTATCTACTTTCACTGTCCTATTCTAACCCTATTAGCAATCTCCTAGAGTTTTATTTACTAGAGGATTATACAAACTCAAGCTGTCTAGTCTGCTCCCTTTTATAAAAGCTAACAATCTTCTGGTCCTAGATAAGATTTTTAAAATCCACAAGCTAAAAGGCTAGCAAGTTAGACTTAGATCTAATCTATTCAAGGAGCGTATTTCGCAGGTAATTGTTATACCCAGCTAGCATTTTCTGGATATTATCTACTACTAGTCCCTTATATAGAATCCCAAACAGAAAAATGCCGTATATAGCTCTATAAAGGGCTGCTATCATTAGATAATCATCTTCGTTTATCTAAACCGCCTTAACAAGGCACTATACTACTTAGCCTTACGCATATATATATTATAGCGGCGACCTATATAAGCAAGGATAATACCACTAAAGCTATATACGATAAAGAAGAGTGGCCGGCGTCTTAGCTAGCGTATTGCAGCTATTAGCCTTATATTTACGCTCTTGTAACAGCATATTATAATAACGCTTACCTCTTCTATATTCCTAACCTTCTTAAGCTCCTCTAGTAGCTCCCAGCTATAGTCCATAATCGTGTCAATCCTATGGCTTAACAGCTTCGAGTTATAGCCATAGATTATTGTGTGGTAGCATAGCAGGTCCTTAAATAGGAAGTCGCGTAGCTATATCCGCCCAAGGTTTCCCTTACCCCTCTATAAGCCGTATATATATCCGTCAAGGCCGGTAATAGCGATTATACTGCAGCGCCGTAAATTAGTAGCTAGAAGGCAACACTTAAAAACAGCAAAAGCAGGTTACCTAATCAAAGAAATAGTACTTACTCTACAGTAACTAGCGCATCTAGCTTTGGCGTATATAGCTAGGTAAATCTAAAAAAGTGACAGTCAAAGCTAATGTCCATATCGCCCATCTCCACCTGCCAGTCTCCTAGCCGGTCCGCTGCTAGCTTAGACAGGAATATAGGCACCCTACTATAGAACTCTACCAGCACAACCCTTTGCTCATTATCATAGCAAAACGGCACAATAGCCGCACTAATATATAGCTTTAATTGTTCTTCCTCCAACAGGTTATCATCAATGGCAGCCTTTAGCACTATATTTAGCTTAACGTTAGGCTAAAGACTGGTAACGCAAAATACAAGGCCTTTCTTCCTAGCGGCCATACTGGATTAGGTGTTGTGTATTTTTAAGCAGCAGATAGATAGTAGGCAGGCAAAGACTCGGTTACATTATAAAGGAGAGGTAGATAGAAAGCGGCTTTGCCTATATCTTTAGGCAAGGCTAAGCAACACTTACCAGGCGAGGTAGAGCACAAATTACTTATTAATAAGCTATTAACCATGCTAACCCTCCCCAGCTTCGGCCCGCGCCGTACCTAACACCACCTATCTACTATAAACCCCCATAGAATCTAGGGTGTCGGCGCTTAGCAGCTAAAACTTCGTATTTATATAAAGCGGGCTACGCTACGTGTGCTATTCAACCACAACTTAAGGCATTAACCAGCCACTAATATATCTCCCTTGCCATTACCTAGTACTACAGCCGAAGGAACTTTCTATACATCTAACTTTATACAATTATTGGCTGGATAATAACCTCCTCTAATAACTAAAAACATCCCACTTTATCCCAGTACTATACCCAGGATTATATTTAATAGGCGGACGTAGAATAAAGTAAGTAAAGCAAGAGATCATATTAAAGGCCTATAGTAACGCCTATCTTAGGGATTTAGCTTTAGAAAAGCTTACCCCACTAATATTAAACCCAATTGACCAAGCCCAATTAATAGCCCTATTTACTAGTCAACCCCATTTACAAATAAAAGCCTATTAGGACTCTACAGCATTATAATAGGAGTTCGATTCAGAAGCTTTAAGAGTTTAGCGATAACATTAGCATAATCTAAATAATCAAACTCAACTCGACTAAAAATATCCTGCACATAGTATTTGCTAGTCATTATAGTACTACAAATATAGAATTTTATCGTAATTTTATAGGAGGAGGTTAGTTTAATAATTTACAATCCTATACTTAGCTCTATAGAACGCACGCCCTTTTGGCATATAGGCAGATATACATTTAGAATTTAGCTACCCTTTCTCTTTCTTAATATTTATTCTTGTCAATAGTTAGTAGCGGTATATTGCTTAACTACACTGTCTATTAGCTAGTAATATATATACATTCCAATAAATTTACGTCACGTAGCTTTGATAGAGTGGTAAGTTAAGGTAATAGGCAACTAGAATAGGAACAGGGTAATCGGCAAGATCTAACCTAAATCAATATATTTTATCCACTACAAATAATAGGGCATAGCGCCAAGCAGGCTATTCTACTATAGGTTTAGTTGGTAAGCATCCTAAGAGGATATTTCCCCTCTAGATACCCCGGCCAAGAGCTTAAATACTATTAGATATTTACCAAAAACAATAGGGCTATATAACAGGAAAGGCCACTAGAAATAAATTACTCTTAGGGTAATACTCCTAGGCTATAAGTTGCTCCTAGGCGCTACGGCTGCATACTTTCTATAGGCAGCATATTTCTTTAGCTACATAATTTTTACAGGCTGCTTCTATCTAGGTAGAGCTTCTAGGAGGGCTTAATATCCAAGAGATTTAATCTTAAAAGGGCTTTTAGCCCAGGCGGGCCGATTCAAGGAGGGCCGATCCCAGGAGGGCCGATCCTAGGAAGGATACAATCCTAGGGGAAATAATTATTCCATTATAGGGTGCTATAGAACTCCTAAGAATATATTCCCTAGAAACCTAAGGCTCCTAAGAGACTATTCCTAGGACCTAAAGGCTCCTTAAAGCTTAATCCTAGGTCTAGGACTACTAGGAGACCATTACTAGGACTTAGCTACTTGGACTTAAAGGCTCCTTAGAGGATTAATCCTAGGAGCCTAAGGCTTCTAGGAGACTAAAAATAGAGCACCTAATTTTATTGCAAGGTTAAAAATATTCTAAATAGGACCCTCTTAAAGACCACTAAAATAACCACCACTAAAAATCACACCCCCCTAAAATCAAACCCCCTTCTCTACTGCTCTCTTCTCCTAGCCCTTGCTACGTATAAGCTTAGATCAACCATAGAGAACCTTATAAGAGTCTGCGATTAAGCCATTTACCCCTAGCATAAATACAACGCCAATCGACCCTTAGATGCCTACGTTAATACTAATAAATATATCCGCCGAGCGGATATCAAGGCCTCCTATTAAGTACAAATTAGAATCATCTACCTTCGTAGATCCTAGACTATCCAGAAAGTATACATCTATATACCCTTAGCTACTAATATAAGCAGCCGCATAAAAGGGCTAAGTAAAAACTAAACTAGCTTAGAAAAAGGGCCAATTAGACATCTATTAATAATTCACCATAATAGGACTAGTTCTCTTTTCTAACCCCCATCCCTATAAAGCGAAATGCCCCGCGTTCCAAACAAAAATTAAATATATAGCCTTATCCCAAAACATAAAATCTAATATCTGGATTATATATTTTATAGAAATATAAAGCCCATATAGGATAATAGGGTATAGAGACTTGGCAATCCGGCAGAAGATTAGGTTATCTACTTTCCCAAGTTTATTTAGCCTAGGCAACTCGCCCGACGCTATTTTATATGCGTTTTAACCAAAGGTTGCTACCTAGCCTTATCCACCCAAATCTCCGCGAAACTTCATTTATGTGGTAAAAAAGTAATAAAATATTATTCTATCTACTCTACTAGTACCTTTAGATCCTTCCTTACTTCCCAAAGCACCTCCTTTATTTAAGAAGGAAGTTTTTCATCCTTTCCCTTTCGCCTCCCACCGCCTAAAAATACTACCTTCCGCAATCTATTAACCCAAGGGATTAGTGGCTAATAGTATAGTAAAAAGTTATCACCTACAGTCTTAAGAAAATCCTCTTTATTAGCCACTGCACCCTTTTTCATTTCAGCCAGCTCTTCTATATCTACAGAATTCCACCTATTAAACCTATTAATAACGTTGCCTAATCAGGACCCAGTTTTCAGTCCTATTTCTGCAGGGTTCCGCCCAGTTCCGGGCTCCTTAAGGCTGCCAGGTTCTAGCCTCTAAGTCTTAAGTAAACTTGCCCTTTATTACGACCAAAGGCAACAGCTTGTTGGGGTTTCCGGTGCTTGCACTGCCCACCCTATTATAAATAGTTGGCGCCGCACGGTCCTCGTAGTTCTTGGCAAGCCTTATAAAACTTCGTACTATCCCTTCGTGTGGCAAAACGGACTTTTCGTATTGGGCGCTTTGGGCGCTCCTGCCTGGGTTAGCATGCTGCAGGCACCCTAGCTAGCGTGATTTTATTAGCAAGCCTCACCAAAACGCGTC
>Ga0307507_10002236_pt1 | contig 41317 bp, 41 predicted proteins | sample 7_EM_MG_FD_207223 | JGI IMG/M metagenome (GOLD analysis project Ga0307507, IMG submission 207223) | Populus trichocarpa ectomycorrhiza microbial communities from riparian zone in the Pacific Northwest, United States - 7_EM | ecosystem: Host-associated > Plants > Roots > Unclassified | place... | reverse complement strand
CCTCCCTCAAAAACCCGCACTAACGCGCCCTCAACAAACAATACAGCACAGGACATACTATTATACGAACCCGAACATCACTATTAGAAAGTCGGCAAGAGCCCGGCGTTGTGAGCGGTCCCTTCTTTCCTCCGCAAGGCGCAAGGTAATCATTGAACATTGGTGTAAAATACCCGATGCGGGAACCAAATATCACCAAAGGGTGCATCACAGATACCGTAAGCAAGTAAGATACAGACATACAGTACAACACCAGCCGTTTTACAAAGTCCCCAAACGGAATGCGAATATACTATGGTATAGTTCAGGTAATAATATTATTTTTATAGAATAATTGATGGTGCCATTCGCGCTAGGCCTTATGGGAACTGTAGTAATGCGGGCTGGAGACGTGTAAGCTCAGGTTCCGCAGACTTTTTTAAAAATTTATAAAAAAAGAAAGGAAAAAAAAAACCGCTAGTACTGTGCGATTGTCGCTCTTGCTTGCAAAAGTCAAAAGTATCGTATCTAGAATTTTTGACCTTTTTTTGGCCTGAGTTGTGCCAAGACTCTCAATACTTTTTGATTTTCGCAAGCACTCGAGTACCCTAACCTAACTTAAACTTACTCGCAAAAGCCAACAAATCAAAGCTATGATAGAAACTTTAATTGGGCTTACATCTACCCGTACAATGCACTCCCTTACCAAGTCGCTCGCACGAATTACTTTTCACTTAGATGACTAGAAAGAGCAAATAAATTCATCCCTTCCAAATATTATATACCGGTACCCCGTTTGCGAGCTCCATTACATCGGACAACTCATACAAATTACTCTAACTGCACCGCGTTTTTAGTAAAACTTTGTACGATATCTCCCCAGATAGGACAAAGCGGAATTTGGGAAAAAGGAAAAGGAAAAAAAAAAAAAAGTATATAAAACCCAAAGAAAATTCATCAATATAATCCCGAAAACCACGATCGCTCACCGCACAAGTACAAAAGGAGGAAAAGACAAGTAAATGGTAAGAAGGTAAATTATTGTATCAAAGAAGTTTAAAGTCGTACATGCAAAACTCCCTTAGAGAGCAAAATCGTTTAGAAAAGCTGACCACAACCAAAATTGGGTTCAACACCAAAGGCACCAGGTGCCTTCCACAAGTCATTCCGGTAGCCGAAGAAAGAGACCAGACCAGGAAGCTCTTGGGCAATGGAACCGATGGCAGACTTCTGCTCAGCGACACCAGGAACGGCGACTCCATTAGGCTGGCCTCCAGAGGGCCATCCGGCCTCGAGAACATATCCTTGCTTTCCACCACAGACATCTATAAAAAATAAAATAAAAATTGATTAGCAATAACTCATAATAAAGAGAATAAGGATTATCTTACCGGTGGCGAGCTTGAGCTGACTCTTCACAAATTCACCAACTTTGTCAGCAGTGACACCACCGTCGAAGAAGCCCTGAACGTTAACACCGACAACATCCATAACACTACAAAGAGTGTTACCATTGGCTTGGATGATGTTGAGAGTCTCAGTGGTGGTGACCGGTCCCGTATATCCGCCGCCCTGAAGCTGACCCTTAACCTTGACGATATAGGCAACTAATTCCTCAGCAGAGCAGAACCCATTAAAGACTGACTCGTTACCAACAACGAAGAGGACGACCAAGTTCCATTTCTTCCATGAGAGGATATCCTTAACCTGCTCATCAGCAGTGGAGACACCACCAGCCTTAATAAAGATCCCGAGAATGATCCCAAGACCGTGGGCCTCGCAGGCAGATCCGACGTTCTGAAGACCATCACAATCAGTGGAGTAGAGACGGACGTTCTTGAATCCCTTGGAAGCGATGTCGGCAATGTCAGCAGAAACATCAGAAGCAGTCTTGCAGCCACCATTGTCACTGTATGGAGAGTAGGCAATGGCCCAGTTACCGCCGCCAGGAGTCAACTTGCTAGTAGACCCGGAACTCGAAGGAGCAGCAGATGAAGAGACTGAGGTAGCAGAGAGAGATGAAACGGCGACATCGGTAGCGGCGACAGTGCTAGAAGGAGCCGAAGTGCTAGGAGGAGGAGCCGAAGTGCTAGCCGGAGCCGGAGCGCTGGTTGTAGGAACCGCCGGGGCCGAAGTGGGGAGTCCGTTGGTGGTGTATGGACAAACAATAACAGCGCTAGTGACAGTGACAGTGGTAACAACCTCAGGTTGAGTGTAGGTTCCGGGAGGATATGCGGTTGGGACTGGGTACGTGCAAGGGACGGTGACGGTTCCAGTCACGGTAGTGGTTGAAGCACCAATAGTGTATGTACCAGCGCTGGGGCAGACATAGGTAGTCATGACGACCTTGCTAGTGGTAATATCACCAGCAGTCTCAACAGCCGCAATTGGGCAGACAACGGTGGTGGAAGTCTGGACAATGGTGGTAACACCTCCGAGAGTGTGAGTCCCAGGAGGCAGTGAGGTAGTCTCCGGAACGCAGGCATTCTCGGTGCTTGTCAAGACAATTGTCTGGGCTGGGATGGTGTAAACGCCAGGTGTCGGGCAGACGGTGACTATCGGGGTAGGGACAGCTGGAGCAGGGGTTGAAACCGCGCTCGAGGGCTTGATGCTCGAGGGCCCCGTGCTCGAGGGCTTGGTGACAGTAACCACATTGGTTTTGGTGGACGTGTATGTCAGTGTGCTCTTGACGGTAGTGGTTGGCTCAACAACTGGGACCACGGTCATGGTCTGCTTAACGGTCGAAGAGCCACTTGCCGGGACAGTTCCTGTGATATCAAATTAGTACCAACCCCCCTCAATTGGATAGGAATTGAACAAGTACTTACCGACAGGGACCAAAATTGAGCTGGTGTAGGTTGTGCACTGAGCAGGAATAACTTGACACTCACCGTAGGGAGCTAAAGCAGCCGGATGAGCATGGCGGCGGTGGTGGTGTCCCCGAGCAGAGGCCGAACTAGAAAGCAAGGTAGTAGCCGCGAGCGCGAGCAATGAATACCTCATCTTGAGGAACGAAACGGAAAAATGAAGGGAGATAATCTCTTTAATCGTCGATCAACAACACGCGAGTAATTCCAAGAAGGAGGACTCCGAGAAATTTGAGGAATGTTACTTTTGGGGTATATGCGACAGAGATTGGAGTAGAAAAGAATGCCCGCTGAAAGAGTGAAGCGGTGGTTCGAAGAATCAGAAGATGCGCAAAGCCCTAGAGGGTGAGGGAGTTGACCTTGAGCGCGTGGAGGAAAGAAGGAAAGGGAGGGAGGGAGGGGGGGATGAGGCAAAGGCGAGATAATAAGGAGAGTCGCCCACCGCCCAGCAAGTCGGGCATGGCACAAAAAGGGGGGTTTGTGTTGTTGGTGGTCAACCTACCGCAGGGCAGAGAAGTTGTGACCCATGTCCAAAGTCTTGGTTGATGCACCCCAATAAGGTTAGTGAGGGGTTAATTTAGGTTAACCCGCAAAGCAATCCCTTCCTTGTGCAAAAGCATATCCCTTGGCATTTGTACCTCTCCCTGTCCCCGAATCCATCTGGACCTGGTCAGGCACGCTCCTTCATCTCTAAAGAGAGGTCTAGAGACCGATGGACACAAGGAGTTGCCTTAAAAGGCCATTTCGCTTCTGCAATAAGAACCAATTCTGAAAGGGGGTTTTTTTCCCCAATACGATTGGAAAAACATGGAGGAATACGGTACAAGTACACAAGGAATACTGGTAATTTCACAGAGAGGCTTGTAACATTTCAGTTGACTTTCACACCCTAACAACCTCGACACAGGAAAGAGACGACTGCGCTCGTAGGATCACAACAGCAAGCTCACCCATACTCGTACCGCACTGAAGTCGCGCGGGCAAAATGAGACAGAAAAAGAAGAAAAAAGAAAACCGTAGCCAGCTGAAGGCCAAGTCCAATTGTACGAGCAAAACACCCTGACTTGCTAACGCTTTGCAATGGTGGTGAAAAATTGTTAACCTATCCAGACAAAAGTGTCACCGAGCCAGGGAATTCCCGGTGGACCCAATCAATCAAAATCTCGACCCATCTTGCAAAAAGAAAAATAACACGATGGGCGATATGGTGAAAAAGGGCACGGATTGTGATCAGTTTGCGGAGCTGGGGATGACGCGAACTGGGGTGTTGGTCTCCCAGAGGAAATGAGCCACCACCAATATCTCCCGAAGGGGGAAGTAGCGCCTTGCCCAGGGAAGATGAGTGGGTTCCGTCTCTCAAGCCAAGGCCGTTGGGACAAACCAAATCTGCAAGGTATTGTACCGGGCAACATTGGGCCCCCCGAACCAATTGTCGCCCAAGGTACGACACAGCACCAGATCCTTTGTGCAGGCATGGCACAATATTGCGCTCGTACTGGTACTGATAGTACACAAGATCTTGAATTTTTTCCATGTACTGTACTCGAGTACGGCAGACAATGTCGAGTTGTGCGACACGAATTCTCATCCGTACCCGCATCCATATGTGGACAATGGGAAACAAAACCCCCGTAGCAGTCGAGCCAGACCATATATGCATCTATCACCACCTCCCCCTACTGTGCCAGCACTAACTTGCTCGCACACTAGACCGCATAACCAACCTTACCCGCGCCCCTCACCAATTGGCACAAAAGCCCGCGCGATCCTCGTCCTAGGCCTTTCGGAGCACCATTCTTCCTCCGCAAGTCTAGAGGCTAATGGAAACTACCAGTATTCCATCATGCGCCCGGTAATTGTGTTGTCTCTCCCTTCCACCGTCGGACCCTGGTAGCTAAGGTCATACGGTAATAGATGGTCACTTTTTTTTCCCTCGCTCGAGGACCAAGATGCCGCTACAAACACCGCCCGTATTTCGCCTCTCTTTGCAGATCAGGCGGGTGGACATCAATGCTCAAAAAGTCAATCCCCACAACCGGTAGGAATAACCCTCGGAGAAAGTAACTCTATCGGCCTTCCCCATATCCCCCTTTGCAAGCCGTCTCCATGTTTTTCGCTTTGCTGCCCACTATGCAATCGCTATTTGACCACCATGGGGCGTGCGGACCGACAGAAGCAGTGCTGTGTATGGTGTAAGACGTCTAAACCGGGCCAGAAAAAAAAAACACCTCGACAAGAAACGCGCAATACTCGGCCACTACCATTCCAAGGTTTAATTTCTCAAAAATATGGTGTTTTGGTTGGGTAGATAGAGGAAATAATTTATAAGGGAGGCAGTAGTGGGTACTCTGGAACCGTACAAAGTCTTTCATGCCAAATTAAATTCCACAAACATCGTATTAATCCAGGTCACCTGTGAGTCCTGCCTGAGCCCACTTGTAACTTCATACCTAATTTGCATTAGTGAATCCGTGAATTTTCGAATCCCGTTGAGGGATGCCCCGTCCAGGTGTCGCGCGCCATATTCGCGTTTGTCCTGGTATTGCACGGTGCGCGGTATGGCAGCATACTGGTAGGCTCTCTCCTAGCAGTGCTAGCACCCAAAGCTCCATCTTACCACTCCAACAGCAAATCTACTAGTACAAGCAAGCAAAGCGCCTTCGCCAGCGGCAATAGGGTACCGTTAAAGGGGAAAAAAAAAAAAAAGATTGGTACCGATACCCCACTTGCGCTCTTCAACCGTGACGAAAAAAAAAAAGAAAGAAAAAAGGTTAATTTCCCGCGTGTTTCAAAGGCCCATTGCATCGTTCCACGGCATGCTCTGTCACATAATGTGGCGTCTGCCCTCCACGGTTCCACCTGCAGGGTGAGGGGTACTTGTATGAGGAAACTCAGTTGATATAAAAAAAAAAGAAAGAAAAAAAGTCGTTCGAGGGCAAAACTGGCAGGTGAACAAGCTGTTTTCGAGTGAGAAAATGTGACCACCAAGATAGGGGCTCGTACTCGAGCAGACCAATCTTTAGGAGTGCGGCGCCTTCCTCCAAGGGCCAACACGCTGTCGAAAAACAGCTTGGCAATGTAGGGGTATCATACCGCTGGGCACAATTGCTGTTGCCCATTCCAAAAGTCCAACAGTATCCGGATGCCTTGGCGCCAAGATGCCCAATTTACCCTCGAATATGTGAATCTTGGCGCCAAGTCATCCGGTATCTTGGAATGGGCAAGCACCGTGTTGCTGGTTTCCAAGAGGTCACTGGAAAGGACTCGCTGGGGAGGTATCATATCCCCCCCTTTTTTGGGGGGCTCCATGTTTAATTAGCACTTGGCAAGCCCCTCAACACTGAATTTGAGAATTCATAGTATCGGCACACGGTATCTAGCGAAACTTTTGGTTCGGTAGGTCACGAAGTTAGTGAAGGTCACAGTATTGCGCAATCGAGCTCTGAAAAAAGAAAAGAAAAAAGAAATAATGACGATAATAAATCAAGGAGTGAGATCCCCTTTCGGAAATAAACTTTAAGAGATTTACAATATAATACGGTAAGGCGCTGTTTGTATCTGGTGATACAGTTCTGGCGATAGGGTGTGGTATCTGACAAAATACAACCATTTTTGCACAGCCGCCCGGCCAGCGAGAAAAGCAACTCAGCCTCATTTTCGGATACCTTATGCCAGACACGAGCAAGTGCAATACCTACTGGTACGGTATCTGGGGTCGTGGTGTGGTGAGCTGGCTTCGAGTGTCATACGGCACCGGGAGCAGAGGTTGGGGTCCGGAGATTTAATGAACAGATGGATGGGGTGAGGCTGTGTGTGGGGGGGTTTTATTGCTTGCTCACTTGCTAGCTGATGTTTGCGAGAGTTGGGGTGATGAGGGCGATGGAATACGGTGTGGTTTATCATTTGGGGAGGTGCTCGTGTCATACCTGGGTACTTTCTGTAGGGCGTTTTAAACACTGGGTGTTCATTTGCGGGGGGGGGGGGGGATTAGTGATTCGTTTATGTAGAAAGTTACTTATTTGTATTGGGTACTACAGATCTGAGGGCCACGGTAATAAATCTACAGTACTATACCAGTATCATACAAGTGCCGGTATCCATATGATACGATTTTCCCTGCTGGTCACACAGTGCTACCGGTAGTAGTGAGCGAGAACGAAACGAAACGGAGCTTATTACCAACAACACTGAACTACTGCACATTCTTATCCTCTTCCTCCCATAAGCTGTGGCCGTGTTCTTTCTTTCTTTTTCTCTCCTTAACGTTTGGGAGAAAAAAAATGACGAACTCTGAAGTGAAAGTGGATGAAGGGAATTCAGAGGCTTCATACCGTAACTGCAATTTCCCCAGCCCAATGGGGAAATTAACTCTAAGATCTTGCCCACTGGGTGGCTTTCTCAAGCGCTAAGCGAGTCATTATCGATAAGCCACTTAGATTGCAGATTGGGGATGGGAATTGGTGGTTGGCCGGGATAAGCGCGTTCCTCCGGTTGGATGTCGACTTCTCTATCCTAGAGCACTGGTACTGAAGGGAACAAGAGTGGGCGGGGTGGATATCTTCGATGATTGCACAGACAGTTCACGACGTCAGTTTGATGTGTGGTGATAATGGTGGGAATCTGTGGAGTGAGAGGTGGGGGAGATGTCTAATTTGAGTTCAAACTCCGGTCTCTACACCCTCTCAGTGTTTTCGGGGGGTGGGATAAGTGCTTCTTTGGGGCTGAGGTTTGTTTGTTTCCTCCGGGTTGTGACCTGGGCCGCAAAGCCCTTCATCCCCTATTTACAAGCGGGGACCTCGATATATCTGCGATACATCATCTCGGAGGCGGACACTCTCCAGAGTCTTCCACTACTGAACCCCCGAGATATCATACCGCACAATCACACCCCCAGAAAACCAAGCATTCCTGACCACTCAGATCTCCCTGCCGATTCTCTGCACCCCATCCACCCATCTCGGCATCGTGGTGGAACAAACCGGTCCCCTTTTCCGGTTGGAGAATTCAGCACGCAAGCAGCAAAACCCCTGGGCAACGATGCCGTCGTCGCCCCCGTCCACGAGAATTATCATAGGCACGGAACGCACGGCATTAGTGAGCGTTTTATACGTATGACATGATCAAGACCGCATACCCGGTGCTGCGCTGCAGTATGCGGTTGTGGTAGGGCTGGGGACAAGACCGGATGTACTCGTAGACCTGGGGTATGTATTGCCGGTACCTTTACTCGAGTACTAAGCTCCGGGTGAGAAAATATGTTGCTTGGCTGTCGTGTCGGATACTCCGGGTGGGAGGTCGACTAGAGTAGGCGAAGTAGAAGAATGGCACAGGCAAAACGTACAGTAAACGGATATGGTCTGTTTCTGCATCGCGAGGTCCTCGAGTCACAACAATATCCTGGGCAGGTCTACTAGTAGTTGGCCGGGTGGATGGATTGCGGTGCCTATTCTCTGAACTGTATTCTAGAGCCCAGCCACGTCCGTAAAGTTCTCATACCCTTCCTCATACCCCAGGAACAATATCTATTACCTAGAGGCTATTATATAACTGTTTCCGGATACCCCCCCCCAGGGTCATTATAAACCTTTGTCACAATTCCCCTTTAGAATAATAAGGAAGAGCAGATTAGCGAAACATGAGAACCTTGCGAACCAGGCTGTACCGGTACTAGTACCGGCACTCGTGCTCGCAATGGTAGGATCTCACGACGCCGGAATAAACTGGTACCGGTATCATTTAGTAATTGCTAGCAGCACTACCGGCATCGAACGCTCCCTAGTTAGTGCCTAACAATTACGCGACAAAGTGTCCACCGACAAACCTAACCTCAATCCCAAACTGGTTACTGCCTGTGTGCTTGCCAGACTTCTACCCTACGTACGTGTACATAAATGCCCCTCCAAACCAAACGAAACGGTACTAGTACAGTAACTATCCCAAGTCATCTTTGATATGTGGAGGAAAAGAGAAAATAAAAGGGGGGGCTGCGACCCGTGACCTCCCGCAAGGAACTTAGGCTATTTCAGAGGATGGTGCCTTTACTGATTAAGGGGTACCGGTACTGTACCTTACAGTAGGACAACTCGTGTCGGGATGCCAGAGGGCTGGAGGCGGACTTCTTGGCGCGCTTGGGTGGTAATTAGGCTTTGGGAGGGCGGGTAGGGGTTAATTTGGCCAGGTTATGGGTAGTGGAAAATTTTTTATATCAGGCTATACAGTAGTGTGGTATGATAATATTATGTGAGTGGGTGATCATGGTTTATCACTCGATTGACGATATCTTGTATCTAGGTGGGGTGGTGGTGGAGGGGGTAATGATAGATAACCTATCAACTGAGTAAGTGGAGGGGAAACATATAAGGTTTGTATAACTAGTCGACAGCGCTCTTGAGATATCGGGCAACTAGCAGATATGCGGCTAGCGGTTAATTGACTAGAGAGAGAATTGTGATTTCTGTAGGCATCTGGATGTATTTGTATCCTATGCAGTATATCTGCAGTACTAATCAAATTCAACACTACAAATCAATGCATGAGTTTGCAAGCAACGATAGAGAGAGAAACCCTCCCAAAATCCACTAGTTGCCAGCTAAAAGTGCTCAGGAGCAGGTGTCCCATCCTACTCTCGCTAACTAGCGAGAGTAGAACATGTAATCCAATATCCCTTCCAGCGGTAAGTGCTTAGTTCCACTGGTAGATTAGGTTTTTTTATAGTGAATGGAGTCGCACAGGGTGATACTACATGCACGAAAGTCCGATCCGCCCTGCGGACTATGACATACATCGGGTGCCGCCTGGGATCATGTGGTGGTGGTAAATATTGTTGAGCTACCTCGTCAGGCGGGTGGAGGATCCCCGCTACATACAGTACTTTCTAGCTATCAGTGTTGAGTGCTGAGCCGCTATGTGTGAGTTGTGGCTAGCCAAGATATGGATTGCTTCGGGACGTGGACGGCGGGCCTTGGTCTTGTGTTTAAGACTCGTTAGGGCTCTGATGAACCACAATGCAAGTATCCTTCCCTTGGAGTATCGGTTTAACCTTTCCTATATTAACCCCGCTATCTGATATTTATTAATGAAGATTTGGTGTGCAGTAAAGAAAGCCAAGACTTTTACTGCTGCAGGGGGGCGGGTACTGGTGGGGTGATAGGTAGATTGCGATAGGAAAGAACTCTATATAATGCAAACTTCCATAGGAAAACTTCGTAGTACCTCTAGAAAAAATAATATAATACCCCTATGCAAACATTGACTCAAACTGGTTATCGTCCCTTCATGGAAAAATCCTTTGTGAGGCGGGAGCCCCAATCTCTCGAGGAAAAAAAAACAAAACAAGAACTGAGTGGATAAGGGCAGTATGCTTTCACCACCTAGCTTCCAGAAACATGCGCAAATTTTTTACCAATATATTACTACTTATAAGTTACATTATCATATGTTCATACTGCGGGACATGGGAATTGGAAGGATTTCACCTGTACCTACCCAGTTTGCTTTCTACGTATGACTCCTCACCTGGGGGCGGTCGGGGTTTTAGCTACTGGTGCATGGCCCGGGTAGGCTCGATCAGTGGGGGGAGTTGGCGACGTTTTCTCGGAATGGTTTTTGTGGTACTGGCTTTTGTTGGTCGTGGTTGGTTGTGGTTGTTTGTTCTGGCAGGGGATGGGGTGCTGGAGAAGTGAGTGAGTGAGTGGATGGCGATAGGTAAGTAGTATATCGATGGAGCGTGATACTTGGGCTGTGAGTGTGGGATGCTTTAAATATGTGTCTAGATTAGAAGTAGTGCCTTAGCCTTCTGGGAGTCTCATTTCTGAGGATAGCGGGATCTCCGTTTTATGCAAAGCTTGCGGAACTAAACGTTTATGATCTCACCGATGTCACGAGAAAGACGTAGTTCACAGGCACACGAATGAACAGGCACGAGATGAGATCCCTCTATGTATTTGTAAAAAGTCCGGGCTGTCACGGACGGGCGGCAGTTAAAAATCAAATTTCCCATCCTCAAACTTAAGAAAAGAAAGAAAGTACCTACCAGGAAAAAAGGCAAATATAAAAGAGACCCATCCACAGCAGGAAATCCACATACCAACCCTGATTCCAGAGAAGCTACCCCTGGCAGCTTATATCTTCGTGGGAGACTACATGCAACCACCACCATCATGTCTCTTGCGCCCATCGTCGTAGCGAGAGGTTGGAATGCGAGCGAGGTCCCCATCACCCCCGGGGGAGTGATTTGCGGGAACCGTCTTCTTGGGATCGAACGCCTTGGGCGGGACCTTGCATTCAACACGAGTGGCGAGCCCCTCTTCAACAGCCTTCTGCAATTCCTTCCCTTCCTTCCCATTCTCGACCTTCTCCTCCCCAGTAGCCCTCCAAACCGTCAAAGCCTCACGCTTAATACGCTTCCTCAAAACGTAGGCCCCGGCAAGGATGAAGGCGACCACGACAAGGGAAAACACAACGCTCAAGATAATGGACAACACTGCCTGGAGCTCGGTCTCGCGGCAGATGTGGTCACTGAGGATTCCGTACTCACGGCCGGGGGCGCAGGGGACGGCGGTGACGGAAGTGTAACCGGTGGCGTAGCCGGGACATTTGAATGCGAGGAAGGTACTGTAGTGGTCCGTGCAGGTGAAATTTTCCATGATGCTTAGAGTTGCGATTGGGGTGGGGGCGTAGGCCGGCTGTGGGGAGTGAGCTTTTTGGGAAGGCATGGCGAAGAAGGGAGAGGGGTGGGAGAATAATTACCATTTTTAATTTTGCTGAATCAGAGCTTGTTCTTGAAGTTTGAGATGATTGTGGCTATGGTTGGGTGGAGTTATCGAGAGTGATGGGGAGGGGAGAAAAAAATTCAAGAGGGGAACAGGGGGGTAGAACTAGTTGGCAAAGCGGTTTGTGGGATCTTTTTGGACCCCTCTTTCTTAAAGTGACAGCCTTAGGGCTAATACTTGAGAGCTGACGTGTCAGGGGTTTGTTTGCTGGACGCTTTTTACAAATGTTCACCGAGAATCACTCGATGTCCTTGAAAGAAAGTTTTTTCTTTTCTCCCCCTTTTTTCCCCGCAGCCACTGAGAGAGCAGCTTGGGGACGGTATGATTTCACTTTGCTTCTGGGACGTGTTTTGGTTATGCTATAGACCCCCTATATTCTACTAGGGGGAGCTATATCGTCTGTGCGGCGAAAGTGTCGGCCTAAGGTGGGGGACTTTCGGGCTCTGACGGAGTTGCAGGTTAGGGTGAAAGACACTAGCTTGTTTCTTGCATGTCAAGGAGTCGCTGTTGATATCGAGGTTTGCTAATAATCTGGGTATTACTCCAGCAGCCCTCTTTTGAAGTCCAGTCCTCCCAGTGGCTCCGCTCCCGTCTATCCATTCGCCCCTCAACCTAGCCCTTAAGCGCCGAAGCCTGGGTATAAATATACACTTTAGCTTCTAGACTACTATACTCTAGTAAGGTGAAGTAAAAATGAAAAAAATGAAAATACAAACCCTCGTTAGGGGAGGCATTATATCCCTAATCCTCCCCTCTTGATTCTCCTTCAGATCGGGTCTTGGCATCTTATCTGGTACTGCAACCCCAACCCCAACCCCAATACTGAATAGTGTATATACTCGAGTAGTACGAAGAAAGACAGAATCGCTATCAGATCGATCCACTCAGCCCATCGATCAGGCTCCTTCCTCCTGCCCTAACCCCCTCCCGGCTGCTAGTTAATAATGGGACATCCCTGACACTCCCAAACCGGATGAATGGGAGGAGGAGGAAAGAAGGAGAGCAAAACGACAACCAAGAAGCACATACAGTATCACTACGAACAGTAGAGCGGGATCCCTGAAACCTCAAGGGGGGCTGGAAACAATTTGCTCTATTTGCGGCTAGCCTTGCCTCTGTGGCCCAACAATACCCATCTCCGGGTAATCTTGAGATCTCGCTGCAGCTTCCTTCTGTATTTTCCACTAAGTTATGGTGAAAGGAAGCTTTCCAGAGGCCTTCACATCGAAGACGGACCAAACACAAGAGTATCAAATGAACTACCGGTTGACGATTGTTTCAGCCCTTTTTATTTTTATTTTTTACCTCCCTTGAGGTCTGAAGAAAGAGTATCCACGTGCCGAATAGACCCCCCTCTTCTTTAAACATACCTCATTATCGGCGAGATCCTCTTCCCGCTAGTGCGCTGAAATACGGCAAAGCGGAGACGACCGAAGTAGAACAGCTAGTACGAGTACAGTCAAACCGCGGTTCAAAATAGGCCTTGCCCGGGGCCTCAAGGGTTAAGTCATGGCGTTTTTATTGCGAATTTGAGACAGATTGCGGAGAAAGCCCTTATTGGCGGAATAGCGGTGGGTAACTCTTCCTCCGCGGATGCTGTAATCCCTACCGTATCGGACCTTTCCAATCTGCTATTAGTCGTGAGGCCTTGTCCCGGGCTATATTCACTCGTAGCAGGCAAGAAGTACTATCATAGTACTCGAATATAGGAATTCGTAAAATATATGCTAAAAATGCGTGAGTATCTGAGCCCGCATAAACTTACAACCCCTGCTTTCAGGTATCATGCCCGAGTAGTGCACTGTACTTCCAGCCTGGGACATGTACAGTAGATGTTCCGTCTTGATAAGAAATAATAGTTTCCGGCGATGACTTTTGGTGGGTGTGCCACACCGTACTGTACCTACCTAGACGGTGTTTCCAGTTCAATTTCTACATGTCGTGCCATCACCGCATTGTCCTCCATTCCGCCCTTCCATGCTAGACAAATTCGCACTGCACGAACAGGGCCGTGTCTGGGGATGACCAGGCTATCTTACAGAGTTCTTGTAGATTACACGAGCTCGCTCTGGGAGTAGTAATATATGGATAGATGGACTTATACTAGATGTCTGCGCCCGCAGCGCTAGCGTAGACTACGGTATCATCGTGAACTCTAACAGACACCCAGCTACGGTATGATATCAAACTACCTCTCTCTCTCACCTCCCCAACCGTATACCATACCATACTGCACTGCAATCTAAGCAAAAAAAACCCAACAACAACCACCACCATCCCATCTCGCCCATCCATATACCCCCCCCGCCCTTACTCCCTCAATCGCAAATCACGTGACCAGCCATCCTCCCCTCCCCTCCGGGCGAGCGCTCATGTCTTTATATACCCACCCCCGGTTACACAATGACATTTCAAATAGGACCGAGCCTGAAACATTTTCTGCAGGCTCACTTTTTGTCCTGCAGGCTCGCTTTTTGTGAAGGTGATTGGGCGACGGTATATGGGTTGACGGATTTGGACTAGAGTGCAGAAGGGAGGGGGTGGGAGTGATTGGGTTGTGTGAGCTCAAATGCCGAAGGGGGGTGCGGTTGAGTATGATATGCGCAGGGTAAGGTTGGAGGGGGGGATTGGTGGTCAGGGGTTGGGTGGGTTTTTGGGGGATGGAGGGTCTTGTTTTTTTTTTTTTTTTGGGAGGGGGGAGGGGATGGGTGGTGGAGCAAGATGAGAGTGAGGACCGGAGGCGAGGGAGTGAGTGAGTGAGTGAGTGAGTGAGTGGGGTTGGTGTGCTTGTGCAGGTGTTTCGGGAATCTGGCAGTGCAATGCACTGTTATTGGATATGGATTGGATGGGGTTTTGGTGGGAGGAGGAAGGGGAGAGGATCATAGGCTCACGGATTCTAATTGCTCCGGAGTGTATTGCTGGTCATCCTCAACGCCATCTCCAAGCCCTTCATACAAGACAGACTCGAGCAAATCAACACAATACATACAATGACCCCGTTTACCAAGTACCGTACGCCGTGAAGCAAAACACAACTTTTATATCGAATGCCAACATTCTGACAAGTACAGCCTAGGAAGAAAGATAGCGAGAAATGGGCTGTGAACAAGAGGAGGAAGAAACAATCATTGGATCATTAGGTCTTGGTTTTGTTTTTGTTTAAAAGTGCTTGAAACGGGGAAATGGGGGAAAGGAAAAAAGGCTCCGGTTTAACTTTAACTTTAATCAATTCCTCTGGAGAAGATGGAGGAGAGAAGAAAAAAAAAATCCCGTTTACTCGGTACAGAATACATTCGAGGAAGGAAATGAAAGGAGAAGACCACGCCATGCCTTGTACAGAGAGATAGAGAGGAAAAAACACGGGAAGAGGGAGGATCAAGAAGGGAGAAAGAGAAAAAGAAAAAGAAGGAAGAAAATAAATTAAAAATAAATAAATGAACTATGATTCTGAATGAAAAGCGACCGAAGCTTTCTTTCGGAGGCCAAAGAAACTAGACCTATGGCGAGTCTTCTTCTCCTTATCTTTCTTCTCCTTCTCTTTCTTCTCCTTCTTCTCCTTCTTGCTGTTTTCCTTCTTACCCTCCCTCTCCGTTTCCTGGGGGACCGCTACCTCCTCCTTTGGCACCGCCGGCGATTCCTCCATTTCCTCCGGCACGACTGCGGGAACAGCTACCTTCGGTGATTCGGCAACTGGCGGCACTTCGGTCTTGGGTGAGGAATCGTCCCCACTCCTCCCATCGTCCGCCCCACTCCCGTGGTTGACCCCGTTCGAGGTTTCCTTCTTGGGGTCCCTCAACGGAAGTCCGGGCGTGACGGGAAGCGGTGGTAAATCTGGGACCGCGCCATTCTCCTCATGCGTGCCATTGCGCTCCTTATCTTTACCTCCTAGCCACTTGGGAGCCCGGCGGAAACTGCGACTAGTGTTCCCAAACCTGTTTATGCCACTCATATGATTGTCCTTCTTATCACCCTTCTCCGTCTTCCTCTCCTTCTCCCTCTCCTTCTTCGACTTGACGGCGCTTGGGACGGGCGGGAACGGGTGTTTTGCAGCGGCTTCGGCCGGATGCTGGTCGGTGACATTAGTTGGTGTTTCAGATTTTGGCAATGGCGAAGAACTAGAAGGGTGTAGATTTGGTAGGTGTCCGTTTGTTCCATTTGTATGTCCTTTAGATTTCGCGGATTCCGTTTTCGCCGCCTCCGCTGCTGCTCTCATAGCCACTCCCGCCGCTTGCTCATCCGCCCACATCTCTCGCTGCACGGCCTCAAATGTGGTTTCCTGATAAAACAAGACGTAGGCGCATGCCATCCCTGGCCGCTCCCCGAAAAAGTTCCTTACGAATGCCTTGTCTACTGGTTCAACCAACTCATCATCGAACAGCAGCCAACCCTTATCCTCAGTCTTGACAATCGCAACGTAATGCCCATGGTACGGTCCACCACCGATATGTACAACAACAGCATATAGCTCGTATAGCCTATCCGGATCTTCAGCGTCGTCAGTTGTATTGAATAGCCTCAAGTGGTATGGGTAAAGGACTCGGTAATGGAGTTTCTCAAATCGCCCTAGGTTTTCCATAAACTTGAAGCGCTTCAGATGCAGAGCAAGGACCTTCGGCAACCGTTTGATTTTCATACGTTTTTCGGCTTCCTGCAGTCCCCCGCAGCTATCACAATGGAACTTGTTACGTTCGCATAGCATTTCCGAAGCGGAGAAATTCCGTAAACATGATGTCACAGAGGAATTCTTCTCCAAGTCAATCGACAAATCAAGGAACTGCTCGTCTCGGCGTGAAACATTCTCACAAGTGAGGCATTTGGTCTCCGAGGTCAGAAGACCTTCAAATAGTTCATGGATCCAGCCAGTGGAAGATGTGGAGGTAAGGGATGCAGTGGAGGCGGCCGACGAGGCGTTTACAGGTGTTAATGTGCCCGATGATTTGGCGGGGGTCGAACTGGTCACAGCATTGCCGTTCTTGTAACCATGCTTCTTTTGATAGTCCTCCACATTCTCTATCACCTGATTGAGGACGTAATTCAGGAATTCGTGAGCATCTTGATGCTGCTGCCCACTGAACATGTCATTCTCCCTCCTTAAAATATCTAAGAACCTATTCGGACTGACAACGCCTGTGTGCGAATTGTGTGCCACGATGCTTTCAAAGATATCCTTCAATGCCGAGAACAACGACTCCTCCATCCCGTAGCTTGCGTGGTTTCCCTGATCGACATTCAACACGGGCCCCGTCGCTAACGCAAGCTTCTTTTTCACTTCGGGGGTGTCCTTGTTCTCGCTAGAGCCGAAGGTTGGTCCTTGTGTTAGGGATGCTGTGACCGGTATCCTTGGTCTTTTAGTCTCCTCTTTGATCGCGGGAGTTAACGATGGCTTCCGCGCGACTGGGCCCGGGGGACCGGACGATCCCGGTAGGGGATCTGTGTTAACTCGAGAGAGATTTCGGCTATCCGATCCAGCCAGCAGAGTAGCATCGCTATTACTCGAACTTGGGAGACTTGATCTCTGGGGAAAGTTGACGACGTTTTCTCGAAAAGGTTTCGAATAGTACAAACACTGTAGGATTGAGTTACAGTAACTGCGGCTGAAAGTCAGCTATCGTAGTTCACGTAGAGTCGGGAGTAGCAAGGAAAAAACAATTTCCAAAGCTCAATAGCTAGCCTACCAAGTATTCCCAAACTGAGGCACGAGGAAATCGAGTCTAACGTCAGCTAATGATTCTTATAAGTACAATGGTAAAAAAGTTAGGGCATACGCCAACTACATTCTCCATCCCAAAATACTTATCGCTGCCGTCTGGCCTGGGCGGGCCATCGCTTGCCAGGGCCTGTAGTCCTGTTGGTGAAGATTCGGCCTTCTGTTTCGTGGGAGATTGTATCGAGGGCTGGATATTCTGGGTAAGCATCAGCCGTGTCAGCACTCTTTTTCAGCGCGCATCTTCTCCCCCTCTAAAGCAAGCCCCCTCGCATCTCGCGGCCCGCTTCCAAGCTTCACTAAGACTTTTTAACACCCAAGAACGCAGAACGTAGACGCGCAGAAGGATGGTGAGCTAGAAGGGGGGAGGGGGGTCTGGCGGGCCCTTCGAAGAAACGTCGGCCTCTGAAGAAGCGACGAGAAAAAGGGAGAGATGGTTACTGACCGAACGGTCTATCCATGATAGACCCTTGAAGGAACTCAACATCTCGAGCGACAAATGCTATCTCCGATTAAGAAGGAGTAGATTGGGGGGGTAAAAGTTTTTGATTTCCTTTTTCTGGGGCTATAGATTTTTCCTTCTTTTTCGTGGCCGATGTGTGAATTGCTGAGGCTCTGCTTGTTGCCGTTTGGAACTGCAGGCGAAAGAGTCTGAGAAGGGAGGGGGGGTTGGCAGGTTTAGGAGCGTTTCGATCGCCTCTCGCGCGGCTGTCAGGAATCTGGAGGAGTCGGCAGAAGGTTTGAACAATGGCCCTTTCACAGGAGAGGCTGGCAGGGAGGTGAGAGGGGGAGTGGGGACGGCAATCCAGCGGCGAGTTTAGGAAGGTCGGGGAGAGGGCGGATAGTAGCAGATCAGCGGCTGGAGAGGATTCTTCAGTGAACAAATGGGAACTAGATTTCTAAGAAAGATACTCTGTTCGATTGACGTGGTGTGATGGATAACGGCGATGGTACGAGAAAGACAAAAGGGGCGGAGGGGATGTAAGATTTGAGGAGAGACACTGCCGGTGATGGAGGTGAAGATGGAGAAGCGGTTACTGCATGAACCAATTATGGTAGAGTAACGTGGAATATTGTGGGTAGGAAAAAGCCGGTACCGTTAGGGGGATTCAAAGGAAGGTGGAAGGATGCGGAGGAGGGAAAGATGGGGCGAAATGTATCAAAAGAGTACGTACCGGTATATAGTTTGTCGGTGGTTAGTTTAATTCCCTATGGTACCAGATAGACTATCTTCTTGTCTGCGTCCGGGTCTTCCTTGACCCGATTAGAGCAGGTTTATCGGAGTAGATTTCGGGTGGCCGAACGGCAAAATCGTGGATATCTTAAATAGTAAACTAGGCCGAAGAGATGGGAGAGCAATATTTACTATTACATGATACAATTCGCAAAAGTGTCCCCCATGCACTAGCTGTCAATTGACCTCTGTTGCCTCTCGAGAGATTGCCGGTATGATACTATCATTGTGCTCCAAGGGACTCGACCCACCACCGTCTCAGTATTCCTATAATACTAGTGCATAAGCTACAGTGGAATACCGGTAGACAGTGAGCTTCAATCCAACAACAACACCTCGCTGCACTGTAGCCTTGGGAGCCAAGATCCTCTGCACTCTCGAGGCGGAGTTAAGAGAACAAGGACAGGCAACACTGCGAAAGAGCAGAAAGGAATAGTACTGTACCGGTAAGAAGGAAAAAATAATAATACCATAAGAACCCTCCACACCAACATCCATTTCAAGCAGGCTATTCTTATTTTCAAAGTTGTGGCTGTAACCCATTTCTTGGCGACATTTCAGATATCGGCCCAAGTATTGGATCGCTCACCATACCAAGCGCTGCACAACCACGCTCAGTTCACCTCAGCATACCCTATTGTTTTCGTTTCTTTCTTTACTACACCACGGTACCCTACCGTATCTCTTCGGCCAAAATCTTCATCCACGCGCGTGCCCATAAGTCACCCAACTTGGTTTTCCCAACTAGATGGGAACTTAGCCCCCTCTCTTCCCTTAGGGTTTAGGTTTCCATTCGCTTTCCAATTCTCCGGGCAGCATTCTGGTACAACTAAGCAGGAACAGCCTGGGCCTGCTAGCTGGCTTTGCGGAGGATAACTCGCGTGGCGTTGACAGGATGGAGGGGCTTTCAAACCCCTGGTCGGTGTCCACACCCCACGAAATCCAAACTGGAGGAATGAGGGGATGATGTCTGGGTTAGAAGAAAAATGAGAGGAAAACGTTGGGACGGCGGGGCTGATGACTTTTCTTTGGGGGCCGTTAATGGATGAACCTATCGATGTCAATTGCTTGAGCTGGCACAAAGCACGGGGGGGGCACGGGGGGAAAGTTTGTCAGTCACTCCTTGCTCTCTGGCCATCAATGTAAAATACCGGCCTGGTATCTAGTCGGTTTCGCCCAGCATTCTTTCCTACCCACAGTTGCTCTATCTGCGGTGCTCATGCCGGCAGAACACAAAGTGCTGACTGTTCCGATAACGTCTGATCTTCCGATCACCTCAATCGTGATACCAAAGCCCGAAGAGGGCGCAGAAAAAAGGGGTAGAATTTTTCGTCAAACACCCCGGGGCTCCCGGGGGTTAAGAACAAATGCAAGACTCTTCAAACTTCGACCCACAGCCCTAGTATCGACCGTACCAGCGTCATTCTCTACTCTAGTGACGTAAATCCCGAGGCCTTTCCTTCCTCTTGAAAAACCGATCTTATCATAGCGGCTCAATTTGGGCATTAGCCGACTACCGGTACGGTACGGACATACTCGTACTCGAGTAGTGAGTGCCGGCAAGGTAAGGAAATCATCTTTCCTTTTTCCTTTCTTTTTTCTGAGCGCAGACGGCGACGAAAAACCACCCACACTCTCGCTTGCTCCCTAGGTGGTGGCGCTTTCACGAGGGTAGAAGAAACATTTTCTTTTCTTTTTTCCTAGGCTTCCTCCCTTGCGCTGCAGAATTTTTTGGGGAAAAAATGGGAAACCCCCACCTGGGATTACAGCACTGTATCGGTGGGGTCATCAAGATTGTGGCGGTGGTAGTAGGTGGGTGGGGGCCAGCCACATCCCACAGTGCGGGGACCGTGGCTTCTTTTCTCACACTGGAATGACACTGACTCCGTTGCGCGCCACAGCCCGCAGCCTCACAGTTGCTTACCATGAGGCACGTATTGTAGGTGCCTACGGGTGCAGTGCCTACAGTACCGGTACATTATATATTGACAACTTTTTGGCTCTGCCCTGTATTCATAGACCCCTTTGTACGGGTACCACAGCTACAACAACGGAAGAACACTCCCCTCAATACCTGATCGGGTAGTCTCCTAGACTGCCGTACCGGTATACTAAATGCCTACTATCCCAATTACACTCACAGCGGGGGAAATCAGAGCACATAAAGTCTGCCAGAACTGAATATTGGGCATTGCTATAATATTACTACTACTACCCCTTCCAACAATCCTAACCCCATCAACCTCGAGCGAGCACACACCCACCGCGGATAAAGGCGATCCCACCCACTCACTCACCTCTATCCTGAAGTGAGGAGCGGAATGGATACGAGGTGTTCTGCATCGTGGGTATTTGTGAGAGAGGGAGAGGGAGATGGAAAAGAGTGGGAAACCGTAACAAGACTCTTGATATTCTTTGGCTACTAGAAAATTGACGCCGGCGCCAAAACGACAACTAGAATGACAGCCAGTGGAAGGCATTAATGTGAGGAAGGTTCTTAAAAAAATTATGATGGGGATCGTGGTGGGGAGCACCATGCCATACAGCATAGTTTTATGCATGCACGCTGGTTGAATACCTGACGACGTGCCTCGGGGGATCGGGTGAAATATGGTAGGTAGTACAATCATCCTTCCTTGTTTGGTCCTGTGCTTGTTGTGGGAATTTCCGCCTAGGGGAAGGCGACGTTGCACGATGCGTGTGTCGTATTTTGTTAGGTATATGTAGTAGCATAGCTCACTAAACTCATGCCATGGGTTTGAAAGGTTTTGAGAGAAAGTCGAGTTCAGGCTATAGCGTAATCCGTGAGGGTATTTTTAATGATGTATGATGTGATAACTGACTTATTATCTAGTTGGCACGTTGACTATTGGTTCGGCTCGATGCCATTCCCTACATATGCCTTCATGGCGGCCGGTGGATAGATGCCAGAATTGCACTGGCTAATATTGACAAAAGCTTGGTTAAGCCCACCCGCACAAGAGCACCCATTTTTCGTGCAGCTTTAGATTTTGGAGGAAGTACGATCACTGTGCTGTATTCCAATAGCTTCATTGGAGGCATTTGGCCTTGGGGTTGGAGGGCGTTTTGGGGGACTAAGTTTCGAGTGTATCTGCTAGATTGTGTGCAAACAAGACGTTACACAAACCAAAGTCTTTCAACTCGAAAAATTTGCGTAAGCATTTTTTAATCCGGGGGCTGAATGCCTCCCGTATCCTCCTCCAAGAAGAGAAGAAAATGGAGTAGATTAAGTCCTCGACAGTCAACTCACTTTAAGATAATACCCACCAACCCCCCTCCCCGACCAACCATTTCAGACAGCAGATCATTCGCATCACTTACGCATTATAGCTGTCGATCGACCACCTTGAAACGTCTAGACCGATATACGGTACGAGCTCTACCACCTTATACATGGGTATATAGTATAGAAAGCTGGCGCGTCCACCTTTTGGCTCGACTCCAGTTAGGTTCGCTGTAATACCCTAACGGACGCCGGCTAGATATAGTCAGTATAGTATATCGGATTGAACTGGACCCGACCTGGTGCGCAGTATAATGCTTTCTAGGTCCGTCGGCCCAGTAAACAACGCGGATTCTGGTGATAAGAGTTTTACAAAAATCCCTGGCGCAGCGGAGCACGTGGCGTTTTATTTATTACATCTCTTCTGCGCGTAACCTACTAACTCTTCAGAGTGCGTTGGTTGGTTGGATATTATCAAAGAGAGGTTGTTTAGCCTACCCTTACTCTCGATAATCCGACCGAATCTGACACTAAGCGTGCCGGTACCTCATTCTGTTCTGGGAAGTAGGTTTGATTCATGCCTGGCTGGAGAGGGGAGGAGGGGGGGATAACGTAACGTCCGACGTATAATTTTTAGAAATACAGGTGCAACTCCGGAAACAAAATACCACACAAAACCTAGTGTTTCGGGCGAAAGGACGATGCCGACCAACTTGATTGCAAAATTCCACGTCCTCGTATTCCAATGTGCTATGGTCTATGCCTAACTTAGGGGGGGAGGGGGGGGCAGGCCTTTTATACTCGTACCCCTCGCACGTGGCAGGGTAGTGGCTGTTAAAATGATATTGTGTAAATAAATAAATAAATAAATTACTCACGCACTCTCAACTTAAGCTCACCTACCACTCGTCACGAGTGTATGCTTTGTCGAGAGTCATTGCAGGCACTTGTCTGACTGGGCCCGGTGACCCGAGAAACTGGGCTGCGGGTTGACCCCGCCTGAGTGCTAGCTCGAAGCAAGTTCGCAAGCGAGTGATCTTTTGTGAGGGTCGGTGGTTGGGAATTATGGCTAGTGGAGGGGGGCGGGGGGTGTGGACCGATGGGGGAAAGGTGGGGAGATGGGGAGATGGGGAGGTGAGATAAACCCCGATAAGAGAGTTTTTGTGGCGACGGTATTGAAAGCTGTTTATGAGGGATAACCTATTCGATTTCAATTTTACTATCTACTATGGTGGTTAGTTTCACCGGGGGGGTTTGACGACGACATAACGGGTAAGGCCAAGCCTAAAGCAAGGCATGGCTACTCGGGTACCGCTCGAGCACAGCAGTCGAAGTTCGTAGACATCTATGGCTATGTGTTTCCGATGCTCACCACGTTCTTACATAGTTATATAATATATGAAGCACCCAGTAGTTTCAGAAGCTCACCATCCAACCGACTTACGCACCCTAGAGCTGAGAGAGTTTTCTAGGGTTCTTATTTTTATAAGTTCGGGGTTGTTATATTCAGAAGACGATTACGGGTATCATAACTTACCGCAAAAAACTCGTAAAATCTACTATCTCCGTCGGCCCGGGATAGGTTTTGGTTTGACAAGTCAACAGAGCCGCGAATACCAGTTAATGGGGGATTCAGCAAGTCCTGAAGGCCGATCTTGTGCTGTACCGGGCAAAATGCTAATCCTTCTCATGAGCTTTTGTATCGTAATCGGAAGACTACAGGGCTGACGGGGGTAGTGGATACCACCAGTTTTTAGGGTAGTTAGCACCACCGGGGGCTATATCTGGTCATTGTATAGAACCGTGGTATGCGGGTGGTTTGCTTTTTAGGTGCGATAAGAACTAACGTTACCTATTATAGTATTGAATGTGTTTGGAAACACCCCCCGAGTCATGCTCCGTATGCTGTATTGTAGGTACCTTGAGCCCACTATGAAAGCCTCCATGGGACGAACGATGCGCCATCCCCAGGTGTGGTACAGTACCGGTAGTCTAAATGAGTTTTCTACTCTTTCACTCAGCGGTGCTAGAGCTCCATACGTTTCGGACTTAACTTAATGGTAGATCTTTCTCTTTGGTTGGTCGTTTTAAATGTGTGCAAGACAGAGGTGTATCTAGATATTTTTAGCCAAGTAGTTTTGGATACGTGTGATGTTACTCCATCCGAGGGGATTAATACGAGTGCGTTGCCTAACTGGAGTCACCACTACCATATATAATATGATAGGCAATAACGTAGCTGTTTTGTTGCTGTCGTCGTCACCCTACGCCAAGCATGCGCAACAATCACTCTTTTGTACTCCTCCTCGCCCAAATAGACCATCCCAAATATATGCAGAATACCATGTGCATTCTTCGCAATATTGGTCAACACAAACACCATAGCTACACTCCAGGAGTCCCCTAGCTGGCAAAACCCATTAGTAGAAGGACCAAGAGCTGCGAAGCATCCTCAGCTAAATGGTATAATACCCTTTCCCCTCTTGGTAGAGTACCCGTATGTGTTAAACTTCCGGGACTGGTTGCTTAAATCCTGGTTTGGAAATAACGCACCTCGGCCATGCTAGAACGACCCTCTATGCGACATCCCCAATTCACTCCCTTTCCAAGGACCTCTGCAGAAACCTGTATCATAAGGCAACCCTCACTCCCTCCTCCCCTCACCTCAGCAGGCCACCAAACGAATGGATGACAACCGACACCGCGTGCTCCATCTTTTTAACGCCGGTCCGGAGCAGTTCAACATTATTTTCTAGGCAAACACCACTGCGGGAATGAAGCTAGGAAATTTATACCATGCCCTCCAGGCTCTCCGTATTTGCCCCCATCACTCATACCATTTCTCTCACACTAAGGGGTTTCCCCTACCCCAAACGGGTGTTAAATATGACCTTACTGTACTGTACTATACAGCCCAATGGGAAGATTTGATAGGGTACTTACTACCTCTCAAGAATAACTGAATAGTGCTGCAATAGTACGTATCGCAGCAGCGGGAAGAGCAGGCTTCTATAGATTTTTTTCCCACTTTTCCGGCAATAGGGAATGACAATCGGTATATATAGAAATATTTACATTAAATAAATAGGGTTTAGTAAATCTGAAAGCTCCCAAGGCCGATTCATCATTGCCTATTCCACGGCTGAGGGAAGTATAAGATTTCATGGAGTCGCAGTAAAAGCAGGTGGAACCTGCTGTGCTGTGCTCTCCTTCATAGGTACGGCACAGCAGTCGCCTGGGGAAAGAGAGAAAATAAGCTCCTGTTGCTATAATATAGGTGGGGGTTCAGTTCTTTTAGTAGATGTCCTAAGGATAACTTATTATACCTTGGATCAAGTGAGCAGCATGCGGGACGGTATGATATGCTGGTGAGGGCTTAGTATGGTGTGGAGGTGGGGCACCCGTAAAAACTCGAATAATTGGACCGTGTGCTATGTAGTCCGAAATTTCCTCCTCTGGAAAAGGGGGCGAAAACACACTAAAAAACATGCCCCCCGAGACAAAAAAAAAGTAAAAAAACACAGACTTTACTAAGAGAGGCAAGTCCAACGTCCTAGCACATAGTCCAATTATTCGAGTTTTTATGGTATGCGAATTTAAGTAAAATTCTGGGGTAGAAAAGTGTCGGAAGTACAACTAGATGCTATATAACACTAAAGTAATTGTGAGCAATAAGTTGCAGTCCGTTGAGGTCAAGAAGGGCTAGAGAGAGAAAGCAAGGAGAATCAAAGGGGAAACCTAAGTAACAGGACGCGGAAGCATACACAGCAGGGTGACTTTCGATATAAGTTAGCATATTATGGAAGGGTCATACGACCATATTTTGTGTTGGACACGCAATCACAATTTCCAAAAAAACAAGTAAGGAAACCCTGATCACAGGTTGTCACTCACCTGGACTCTTCCTCTGATAATATGCACTAGTGATACACAATTCGAAAGTTGGATGGAATTCCCTGTCGAATCCCTGAACTGGATTGGTATATTTGATCAGGAACATAGGAGCACTTCTATGCTATGCACTTATTGATATACCCCTACTTCTAAAACCCAGTCTTGCTCTCAACGGGACCACGTTTTTTTCATCTTTGACAGAAAGGGTCTCTTTACCCATTTGGACGGGGGGTATGCAGCCGTTAGTTATCAGTCACCAATATTTGTAATCGCTTTTCGAGAATGTACCTACGCCCTTGATGGGCAATGATGTGAACTGTTACCCAAACCTCGACCTAATAAAAGAATTCAAGTCCACCTTCTAACAAGATAGGTATAGTAGAGTACTTTTTCTCCGCAGAAATGCACTATCACGTATAGTTGAAATACCTATTTAGCACAATAACTAAGTCACCAAAAACCAATTAATCCCGGTGCAACTAGTATGGAAATCCCCCCGGCACAATAATGAGTTGTTATTATAATATGAAAAATCCGTAGGTAAGGTAAGGAAGTTTAAAAAAAAAGCTAACCTACTCATGGGAGCTAGGAGATTGAAAGCCAAGTGCCTCTAAATATCCCCCGCTTGCCGTGCAAACTTCCGTCCTGTTTGTTGCCTTTAATTCGGTAATAAGAGGGGAAGTGCTCATAGCACCCGACCTGGAAGCTGAACGCAATGCCCCGAACTATATCACGAATTTCGCATCACTGCACTTACCTACCAAACACTTATTAATCTTAGTAATGCCGGATGACCATTAGCGTTGCATCTATAACCTGCAACTTGAACTCTCAGTCTCTCACAGCCAAACCCACTATTCCCCCATCACCGATATTCCCACTATGATTGTCTCTTTGCACCCAAAGGGACTCTGCTATTAGCTATCAGTGATCAAGGTTAATAATTTTCCCCCTTTTAATAAATATTATAGTATCGCTATCCTCAACCCGGAGCGAAAAATCGAAGACAGCAAGATAAGTATTTGTTCCTGTGATGATCTGATGTGAAAATACCTAGCTGGCGTAGTGGTTAACATGTCAAGAGACAATTAACCTCCTATGCAATTAGCAGGAGCCAAGGAGTTCGATTCCCCCTCAAACTGAGTTATTATCGAACAATCCGTCACGTAGGGTAGGAGATTTAAGAAATCCTGCCCTACAGGAACTGGGAGACTGAAGACCTTAAGCCTTAATAAGGCTGTAGCGCAGATCAGACCTGCTGCGAGGTGGTAGAATCCGACTCTAGACCTCACCCCTAAGGGTGAGGTCCGCGATCGGCGGGGTAGCAGAACAAAAAATAAAACAAGAATTTTTTTATTTTCGCCTTTATTAAATTTCTCTAAAAAAAAAAACGGGTTTGCTTCCTCGGATTTGGGGGAAAAAAACTACAAATTCTGAATCCTACACAGATCCTCTAGTCTTAACTTAACGACTGTCAAACCGCCCATTTACCCTTTCACCATTGATCACATTGCAAATCTGCTCCGGTATATCTGACCCTAGATGAACAGCCACTACCGCAGTGCTAAAATATATACGTCATTATCAGTTCAGGGTCGCAGTAACTACAGCCCTCTCAAAGAAATGATCCGAAAATCGGAAACAGACAGACAGAATTCCCGGAATGTGGTTAAGGTAAATCTCATACCCGCATAACGCTCCTATTATAGAGAATGATACAATTTCCAGTGTAACAATGAACGAGCCGGGCAGGTCCGTCTTCAGCTGGGCAACCGGAAAGAAAGCACAATAATGCCCCTGCCTCAAAATCCTTTCCGCGCTCAGCCAAACCACCTTCCCCTGTTTCTTTTCTTTTTCTCATTGCTGGTCTCGCCACGACAGGAGGCGACCCACACCACTGATCGAAATAGGGAATGGATTGGCTGGATTTATCTGTGTTTCCATCGCGGGCACAGGTGGGCCATGTGAAGTTCGGAATGCCTGGTGTGGATAATGTAGTCCCCTGCCCCGGACTTGGCGCATCCTAGCTTAGCCACTACCTTGGTACGAGCCCTTGCTCCCTAGCTATTCCGTCTTTCTTTTTTTTTTTGCCTTAGGGAAAGGTTTATAAAAGCGGGAAAGTCCGCGGGCCCTGTGGACTGAAGTGGAGCCCTGTGGACTGAAGTGGAGCCCACGGGCTTTTGGAGGCCAAGGTCCCGTGCAGACCCAGCCCACGGGGAGTGCTACCGCTGCTTGGATGCCGGTTGCTTCGTGGTTTGATGTTGTTGTAATGGTGGTGGTGGTCGGGAGCTATTTCGGTGGTCTTCCATATCAGGTATAATAGCTCCACTAGCGATGACTAATTCGAGATTTAAGGAATAGTAAGAGCTTTACCCAGTTGCACTGTAGGCCCATAAAGTATTTAGTAGTAGGTAAGAGTAGCCGAGCAGATGCAGAAGTAATTATCACAGTAATGGGCTATAGCATGTTTTCCGCTTCACCGAGAATCACTCTTAGGGGAAAATCAAAGGTCAAGTTTTTAATGCTTTGTTCTATGGACGGCGAACAACCTCGCCGACACCGTACATCGCCAGCAACTGCTAAATACAGGATTGTACTATCCAATTACGAATCCTCTACCCTGAGGAAAACGTTCAAAATGAGGGGTGCCTCCCCAAGCGGCGTATTATACCCCCCCCAGAGAGAGCCTTCAAGATCCAGTATCTCCTCGCCTAATTCATCACCTACCGCCCAATCCAATAAATGTGAGACCTATTAGCAGTTCAATACATGCACGCACTACGCACCTACCATGTCACCCCCCCCAAAACGCCTCTCTCATCCGTATCCCCGAATGAACCCTACTAGAGGGGAAAAGGAAAAGGAAAAGACCTACCACAAACTCCCGACTCTCACCCCCTCTCAAAACTGCCTCCGGCTATCCCAAATCATACATACTATCTCTCACCACCGCCATCACCACCACCATCCCCTCCTCTATTCAGCTACCAAAATGAACGGCCAACGGGCAGGCACCGACAGCCTAGTACTCTCCGCAAGGCTGAATCTACCTAAAGAAGAGATACCCCGCAGCTGCTGCTGGGGGTTCGGATGGTGGTGCCAGTCTTTATGGACCGAATTTGTGCATTGCTCCTGGTGTGTTTGGGCGGGCTTGGGTGTGCCAAGTGCTGAGAGAGGTGGCCGGCATGCGGGTGGAATTTTTTGGAGTGCTGGCAACGGGAGTAGTCGGGTGGGTTGTGGGTACCAATGGCAGTGATAGCATACTGGGTTCGGTGCTTGAGTAGGGATTTCGTGATGGGGATTGGAGAGGGATGGGAGGGGTGCCATATAGTACGGTAGGTAGTAGTGAGATAGCGCAGCTTTCGTGGCTTGGAAAGTTAGGTTTTGTGATTCCGGATAACTGAGTGGCTAAGCTAGACATTTGTCGGAAAAGAGGTGTGCTATTCAAAACAAGCTTCTGGAGATCCCAGTGTAAAGCCCGTAGTCTAGATTGAATCGGATACTGGATCAGGTCGATTTGAGCCTTTCCTTTTGGTTATCGGCGTACCAACAAGTCCTACCGGGGGGTTAGGCATGTGGAGGTGACAATCTGATACAGGTAGTCCACTAGACTGACGACATGGATAAGCATTCGCCCGGAGAATTTCGGGAAGCGTGCGTGTACCTTATTATAAGCTTTCCTGTTAGGGAACTTGCGTATACACTGTTTATATAGATCTAGAATACGCGCCCTCAACGGCTCCTCCTCTACGATAACACTCCTACTACGGCACTCAGGAATGGAGTTAAGGTTTGGTATAGATTCCTTGGCAGTTCCGTGATCGAAGTTATCGCCAGCTTTACTCTTGTCAGAACATCTTAAAAAGTCTTTAAATGGTTTATGGGCTTGACCACTTGTCGTTAGCCTTACCTGCGACAGTAATCTACCCTATAGCCAGTACCAGTATTCCCCTAGGGGCCAGGGTGAGTTAGTTAACATCAGCAAAGTTCCTACGAATTATTCCATTGGACGACTTCCCAACCCTTCCTCTCCAAAGGGGTAACAAATGGTGGGGGCGGGGACAGAAAACCCCAGTAACTCGAGAGGACGGAGAGCAAAACTCACGAGTCCTGAACCCGCCTCAACAAACCCAAATTTGGCTCCAACAGATGACGATCGGCAAGTATCGTATTGTCAATTACCGAATACCTCCGGCCCGCGAAAATAATATTGCAAACACACTTCCCAACACTAATCACCCTAGCCACACTCGGCCACCCGCCAACTTCCCGCGCCGAATTTCTCCGAGGCACCAGGGCCAAGTGAAAATTGTAATCTGTCGTCCTACCGAAAAATACGCCCATCGGACGGTAAGCAAGTGAGAAAGGACAGCGCAATATCGAGCCCACCTGTCAGCATTGTGCTTTGAACTTTTTTCTCTCTCCCTTCTGGACAAGATTTTCCAATTAGCTCCTGTTCGGCATGGTCTAACGAGAGTATATTGCGATAAACGTCGAAAACGCATATATCTTACCGGTGTTTGCGCACATGCTGAACACAGCCTCAAAAAAAGTTTTTCGTCGCAAAAAATATTGTGTAAAAGCCCCGTGCCGAACAGGGCCCTGAGATTATCTCCAATAACTTTGTTGCCCGCCCCACCCGGTTTCCTTGGGTCCCTGGCTCGTGGCGGAGCCAGAGTCACATATTGTCACTCGAGACCGCCGATCCGCGCTACCTGTCTTAGAGATCCAACAGCGAGCCGTAGAAGGTTTATGCCTTCCGATCCTAAAATTAATTGTAAATGCGGGGCGATCGAAAAACACGCTACACGATACTCTGGCTTTGACAGGGACTGTCCGATCTTGCTGCGGATTTCCTTAGGGTATCGTACATATGCTATATGTAACATGAATTTCTCAAGGCGTCCTAGGCCGCGCAAGGCCGAAAGAGGGCTTATGTGTACTCTCAGAGATGAGAGGCTTGTACGCCAGTCCAGAGAAAATTGAACACCTGTGCTACGGTGTTGTACGCCGTACATAAACCTGCACTTTAACCATGTGTAGGGTATCCTGGGGATCTGGTGTTGGTGTACTCGTTGGATGCCGTCCTCAGCCTCCGCCGCGGGGAAAATTTGTATATACCGGCGTCATATCATATCATATATCGAAGGAGCGCATTTGGCATTCTTCAGTAGCAGTGAGTTGGCAGTTGAGACTCGTATCAAACCTCAGATATCCGGGGCCCCGGGGCAATTACTTCTCCAAGTATTAGAAACTATGGTGAGACGGATGCGAAAGAGCTGAGGGCTCCTTGGTGGACCCCAAGCACTGGAGCCAATGTCTTGAGAGTTTCTCCTGTGTTTGGTTGGAAACGATGCAGTACGGCTAGTTTTAGTTGTATACCCTCGCATTCCATCAGGTAATTGTGAATTGACTTTGCAGTTGAGGTGATCATAGATGCCAACCCGCTACGAGGCCCTAATTGAACACAGCCGAATCTAGGGGGTATGCAATAGCAGCTGTGTTCACAAACGCCATCCCATTATGGGTAGAGACATTATTGCCGTGATGCCGTAGGGATATCCCGTTGGTTGTGCTTTGAGACAAGGTTAACCCGAACCCGATTGAGGCTCTTCTGTTAGAGGCCGTTGGTTGGTGCGATAGAGATCGGCCAGCAATTCAGCTGCATTTCTCGCAACTTAAAAACTCTCGAGAGTAAATGGAAAGGTGTACCGTACTTCTACCGAGTGGAGTACCGGCAAGGCATGTACCAGAATAGCATATTCCCCTCTCGGACCGGAGACTAGGGATTGTATTTTAATTCCCCCCGGGGGTCCTGACAGCAGGATTAGCGTGGTTTTCGAGGCTTAGAACTTCCGAGTAACTGGTTTAGGCTAGCAGACTTTTTGGGCCTTTTAACCCTTTGAGTAAAATCCTTCCGCTTACTGAGCTGTGGCTCAGAATGATAGGGCGAGAAGCTAGCTATTTTGTAGGAGTTAACTGTCATAATATTATTATACCTTGCACTGAAAGGGATCATCGGTATTTGGATCGATTAGCATAATCTTCCCTTGGCAATGATAACCTAAGCAAGGCGTCGGAATATCGTCAGTCTACCTTCGTACCCTCATGAGAACGTAACAACAATGGTCTATCGTCCCGGTACTCGTAGACCGAGTGCCGAATAGGGTCCCATATGCCCCAATACGTCGACCTCAGGGCCCACGTTTTCTCGATGAGCCGTATGATTGCAGCAATCCCCTGGCGATATGTCATCTGCAAAGAAATGCGATATTCCCCTCTCCTTCCTTCCTTTTTTATTTTGATACACGTCGTACCACCACCGATCCTTGAAGTGCAAAAGAAGACTCGCAAGCAAGTATGGACTGGGGTACCTGTGCTGAGTAAGCTTGTTACACAAAAGAATCCTTTTCGGTCATTTGAAATGACCCGATGCGGGAAGGTAGCTTAATAGTTGCCAGTCTTAGCCATTTTATGCTGACTCCTTCAGGATTCTGTGTGGGGACCTTTCCCTGATGTTTGTACTCGAGTACCGCACAGTACTAGTACAGTGTACGCCGGCACCTGAAGGCCCACCCTCATGACACCCGATACCAAACATCGGGGGACTGGGCTTACGACAGCGACACCTTCGAACAGGATTTTTAAAGTTCCCTCTGTAAATCTTCCTAATTGGTTATTGGTACTTACAGAGCGGTTTCTTTTTAGTTCTCTGGGCGGAGATGTAGAATCCTCAGAGCATGTACCAATGCTGAATAATTAGCCAAGAGACTTCCTGATTAGGCATGGTACCGTACCGGATTAGGACTAGAGTCCTTGGCTCGCACGGGGCTCAGGGTTCCCAGGCGCAGACACCGCACTCGACCACAATGCTCCATCTCAGGAGACCTGATGAGACGCAAATGCAAAGAGTATGTGGAACCATTTAGGGTGCCACAAAGGAGATACAGACTGCGGCTGATCATGCCTGAGTGCATGGCCGTGAGGGCGAATTTGGCTGGCAGCAAGAGTTTTCAGCGATCGCGCCTCCAGCAGGAAAAAACCTGTTCTGGACCAGCCAATCCCGGGTGCTCCATTGAATACTCGGCTACCATCAAGGTTTCAGCCTTTCTGTCGCACTCCAACACCAGCACTTGCTTGCTCCAAAAGTATCCTGAGGTCTTGGTACAGTTTAGGCCAAGGAAACGCCAAGCACGAGCGCAAGCACTTGGGCACAGTGATAAATGATACGGGCAACTAAAACTAAAAAATTAAAAAAATCAATAGAAAATCAGTAAACCAGAAACACTACCGTACCAAATTTTAGAATTTTCTCTAATATTAGAGGATGGTCATATATATAGATGGCATATTTTGCATAGAAGTTTTCAGAATCTCCCCCCAAGAAAATGCCTGGATACGTATCCTACCAAGCTGCGCTGAGACCATGCTCACTGCCTTGTTTGACACCAAGGGAAATCGGTTTTCACACGAGTCGCATTCTCTCTGCCCAACACCGTAAAATATAGTATGATCCACTCTCACATTATCAGTGGGGATTGGGGCATTGACCCACCACAGATTTAGTCTGACAGGTTACTTGAATTGCGAATGCCCGTCGATAAGATCCAACGCACTCTGCGCACTCAAGCTTTACCGTGAGGAAACACTAATCCTTCTGGGGTCTGGCGGAGATAGTGGATTATATGAGATTTTACGGCATGCCTCAAAGGCTTTCAATGCTTGAATCTAGTTTGATTTTAAAGAAATGTTTGAATTCTTCATGGATGTGTTCTTCGACTTGGAAGTTGAAGCATTATTTTCTTGACTGAGGGTGAAAAAGATGTGTTTTGGTGGCACCGCCGATTCGAGCACAGCAGAAAAAATCGGGGAGCGGGGGTTGGAAACACGGAAATCGATTGGCTCGAGCCGCCAGACCCTCCAATCGAAACTCCAGAATCCCTTACCACGTTTTCCTTTTTTTTCCCGTAGATGGCATAAGAAAACATTGATGGCATTCCACAGGGAAGGGTCCGGGATTGGCTGACGGAATAGGTTTTCCCCGTCCAGCACACATTAAGGTTGGGAAGGGGGGCTTGAACAGATCCCTGCCAGGATTGATTCTCGAAGGCCACCGATCGTCAATTGTGATTCTGCTAGAGAAGCCCCCAACCTCTCTGTTCTTAGTTTAGCACTACTAGCAGCCACTTTTGAAGGCAGAATCCGAGGGAATATCAGAGCAAAAGAAATGCTGGTTTCACGGCGGAAAACGTGTTCACTCAGCCAGAAGCAAGGACCCAAAAGAAAAAACGCGCGTCAGGGGTGTGAGTGAGAACCCAAGATCCGACTGAGAGAAAGAGAGAAACACCTTCTCGCAAGATACTTTCCCCTCCTCTTCACCCTTTTTTACCCCCCCTTCTTTGCCGACAGCCTTTCCGCTTTGAACAAGCCACCCTCCCTCTTGAACCCTTCCCGTGGGTTCGCATATCCCCATACCATACCCACCGCACCCTGCTCGGGTACTGTACCGGTATGTCACATTTGTTGCTATTCATTGACTTACCCCCTGCCCAAGTTGCCCGGCGGGCGGTTACTGTGCTGGTGCACGAAAGCTTTACTGCATGCAGGCCCTACCCTATTTTGCACCAAACCTCCAACCTCATACCCATGAGGCCACCCCTCATTTTACTCCCCATACCATGACACGCAACCCAGGGCCTCCGAAACTACACTTGGAGTACGAGTTACTCGTGATGGGTTGGAATTTAGAATACCGGTTTGGAATCTGTAGAGTCACAAGTACTAGTAGACTCGGAGGAGCGTTGCAATGGAAGCGAGCAACCACGGTGCTGTGTTAGTACAAGTAGACTACACTGCTGCTATGATCTTATTCCGCAGTGCACGTCACCACACCCACTGGTATTGCACTCGAGTACCGTACTAGTACTGGTAGAGTGCCAGTAGCCGCAGCAATGCTCTACGGGTAATATTGGACGTCTCCTCACCCTTCCATAGCGATGAGGCATCGCTTGTTTCTATTAGGGCAATGCCATACTGGGACCAGCACTCCTACTGGTATTCCATAGCAATATTTATTTGGCCTTTCGTCATCACAATTCTATCTTTTTGGGCCGCGCTAGTTCCTTACCCGGATCCCCTCCGCTTTCTCTCTGCGCAATACTGTACTCGAGTACTCGAGCACAATCAATTTGTATGCACAGCACCTTCAGAAGCTATTTCTCTCGTGTTATGGTACCGATATTCCCGCCCTTCCCAAAGCGATTGTAATTGCCCTGGTCTCAATATGTATGGCAATAAATTTCGCTGGCTCTAGTTTTTGAAGGCACCACACATACATGTGGAGTACATACCGTAGAGCACAGCACTCGATCCGTCTTTTTCCTAGAGGGACCTTTTCCTGAAACACCTAGTGTAAAGAGGGATACGATACATATTGTACTGTATGGTATTCGTACTCGTACATCTCAATTTTTCAACCCTCTAAAAAGGCTTGACATTGAGGGATCGAGTGTTCCCTGGTGCAGCCCACCCACCCAGCCAGGCTTAGCCAAACCTACGTGTTTTTGCCATGGCTTTTCTGGCCTTGGATCTCTCTTGCTCTTTTTTCCCCCAAGCCCACTCGCTTATCCTAGCAATAGGAGGGGATGGTTGTCTTGATTTTACCGGATTTGTATTCTATTCTCCCATCTTCTGTGGTGCTTCTCACTCCTCAGCAGCGCTTGTAAAGTGCCGGTAGCTTCTTGAGCATCGCTGGCCTACTCCGTGAGCTCTTTCCCTTGAACCTCCTCTCACCTCTCTACACTCCCCACCCTTTGAACACACTCGTTCTCTTCTCTCATAGTCACTCGCTTGCTCCGACACGGTGGTGTGCAGACGGTAAACGGAAAAACTAAGAGAGAAAAATACCTACACTCGTTCATCCCCACTCCTTGAGCAGCACCATACTGGGAAGTGTACTTTTGCCCCAGCCACCTCCACTTCGCTCTTACCTGCTCGTCAAGTAGCCTGAAGTGTTTGGAGCATCCTCGGTTGGATCTACAAAACCTGTCTACCCCACCTCCGACTCGTACGGAATCTCCTGGTGTCCGAAGAGTGAGAAAACATTCTCTCCTAGGCTTTCGCGTGGAGAGGCATCCTTGCTTTTTCTGGTTTCCGGAAGAGAGAAGGGCCCGCCCAGTCCCAGGGAGCAACGAGCCAAGGATCTTAATTAGTGATTGGAGAAAGGTTCTTTATTTATTGTAGGGCCTGAGAAAAAAAAATACCTGTGCCGCAACACAGGAGGCTTGCATATACGGAGCGGAAGGTTCAAGAACCTGAAGGGAGAAAAAAAAAAAAAAAAAACCCTTGACGCATTTCAGCCTCAAGTTCACCCTCTCTGATTTCCACCGTAGGCTATTACAGCATAGTACACTACAACCCCCCATTGCGATTATACCCAGACACCACTGCCTCTTGTGCTTCTTAAACTTGCACAATTTGTACCGGTCGTTGCATCTACTGGCCGGAGCTCAAGAGGTCGAAGCTTGGGCCTCTCTCGTTCCAAAGAAAACAGCACTTTCTTTCGCTCTCTAGCAATTCATAATACAGTCCCTTTCCCGCGTCTCAGCAAGAAGTTCTGTGGAAATTCGGGGGTAAGCTACTCTTCTAAAACCGTTCTTCCTATCGACCTCCTTCGCAACAGTCGCCGTCTGTGGACATAAGGGAAAGGCCTATTGTTTTGTGGATTAAGAGCTGACTAGTTCCTCGAGTCGTTAGATTTACAGTATCTCCCGCGGTCGAGACGGACTTGCGTTTAGGCGGAAGCAAACACCCGAGCGACTGTTTCTACCGGCATACGTCCCGCTTTGAGGTTGTATTTTTCTCGATATAACTGGCTGCCCGAACTTTTTGTGTTTTGGTGGTTCCGTGGTTTCGAACTCAACCCCTAAAACGGCCGAACCACAGAAGTACTATACTAAACGTTTAGGCTTGGAATTTTAGTCCTTGGGAGGAATTAGGAGAATAGGTACACAGTTCAGTTCCTTTCATTTTTTTTTTCTTCGAGAAAGGCCTGGGACGAGTCCTGATGGTTGAGTAATAGCAAACCTAGAATCCTAGGACCACTCAATTGCCCTAAAGGCCTAGAGATATAAATAGTTTTGCGGCAATAACTCTCCGCAAGAAAACAAACAAACAAAATAGTACGAACAAGAGTCACAATGACCACTGCAACGGCTGCCCCAGTATATCCGCTAAATAACTCTTCCCATGATTCTTCCGGCGGAACAGTCGCCGCGTCACCAGACAGGGATAGCTACGGGGCACGAACGCCAACCTCCCCAGCATCTCCACGAAATTCTATGCAGCAGGTACGCCGTAAGAGTCTTCCGCCATCCTCCCCTGCCCATCAAAGACAGCAAAGTCTCCAGTTGGGGGGCATCAATGAGCATGGCACTCCGCAACAAAATCTCTACCCCTCGCCTGAGCATGCTCAGCGCGACCGGCCCATGCAAGGGACCGCTCAGCAGTACCAACAAAGATTGCCAACCTTCCATGGACGTGTGCAATCTGTGCAATCCTTAGAGTCTCGCGACCTTCAAACCCCATCACCCGACCTCGTTCTTGACGCAAGAAGAGAAGAAGACCCGCCTGTACAGGCTCCTCTTGCCTCCCCTACCTTTAGACACCACATTACACACCAAGCTGGCCCAATACCTCAGCCCCAGATGGCGATAATATCTTCCGGGGAAAGCCGCCGTTCGTCGAAGAGCTCCTCTAATTATGGGGATGAGGACCCAGGGCGCGAATCTCCCGCTAGCCAGGCCTCTTCAGGCGAAGAGGCCAGAATGTATCCACAACTCCAGTACCATCACAACCAATTTTCCGAGAACGGTTCTTACCGAGAAAATAACGGAAGCGGGGCGCTTGGTGCTAGTGGGGCAGGTCCATATCCTAGGGGGAATTCATCATCACCACCACCTTCCGACGGCCAACTACCCAGTGGGAGACATTTGGCCGCCCCAGGGCCTAACTATCGAAAAAGTTCTTCTAGGCCTTCTTCCATGTACTCGTCTTTGTCTGCTGACGGCCGTGGAAGATCTCCCGGATCGCCACACCAGCGAGCTGTTAGTACTCATTCGTACGACAGCCGGAGGTCGTCCTATACCGATTTGACACAGCCTGTGCACATGCAAGCTCCACCACCTCCCATTGCTTCGTTTGACAATTCTCATCTGAGGGACAAGGTTGGCGCGAATGCCTCACTTCTCACAAACAAGCAAACCCTGGAGATGTACCGGGCAAATGCTAAGAAGTCACAGGACCCCTACTTGCAATACGAGTTGGCTGTATTTATGATACAGGCAGCTCAGGGCGTTGGTGGTGGGAGTGGGTCAGGGACGCCATCTCCAAGGGTGTCTGGGAGCAAGAGTGACTTGAATAATCCATATGAAGCAAGCTCCAGTGCTTCCAAGAATGAGACCCTCCGCGAAGCTCGTCAGATCCTGGAACGGTTGGCCGGAAAACTGCCACAAGCTCAATATTACCTCGCTGACGCTTACGCCTCTGGGCTTTTCAGCAAAGGCAAGGAAGAAAATGAGAAGGCTTTCCCGTTATTTGTGGCAGCCTCCAAACACGGCCACGCAGAAGCTGGGTACAGGGCGGCGTTGTGCTATGAATTTGGTTGGGGTTGTCGGAAGGATCCCTTAAAAGCTGTTCAGTTTTATCGCCAGTCGGCGAGCAAGAATCACCCTGGTGCCATGACACGGTTAGGGATGGCCTGTCTGCGATCGGATCTAGGTCTCCAAAGCCGTTACAAGGAGGGTGTTAAATGGTTGAAGCGCGCGACTGATGTAGCGGATCCTCAGTACCCGAATGCGCCGTATGAATTAGGATGTATGCACGAAACCGGATACGGTGATGATGTCTTCCAAGATGAGAGTTACGCCGCACAACTTTTCACTCAAGCCGCGGAATTAGGGCACGCGGATGCCTACTATCGCATGGGCGATGCGTACGAGCATGGGAAACTGAATTGCCCGCGCGATGCAGCATTGAGTGTTCATTTTTACACTGGCGCTGCACAGAGAGGGCATGCCATGGCTATGATGGCTCTCTGCGCTTGGTACCTTGTCGGCGCTGAGCCAGTGTTGGAAAAGAATGAGGACGAAGCTTATCAATGGGCTTTAAAGGCTTCTGAATCTGGTTCGTTATCCTTGAGATGCTGCTTGACGGTAGGCTAATGATTTCCCGCACAGGTCTTCCGAAAGCGGAGTACGCTGTCGGATATTTCACCGAGATGGGCATTGGATGTCGGAGAGACCCATTGGAGGCTAACGTCTGGTATGTCAAGGCTGCGGGCCACGGCGACGAGCGTGCAATTGCCCGATTAAAGGTCATCCAGGAGGCCGCGTCAGGCGGCTCACCCGCGAAGAAGGACAAGAAGAAGGAGAAGACTGGGAATAAGGGTGTTCTTGAAAAGAGCCGAGACGGTGAGGATAAGGACTGTATAATTATGTGAGGCAGGGCGTGAGTTTTCAAAGGCCCTAATTCATATCTGGATCTTTCCTTCTCACTTCCCTTTGTTCCTTTCTTGCTTAGCCTTAGCCTTAGTTCTGTCTAGTCCTGAGGATACCATTTCTTTTGCTTTCATACCCTTTCACTTGCTTTCTCGTTGGTTGATCTACGCATATTGCTTTTGAGTTATTCAATTTGCTTCTGGGGTTTCTCTTCTATTTTCCGTTCTCTCTTTCTACCTTTTCCTACCGTTTCTATATCTACATTTGATTATTTCCTTTGTGGCATCATGGCATACGTTCCTTGGACTCAGGAGCTGGACAAACTAAAAATACACTTTCCTTTTGAATCGGCAGCACTTTTCTTCCATTTTCGCACCCATTTTTTTTTTTCGTGTCATCGTGCCAGATGTACATGCATCGAAGTGCTCCTTAACCTTCCTTATCTTTTTATTTTATTCTGTTTTCTTTCGAAAAGATTTAGCATCATCTAAGGTCATAGAACCCCATTCCTTTATCAAAAAGAGAAGTATGGTCATTTTTTTGTTCCAGTTGTTTTTTGCATGGGGGATAATTTGCACTTGTTTCTTCGGAGGTTGGAAGGAGGGAGGCAAGGAAGATAGGCGAAAGGCTAGGATTTGAAGGATACCACACATACATCAGGCATTTGTTATATTTATCTAGTTTATGTTAGGTGATTTATAGTTAGTTGGTAATGCATAATGAGGGTATCTGTTTTAACGAAAAAAGGAGCTGTTGAGCTTCGGGTGATTGTTCGCGCTAGGCTATTGCGTGTTTTCCTTGCAGAAGGTGAAGGTTGGACGAAAGCGCTAGCCGGTAGTAAATCCCTAAATTTCTAAATTCCAGTCACCAAAATCACAATAAGTACAATGTTTTCGTCCGTACGAAATTGGGGGGTTAATTCTTGAATAATAGAGAGACAATTTCTGCCCTTGGAATTTTTAATAGCAGTCTACTGATGTGAGGATATAGCCTGCCGAAATTTAGAGGGCGTTCTAAATGTCTACCGGAAGTCATCCAACAAAATTGATATTGAAAACTGTGATAATTCGTATATCTTGCATTGCTGGTCCAGTGGTAGGATAATTGCCTTCCAAGCAATTGGCAGGGGTTCGATTCCCTTGCAATGCATCTTTGACTAGATTTTTTTTCTTCTCCCCCTCCTCCCGGGCCCATCTACTCATCCATCTTGGATTGGGATACTGGTATTGCGTGGTGAAATTCCCGTGACATGATAGAATATACTCGAGTATATGTTGGGGGTCTACCGAAGCCTGCTTCCCACCCCAGGTTCTTGAGAAGTCCGAACATATCGAATTCTCAGCAGTCGAGAAAAGCCCTTAAATTTTTTTTTTACTCTCCTAATTCTGTTGTTGGGGGACCCCTTTACGAAAGCTGTAGGAAACACTGCGCCGGTAGTCGAGAACGGAGAAACTTGCCGTGATCCTAGGGGCAAAACAAAAAAGTGGCGGTTGTCCCATCCGGGACTCCAATGGCTTTTTATCTTATTTTCATTTTACTAATTGGTTTGAAATTAGTTGGCCGGAACCATGTTGAAGCAGGCAATTCCATAAATGTGCGCAATATCGATTCCAACTCCGATCCAACCTGACAGCGACTTTTTTTTCCCCGCGGCCCTAAGCCAAGTTAAATTATATTAATATCAACAACGTGGGGTGAAAACGAAAAACCGCACATGAGCCTCAACCTACAAACACAAACTCGAACAATTTCCACCGGAGGAAATCGTACTATACCTTTTCAAGAAGAAGAGGCCATTCCCGGTTTGGGGGTTTGGGGGTTTTTGGGGGTACAAGTATGATAAGGGGCAGATTTCGGTTATCCGGAACTGTGCAGGAGTATGAACCGTATGATAGTAACGATAACTCGAGTGTGCGTGGCCTTGGATTGCCGGTACCGTATGACGCGCGGATGATGTGCTAGTTGGGATTTTTTTCGAGGCACGGAGAATACCATTCCCGGTTATTACCGGGGGCAGGGGTTTGCGGGGGCGATATAGACTATCACATCGTACGGTACTGGACTGGACTTTTGCGGTGTGTACAGTCTCTCATGGGGTCTTGACGAATATCAGGAGCTGACGAACAGG